>SXGT01553448.1_pt1 | contig 23496 bp, 20 predicted proteins | sample 3176221 | NCBI WGS metagenome assembly SXGT01 (sample SAMN11356862, study PRJNA531348) | freshwater metagenome | isolation source: freshwater sample F1-120 | place: China: Fuxian Lake, Yuxi | collected 2017-12-25
CAAAGTATCTTCGCATAAAAAAAAACATGCAGAAGCGGTACACCAGATTTTAAATGAATTGACCGATATCCTTGCATCAGCCTGTCTCGTCAAAAACACAATTTCTGCTTACGCGGAAGATTATAAAAAACTATTCCCACCACTTTCTGACCTTCAAGTTTCTGAGTCATTTGGGGAAGAGTTTTTTAATTTTTTGGCGAAAGCAAGCTATCGTAGAAATTCTTTCGCTGTAACAAACTTCCTTAAATCAGGAGCACCTAATCTTCTTAGGCTTATTATGCTAGCCTCTGGCAACAGATCAACTGAAGCTTTATTAATTTTTCTTGACGGGATCATGGAAAGAAAAACATTAAACTGGATTACTGATTTTCATGATTTAACTTCACCTGAAAGCCTCAATATTTAAAAGCGATAAGGTGTGCCCTGAGCGTGACGGGGTTTGTTACCCCGTCACTGCCGTTATGCAGATGCCAAACGTTTTGATAAATGCAGAACATTACGGACGGTGCTGCAAGCCCCGTCCGGCAAAAGCATTGAATGACTCGAACAATGCTCCTCCTTAATTCGGCACATCCTATCGGCGCACGTTATCACGTTAGGGGTATTTTGTTCTATCGCGTCAATTAGCGATTATCTCTACAGTTGTTGCTGGTAAAATTATCGCTATCAAAATTATCCAATTCACTTACCCGCAGTTTGATCTCGATTTCTATCTATGCTAAATGGTTTATACGCTTTAACCGACGCGTCTTTGACGCCAGATGACACTTTACTTGCACAGGTTGCCCAAGCTTTAGCTGGCGGTACTAAGATTGTGCAACTACGAGATAAACAGCGCAGTGATGCGCAATTGTTGGAGCTGGCGCGTGATTTGCAGGCGCTTTGCCGTCAGCAGCATGCGCTGTTTATTATTAATGATCGTATTGCGTTGGCAAAGGCGATTGCTGCCGATGGTGTGCATATTGGGCAGCATGATGTAGATTTTGCCAGTGCGCGGGCGCAATTGCCGCAGCAAATTATCGGGGTGTCTTGTTATGGCAGTTTGGAACAGGCGCGGTTCTATCAGCAACAAGGGGCGGATTATGTCGCTTTTGGTGCTTGTTTTGCCTCGAGCACCAAACCGCTCGCCCCCGTGATTGATCATCAGTTGCTCTTTCAGGCTAAACAGCAATTATCGATTCCGGTGTGTGCGATCGGGGGCATCACGTTAGACAATGCGCCATTGTTGGTGCAGCAAGGTGTAGATATGCTCGCGGTCGTAAGTGATTTATGGACCAGCAATAATGTGCAATTGCGGGCGCAACAGTTAAGTGCGCTGTTAATCAAGTCTTAGATTGCATGTCGGTGCTAGTACTCAGTCAATCTTTATTTTTCGGGTACTAAAATATTACATTCGCCATCGACTACATGGATTTAGGAGGTAGAGCAACGCATGGAGCAGTTGCCGAGAGCTTGTCGAATGGCTTTGTGGTTCATGGTTCGACAAGCTCACCACGAACGTTTTTTTTATTTTCACCCGATATTTTAAAATTGACTGAGTATTAGTTGTAGTTGATTAACTTTGCTCTAGCTTAATTCTTCTGGGCGATTGAAAAAATTTCTGACCGCGGTCAATACTTTGCGCACGCCGTTGAGTAGATGTGGCAGTAATTTTATGCCGAGTGCGATCAATAAGGCTAAGATGACTAGAAATACGATGGGATGCTGAATACAGGCCCAGACACCCGTGAATACCGCAATATCTTCGCCTACGGACGCGAACCAGTTGCTAAAGGGTTCGGGCGAAGTATTGATTAAGACACGCGTGCCTGCTTTGGTGAAATGTGAGCCTGCCGCCAAGGTGCCCCCCATAATGGCGGCAGCCAATTCAACGCCTGGATTAAGTTCACCTACCGCTCCTGCCGCCAGCATCGCGCCTGCAGGTATTCGGATAAAGGTATGCAAAGCATCCCATCCGGTATCGACGCCCGGCACTTTATCCGCAAAAAATTCTACGCAATACATTAAAGCCGCGGCGCCCATCACCAGCGGATCGGCGAGGATTTGTAGGTCTGGAGGCAGCAGAATATTGCCGCTATTGGCTAGAAAGCCGAGTGTAAGCAAGGTTGCGTATAAATTCAGGCCGCTGGCCCAAGCAACGCCCATACTCAATGCAATTGTGGTTGTGATTTGATCGAGAGTTTCCATTGCCGTCACCTCTGAGTTGGAGGTGCACAGTGTAACATTGTTGCATGAACTAGGACTTAATCTGCCTAATTGCGGCTTGAGGATGTAACTGCCGGAGGGGCGTTAGAATAATTGAGGCGTTGTACTGAGCTTACTGATCACAGTAAGCTCAGCAGAAGCAGCAATGTTTATGCAGTAGCTTTTTGGAAAGGTTTAATCATTGAGGTTTTACCGACCATGACATCCAAAGTTTTGCGTAAGCGCACAAATACTGATTCTTGGATATAAGGCAAGCCATGTTTAGCGCAGACGGCTTTTACGCGCGGCTGGACTTTTTGATATTGGCTGGCGGCCATGTCTGGCCATAAGTGGTGTTCAACTTGATAGTTCAACCAGCCATGCAGAAAATCAATCACATTGGTGCCCGAGGCGTAATTCACCGAACCCACAATTTGGCGTAAGTAAAATTCGCCTTTGCTGTTGGAGCGGTCATCAAACATAAACACGTCTTCCCCTGTATGATTAGGGCCGATCACCAAAAATGAATGCAGATTGGTAATGCCTTCAGCGATAAGCGAGTTAATCAACACATTGGTCGCAGCCACTGCCCCTAACGGTAAAAAAACCAACGGCAGCGCCACAAAGCGGATCAGGCTGTAGGGTAATAAGCAGCTTAACCACAAGTCGCGTCCTTGAATGGTCATGGGGTTCCATACATCTGCGCGCGTGTAGGGGGCAATCTCTTTACCCGCTTTTTTGGCTTGAATGGCGCGATATTCCATTAACGTGTTGGGTGCGTAATAAAAAATCTTCCAATTTGCAGCCATGATGGCTAAGAGTATATATCGCCCCCAGCGCGGCACATTGGATGCGCGTAAGGTCGCCATATTATGTTCGACTTGATCTGGGTCAGCTTCTTCACCCAGACGATAGTGATGGATGTCGTTATGCTCTTTGTCCCAAGCTTCTGGATGCATCCAGTCGATCCAGTCCAGATAGCGACGCCAGCCGCGAGCAAAGCCTTTGCTGGTATAATGTTTGGGTATGCCCTCGATTTTATCGTATCCGCGGTGCATGACATGATGAGCCACCGTGGTCCAGCGGGTAAAATTCCCCTGACTGATTAAATAGGCAGAAATGGGGTTAGGCATAATCCAAGCCGTGCCATAGCCCAGCGCGGAACAAATACGCCCCCAGCTTTCAATTTTTTTCAGATGTTTAAAATCATCAAAACTGGTCGCATCAATGATTTCGCGTTCAATGGCATCAATGTCTTTGGCTAATTGCTCTCTGTCAACAGCATGATATTGTTCTATATTCAAAGTTCCACCTTTATTATCGTGTTATGGGTGTGGGTAGGCGTATGGCGGTCAAAGAATCATGGATGCCGATGCCTGATCTAACCATATATGATAACTGGGTTTTTTCGGTTGACAAAAGTTTTTCTTACTAGGCTGTCATCTTTATTACACAGCCGCGGGTTTGCAGGGCTTAATTTTGGTAAGTATTTGTAATGTTTGCAACAATTTATATAGAATCGCATTTACAAACGCACCCGCGGGTGCAACAAATTACTCAGCGCTTTTCTCAGGCGCGGATTGTGCTCTGTGAGCGCTATGGCGAGGTTTTTAACCCCAAAGCGCAAAATTTTCGTTTGCAAAAACAACAGCCAGCATTGATTTTGGCTGAAAAATATCAGCATCATATCCTGCCCGCGCCATCGGGATATGGCATTGGCGCACAGCGCAATTACTATTTTTCGCATGTTTTAAATTGTTTGTACGATTGCCGCTATTGTTTTTTACAAGGCATGTATCAATCTGCTAATTATGTGCTCTTTGTTAATTATCAAGATTTTCAACAGCAAATTGCGCAGCTGTGTGCCGCAACGCCGGATGAGCCGATCCATTTTTTTTCCGGCTATGATGGCGATAGTCTCGCCATGGAGCCCATCAGTGGCTTTGCGGCAGAATTCGTGCCTTTTTTTAATCGCTTACCCAATGCGTGGTTGGAGTTACGTACCAAAAGTACCCAGATACGCAGTTTAATGCCGCTTGAGCCTGCCCCCCGTTGCATTGTGGCTTTTAGTCTGGCGCCACATCAAATTGCCGAAAATGTTGAAGCGCTGGCGCCAAGTTTAGACAAGCGTCTAGAAGCGTTAGTCAAATTACAAGCGCGGGGCTGGAACATTGGTTTACGTTTTGATCCCTTAATTTTTATTAGCGATTATCAGCAGGTGTATGCGGAATTTTTTGCGCAGGTCTTTGCACTGATTGATCTAAAACAACTGCATTCGGTGAGTTTAGGCGTATTTCGCTTACCGGAAAAATATTTTAAAAAAATGCATAAACTCTATCCAGACGCGCGTTTATTTGCGAGTCCCTTGGTCAATCATCAAGGTCTGGTTTCTTATCGCGCTGATTTAGAACGCGAACTGCTCGAGTTTTGCACTACACTATTACTGCGTTATATTCCCGAGGAGAAGTTTTTTCCATGCCATTCCTAAAGCGCTGTATATTGCTGACCGGGGCAAGCTCTGGCATAGGTCGCGCCATTGGGAGGCAATTATTACAGGCGGGCCACGACGTTATCGGCGTGTCTCGTAATCCGGCGCAATTTTCAAACACGCACCCACATTTTCACCCGCTTGCACTGGATTTAAGTCAAGTAGCGCAACTACCGAAAAGCCTAAAACTGATTCAGCAGCAATGGCCTGAGCTTGACACGCTGATTTTCGCCGCAGGTTTTGGTTTATTTGGTTCTTTGGAGGAATTTTCCTATACTCAAATCAATGAAATCATGACTGTAAACTTTACCGCCAATGCCTTAATCACCCGCGCCTTACTACCGCAAATCAAACAGCGGGGTCAGGGTGATCTGATATTTATTGGCTCTGAAGCGGCCTTGCAAGGGAGTCGCAAAGGTAGTATTTACTGTGCGAGTAAATTCGCTTTGCGTGGCTTTACGCAGGCGTTACGCGAAGAATGTGCTAAAAGCCAAGTGCGCGTAGCCTTGGTGAATCCGGGTATGGTAGACACACCTTTTTTCACGCACCTCAAATTTGCGCCGGGCGAGGCTGAGGGGCAAGCGATTCATGCCAAGGATGTGGCAGAGTGCGTCAGCTTTATTTTGCAAAGCCCACGGAATATTGTGCTGGATGAGATTAATTTAAGCCCGTTACAAAAAGTGATCCAGTTTAAAAAGTCGTAAACGGGTAGCGATAGCCGCATGGGATTTAGGTAGCGAGACATCAGAGGATAATAGCATGCTTGGACGTTGGTTAATTGCGGTAGCGTATGCTTTACAGCAGTCTAGGCGCTATCGTAGTCTGAAAACTTTTTTTTACAATCTGTTAGAAAATCCAGAAAGTCGCCTAAAAACCTATTTTGATTTCTGCATGATTGCGCTGATCTTAGCGAGCGTATCCTTGCTGGTGTATGAGTCTAGGCGAGCTGCAGATCCTCTGATTGCCTCCTTTGATAATCTGGTTCTCGGGATTTTTATTCTGGAGTACTTGTTACGCGCCTGGTTGTACAACGATAACCATGTCCTGATTATTAAAGAATATGAAAAAACTCAATACCTGGGCTGTCCGTTTCAGGTCAGGCAGGTGCTGTGGGATATTCTGCGACAAAAATTCAAATTCGCCAGCGCGCCGTTTGCGATTATCGATATCTTAGCCATTATCCCAAGCTACCGCCCCATTCGTTTGCTACGTTTTTTTCTGTTGTTTCGACTGTTCAAATTATTTCGATATTCGAGCAGTATCAAAATTTTTACCGATGTTCTAGTCAGCAAACGCTTTGAACTCAGCACCTTGTTGATGTTTATGGGGCTCGTGGTCGTGATTGCGACGTTGGCGATTTACTTTTTCGAAAGTCCTGCGCAAGGCGGCAAAATTGAAAATTTATATACGGGCTTTTACTGGGCGATCGTGACAATTTCCACGGTTGGCTACGGGGATATTTCACCGCACACCGTAGGTGGTCGTTTGGTTGCGATTACTTTGATTTTAAGTGGATTGGCGGTCATCGCGTTTTTCACGTCTATCATTGTTTCGGCATTTGAAGATAAGTTGTTAATTTTACGTGACAATAAAACCTATGCCGAACTTGAAGGTTACCGCAGCTTTGCCATTATTTGTGGCTTTGGTCGGGTGGGTCAAGAAGTTGCCAAGCAGTTACAGCACGATAAACACAAATTTATCGTCTTGGATAAAGGTGACGCGCAAGTGGCTTTAGCGCGGAAAGCGGGGTTTTTGGCGATTCAAAATGATGCTAGTAATAATGCGGTTTTGCTGAATGCGGGCATCAACCGGGGGGCGACGGAAATTTTATGCTGTACTGGTGATGATATTGCCAATGTCTACATTACCCTGACCAGTCGCTATTTGAATCCCACTATTAAAATCATTTCGCGCGTGAATCGTATTGATAATGAAAAGAAACTGTATCAAGCCGGGGCCGATAATGTCATTCGACCGTTTGAAATTGCGGGGTTGCTCGCCGCTGAATATGTAGGACAACCCGTGGCTTTCGAAGCTATATTGGGGATACTGCAGGATCGGCAACATTTACGTTTGGAGACCATTTTGATTCAATCTGGCTCGGCAATGGAAAATTGCACTATTACAGAGTTGGCTTTAGAACGCTATAAATTAAAATTATTGGGTGTGATATCGCGCAATAGCCTGCATAAAAAGCACCCAGATGGCTATCAGGTTAAAGATCAACAGTTTTACTTTAATCCTAAAGGCCATTTTAAAATACGGGCGGAAGATAGTCTGTTAGTGTTAGGGCGCGAATACAGCATTGAGTATTTTCAAGCGCAATTACGCAAAAAAAGCTTCAAGTCGTTATTTTGGGGATAATTGCACGTTATCCCCAGACAGCATAAACCGTCAAGAAGTTAGCGTAGCCGATTAATACTTACAATGTATCTGAAGCAAAATCCGCCAAGCGCGAACGTTCACCGCGTCTTAAGGTGATATGTGCACTGTGTGACCAGTGTTTAAAATGATCGACCACATAGGTTAAGCCGGAGGTGGTCGGTGTCAGGTACGGCGTGTCAATTTGGGTTAAGTTACCTATGCAGATAATTTTGGTACCCGGACCCGCCCGAGTAATCAAGGTTTTCATTTGCTTGGGCGTTAAATTCTGGGCTTCATCAATAATCACATAGCGATTTAAAAAGGTGCGCCCACGCATGAAATTCAAAGAACGAATTTTGATGCGATTCATTAATAGATTATGGGTGGCTGCTTGTTCCCATTGATTGCTTTGCTCGCCTTGGCGATTAAGCATTTCTAGATTGTCCATTAAGGCGCCCATCCACGGGGCCATTTTCTCTTCTTCGCTTCCCGGGAGAAAACCAATATCTTCCCCGACGGAAACAGTTTCGCGGGTCATGACAATTTCGTGATAGCCCTTACGTTCTAACGTTTGCATCAGACCTGCAGCCAGGGCCAATAAGGTTTTGCCGGTCCCGGCAGTACCGAGTAAGGTCACAAAATCAACATCAGGATCAAGTAACGCATTCAGCGCAAAGTTTTGTTCCCGATTTTTAGCACTGATTCCCCAGGTATTGTTATGCGGCAAACGGTAGTCTTTGGCTAATTCTATGACGGCAGTCAGGCCTTCACAACTTTTGACGCTGCCTTCAAAACCATCAGGCGCTTCTAAATACAAAAATTGATTCGGGTACCAATCGGCAATCAAGGGTCCAGTGACGCGGTAAAACGTACGCTCTTTTTCCTGCCACGACTGCATCTCTTTGCCATGGGTCTCCCAAAAATCGGCGGGTAAGGCAAGTACGCCGTTATAAAGCAAGTCGATGTCATCCAGCGTTTGATCGCTATGATAGTCTTCGGCTGGAAGCTCAAGGGCGGCTGCCTTAATGCGCATATTGATATCTTTGGAAACCAAAATCACTTTGGTATTGGGCAGTTGTTTGGTCAATGCCAGCACAATGCTTAAGATTGAATTGTCAGCGAGTTGCCCTGGCATATTTTCTGGCAATAATGCTGAGAATTGCTGGGTTTGAAAATACAAGCGCCCATCAAAGCCTGTGTCGTTGCCGTTGCCAGGTGCATGTTCAATGCGTGACAAGGGTAAGCCATCTTTAATGGTTTCTTGATTAGCATCGCGAATCAGTTCATCTAGAAAACGACTGACTTGACGCACATTGCGCGAAACCTCCGACAAGCCTTTTTTGGCATGATCCAATTCTTCTAGAACGATCATGGGGATAAAAAGATTATGCTCTTGGAAACGAAAAATCGCTGCCGGATCATGCATAAGTACATTGGTATCTAATACAAATAACTTTTTATCCGCCGTATTCGCTAGAGTCATGAGTGTGCTTCCACATGTTGAGTTAAAATCTGTAACACCGCCTCAGCGTGACCTGGAACTTTCACTTTTCGCCATTCGTGCAAGAGTATCCCTCCGGGCCCCAACAGAAAGGTACTGCGTTCAATACCTCGAACCTGTTTACCGTACATATTTTTCATCTTGATGACATCAAACAATTGACATAATTGTTCTTCAGGGTCGGAGAGCAGGAGAAACGGAAATTGCTGCTTAGTTTTAAAATTTTCATGGCTGCGCACACTGTCGCGCGAAATTCCTACAATGCTACAGTTCAAGGCCGTAAATGCGGCATGCTGCGCACTAAATGCCAGCCCTTCCTGCGTACATCCCGGAGTACTGTCTTTGGGATAAAAATACAGTACCACATACTGGTCATGGATACTGGAGAGGGTGAAGGTTTGATTATCCGTGGCAGAAGCCGTGAAATCAGGGACAGCTTGGCCGAGGGCGATAGTGTTTGCGGTCATGTTAAGTCTCGCTAGGGAAGGAAGGTTAAAAAATATTATCACGGATAAATATTCTTCGGTATTCTTGAAAAAGTTTAGCTTGGCCCCAGTGTAATTAAAGAGTTTATTGTGTATAGTCGTAGCCAAGCAGTTATCAGTGTGATTGAATAGGTGACTGTTGCTTATAACTGGTATAATTAAACTACATTTGGATGTCAATCTTTTAGCCGTTAAACAGTTAGTAAATTGATGTGTTTACCATGACTGTGTATTTATATTTGAACATAATAAGGAGAACTTGGATGTCAAAAAGTCAAAATTTGCAGGATACATTTTTAAATGCGCTTCGAAAAGACCACACCCCGGTGTCTATCTTTCTCGTGAATGGTATTAAGTTACAGGGCAGGGTGGATTCTTTTGATCAATACGTGGTCATGTTGAAAAATACCGTGAGTCAAATGGTGTATAAACACGCCATCTCCACGATTGTGCCTGGACGAGTGGTGCGCATTAATCAGGAAAATGATACAACCGAAACCTCAGAAGAGTGAATGCAGCTAATTCATCGCACTTATAGGGAGTATGCATTTGTTTGACCGTCCTGCGGATACTGGCGAACGCGCCGTACTCGTGCACATAGCAATGAAATCGCATAAAGTGGAGCAAGAAGATCTTGCCGAACTGAAAGAACTGGCTAAGTCAGCGCGGGCCGAGCCTGTGTTTGTGTTAACGGGTTCGCGCCCGAGTCCAGATGCGAAATTTTTTATTGGCAGTGGTAAGGTAGAAGAACTGCGCCTTGCCATCGTTGAACACGCTGCCGATATCGTCCTGTTTAATCACCCGCTTACTCCCAGCCAAGAACGAAATCTTGAAAAAGCTCTGAATGTTAGAGTGGTAGATCGTAACGGCCTGATCCTGGACATTTTCGCGCAACGCGCCCAAACGTTTGAAGGTAAACTGCAGGTTGAGCTGGCGCAGTTAAAACATCTGTCAACCCGCTTAGTACGTGGTTGGACGCATTTAGAACGCCAAAAAGGGGGTATTGGTCTGCGGGGTCCTGGTGAAACGCAATTAGAAACCGACCGCCGTTTATTGGCCGTACGCATCCAGCAAATTCAGCGCAAACTTGAAAAAGTAGAGTCTCAGCGGCATCAGGGGCGGAGTAAACGCAAAAAAGCCGAAATTGCTTCGGTTTCATTGGTCGGTTATACCAACGCTGGCAAATCAACGCTCTTTAATCAACTTACAGGTGCGGGTATCTATGTTGCGGATCAGCTATTTGCGACTTTAGATCCTACTTTACGCCATTGTCAATTAGTTGAAGGCACTGAAATGGTGTTGGCGGATACGGTAGGGTTTATTCGACACTTACCCCATGAACTGGTTGCAGCCTTTAAATCTACCTTACAAGAAGCGACTGAGGCAGATTTGTTATTACATGTGATCGATGCCAATGCTGAAGATCGTGATGACACGATTTTTCAGGTCAATCAAGTGCTGGCGGATATTGGTGCGGAAAAAGTACCGCAATTACAGGTGTTTAATAAAATTGACTTATTGAGTGACATTGAGCCTCGCATAGATCGTGATGAGCACGATAAACCTATTCGCGTCTGGCTTTCGGCAGAGCACGGCTTAGGCATTGATCTACTCCGGCAAGCGTTAGCTGAATTATTTGTCAGCAGCAAAGTAAAATTGCATTGCTATCTTTCTCCTGCGCAAGCTGGCATACGCGCTAAATTATTTGACGTCGCTCGAATTATTAATGAGCAGTCTGATGATTTCGGTGGCTGCGAGCTGACATTGGAAATGGATAAAAAAAATCTCGGGGTATTGAAAACGGTAGAAATTCACCCTATCAGTTAACCTTGTAACTGACCAAAAACCGGGTGAGGCGGTCTCGCTTTACAGACGGCAAGTGCAGGATAAACTGTAAGAGCAGGAGTGGACAAATTGAAACCCATGTGTTTAAGCACGCACTAATGTTTATAGTGCGGGTTATGTGGATAGAGATGTGTTTATTTACGATAGAATTATGAGTTATTGGAGCGCTGGGCATGTCAGAGAAAACCCTCTCTGCGATGCCTTTAAGTGAGTTATGTGTTTGACGTTATCCTCTATGGAGCATATGTATGTCTTGGAATGAGCCTGGCGGCGATAAGAAAGACCCTTGGAGTGGTCGTGATGACCAAAAAGGCCCCCCTGATTTAGATGAGGCGATCAAATCCCTACAGGAAAAATTAGGCCGCCTGTTCGGAGGCAATAATGGCGGTGACGGAGACGCTCCTAATGGCGCATCCTTGAAAAGTCTAGGTTATCTTGGGGCTGGCATCGTGGTGCTGTGGGCCTTCAGTGGCTTTTATATCGTCGATGAGGGAAACCGTGGCGTGGAAACGCGTTTTGGTAAATATGTAGCAACCACCGAACCGGGTTTGAATTGGCATATTCCCAATCCGATTGAAAATGTTGATATTGTGAATATTTCGCAACAACGCTTTTTAGAAGTGGGCTATCGTTCTGGCGGTGGTGGACAAGCCTCCGGCTCTGTGCCTAAAGAAGCGTTAATGCTCACCAAAGATGAAAACATCGTCGATGTGCGTCTAGCGGTGCAATATCAAGTAAAAGACGCGCGCGAATTCTTGTTTAATGTCTACAATCCCGTTGCAACCTTGAGCCAAGTCACCGAGAGTGTTGAGCGCGGCGTGATTGGGCATAGCAATATGGATTTTGTCTTAACCGAAGGTCGCACTGAAGTTGTTGCAGAAATCAAGAAAGAAATCCAAACCATTATGGATTTATACAACTCCGGTATTTTGATTACCAGTGTGAATTTGCAAGACGCTCAGCCACCTGAACAAGTGCAAGGGGCTTTTGAAGATGCGATTAAAGCGCGGGAAGATAAACAGCGTTTAATCAATGAGGCGGAAGGCTATTCTAACGATGTTATTCCAAAAGCTAGAGGTGCAGCCTCTAGAAAAACCCAAGAAGGTGAAGCTTATAAATCCCGTGTGATTTCGGCAGCCGAAGGGGAAGTCAGTCGTTTTACGCATTTATTAGGCGAATACACGAAAGCGCCTGAAGTCACGCGGCAACGCTTGTATATTGAGGCCATGGAAAACGTATTGGGTAACACCAGCACGGTCATGGTTGATGTTAAAGGTGGCAATAACATGCTGTATTTACCTTTAGATAAATTGGCGAAACAAACCGCTGTCGAGCCTGAACTGACACCGCCATCACAAGCGGCGATCACTTCGACTAATCCTAAATCCACCGCTGCGCAGGACGATGCTCGTTCGGCGGCGCGTGGCCGTGAAACCAGGGGGCGCTAATGCATATTAATAAGATCCTAGTGCCGTTAGGCATAGCGATTACCATCTTGATGATGTCGGTGTTTACGGTCAAGCAAACTGAAAAAGCCATCAAATTCAAATTAGGTGAGATAGTAAAATCCGATTACACGCCGGGTTTATACTTTAAAATTCCATTCATCAACAACGTGAAGAAGTTTGATTCACGTATTTTGACCATGGATTCTCGGCCAGAACGCTTTTTAACTGCAGAAAAGAAAAACGTTATTGTTGATTCTTTTGTAAAATGGCGGATTGGTGACGTCGATACTTTTTACACCGCAGTGTCTGGCGATCCTATGCAGGCGAATATTCGCTTAGACCAAGTGATTAAAGATGCTTTGCGTAGCGAATTCAGTAAACGCGAAATTAAACAATTAGTGTCTACTGACCGTGGCATGATCCGTGAAGCCTTGGTTAAAAATACCGCCTTGATTGCAAAATCTCTGGGGGTTGAAATTATCGATGTACAAGTTAAACGCATTGATTTACCCAGCGAAGTGAGTAATTCGGTGTTCCTAAGAATGGAAGCCGAACGTGAACGTGTAGCCAGAGAGTTTCGTTCTCAGGGGTCAGAGGCTGCCGAGCGGATTCGCGCGGATGCCGATAAGCAACGCGAGATTATTCTGGCGAATGCTTACCGTGATGCGGAGATTCTAAAAGGGGAAGGTGATGCGAAATCTTCCGAAATTTACGCCCAAGCGTATGGTAAAGATTTAGAGTTTTTCAGCTTTTACCGTAGTATGAATGCGTACAAAGATACTTTCCAGCGTTCTGGGAATTTAATGGTTTTAGATCCTGAATCTGAATTCTTTAAATACTTTAAGAAGCAGAAATAGTAAAATTCTCGATTAAGTAATTAATTTATTAAACGCTCCGCTTATGCGGAGCGTTTTGTTTGAGTGGATACCTAAAAATGTTACAAAAAGACCCTTGGCTGTTGCCCGATGGTATTGAAGAAGTGTTGCCGGAAGACGCTAAGTCTCTGGAAAGTTTACGTCGTCACTTACTGGATGTGTTTTCCTGTTGGGGCTACGAACTAGTGATTCCACCTTTTATCGATTATCTCGATTCGCTGTTAACGGGTTCGGGTCGGGATTTAGATCTCCAAACTTTTAAACTCACCGATCAGCTTAGTGGTGCAATGTTGGGCATACGCTCGGATATGACTCCACAAGTTGCGCGTATTGATGCACATAATCTCAAACGTGAATGGCCAACCCGCTTATGCTATGTGGGCACGATTTTACATACGCGTGGTGATCATTTAGAAAAAAGCCGCAGTCCTATGCAAATTGGTGCTGAGCTTTACGGACATGCTGGGCAAGAAAGCGATATGGAAATTATTCGCTTAATGCTGGAAATGCTCGCTCATAGCGGGGTCTTAAATGTGCATTTGGATTTAGGGCATGTCGGCATCTACCGCGCCCTCTCACAGCAGGCGGGATTAACGGAAGCGCAAGAAACCGCATTATTTGATGTGCTGCAACGCAAAGCCATTACCGAATTACACGAATTATTAGCCAGCTTTGCGTTGTCGGCGCAGCTCACTAAGATGTTTTTAGCCTTGCCCGAGCTCAATGGTGGTCTACCCATATTAGCGCAGGCACAACAAATCTTAACCCACGCCAGCGCAGAAGTTAAACAAGCATTAGCAGATTTGCAAGCCATGGCGGAGCAACTCAGTCGTTTATTTCCTGCCTTGCCTATCAGTTTTGACCTCGCAGAATTACGCGGTTACCATTATCATACAGGTATTGTCTTTGCAGCGTTTGCGCCAGGAGTAGGCCGTGAAATTGCACGCGGCGGGCGTTACGATAATATTGGTGCGGTCTTTGGACGCGCGCGTCCGGCGACAGGTTTTAGTGCTGACTTAAAGCTGCTGACGGTCTTGGGTAAAAACACCATCACCGCGGAACACACGGGTTTAATCTTCGCCCCTTTGGGTAATGAGCTAAGCTTAGAAGATGTGATCCGAGATTTACGCGCACAAGGTCAGGCGGTATTACAGCAATTACCTGGGCAAGTGGGTAATGCGCAACAACTGGGTTGCACAGCGGTTTTAGTTAAAGAAAATCAATCCTGGGTTGTAAAACCCCTCGTTTAAGTTTTTGGAATAATCATGGGAAAAAATGTCGTTGTCATCGGCACACAGTGGGGTGACGAAGGTAAAGGTAAGCTGGTGGATTTATTGACCGATCAAGTCGCTGCGGTTGTCCGTTTTCAAGGTGGACATAATGCAGGGCATACCCTGGTCATTAACGGTGAAAAAACTGTGTTGCATTTAATTCCGTCAGGCATTCTACGTGCTGGCGTGCAATGTATGATCGGCAACGGTGTGGTTTTAGCTCCAGATGCGTTACTTAAAGAAATCGAAGTCCTGGAACTCGCTGGAGTTTCAGTGCGTGAACGTTTATTGATTAGCGAAGCCTGTGCTTTAATTCTACCTGTGCATGTTGCGATTGATAAGGCACGGGAACATGCGCGCGGCAGTAAGGCGATAGGTACAACTGGGCGCGGAATTGGCCCCGCCTACGAAGATAAAGTTGCACGCAAAGGTCTACGTGCGGGTGACTTGCGTGACCCGGCCAGTTTTGCCGAAAAACTGCGTGAGCTGGTGGATTATCATAATTTCATGCTGGTCAATTTCTATCATGCTGAACCAGTAGATTATCAAGCTATTTTAGATGAGGCTTTGAGCCTAGGCGCCCAAATTCTGCCGATGCTGACGGATGTTTCCGAGCGTTTGTATGCCTACCGTGAAGCTGGGGAAAATATTTTGTTTGAAGGTGCGCAAGGTGCGTTGCTGGATATTGATCATGGGACTTATCCTTATGTCACCTCCTCCAATACCACAGCAGGCGGCGCCTCCACTGGGAGCGGTGTTGGGCCGCTGGATTTGGATTATGTTTTAGGTATCACTAAAGCCTATTCAACCCGCGTCGGTAATGGTCCTTTTCCCAGTGAATTACACGATGCTGATGGCGAGCATTTAGGGACTAAAGGCCATGAATTTGGTGCCACCACTGGGCGTAAACGCAGAACGGGCTGGTTTGATGCGGTCTCTATGCGCAAATCAGCCAAGCTCAACAGCATCAGTGGCATCTGCTTAACCAAACTGGATGTGTTGGATGGTCTAGAACAAATCGGTATTTGTAATGCTTACCGGATTAAAGGTGAACTCGTATCGGTGGCCCCCCTAGGAGCGGACAATTACGCTGAATGCGAGGCGGTCATCGAACACATGCCGGGTTGGACAGAAAGCACCGCAGGCATTAAAGAATTTGCCTTACTCCCCGAAAATGCCAAAGCCTATATTCGCAAAATTGAAGAGTTAGTTGGCGTAAAAGTCGCTATTTTGTCTACTGGACCAGATCGGGAAGAAACGATAATCTTAGAACACCCGTTTAAATAATTAACAGATACAATTTAGCGCGGTAGACTATAGGGTTTTGTCCCCGCGCTAGGTTTTTGTTAGCAAGCTTTGCAGCCTTTTTCCCCGCAAAGCTTGCATCCTTAAAATGTCCGCTATTCGCTTGTACTCATGAAAAAATTACTGAATAAAAGTTTTGTGACTAATTTTATCGCAGTCATTTTGATTGTGATTGGCTATGTCTGCCCCTGGCAGCAAACCTTGATCAAAAACATTGGCTTTTTTGCGCTATCTGGTGCGATCACCAATTGGCTAGCCATCTACATGTTATTTGAGAAGGTCCCGTTTCTCTATGGTTCGGGTGTGATCCCGGAGCGGTTTGAAGAATTTAAAGCCTCGATCAAAAATTTGATGATGCAGCAGTTTTTTACCGTCAACAATATTGAACAATTTATCCAAGTTGAAGAGCAGCAAGGGCCCAAAGTACTGAATTTAGATCCGCTATTACAGGCGGTCGATTTTGATAAAGTCTTCGCGGGTTTAGTGGCGGCGATTATGGAGTCTTCGTTCGGCGGCATGCTCATGATGATGGGCGGAGAGCCCGCCTTGGCACCCATCAAAGAACCTTTTACCCAAAAAATGCAGGTCATCTTGCACGATATGGTGGAATCTGAGGCATTTAAAGCGGCCTTACAGCACGGGTTAGACAGTCACAAAATTAGCACAGATCTGGTCAGCAAAATCGAAGTGGTGATTGATAAGCGCTTAAATGAACTCACCCCAAAAATGGTCAAAGAAATGGTCGAGGCGATTATTGCGGAACATCTGGGTTGGCTGGTAGTGTGGGGCGGTGTATTTGGTGGCATCATGGGTGCTGGGTATATTTTCGTCTAATGCCGATGTTAAACTTAGCCTACGAAGAATTTGGCAGCCCTAACTGCCCCCCAGTTATTATCTTGCATGGTTTTTTTGCTTCCGCACGTAACTGGCGTAGCATCGCCAAACTGTTAAGCGAACAGTATCATGTGTTCGTGTTAGATCAGCGCAACCATGGTGCCTCACCGCATGCGCCGCACATGGACTATCCCAGTATGGCGCAGGATGTGCAGCAATTTATCCAAGCGCAGCAGCTGGAGTCGGTGCATATTATTGGACACAGCATGGGCGGGAAAGTGGCAATGTGGCTCGCTCTGCAACATCCAGAACTGCTCGGCAAGGTTATCATCGTCGATATCGCTCCAGTAACTTATCAACACAGCTTCGATACTATGATCGACGCCCTTTGCAGTTTACCGTTAGAGGAATTAGCCAATCGCAAACAGGCAGATGACTTTTTAAGCGAGCGTATTCCCGATAGCAGTTTTCGGCAGTTTTTATTGCAAAATCTGGTGCTAGAAAACGGGAATTACCGATGGCGTATCGATTTAAACATCTTTAAACAAGCCGCCCCTGGGATAATTGCCTTTCCAGAGACAGGGCAATTATCGCCATGCGTCAAAGCGCTTAAAGTCTTGGCAGGCGGCAATTCGCAATTTGTTCAGCCAGATAGCTTTGCAGCAATTTTTCCCCATGCGGACATCGAGTTTTTAGCGGGAGTAGGGCACTGGCTACATGTGGAAGTCCCAGAGCTATTTTTACAACAGGTGCGCAGTTATCTCGGATAAACGGCTTTACGCGCCTTTAAATAATTCCACACCCTGCAAATTAACCACCCCACCTTTAGCCACGCCTGTTACCGCAATATGTGCAAGCACACTATTATTGTAGTATTCATGTTGATGACCATGGAAAATATGCTTGGCGCCGATCGCATTGGCAAGCTCGTCGATAGCACTAAAGCCATAGCGATGACAGCTGGGGGCTTCGTGCGTGACTAAAATATCAGCTTTGATATTGGCACACATATAATTAAACTCATGTTGCCAAATGGAATGCCGCAATTTGATCGGCATCCCTAATCGACGCACATGCCCTGATTGCATACGTAACCAATGTTGTTGATCTTCCCAGCGTCCGAGTGCAGGAGGATACCAATTTTTAGCCATAAAAATCCCCCCCAAGCCCGCAATGCGTAGCCCTGCAATTTCACTCACCTTTAAATGCAAGCTAAAATCTTTATAGGCACTTTCGAACAAAAAGCTATAATCATGCTCAGTTGCAACATCGTGATTGCCATAAATCCACCAGATTTGCGTTAAGCTGGCAATCGGCTTTAAATATTCTTCCAAAGAATGTTCTAAAGAATAATCGCCCAACATCACCACCGCTTCAGGTTGATATTGCTGCACTGCCTGTATAATGCTGTCGAAGCAGCCGTGAGGATCGCCAGCAAATAAAATTCGATTAAAACTGTTCATTTTGTCCACTGCGGTTCTACATACTGAGGGTGTACCTATTTGCGGCCCATCTAGAATAAGTCATCTTAAAGCATGCCGCCAGCAATCTCAATCACAAATCTAAGGATTTCCTATGCACCGTTACCAGCATATTTTAATCACGCTCAATTACGCCAATGCTGCCCAGCACGTCGTGGCAAAAGCGCAGCAACTCACGCAAGCGTATCAGGCACAATTAAGCTTAGTCCATGTCCTAGATGATATTGCAATGCCAGATACTACCTACGGCACCTGTATTGCGCTAGATAAAGTGACCGACTACCAGGCGTTAGAGCACGAAAAACAGCGTTTGCTCAACGCTGCCGCTAGCATAGGAATATCGCAGCAAAACTGCTGGTTAATTTGGGGAGCACCGCAGCAAGAAATCCTGCGCTTAGCGGAACGCCTGCAGGTAGATCTAATCGTAGTGGGCGCCCATAAAAGTCATGGTCTAGGCTTTCTACTAGGGTCAACAGCCGATAGCTTATTACACCATGCAAAGTGCGATATCTTAGCCGTGCATTTGGAGGATTAATTGGCATTGCGGTATTGTGGGTCTCCTTAATTAGCGCTTTCTGTAGCATGATTTCCGGACGGACATCTTAAAAGCCTATGTTTTATAATGTTTTATTGACGCACAAGATGAAAATAACTGTTTGACAACATTAGTCAAACAGTGCGTAATAAGATTGCGTGTTTTTTACAATTCTAAGCTTTAGGTACAAACCATGAAAATCTATTCTTCTCGTCTTTGCGCTGCTAAATTGCTCGCTACTTTACTCTTGGTGCTTCCCGTCACATCCTGGGCCCAGTTGTATGTTTTTGCTTGCTTTCAAGGACAACCGGGCTCGAAACCGATAGCAGGGGATTCTATGCTCAATATGAACTTGGTAGGTAATGCCTCCGACACAGGTTGCATTGCAATCGAAAGTATTGCCTACAGCAGTGAGAATATACTCAGCATCGGAAGCACATCAAGCGGTGCAGGGGCGGGCAAGGTCAGTTTTAATCCGCTGACCATTACCAAAAGAATTGACAAGTCATCACCCGCGTTATTCCTTAATCTGGCGAATGGTAAATTTTTCAGATCGGTAAATTTTATTTTTGTCAATATGACCGGACAAACGCATTTTGCACCGTTCAGCATTCAACTTGGTTTAGTTGGTATCAGTAAGATTGAAGGTTCGGCAACCGCTGGTGATGATGCACTGAGAGAAATCATCACTTTAGAATATGGCGGTATAAAAATACAGTCTTTGGATTTTGATAAAACTGGTAAGCCTTTAACAACAGTTTCTGCATCAACTTGGAACAGAGTTAGGAACGTCGAAGCTCTGGATGCTAGTGTCTCCGTGCCGAATGTTGATCTTTTCAATATCAGCACTAAACCACTCGAGTTTCCTGTTGAATAATCTCTTTTTCTTAAATTTCTTGGCTTTTTTATCTCACGATTTACAACTTGATGGTCTGCTGTGGAGTTGTCAATTAAACCGACTCCGCAGCTCAGTATCCTTCGTTTCCATATCGTCGTGAAACCTGCTTATAAAGCCCGTCTAGCTCCGATTACACTAGGCTAATCGGAGCTAGCAAAGTAGTCAAGGGTGCATTCTATGCACCAAAAATTAATTCCTGAGTTGGCGAAAGTAATCAAAGCCCATGAGTACACTGTGTCCACGTCCGTAGCTGTTGGAGATAATGGCGGGGTTTGCGGATAAAGTTTTATTGTCATGTAGGTCTTTACAACGCGATAAGGTGTGCCAAAGATAGGTTGTGCCGAGTTTACGAGGCGCAACGTTCGCGACCGATGCGCCTCGTAAACTCGGCAGCATCCTATAAGCCAGCCAGTTTAGCGCATCGTATCGCGGTTTGCCTTCATAATGACTTTCATGATGCTGGCAGGAAAACAAGACTAATAATTTATCGGGATGGGTCGTGGTGTGTGAGACGTTTAATACCAGTGGATTTTGCGGCAACTCTTTCGGTAATACGCTAATTTTGGTTTGCGCTAACGCTAAGGTTTTACCGTTGCTTGTGATGCTCAGCTAAATACAGAGCAATGCCTGTTGGTTGTTGCACCTTAAGTCTTATAGGTGCGCTTGATTCTTCGATCACTCCGGTAGAAACAAAGATATTACCTGACCTGTTGGTTTGATCTTGTCGAGACTGTTTAAGCAAGCGCTCATTTTTGACTGTGATTCTCCCGCGAATCTTTACCCCAAATAATCAGCTATCCAGAAGATCTTCGGGGGTTTTAGCCTTAAAAACGTGTTTCGTCCACGTTTCTATTTGCTCTGGGCTAGCCGCCTTGATTTTTTCTTGCACATTTAATCCCACCGCACCAAATTTCGACTCCAGTAAGACTAAAAATAGTTTTGCAGCCTCAGTTTGCCGACCCTTTTCCATGCCCTTTTCCATACCTTTTTCCATGCCTTCTATCAGGCCTTCTATCAGGCCTTCTTGACGCCACGCTTGCGTCCATTGTTTTACGCGTTCTGCTAACATGGTGTGTACCTCTTGAAGATCGTTGAGTTCGGTAAAATCTGGGTTGACTACTTTTGCAGGTAATAGTACACGATTCAGCCAGACAGTAAAAGCGCGGCGCAGACTGGTTTGTTCAGGGGCTTTAAGCCAGTCGATTAAGCGCTCAAGAACGGCTTGAATATCGTGTTCGCTACGGCTGTTTTCCAGCTGGAACAGCGCAGCCACTAAGTTTTTGAGACTGGCCAGCTCCGCGTGAGCAAAGCGTCCTTCGTCCAGCAATAAATAACTCAGCTGTGGCCGATATTTTTCTAAGCCAGCAGGTGCGGGATGGATAAGTGAGTCTAATTGTACTGGGGCTTGCCAGCATCGTTCACCATTGTAAAGCACGATGGGCAGCACGGGGGGTAGTTTGTCCTGGGCTTTCAGGGCGTCAGCGCGAATCAGGTCTTGGTACAGTAGCGCCAGATAGCCCAGGATGCGGACGGCCATAAAGTGATCGACGGTGGATTGAAATTCCAGTAACAAGTAAACATACAACCACTCTTCGCCCCAGCGTATGCGCCAGATGAGATCATCTTCGCGTTCACGTAGATCATCGCTGATATAGCTGCCACTGACTTTTTCCAGAGTGCTGAAATCACATTGCGCCACCCAGGGCTCATGCACAAAGCCTTTGAGCAGGTCGGCAATCATTTCAGGATGGGAGAAGAGTAGTTTGTAACTGTGGTCGTGGGACATAGTGCAAGGAGATGACCAAATAATGTGCTTGAGTGTATACAGCTTTGTTTTGCGCAGCAAACTTTCTGGTTAAGTTTTTTCAAGGCACAGTTGTCAGATAAGCTATATGAAACCCGATAATTGTAAATGAGGCACCCCGTTTGCAGGGTCTAGGCTTTGAGTTTTTGTGGGTTGCCGTCGTTGATGCCGTTGATAAGCGTCATCGGAACATCCATCGCCACGGCGCCCGCCTAAATGGCTCTGGGGATGCCAAAGAGGTCGCTGACGTTGGGTTCGTAGCCATAGGTGCCGATGCCTGCTGCTAAAGTATTGTTTCCGCGGCTGGGTAGTCTCATCAGGTAATTGAGGGGGCTGATCAGTACATTAGTTACGCGTCGATATTTGGCTAACATCTAATGCGGTGACTTTGCGCTTCTAATCCCTCTTACCGCGCTGCTTGCTAGAATTATCCAATCGAAGCAAAAAAACAATCTTATCAAAATAGGTAACTACTCGCCCCCAATTATTTTGATCATAAATTCAAAAAAAGCTTGGCAGGTTTTTTCAGGCCAAATTAGACGCCATTTAATATCGACAAATAACTCGGACAGGAACCGGCGTGCAAAGCCTCTTACAGAGCATAAATTAAACTTGGTAACGCTGGCGTCAAAGCATTTCATTTTCCTGCTAATCGCACTTCCTGGGGATCCAAAAAACCGATGATATAATTTCATTACTCAAATATATCATCGGTTTATGCATGGCATAACTTAGATAAAACCTCGGTCAGAACAGAAGTCAGTCGATTAAAATCTGACTTCGAAAAGCTTTGCATCGCTGGAAAAATAACGGCAGAAAGCAAAGCGTTGGTGCTGAGTTAAGTGTATCAAGTATCTTCGTTGGGTTTATTGCAACAAGCAAAGCCATTTTGATTAGCATGAATTCACAAATAATTGCAGATTTAAGGCGCACTGGTTACATTAACGAATTAGTAGCTTATATTCGTGATGCTATTTGGATTAATTTAGCGTTTTGCACGATAGATGTAATTGGGTATTTTGATCAATCATCGCGACAGTTTGCAGTAATTTGGGTATTTTTAGCAATAGCCTCTTTATGCTCATTTGTCAGAGTAACCCAAATAATGCTACAAATATTCAAAATTAATCAGTAAATGTTAGTCAAGTAGGGTGCATTCCATGCAACAAAGAATTAATTCCTGGAATGACGAAAGTTAGAATTTTGGCGGTCTGAAAAAAGTGCTTTTATAGAATCCGCTGGAGTAAATTTATACTTTTTTGGTGCATGGAATGCATTCTACTCGTCTACCAGGATGGACTACGCCCGATTGTCGAGCATCCTGATCAAAGACGGCATCACTTACCGCATCATCTGGGTTGTCCACGCTTAATTATCAACACCTAAGATGCTAGCATTGCAGAGGCTTTGGAGTATGAAGCAATATCACCCAGGTCACTAACCCAGGCTTTCAAACATTTGGCTTTGTGGGGGTGGGGTGGAGAAGAATAGGGGGTATTGCGCTAAAGGCAAGCTGCCTACAAGGCAGAGAATCTGCCTTGTAGGCCCAGAGATTTAAGCCGCTAAGGTAACGGCAGCTTTTAATTTTTTCATCGCATTTTGCTCTAACTGCCGGATACGTTCGGCGGATACCTGATAACGTTCGGCGAGCTCATGCAAAGTGGATTTTTCTTCGGCTAACCAGCGGCTGGATAAAATATCCAGACTGCGGGCGTCTAATTCAGACAAGGCATTGGATAATTTGTCTTCTTCGTGTTCGTCCCAGTCAGCATTTTCGAGCAATACCGCAGGATCAGCGGCATGGGCTTGTAAATAGTTGACTGGTGCAGCATAGTCTTCTTCCTCAGAACTGTCGTCCGATGACATGTCAAAGGCCATGTCTTGACTGCTAAGACGCTGCTCCATTTCGTACACATTTTTGATATCTACGCCTAAATCATCTGCAATCGCAGTGGCTTCATCTTGCGATAATGAGCCGAGTGATTTTCTGGACTTACGTAAATTAAAGAATAATTTACGTTGGGCTTTAGTGGTGGCGATTTTAACGATACGCCAATTTTTAATCACATATTCATGGATTTCAGCTTTAATCCAGTGTACGGCAAATGAAACCAAGCGCACGCCCATAGACGGGTCAAAACGTTTTACCGCTTTCATCAAGCCAATATTACCTTCTTG
>SXGT01853119.1_pt1 | contig 23495 bp, 21 predicted proteins | sample 3176221 | NCBI WGS metagenome assembly SXGT01 (sample SAMN11356862, study PRJNA531348) | freshwater metagenome | isolation source: freshwater sample F1-120 | place: China: Fuxian Lake, Yuxi | collected 2017-12-25
AAGTTCACTTGGCCCGACGGCGGCCAGTCTCCTTTCCGCGGTGAGAAAAACACAAACTGGGAAGGCGGCTACCGCGTGCCCTGCGCGATACGCTGGCCCGGTGTAATTCCTGCAGGCTCGATTTATAACGATATCTTCGCCCACGAAGATATGTTGCCGACACTGCTCGCGGCCGCGGGTGAGGGCGACGTAAAAGAAACCCTATTGAAAGGAAAGAAGGTTGGCAAGGATACCTTTAAAGTCCATCTCGATGGCTACAACATCACCGACGCCTTGGCAGGAAAGTCGCCAAGTCCTCGCCATGAATTCTTCTACTTCAACGACGATGGTTCGCTGGTTGGCCTTCGCTACAATCAGTGGAAAGTGGTCTTCGCCGAACAACGGGCGGAAGGTCTGGATGTCTGGGAAGAACCCTTCGTCCCGCTCCGCCTGCCCAAACTCTTCAACCTGCGTTCCGACCCCTTTGAGACCGCCGATCATGAAGGTATGGACTACGAGCGCTGGCGCGTCGAGCACCTCTTTGTGATGGTCCCGGCGCAGCAATACGTTGGACAGTTCCTGAGCACCTTCAAGGACTTCCCGCCAAGCCAAAAACCGGGAAGCTTCTCTATCGACGCCGCCGTGGAAGCTCTCCAGCACGGCTCCAGCGGAGCAGGGAACAATTGACTTTAGCATCGGGCCGCGTCGTTCTAACGGCGCGGCGCGATGCTCAACCATAAGGGCAAGCCCGCCCTGCCCACCGAAGACGCCAACTTCGTCATTGACCCGTGATGCACATCTAGGTAATTTCCGGTAATTGGCCTGATTCATCCGCAGAGGGCATACTCTGGCCTTATGCTCTGTCGTCTCCTGTGCTTGGTGTCGTTCATGGGTCTAGCGCTCGTCTCGATTACCCACGCCGACGAGTCCGATCAGTACATGGTTTGGGGCATCGAGTTGGCCGACGCCGCCCCCACCATTAACGCCTATGTGAATGAGCGCATCGTGGGCTCGCTTGGGCGTATCAATGAGTCGAACCCGGATTGCGATTGCGAAACATTAACCACGGGCGTTTTCACCGATATTTATCAAGATCGCCTGCGTGCCAACCTGACCGATTTCATCGAATTCACCCAAAGCATCGAAGTCTACCCCGCGCGCGATGTCATTCCCGGAGAAATCATCGATCAGAGCATCTACCGCAACGCCCTGGTCTCGATCACGATTCGCGTCACGCGTAACATCCGCATCGGAGAGGTCTATCTCGGTACCGACAAACTCAATCACTTCTTCGGCATCGGCCGCCGCTATTACACGCGCTACCTCGCTTCGCTCAAGGCCGGCCGATCACAGGCCGAAGCGGAGGACGAAGCGATTCTCTGGGGGATCCTCACCGAAAACACCTTCCTCGGCAGCAGCACCAATGGCATCTTTTCTATTGCCGACTTGGAATCGAACTACCAGGGCTTTCGGCTGGCGCAGGGTCTATGTGCGGGAGACTCACCCTACATCGTGCATCAACAGGGAAAATGGACAATCTTTCGCCCGATAGACTTGCGAGACTACGTCGATCCCACGTTCGACGAGTCCTTCAACCCCTCGCTTTACGCCGGCCTGCTCCGCGGCGCAGTCCTGAAGGTCGTCGAGGAAATTCACGCCCCGAAGGCCGGATTTCCGGCCCTCGCCGCCCGTTTCAATGCCTACCGAAGCACACTACCACCGTCTAGTCGATCGCTTGCCCTCATCCGACGCCACTTGGAAGAAAACGCGATCCCCGCCCAGCGTCCCTCTCTCATGAAAGCGCTTGGCATTTCCGATTCGGATCCCGCAGCCCCGATGGACGTTCTCAAACCCGAATAACCCTACCTTCCGTCATCCAGGGGTCAATGAATAAAAAACGCGGACCCGTCTGCGCCAAAGTGCGCCATGGCACTACTCGTCACCAAGTAGCCTAGAAGAAGGTCATTGAGTTTGATTGCGACCGCCAATCAACCTATGGTTAAGGCATGGCGGCTGGGCAAGATTCGGTTGGTAAGATGACTTGCCCGTAGATAAAAATTTTGCTGTCGGAAAACTATGTGAAGGTGGTGACCGTGAACATAGACTTCATACCCGTATGGTTACTTTTCGTCGGAACGATCGTTCTAGTGATACTGTCAATCGAAGTCGGTTTTCGGCTTGGGAATGTCGCCCTCCGCCGATCGCCGGAGGAGAAGGAATCGCCGGTTTCAGCCATGGCGGGCGCAGTACTAGGGTTAACGGCCTTCGTGCTGGCCTTCACTTTCGGAATCGTCTCTGACCGCTACGACAGCCGGAAGGAACTCGTGCGCGAGGAGGCAAACGCGATAAGGACTGCCGCGCTCCGGTCCGACTTCCTGCCGGAACAAGATCGCGCACAAGCCATGGCGCACTTTAAGGAGTATTTGGATCTGCGTCTGGAGTTGGCCCAGTCCGGCAACATTGACAACGTTCCGCACGTACTGTCTGAGACGAAGCGGATCCAAGACCAGCTGTGGCTTATGGCTGTCGTGAATGCCCGGAAAGACATGAATTCAGACGTTGCCGCCCTTTACATCGACTCACTGAACCAGGTGATCGACATCCACGCATTGCGGGTGGCTGTGGGGGTTCAAGCGAGAGTACCTATTGGGATTTGGATTGTGCTTTACAGCCTCACGATTCTCGGGATGATGGGTGTGGGATACCAAACGGGAATTGCGGGATCGAAAAGGTCCATGGCGCGACCAATCTTGGCATTGTCTTTTTCCCTGGTGTTCATGCTCATTGCTTCGCTCGATCGCCCCGGCAGCCGGATTATGACAGTCACTCAACAACCCCTGATCGACCTTCGCAATTCAATGGACACGGCAATTGAGCGGGGCAGCCAATAGGCTGCATTGTCGATTGCGGCGCTCGTCACGACGCGCGCCACTCGAAGAGATTGTATTGTCGCCGTTAAAATAATTCAGGATCGGAAAACGCTAACCTTATCGCTCAATTGAGGCAAGATTTATGGATCGGAGGGAGTAATGTTCAGACTAGTTTCAAAAGGGGTGCTTTGCATCTCGTGCATTTTTGCCGGCGTCAGCGGTGCACAAGCCCAAGATGCCGCACCGCCACCAAAAGCCACTCCTCCGGCACAGCCGGAAGACACCTCCCCGCAACTTTCGGCACCCGACCCGGATCGCTGGTGGTTCGAAGTGGAGCCGTATGTCTGGATTCCCGCCGTCAGCACTGAAAACGAGATTGGAGACATCGAAGGCGACACCGATGCGGATGCCACCGATATCCTCGATATCTTAAAGGGCGCGTTGATGCTACATGCCGAAGCGCACAAGGGCTCGTGGGGCCTGTTCACGGATTTCATCTGGGTCCGCGTCGCCGATGATAACGACATTGGCGCAACCGGCGAAGTCGAGATCGAACTGAACTTGTCTTTATTTGAACTCGGCGGGTACTACCGGTTCGGCAAGAAAAAATGGGCTCTTGATACGTTGATAGGTCTCCGAGCGGCGTACGTCACCGACGATCTGGATATCACGGGCACTGCTTTAGGTGACGCAAGTTCTGACAACCACACGGCTTGGATCGAGCCCATGTTCGGAGCGAGATTCGGTTATCAGTTCACTCCGAAGTTCTCGACAGTCATCCGTGGCGATGCCAGCGGATTCGGCGTTGGTTCCGAGCTGACCTGGAACGCAAGTCTAGACATGCGTTACCGCTTTACCAAGCTCTTTGCGTTGACCTTCGGCTACCGCCACATGTTTCTGGATTACGAAGTCGGTAATACGGAAATCAAACTAACTTTCGACGGACCGGTTATCGGCGCCTTGTTTACATTCTAAAACTCAAAGCCGGGCTCGCCTGAATCGTCAGACTTGTAGGCGAGCGTTAAACGCCCAGCTTCCGGTGCTTCAGGTGCTCTTCGAGAACCGCGCGGTACTCATGGACGTCTACTTCGCGCTCGCTGCACACAATCATCAGCGTACCGTCGCTCTTGAAGTTCTCTTCCCATTCCAGCACTTGGGCGTCCGACCACGATGACTTGTATTGCGCTAGCTTGGCGTCCGGCTGTTTGCAGAAGTAAGAACGCAGATTAACGTCCGTCTCATCAAAGGGCTGCTCGCCGGGCGGTAGGTGCTCGTAATCGACCTTCTCATCAAGGGGCATGTTTCAGTCCTTTCCGCATGTTCCAAGAACGATTCAACGGCCATTCTGCCGTATTCAACACTCTCAAAACGGCTGTGCCCGGCTAATACTCACACACCGCGCTGTGCCGTTCATAGGTCCTGAATTTCTTAAAATCATCCGGATCCTGATGGCAGGTCGCACAATACTCAACCCGTTCATGTTTTGGCAATACCCGGTGTTTGCGGGAGGATGACTTATGGATGTCGTGGCAGGTGATACAGGTTATGTCGAGCAGCCCGCCCTGAACCACGTCCCGCACATTGGCGAAGATATGCGCGTCTCCGGGGTTCATCGCCGCTATCGCCTCATCCGAAAGGTCCACTCTATAGTCCCGAAAAAGATTGTCCCCGGGAACAAACTGATTCGGGTACGGCATCCCTGAACTGGCCGATTTCCCGCCTCTCAAATGGCATTGCGCACACAGGGCTATCTCGACCAAGGGTTCCCGATCTCGCTTCGTGGCCAATATCGCCAGTGTGGGTTCGTTCTGATGGCCGGCCGGCACATCCCCATGGCAAACAAAGCAGTCCAACGAAGGTGCCGCAAAACCCCTGATTTCTGTCTCTACAGCCGTCGTATGACACCCCGCGCACTTCGCGGCAAACGCCGCGTCATCCCATCTACCATCCCCGTTCGTCAGTTTCAGGGAGTTGCCCGGTTCTACATGCGCCGCGTGAATTGAAAACTGCCCGTACTTGCCATTCGGTTTCAAAAAGCGCAGATCCTCGATGCCTCCCAGTACATACGTTGTCTCCGCCCCAAACGCCTTGGCTTCCGAGGACTTAAGCAATGTCCCTACCGGTTCTTCCAGCAAATCCGTGATCCGCATCCCCGTGTTGTGCCGGTTTGACTGCCAATTGCTCCCGACATCACGATGGCAGAACAGGCATTCGTCTCCCGTCATGTAAACCGGCATCGGCTTGCCCACGTGATCATCGCCCCAAGCCGCAGGTTCGGTTTCTTGCTGCGCACCGATCGGCTCTTGAGACAACATCGACGTCGCCGCGATCAAGAAAACAATTGACACAGCAAACACTCGACTTTTTCTAAAGCGCCGCTGTGTCATCGTGTGAGATTTTTTCCCGCCTGTCGGTTTTCTGCTCGACAGGGCCAAAGGGTCCTCGTTTCAAGAACGAGCGGTGGACATTGTGTATCACCGGCGGTATCATGACAACTCGGTATCAAGCACGGGGCGGCGCACAGCCTAATCGGGAGCGGATTCATGTGGGTTCCAAAATACGAACGCGATGAACGCAAAGGCGTCGATTCTCCAGTCCCGACGCAAGTAGTCTCCAACGAAGAAATCCTTCCCCGTCCGCAGCATCGCCTGCAAAAACAGGTCGAAGCCCTCACCATGCAACTGGGCGAGGAAAACGCCAAACGCCTCGGCATGAGCCGCCGCAAGTTCATGCGAACCACTATGGGTATGGCTACTGCCTGGCTCGCCGCGAACAAGATTTACGGCAAGAACCCCTGGAACGTCGATCCGGTCGAGGCTCAAGAGGCCGAAGCCACCAAGAAGAAGTTCGAGGGCGACGACTACTTCATCATGGACGTGCAAGCACACTTCACCAACGGCTACGCCATCGGCTTCCGAAGCTCCGAGTTCGTCAAGAACATGGGCTTCCAGCTTGATGAAACGGCCGAGGCTTACTCCCTGCGCACCTTCATCAAGGAATTCTTCTTCGACAGCGAGACCGACATGGTTGTGCTCAGCGGCGTTCCGGATCGCGAAAACGACAAAGATCCCGCCACCGGCGCCACCCTCGAAGGCATCGGGCGTAGCCGCGGCGTCATGCCGAGCTGGCTCATGTGCACTGCCCGCAAGGAAATCAATGAAGCCGCCGGCGGCACCATCCGCGCCGTCAACCAGGGCAACTGCGCGCCGAACCACTACTGGGACCGCGCTGCGAACAAGCCCGACTACCCCGCGCTCTACGAACAGATGGAACGCGAGGTGAAGACCTACGGCATCACGTCGTGGAAGTGGTACTGTCATACCGATCCGGGCCGCAGCGGTGGTGGCTTCCAGTGCGACGACGACATGGCGAAAAACTTCATCCAAAAGTCCCGTGAACTCGGCATCAAGACTTTCAGCGTGCACAAGGGTTACTCCGCGCAGTCGCGCACGCTCGGCCACCTCGCCAACCCCAAGGACATCGAGAAAGCCGCCCTTGAGAACCCGGACATTACGTGGATCATTTACCACTCCGCGATGATGATGTCCCCCTACGACCCCGACTTCGAAAAGCTCAGCGGCTGGAACGCGGAGACCGGCGACTTCCTGTGGCACAACGTCCTCATGGACATCAAGAAGCGCAACCCGCAGATCAACAACATCTTCGTCGAAATCGGCTCCGCCTACGGCACACTCGCCCTCGAGCATCCCGAAATGGCCATGCACCTCATGGGAAAAAACATCAAGTACTACGGCTCCGACCACGTCATCTGGGGCACCGATTGCCTGTGGTGGGGGTCCCCGCAGTGGGTCATCGATTCCTTCAAGCGCTTCCAGATCTCGGACGAGATGTGCGACAAGCACGGCTACACCAAGATCACCAAGGAAGACAAAGCCAAGATCTTCGGCCTCAACGCCGCCAAGATCTACGGCGTCGATCCCAATGCCAAGCGCAAGGAAATCACCAACGACGGCCTGATGAAGTTCAAGGAAAAGTACCAGGCCCTCGGCGGCGAACCGTCCAACCGCGTCCCCGGCTGGGTCCGCGACGACACGCGCGCCTAAACAACTACCCAAACAAACCAAAACGGCCGAGGAGGCTCTCAAGCCTCCCCGGCCGTCTCTTGTTAGTCTTCGATTTTGGAACAGTTTCAACGAAAAAGTCTCAAAGCCTATTGACGAATTTCCCCATTGGGTCTACGATCATCTCCTAGGTGAACCTTCACCGGAGGGTGGCCCATGGTTCAGTCACACGTCGAGCGCAACGGCAGTGGATTGCACGTAAGCTACTACGATGTCGACCATCACAAGGAAGGCGCGATGGAATTACACTTCATCAACCCGACCGACATCCGAAAAATCCACGACGACGATCGGGTCGAGGTCCTCGACCTCACTCAACGGCCAGACACCCCGGTCACGCTGCACGTGAGTCATCCCGACGGCTCCTGCGAGGATATACCCTGCTCGCATACCTAGACCGCGCCCCACGCACAGCCCTACGGTCGTTCGCCGACTCCGCCAAGGACTCGGCAAAAGGAAAATCTCGTCCTGCCATTCTGTAATTTCTTGTTTTTCCCCGTAATATCCCCGTATTGAATCTCAACGCCGCAATCTCGTCTGTAATTAGACGGATTGTTAAAGCGTTTGATCCAGCGCTCGGAGGTTTCCAACTCACGTTGAGTGGATACCGGGCGTATCGGTAGAATGCAGCCTTCCAATCAAGCCGCGAATTCGCGGGTGCATTAAGGAGATCGTGCAATGTCGAAGCAAGGCGTCCTTCTCGGAATCACCGTAGTAACCCTCATACTGGGCATGGTCCTTGGCCAAGCGGGTCTGCTCAGCAGCCCCGTCCAGGCCCAAGCCCCTGAACCGATAAAGTCAGGCGGTAATGGCCCGGAAAAGGCCATCGTCAGCACCGCTGAGTTCATGAAACTCCTGGTCGATCCGACCTACGAAAAGCTCAAAGACGCCGTCGCCGCGCCACCGGCCAAGCGCGCCGAATGGCGCGCGCTTTATGTCGCCGCCTTCAGCCTCGCCGAAATCAATAACCTCTATTTCTCCCGCGGCGACGAAGAGTTCATGTCGAAGCCCGAATGGAAGACCGAGTGCGACAAGACGCAAGCGCTGACCGTCACCCTCGCCGAGTCCATCCGCGCGCAGGCGGACTACGCCGTCGTAAAGGAAAACTTCATCGCCGTCATGAAGAATTGCAACGACTGCCACCGCCAGTTCGAGCCGGGCGAAATCGACGAGATTCTTCCGCCGGCCGCCTGGGGAGCAGCCGCCCCTGCCGCGGACGGTAATCAGGCCGTCCAATAATCGTTGCCGCACAATGATCAACCCGCTCGGGTTGCATGCGTCTTTCACCAAGACGCTGCCGCTGCCTGAGCGGATGGTTGTATTGCGTGAAGCCGGTTTCGACGCCACCGCACTTTGGTGGGAGCATCAGCGCCTCGAAATCCGCGAGATCCGGGATCGCGCGCCCGACATGGTTCGGCGCGCAGGCCTCGATCTCGATCATTTGCACGTGCCCTATTTCGCCTGCAACGAACTCTGGAGCCTGGTTGAATCGGACCGGGCCGCAGCGCTAACACTTCATCGCGGATGGATCGAGGATTGCCATCGTCACGCCATCCCGCGCATGGTCATGCACGTCACGCGCGGCAAAACCTCTCCTCCGCCCTCACCCGCCGCGCTCGATGTTTTCCGCACGCTTACCGCGTCCGCCGAGGATGCGGGAGTCACGCTTGCTCTCGAAAACACGCACTGCCCTGCGCACCTCGATTTCATCTTTACCGCGATCGATTCGCCAGCCCTCACACTCTGCTACGACGTAGCCCATGATCGCCTGCACAGCCCTTCGCCCCGCGATCTGCTGCGTACCTGGGCCACTCGCACCAGCGTCCTGCACGTCTCCGATACCGATGGCCGCCGCGACTGGCACTGGCTCCCCGGCGACGGTAATACCAACTTCGCCGAAGTAGGCGCCTGTTTCTCCCCGCCCTTCGTCGGCCCCGTGATGCTCGAAGGCATGCATCGCGGCGAGACCGAAGACCCGCTCGCCTTCGCCCGCAGGGCCTACATCGCCGCCACCCAAACCCAAGAAGCGCTGAACGCAAAGCACCCCTTGGGAAACACACTCCTTAGCCCTTCCTAAATCCCATTCGCCCATCATTCTTTAATCACCCCGCCACCCCAAGATTCACCCATCTCCCAAATTCCTGTATCGTGTCTACCATCACCGGAGGAAGTCCTCATGCGAGTCTTCGCTATCTTCGCCATCGCCGTTACCCTGCACATCTCCGCCGCAGCCCAGCGCCCGGCCAAGCAATATCCCATCGAGGACTTCATTAACTCCGAATCCGTCATCGGTGCCTCCATCTCCCCTGACGGCTCCAAAGTCCTCGTTACCAGCGATCGTACGGGTATCCTGAACGCCTATGCGCTTCCAATCGATGGCAGCGCCGCCATCCCGCTCACCACCTCCACCACCGAGTCCATCGTGGCACGCTCCTATTTCCCGAAGGACGAACGCTTCATCTACGAAGCGGATCAGGGCGGCAATGAACTCACCCACGTCTATGTCCGCGAACTCGATGGCTCTTCGAAAGACCTCACGCCGGGCGATAGGTTAAAAGCCAGTTTCGCCGGATGGGCACAGGACCTAAAATCATTCTTTGTCGTCACCAATGAACGCGACCCTCGCTACTTCGATTTCTATGAGATTTTTGCAGATGGATATGCGCGCACGCTTCTCTACGAGAACAAGGACGGCCGCGACGTGGAGGCCATCTCGCCAGACAAGCGCTTCCTTGCCCTCGGCAAGCCCAACACGCGCAAGGACAGCGACGTTTACCTTCTCGATCGAAAAACAGGCGAATCGAAGGAACTCCTCAATCCCGAAGGCGAAGTGCTCTGCACCGCGCAGACCTTCTCGACCGATGGCAAATCGCTCTACTACTTGACCGACCTCAACCATGAGTTCGCATATCTGGTCAAGCGCAACTTGGATAACGGCTCTGAAGAAATCATCCTCAAGGAGGACTGGGACGTCATGTACGCACGACTCTCCCGCTCCGGCCGATATCTCATGTCGGGCATTAATCGCGACGCACGCACGGATCTCCGCGTCACCGATCTAACCACCGGCCAACCCGTCGCCCTCCCGAAACTTCAAGGCTTAAAAATCACCAACATCTTCCCCTCGTGGGACGAAAAATCCATCGCCTTCTACGTCGAAGGGGGAAAATCTCCTGGCGATCTCTTTCACGCGATGCTCGGCAGCGACGCCAAGCCTACCCAGCTCACGCGGCGGTTGAATCCCGCCCTTGATCCCGCCGACCTGGTCGAACCCGAGGTCATCCGTTTCGCTTCCTATGATGGCGTCCAGGTCCCCGGCGTCCTCTATCGCCCTCTGAACGCCTCACCCACAAACAAAGTCCCCGCCCTCGTCTGGGTGCATGGTGGCCCTGGCGGTGAGACCCGCGCTGACTGGAACGCGCTCATCCAGTTTCTCGTCAATCACGGCTACGCCGTCTTCGGCATCAACAACCGCGGCAGCAGCGGTTCTGGTAAAACGTTCTTTGCCCTGGACGATCAAAAGCACGGCGAGGCCGACCTCGACGATTGCATCGCCAGCAAGAAAATGCTCACCGATACCGGCTGGGTCGATCCAGCCCGCATCGGCATCATCGGCGGCAGTTACGGCGGCTACATGGTCTGCGCCGCCCTCGCCTTCCGTCCGGGTGAATTCAACGTCGGCGTAGACATCTTCGGTGTCACCAACTGGGTCCGCACGCTCAAGAGCATCCCGCCCTGGTGGGAAGCCGGCCGAAAGTCCCTCTATCTCGAAATGGGCGACCCCGCTACGCAGGAAGACTATCTCACCAAGATCTCGCCGCTCTTCCACGCGAAAAACATCAAGGACCCCATGATCGTCCTTCAGGGCGCAAACGATCCGCGCGTACTCCAGGTCGAGTCGGACGAAATGGTCGCCGGTGTCCGCGCCAATGACGTCCCCGTCGAATACGTGGTTTTCCCCGACGAAGGCCACGGCTTCCGCAAAAAAGCCAACCAGATCAAGGGCTACGACGCTATCATGCAATTCCTAAATACCCACATGCAGGCGAAATAAGTGGCATCGTTGATCACGCCCAAACACCACGGACACCGTGGTCGAATTGTGCAGCCCATCTTAGGACCTATTAATTCCATAGGTCCTATATTTCTTCTTCCCATATTCCTCGCGGGCAGCTTTTCCGCCTCCGCCCAATCCGCGGCGCCCACCGTCTCCCTCGCCGGCGAAATACTCGTGGTATTTCTCGGGCTCTCCCTCAGCGCCGTCTGTGTCCTTATGCACTACGAAGCCCTCGGCCTCCTCACCCGTGTCCTCGCCCGGCTTAGTACGCGCCCGCGCCCGCGCATCCTCATACTCATACTCTCCCTGCTCGTTGTCCACCAAGCCGAAGTCTGGATGTTTGCCTGGGGATATTTCTTCGCCATTCTCAGCGGCATCATGGGCGATCTCGTCAACGCGGATCATCACCTCCTCACCTATGCCTACTTCTCCACCACCACCTACGCCACCGTCGGTTACGGCGACATAGTTCCCACCGGCCCCCTGCGCTTCCTCGCTGCTGTCGAGGCCCTCACCGGCTTCCTCCTGGTCACATGGAGCGCTTCCTTCACTTACCTGGAAATGCAAAAATTCTGGCGGGATAAATAAGACACTCTATGGCGCGGAAACCCGTGATGCTATTCTTGGTCTAAACAGAAGGATAGGATTTCCCAAGGAGATCAGCCATGACGAAGATCCTTAGCCTCCTTATCCCGTGCCTGTTGATAGCATCAACGAGCTGGAGTTATCCCGCGCCGGTCGATGGCGCAACGATAGGCAAGCTTTTCGAAACCGGTGATTTCGCGGCCTTAGAAGCGATGGCCGAACAAGCGCGAACATCAAAAGAAAGCAACAGCGAAGGCGACTGGCAACTCAGTTGGTTCTATCATTGCCTCTATCCCTACGCCGAAAAAATGGCCGCCAACTCCGAGTCCTCGTTCCGCAAGCATATGGGTGCATGGGCGGAACAATTCCCCAAATCAATCACGTGGCGGCTCGTGATGGCCGCCGGAATCGAACAGCTCGGATGGAGTGCACGCGGAAGCGGTTGGGCCAAGGACGTGTCCGAGCATGGCTGGTCAGAGCTTGAAAAACGCCTGACGGAGGCCTGGAAGATCCTTCAGGATGCCCGCAAGATCTCCACGGCCGATCCCGCCCTCTACGTGTCTCTAACCAGCGTCGCCCTCGGTTTACGGGACGATCCAACCTCCACGACCGCTTTGCGATTTAGCTCTCTGGTCAAGCAGATGATTAGAGATGCCTTCGGTCTGCCGCCCACGGGCGAGGAACTCTCGCCGCTTGAGGATCAAATATTCGAGGAAGCAATCGCCCGGGAAACGATGTATACCCCGCTCTACTATGCCCAGGTCAATCACCTTCTGCCGCGCTGGGGCGGCGCTCCAATGGACTTGGAACACTTCGCGGAACGCGCTGCAGCACTCACCGCCTCGCAGTCGGGAGACGCCATGTACGCCCGGGTCGCCTGGGGCGCTCTGGCCTTGTTGGCCGAAGAACAGTACGTGGGAGAAACCACCTTTGAATGGCCACGGATCAAAGCAGGCTACGAACGGCTGTTGGAAGAGTTCCCGGATTCCAACTTGATCAAAAATCAGTTCTGCCGGATGGCGTGCGTCTACAAGGATCGTGAAACCGGCGCGGCTATGTTGAAGGCCATGGATCATCCCCTTCCGGTAAAAGTGTGGCGCAACCAAGGTTTCTTCAATTACTGGTCAGACTGGATCAATGAAAAAGCGGAGTATCCGTCCATGAGTCCCATGGTCTTGGCGGCGGCCGCGAATGACCTCCGCCTGATCGAAGAACTGGCCAGGAAGGGTGAGTCGGTAAATGTCACGATGCTGGGTGGCCGCACACCGCTCATGCTCGCCGTCGGCAAACACGATTTGGCAATGACAAAACTCCTGCTTCAGCTCGATGCCGATATCGAAGTCACCAGTCTCAAGGGAAACACTCCCCTGACAGAAGCCGCACGTTTGGACGACACAGCCATCCTGGAAGCATTGTTGGAGAAGGGCGCAAATCCAGACAGGCCGAACCCGGAAGGCTGGCGCGCCATTCATCAAACCTGCAAAGATGGAAACATCGCCGCTGCGCGTCTGCTACTGGCAGCAAAAGCCGACGTCAACGGCAGAGGCGCAGAGGAATGGACCCCGCTCCACGTCGCCGTCGAAACAAACCATGCAGACATGGTCCGCTTCCTCCTCCAAAACGGCGCCGACAAGACCCTGAAATTGTCGGATGGCCGAACCGCCCTGGACATCGCCACAAAACAGGGATTCAGCGATATCGCCAAGCTCTTGCAGTAAGCGTTGCGCGAGGTCTGAATAGAGAAGGAATACTTTCCACAGGAGAGCTCCATGATGAAGGTCTTCAGTGTCATCATCCCCTGCCTATTGCTAACGCCATTTGCATGGAGCCAGTCAGCGTCACTCGACGAAGCCGAAGTCGTGCAACTTTTCGATACCGGCAATTTCGACGCACTCGAATCGATCAAAGATAAAGCGCTCGTGACCAAGGAACGCAACATCGAGGGCAATTGGCAACTCGAATGTTTCTACGGGATTCTAAAAAAGCACGGCGACGAGATGGCCGCCGAATCGGAATCAAAATTCAGGGCCCATCTTGATGCGTGGGCCAAAGTCCACCCAAAGTCAGTGACATGGCGCATCCTTCTCGGCCATACGCTGACGACGCTCGGTTGGACGGCCCGCGGCTCCGGTTTCGCCCCTGACATCACTCCTGAGGCCTGGAAGGGTTTTGAAAAATACCTGACCGAAGCCTGGCAGATACTCCAAGAGGCCCGGAACATCACGCGGCAGGATCCCGAACTCTATCCGCAACTCATTGACGTCGTGCAAGGGTTCGCGATCGACCCCACACCCGGGAAGTATCTGCCCTTTGGACCTGTCCGTGGACCAGCAGCCGGCGCGCCACTCGGAAACGATCAGCAAAAACTCTTCGCTGAGCGTGTCTTTGAGGAAGCAATCGGCATCGAGCGCACTTATACCGAGCTATACGTCCGCATGGCCCAGATCTATCTCGAACGCTGGTATGGCGAGAGCCGTGATCTGGAGAAATTCGCCGAGCGTGCCGCAACCATCACCGCCGCGGACATGGGCGATTCGATGTACAGCCGCATCGCCTGGAGCATGCTCAGTATGTGGGGCGAGCACGTGTATAACTTCGAGTGCGACTTCGACTGGCCGAGAATCAAATCCGGGTTCGAACGTCTGATCAAGGACTATCCGCAATCGGATTATCTAAAGAACGAATTCAGCTACATGGCCTGTGCGCACAAGGATCGTGAAACGGCCCTCGCCGCGCACAAAGCCATCACAAAACCTCTCCCCCGGAAAGTCTGGCGCACCAAGGATTGTTACGATCACTGGACCGCATGGATCGAAGGCCGCGCCGAGTACCCCGTCTTCAATCGCCTGACCTACGCCGTCGAAATGCGCGATCTCGACGCCATTCGCCAACTGGCCAAAGAAGGCGAATCCCTGGAAGTGACTATGCTCGGCGGCTACACGCCCTTAATGACGGCCATCACGCGAAACAATTTCGATATGGCAAAGCTCCTCATTGATTTCGGTGCAAACGTGGAAGCCACCAGCCTCACCGGCAGCACGCCGTTAATAGAGGCCGTCACGTTTGCCGATCCAAAGATCGTCAAACTCCTGCTCGACGCCGGCGCAAAAGCGGATCGCCTCAATCCTCATAAGATGGCGGCTCTTCATCAAACCGCCATGGACGGAAATATCCCGAAAACGACGCTTCTTCTTGCAGCCAAAGCGGATATCAATGTTCGCGGTCAGAAAGGCTGGACGCCCTTGCATACGGCCGTCGGGAAAAACAAGCCAGAGATGGTCAAGTTCCTGCTCGACAAGGGCGCCGACATATCGCTAAAGCTCGATGACGGCAGCACGCCACTCGATGTCGCGACTAAGCAGGGCCTCGGTTCAATGATTGCCCTCTTGAAATAAAGCTAGCCCTGCGCTGACTCGTAGTCAAAACTCGCCAGTTCCCCGCCACTTGCCGAGTATCTAAACTCAATCGGATTGCAGCAGACCTCACAGTCCTGCACAAATGTCTGCGAGCCTTGCGACAAATCAAGAGTGATCAGATTCGTCCGCCAGCAATGCGGGCACGTATATTCCTGCTCGACCATCATTATGTACCGGCCCCTATCTCCAGCCCCGAAGGGGCGAACCAGTCTAGCCCAGGGCAAAGCGAAGCGTCGCCCTGGGTTACGATCGTTCCAACTACGCGTAGCCCTGTAGGGGCGACCCCACGACGCCGGTGCTACTTTTTCCGCTGGCTATAGTCACCAAACGGCTTGTCGCGCTCAGTGACTGCCGCGTGCACGCCCTCGTCCATCGCCTTCTTCACAAACGCCAATCCCTCCGGGATGTTACGCATATACCCGTCAAGGACCGACCCCAGAATCTGCGTGCTGTTCAAGCCCATATTCTCGTAGGCCTGATTCACAATCAGCTTCATCGCCGCCAATTGACTGCTTGGACAGTTGCACAAACGTTCCGCGATTCGTTGAACCTCGCCTTCCAATTTATCCGCCGGCACCGCGGTGTTAATCAATCCAATTTCGGCAGCATGCTTGCCCGATATCGCATCACCCGTCAGCGCCAGCATCTTCACGTGCGCCAATCCCAATCGATATATCCACATCCCCGTCAGGTAGCATCCCCACACGCGCGAATAGGGCGTGCCGAACTGCGCATCCTCCGCGGCAATCACGATGTCCGCGCACAGCGCCATGTCGCTCCCGCCGCCGACGCAATACCCGTGCACCTGCGCAATCACCGGCTTGGGGCTGCGCCACAGGCTCATAAACTTCGGAACGCCGCCGAAAAATGAGGTCGTCGTGGCGATCAGGTCCTTGCCCGGGTCCCACTTCCCACCGCTGTACAGCGCATCGAAATGCTTCAGGTCGTCCGAGAAATCGAAGCCCGCGCAAAACGACTTCCCCGCGCCTTTCAGCACGATCACTTTCACTGCCGGATCCCGGTTCGCCGCAATCACCGCCGCCTCCAACTCATCCGGCATCGGCGGGCGAATCGCATTGAACTTGTCCGGCCGATTCAGCGTAATCGTCGCAACCGGCCCCGAAGTCTCATACAGCAGCGTCTCAAAATTCATCTAGTTGTCTCCCACTACTTGTCATTCTGAGCGAAGCGAAGAATCTCTCCGGCGGCCTACACGCGACCTGTGTTCACTTCGCGTCGCCTGCTTTGATCCATTCTTTGTTAAACGCCGCATACTTGATTGACTTTCCCTTCACCTCGCCCTCGCGCGGTTTGTCGATGAAGTAACTGTACGTCGCGTGGATCATCCCCTGGTCGTCCTGCGTGATCGACGGGTAGTGGAAGGCGCCTTCACCCGCTTCGCGCAGCTCGATATGCCGCTTCCATTTCCAGGATTTCCCCTCGTCATCCGAAAGCGCCACCACCAGCGAATGCCGCCCGGTCGGCAGGTCGTTGTAAATGCACACCCAGTCGCCGTCGTTCAGATTCGCCAGTTCCAGCCCCGCGCCGGGATTCGGCAGCTCCGGATGGTCGTACACCTTGCTCCAGGTCTCGCCGCGATCCGTTGACTCCGACACATGCACCTTCTTCGGCGCCGGCCCGTTGTCGCGCATGTAGTTAACAATCGTTCCGTCCTTGCGGACGGCAAAACTCGGCTGGATGTTCCCGCCGCCCACGATCGGTTCGCTGTACTTCCACGTCGCGCCAAGGTCGTCCGTGATTCCCACCAGCGACACCGAAAATCCGTCCGAATACAGCCCCACCAGCAAACGCCCATCCGCCAGAAACTTCGGGTGCGCCCGCGTGAACCATCCCAGTCGGCTCGTTAGCTTGTCCGCGGCCTGCTTGTAATTGTTATCCGCCCATTGCTGGATCCGATCCGGCCACGGCTGCGGCAGCCCCACGTACTCCTCCGTCTTCGCCTTGATCTTCGCCTCAAAGTCCGGCGAGTGTTTCACATGCATCACTTCCAAATAATCCCACTTCGGCGCGCCCTCGGGCTGCATGTAATCGCTCGACACCTTGTACTTCATCAGCGCCGATTCCCAGGTGTTCGCTTGGATCGTCGGCCACATCAACCACAGCCGCCCTTTCGGATCAATGATCATTGCGCAGTTTGTATCAGGAAACTCCGGGGTGTCCGCCATCAAGAACGGCTCGGTCCATTTCCCCGTCGCCTTCACCCACCGCGCGCCGCGAATCAGCACGTCGTCTTCCTGCCGCTCGCCGGATCCGTGAAACCAGCACACCAGCAAGTCGCCGTTCGGGCACACCACCACGCACGATCCATGGTTGTGCCAACTCTCCAGCGGAAAGATCAGCTCCGACTTCAGAAAAGGTTCATCGGCAACAGCCGCAAAGCACGCAACCAATACCAGACATACTCGCCAAAGCATCATCCACCTCCGAAAACGCTCAGTGATCCTTGCCCCTCGTCACACTCCGAATTGCCGCATATGATGGTTGATATGCACCCCATTCAGTTGGCTCCACTTCTTCATCGTTAGCGGACCCATCATCGGATGCGTCGTAATCTTGTCCGGGCTTTTCTCCAGCGCATCGACAAACCGCTTCATCGCGGAAAGTAGCCCCTTACGCTCACCGTCAAAATCGAAATCGGCCGGCGGGCTCCAATAGTCCGGCGCCTTGATCCGGCCTCCCGGCCAGGTCGTGAACATGCGCGCAGCCAGGATAAACATGACATCGCGCACAAACGGCCTGCTCTCGTCGACCATGTTCTTGTCGCCGAGCGCAACCTCGTGTGCATTCCGCAAATGTTTCAGCATCTGCTCGACACTCATCTTGCCGAATTTGCGCTGCGAGTCCACGCGCAACGCCTCCACGCGGCGGGTAAAATCGGGAAGTGTTTCGCGGGTAAGAGCAACAGCAGGCATGGCAGCCTCCTCTCAGGCGTCAATCAACAATCGACAACACTTCACGTCCGCGGCCATCGGCGATCGCGGACTTATAGGTCACCAGTTCCCTCTGGATCAGCGGGTCCGTCAAATTGATCGTCCGCCCCATCTCCGCCGACATATACGCCGCCTGCGCGAGCTTTGTGATCTCAACGCCGTAACTCCAATCGGCCAGCGGCGCACGTCCCGTCTGAAACGCATCGCGCATGTCTTCCATTTCATCGACATAGCCATACAGATCGGCCTCGTTCGGCTCCACCGGCAGCAACCCGCGCGTCGCCGTCGACTTTTCGAGCGCGATCTCCGCGTCAGCAGCAGCCTCTGCAGCCGCATCGCCAATGAAAATGCTCACCGGCGTTCGCAGCGTGTCGATTTCAAACGCATACCCCGGCCCCATCCCGTCCATGTACAGCCGCATGCCCTGCTTCTCATACATCCACGACACCGTGAACTGCGCCTTGACGATCTGCTTCGTCTCCGGGTTCCGGAACGTAATCACCCCCGTCGCAAAATCTTCCGCCGGCGCAATCGAATAATCGACCCCCATCCGTTTCTTGAGGTCGTCGCGCCATTTCTTCTGACCCCACTTCAAAAGCGTCGTCTCGGCCTGCACCGCGATCGGCTCCATGAAAGTCAGCGGCTTACCCACTGGCGTCAGCAGATGCCACGCCGCCGCGATGCTGTGACAGCCCATGTCGGACAACACACCGCCGCCCTGTCGCACCGGATCCCAGAACCACGGCTCATGCGGTCCCCCGTGCTCCTCCGCCGCGCGCACCAGTGTCATCGGCCCCATCGTCCGCTGCTGCGGCGCAAGCTGCTCGATCATTCGCTTTACCGGCTTCATGTGTAGCTGGTTCTCGAAGAACGACGTCGGCAAATTCACCGACTTCGCCAGGCGCACCAGCTCCTGCGCCTCCTGCACCGTCCGGCCCAAGGGCTTCTCGCACACCAGCCCCTTCAGCTTCGCCCCGGCCTTCACCGCGTCCGCGATCTGCCCCATCATCTCCACGCGCAAATAATTCGGCGCGAACAGACACACCACATCGCAGTTCTTGCACAGTTCCGCGATCGTCTTGTACGGCTTGCAGTCCCCCAGCTCATTTTTTTTCGCGAATTCCGCCAACGCGCCCGCGCGATTCGGCGACACCACGCCGACCAAATCCACACCCCGCACCTGCTTGAGCGCGATCGCCTGAAACTTCGCGATGAATCCAGCCCCGATAAACCCCAGCCGCAATCGATCCATTCCGCCTCCCGAAAATGCCATCAACCCCAGCAAAACGCGAGTATATCCAACACCGATCCCACGGACAACGCCACTGTCTCCTTAGAACGGTGTAAGTAAAGCCCCAAAAGGGGCGTTCCTAAAGTAGCCCAGGGCAGAGCGAAGCGCCGCCCTGGGTTGGAGTCGTCACAACAAAATGAAGCCCTGAAGGGGCGATCTAAAAGTTTTGCTGGATGCTTTTAGATTGCGCCACCCATAACTGCCGCCTTACTAAGTCGGCAAAGCGACGGCAAATCTCAGGAAATCTCACCTCCGCGCGACTCTAACGCCCATTCCAACGACGGTTTTTCTTTGCACACTTTCTTTTTCTCAAAAAGAAAGTGTGTTAACGTGCCCCCAATCCTTGAGTTACCCCGCAGGAATCCGCTACCATGAGCGCTTCGGAAGAGCAGCGGTACAGCATGGCCGAAGCCAGCCAACACATCGGCGTCGCGCCCCACGTACTGCGGCAATGGGAAGCACGCTTTCCCAATCTCCGGCCGAAACGAAACCGTTCCGGCCAGCGAATCTACACCGAGCGGGACCTCGCCGTGGCCCGCCGCATCAAAGAGTTGCTCCGCGAGGAGAAACTCACCGGCGACGGCGCGTCCAAAGCACTCGCCCGCGAACTCCGCGGCGAAGCGCCGCCCAAAACAAGGCACGACGCGCTCGAAATGCTAGACCGGATAGACGCCGAACTCCGCTCCATGCTAGACACCCTGGACGGATTCGAGTCCTCCGAAAAATAAGCAAGACCCGTCGGGGCGTAGCGTAGCCCGGTTAGCGCGCTACACTGGGGGTGTAGAGGTCGCGGGTTCGAATCCCGCCGCCCCGACCATTTCTTGTATTTGAACTTTCCCGCCGCCGAACCGGACCCTTCAAAAAACTACCCACCCATCCGTAGCGCCGCCGTCCCGGCGGCAAACCCGGCGCCCCACCTCGAAGCCCACGACTCCGCCTCGGCAAATGCCTGCGCCCCTACCCGTCGGCCGCCCAAGACAAACTTAAATAGGTGACTGTCCCTATTTTCCAATCTTGCAGGCACAATTGGTCGAGGTTCAATAACATACACAGCGATTTAAAATGTCCCGATAAAGCACATTCATACAGCTTCGTTGGCGTTGTTCCGAATTCAATCCAGCAAGGTAGAGCTACTAGGAGAAAGAAGCGTGCTCGGACACTGCTTGTAAGTAGTGTAAGGCCCGCCGCATCGTCTCCAGGATTGCCTTTGAGTTCTTCACGTATATTTGCCAAGTGTGCTTCATATAACTGGTCGATGAGCTCGTCGAACTCCGCGGCTAATTCAAACACATCTGACCATGCCAGTTTTTGACCGCGGGCCTCAGCCGTCCATTGGACAACCATTCGTTTTCGTTCCTCTGGAGATGCTGAAAGGTATTGCTTAATCCCTTCCAAGCACTTTTCGATTTGTTCGCCAAACTCTGCACCGGCAACTACAGTAAAAAACTCTCTCCCGAACTTCGGATCTACAACAAAGAAGACTTGACTGTGATAGTTCGCCAACCAAGCCTGCTTATCTTCCACTCTTGCAAGGAAATTTCGCAGCTTCGGATCACGGCTCGCGACGAGAATCTTATGGGCTGCCTCAGCCCCGAGCGCAAGTGTATGTGCAAACATCACCAGCGGCTTGTATCGCCCCTCACCCCACTCCTCCGACGCCAGCATCTGAGCATCCTCCCAAAAAATCCGAATACTGAATATTTATACAGTTTTCAGAATAGAGCGTCAAGATGCGCCCTTAGTAAGAGGTAAAATTGGGTATTGCCAGAGTCGCTACTGCTTCCGAAGATTGTCTCGCTTTAACCATCGTTTAGCGGATTGAATTCAACCCCGTCGTCTGCTTGAAACGAGACTGTTCGTACTCAATATCATCATGGACTGCACCGCCTATATTTTTTAACCCCACGGCAGGGGGTCTATACTGAACGCACAAACCACCTAATTAAGGCACACCCCTCCATTAAAATACACGTTACGCATTACCAAGTGACTCGATTTATCTTTGATGGAATAGAAACATACATCGCTCCGTTCATCGGAATCCCATATGCGTTGAGACTGGAACAGAAAGCTGGAACCATCCCTCGCCCAAACAAACGTCCCGCCAGGCCGCATGCCGGACCGGGGCAGGAGCTTAGAACTTACTGAACGATTAACATCGTATAAGAATACGGCGGGATCATGCAGTGACCAACATAAAACTTGCGTCAAATCCGGAGATGTCGCGCCAGGAACAAGACCTGATGTGCCAGTAACCGAAGTTACACCGGTTCGCACGTCAAATCGGCACAATGCCTCATCTTCCCTCGTGTACAACAACTCAAAGTTGGAAACCCAAGCATAAAACCGCATTTGCGACAACGCATCATGTATCAAAGCTCTCTCATTGCGTTCTCTAGTGTCGAATATGACGACTGGGCCATTCATTTTCGAATAACAGAGCAGGGAGCCATCTGGACAAATGCGTGGCCGGTACCCTTCGACTATGAATTCCGGCGGAACGGAAGGGCGATTCAAATCAAACGTGTATATGCTCTCTGGTGCCTGTAGCGGCACCACCCAATTGGATTGCGTAAGATCGTTTACATGAACGAAAAGTTTTCTTTTTCCATTGTCCCAACTTACATCGGTGACAGAATCAGGTAGACCATACTGCGAAGGGGAACTTACCGAAATGTTTCCGTCTGCGAACCCTAGCCTCAGCAACTTCTCACTAGATACGATGAGGTACTCTCCTTTAAAATCCTTCGGAATACTTGGTTCCTCTGCACAAGACGTAAGCGAGAGTAAACAAAATGACACAATAGCGACTCTATTAGTAGTCACATAAATCTCCTTCTAATATTCACTAGCTATTCCATGAATGGACTGTTTAGTAGCGCTTCAAGAGTAGGCCCAATATCCTCGTACACGGCAAGCACCTCCGACACGAACATTTGGCAGTTACGCCCGAAAAGACTGTAGCTGCCGCCATCAGGCTCATACCGAGGAACAAAGTGCAATGTGCGAGTCAGCTTCAACCTTCCATTACCTTGGACACGTGCGACAGCAACTCTTAGTATCTGATCATCCAAGTTCGTCACAGTAGGTACGTACATATTCAAATAATATGGGTCGTCCCTATGGAACCCGTCGGAATAATACCCAATATTACGATTTCGGTCGCCGTCCGGCCGCCCATAAAAGACCGCCTGATGGCAAATTTTCCCAATCGGACCAAGACCGTAAGGGAACGGCTCGGCATCCAAGGGACGGGTTCCAATCCACCCGAGACCGGAGGGATCGATGTATCTTAAGGGATTCCCGCCAACGTAAGAATACATATTTGTTCCGAACGCCATCCCTAACGGTTCCTGATTCGCCCATCTCCCGAAGCTGGGATTAACGTATCTGAATGGTGCGTAGTACCCCCCTGTCACCTTGTCCACATCAAGCCCTGTGTATAGCTGCGTCACATCAGTTGGCCCTGCAAAGTTATACGGACTTCCGTACGGCGTGAACTCCCAGCTTCCAGTCTGCGCGAGGCTGCCGTCCCATAGGCCGCGTGTCGAGCCGAAACGGTCCGTTGTCAGGTAGTTGTACGTCGCTGTGGTCGCGGGTGCATTGCCACCGACCTCCGCCAATCCCGGCACGAAGGTTTTCATCGGATTGACGTTGTTGAGTTCATTGACGACGTTGAACCCCGCATCCCACTGGTACGCGTTCGTCAGCGTGCCGTTCTCCAGCCGCCAGACTCGTTTCAGATCGCCGGTATACGCATACGTTACATCGGTATCACCGGACGCCGACGAATTTATCCCCCCCAGCAAATTCGCGCTCACCCACGAGTAAGTCTTCGTGACGCCGTTCTTGGCCTCCGTGCTCGTGCGGCCCCACGCGTCGAAGGTGTACGTCGTTGTGGGATCGCGGTCATCGGTTAATTGGTCGATCTCGTTGTTGGCCTTATAGGTCAGCGTGGACGTGTGCTGCGCATTCGAGTCGTCCGCAAGAATCAGCAAATCGTCCGGAAAATAGGGACAGTCACCTATTATTTCACCTGCTTCCGTACCACTCAACTGCATACTATACTATCAGCATGCCCCGCTACGCACGCCTCGTTGTCCCCGCCCTCGCGCACCATATCACGCAGCGAGGAAACAACCGCCAGGATGTGTTCTTCGCGGATGATGACCGTGCTGCCTCTATTTATCATTTATCCTCGTCGTTCACATCTTCTTCCGTGCGAATGAGTCTTGGGATGAAGCTGATCGCCCATGAAATTAGG
>SXGT01349285.1_pt1 | contig 23494 bp, 16 predicted proteins | sample 3176221 | NCBI WGS metagenome assembly SXGT01 (sample SAMN11356862, study PRJNA531348) | freshwater metagenome | isolation source: freshwater sample F1-120 | place: China: Fuxian Lake, Yuxi | collected 2017-12-25
CCGTCTTCGTGCACTCGTGTGACGACTCTTACGTTGGGGAGGAGTCGACAGTCTACGGCGCCTCCGTGCATTGCTACAACCACCGGACCGGGGTGCTGAACAACACCCCGTGGAAGATGGGTTTGCACCCTGGGCCGCAACTGCTTGCAATGGCTGTTGGCTCTGACGGTAACATGCTCTCTGTGTCTGGTTATGGGATGCTCATGAAGCTCTCGCCCGAGTGCGTAATGGTGCACTACCAGTCAGAGCTCGGGCCACCAGTGATCCCCTCTGAGGCATACAAGGCCAACTGGAAGGCCTATCAGACCTGGGGCGTACCGGTCATCGTGGAGGACCGCGTGCTCCTCGTGAGCGCCTTCAACCGACTCGTCGAGTTCGACTACGAGTCGCTGGAGATCCTGCGCGAGATCTCCCTCCCTGCAGGCCACGCGTCCCTCCCGATCTTCGTCACCCCGCGGGGCGAGACGGTGCTCCACGGCGGGAAATCCGGCCTCACGATCCTGGCCCCGGACCTGAGCGTCGCCCTGAGCTGGAGTGCGTTCTTCGTCGCGCCGGGCTACGGGCCCTCCGTCGCCCTAGCCGACGGGGCGTTCGTCAATGTCTACGGAGCCGGAGGCGAAATCTCGGTGTGGCGCGTGCCCGATCGCTGGGTCAGGCACGGCGCACTCCCCAGCGTGGGCTACGATGAGGTCGCCACACCGACGGTGTCGTCCGACGGCGAGATCTGGGCACTGGGCGTGGGGATCGGCAACACCGAAGGGACCAAGCCCGTATCGACGGGCCCTCTCGCAAAGGTGGGCTTGGTGATCGCAGGCTTCCGCGAAGGTATCGACGCGACGGGCAAGGCCGTCGCTCTTGCCACCCGACGGACCTTCCTCGGACACGGTGAGAGCGTCGAGCACACGTTCCCGGCGATGCCCCGCGACGACCAAGTGATTTATGTGACAAAGAAAGGCGTCCACTCGCGGAAGCTCGAAGGCCTGCGAATGCCGAACCCCACACATTGGTCCACCGCGCACGGGAACATGGCGCGGGACCGCCGCTGGCGCCGCCCGAGCCCGGGCTCTGTGCCGGAACCACCGGCGCGGCGTGCCTCCGCCGAGCCGTAGGTCGAGGCCGGCCCCCTGACCAGGGCGTCCGAGCGTATCAGGTGTTGCGGCCGGGCTCCCGGCACGAGCCGCCCGGATGTGACGCCGGGTGACGCCGGGTGACGCCGGGTGACGCCGGTGACGGCGGTGACGCCGTAGCGTGCTTGACCGCGATGGCGGTCGGCATTACATCACGCGGCCATGCGCATTCATCGCCTCGCAGTACTTTCGCTCGCCATCGCCTGCAACAGCTCGGACGAAGGCACCACGCCCACCACCACGGACGTGACCACGGCCCCGGACGTCGCTGTCGGCGACGACACCACGGCCACCACCGACCCGGGGGCCCTCCTGGCGCTCTCGATGACCAGCACCGTCGGCGTGCTGCTGGACGAGATTCCCGAGGCGGCCCGCCAGCGCGTGATCGACGACCTCCTGGCCAAGCCCACCACATACTGGGAGCAGCGCGCCCACAAGCAGATCGAGACCACCAGCTACCGTCTGGTGTTCCGCAACCTCTACTTCGAGCCCGAGGAGGGCAAGGGGATCCTGCCGCTGCCGCCCGTGGAGACGTGGAAGGTGGTCCTTGCCGGCCCCGCTGAGGTCCGCACAATCGACGGGCACAGCCTAGTCGCGGTGGACTATACGTTCACCAGCACGCTCCTCGGTCCGGCGCACGACGCCGTGAATGCAGACGCTCGCCTCACCGGGCCGGGCACCTCGGTCGAGGAGAGCTTCGTTCTCCCCGTGGATCCCGAGCACATCCTCGAGCGCACCGGCTATGCGTGTATGAACGAGGCCGACTTCCCGCCCAACAGCGTAGACACCGAGAACGCGCGCTCGTTCTATGACCACGATTGTGCGGGCGGCGTGCTGGTCGAGGCCGACGGGTGCCACCTGAGCTACCCGGTGCCCGACGAGTCGTGCGTCGACGCGCTCAAGAACCACGTGGGCTCGGTAGAGACCACGGTGCGCTTCGAGCGGCTCGCATGGGATGCGAGCGTGGCGGACGCGGCCCGCGTCGGCTCGCAGATCCCCGACGTGGCGGAGCTCCGGGCGATGCCCGAGGGCGTGGCTGAGAACCGCCTCGTCTATCGCTACTTCGCCCCCGACTCCTGCGCGATCTCCGAGGGCTGCGTGGGCGCGGCCGGGTGGCGGCGCCTCCTCCAGTTCACCGCCACCGTGCAGAACCTGGGTGCAAAGGACTCTGCGATCGGCGACGTGAGCGAGGGCAGCGCCCCCGTGCTGAACCGAATGGTCAGCCTCAGCGAGTGCCACGGCCACATGCACTTCAACCACTACGGCAAGTTCACCTACGGCGACGGGGACCAGCACCTCGGCAGCAAGCGCGCCTTCTGCCTCGAGTCCACGTGGCGCTACTACAACAACGAGGACACGCCGTTCCATCACCCGTACACGTGCCAGTTCCAGGGGACCGCCGCAGGGTGGGGTGACGACTACATCGCCGGCCTCGACTGCCAGTGGGTGGACGTGACCACGATCGACACGAGCTCCGCGCCTTACACGTCGGACCTCGGCTTCCATGTCAACGCGGACAAGTTCCTCTGTGAGGGCACGCCAAAGACCGACGCTTCGGGCGCCGTATTGTTCGAGGAGACGGAGTTCAAGAACGAAGCCGGTGAGACCGAGAGCCGGATCGCTTGCAACGAGACCGAGGGCGCGGCCGACAACAACACGGTCACTTCCAGCGTCACGCTACCGCAGGGCACCGGCGGTCTCGTCACGTCAGAGTGCAAGCGCGGCCAGCTCGGACCGAAGCGAAACTGCGGCTTCAAGGCCCCCGACGCCGTCACGGCGTGCACCCCCGGCGCGAAGGTCGTCCTTGGCTGCAACGGCGCCTCCGCCACCCGCCCGGTGGCGGTGCGAGTCTGTGAGGCCAGCGGGAAGCTGGGCGCGCTCCCCTGCACATACCTCGAGGCGCTCGGGACCGGCACGGCGGCCGACGGCGAGGTCACGGTCGAGTTCACGTGCCCCGCGGCCCGCGACGCTGCCGCCGGCGAGCCCGGAGGGACCGTTGGCGTCTATGTCGCGCCGCTCATCACGGGCGACCCGGCCGTGCTCACCTGCGCGGTGAAGTAGCTGCTCCTCGTCCCCAGCATCGCGGCGCTCGCGCTCGCACACGGCGGCGACGTCGACGTCACGGGCGTCGGCAGTTGGGTGAGTGACCGGCCCGACTGGGTGCGCCTGTCGCGAGGCCTCGCGCGGTTCGAAGGGGATGCTCTCGAGTTCATCTGTCCAGAGCGTTGGGGTGGCCTCGCCACGCCGCTCGTCGCGGCCGCGGATGGCGCCCTGGTGGTGGCCTCTACAGCGGGCATCTTCCGTTTCACGGGAGACGCCGTCGTGCCCGAAGTCGTGCTCCTCCCCGATGGGCTGGAAGACAGCGCGTGGCGCGATCTGGCTCCGGGGACCGAGGTCGTGGCACTGAGCGCCCAGGGAGACCTGCTCGGAATCCCGGCCGGCTCGGCGCCCGCGCGGCTAATCTCACCGACGTCGAGCCCGCCGCCGGATGCCGTCCTCGTCACGGGCAAAGGGCGAGTCCTGGTGGCTACCGAGGCCGAAGGGGTCTTCTCGTTGGACGAGGTCCACGCGGACGGCCAGCGCACGCGCCTCGCGAGCCAAGTCGACTACCGGGCCAACCCGCGCCTGGTCGAGGCTGGAGCGATCTGGGTAGTCGGTAGCGCTGGCCACCTCCACCGCCTCGACCGAATCGACGGCGATTCGCTCGTCCCGACTCTGAGCTCCGGAGACCCGATCACGGGTCCCGTCGTCGCGGGCGGCCGCGTGCTCGCGGTCGTGGCCGGCCAGATCCGCGACCTGGGCGCCGAAGACGATCCCGAGAGCCCCGCGCCGATCGCTCCGCCATCTACGCCCCGCCTCAGCTGCATCGGCGCCTCACCGGACGGCGCCTTCACGTTCGTCTGTCGACTCGACGCACTACACCACGTCGAGGCCGAGGGGCTGGGCGCGCCGTGGCTCCACGCGGGCCTCCTGCTCGGACCACGACTCGACGGCCTCGATGAGGCCGCGAGCGCGTCGTGCCGCGCGCGCTGGTTGGATCTTGCCGCTGACGCGGATCTGCCCGCCGACCGCCTCTTCCCGGAGCACTGGGTGGCCACCGCGCCGGAAGAGCAGGTCGCGGAGGCGGCGGGCAGCTGTGGGCTGGGCCTCAGGGCCGCGCCTCCCGGGTGGCTCCTCGGGGCGCTGGGCCTGTTGGCCGCCAGACGGCAGGGGGCCAAGGGGGCCAAGGGGGCCAAGGGGGCCAAGGGGGCCCAGACGCTCGCGCTCCGAGATCCTTTGGCGCGCGGCCACGTTCAGAGCGCCACGCCGGCAGTGCTGGCGCACACGCCGCGCCCGTGAGGCCGGCGCGGGAGCCGAGTCGGCCGAAGGCCTCGTGCCTGGCCGTCAACATGAACACCCCCCGCCCTGCTCGGGGATGCTCGAGGTGAGCTGTGTCCACGCGTCGTGACTTTATGGGTGGTGCCGCCGCGCTCCTGCTGGCGCCCTTCTTCTCCCGCGTGGCGCTCGCCGGCCGCTCGACCTGCTCCTCGCCCGCAGAGCGGCAGCGCCAGCTGCGCGACCTGCGGCGGCGCGCCGAAGAGACACGTAAGCCCCTGCTCGTGTTGGCGATCCCCAGCGACGCCACGGAGGCGTACCACCGCGGCGCCGCCTTCGGAGAGTGGCTGAACCACGGCGGCGACACGGCGCTGGCGCTCCTGGCTGAAGTCGAGCTGGCTTGCGCAAGCGCCGCCGAGCTCCAGCTCCTCACGGGAAACCCGGCTCCCGAGCCAGCGCTCTTCTGGTTGTTCGATGGCGCGACCACGGCGCACCACGTCGCGCTGCAGCATGCGAAGTTCTCCAAAGGCGGCGGCGACAACGTCGCACTCGACGCCGCGATCGATCGGCGGATCCTGGCCCTCACCAAGCTCTTGAAGGCCGCCCTAGCGCCCGGCGCCGCGAGCCGCGCGAAGCGGAGCGTAGAGGGGCTGTCAGACGCTCACAAAGCGCTCCTCGCAGGTGAGGCCATCGCCACCGCGCCGCTGATGGTGGTCGATCGCCGCGCCGCCTGGCTGAACCACGAACGCGGCGAAGAAGTAGCAGTCCGCCAGCGCCTCGCCGCGGCGGCCCGGGAGCGAGTGGTCACTGCCCGCGTCCCGGGAAGCCACTGGGTGAACGGCGGCGGGTGCGGCGAGCACATCGAGGGGATACCAGAGGGCGAGCAGGAGATGGTCGACTGCGGGATGGGCTTCGTGCCGGACCGCTCCGCTCGTTTCCTTCGCTTCTGGACGGGCTTCGGCTGCCCCGGCTGAGCCCCGAGGCCCACTAGCACCAGGGAATTTCCGCCTATCAGCGGCCGTTGGCTGCCTCGGTGTGGTTGCGGTGCTGGAGCCGGCGGGGGCAGACTCGTGGCCATGAGCAAGACACTCTGGGTGGTATTCCTCCTTGGGGCGACCAACGCGACCGCACAGCTGCGCGACGGGCGTTTCCACGTCTTCGAACGCATCGCGGATTGTCCCGCCACGCGCGAGGAGTGGATGGTGGTCGCCGACGAGCTCCCAGTGGGCGGGTTGAATATGTTCCAGCTGGTCACCACGGGCTCCGCGTGTCGCGACGGATGCACGTTCGCAGAGGCCACGGCAGACGCGGACGCGCTCCGGACCGGCGCGCGCTTCTTGAACGTATGTTGTTCGGACTACGCCGCGCTGAGAGACCGCCGCACCAACACGATGAGCGTGGCGCGGCAGAACGGCGCCGGGCAGGGGGTCGATCAGGAGATCATCCGCTCCGGGTTGTGTTGCGAGACGGCCGCGGCCCTGGCGGGGGTTGATATGTGCGGGGCGGGAAGGGGCGCTGCCGCGACGACGAAGGTGACCGCGGGTACCCGCCTCGGGTGTTTTCGCTGCCCCAACAGCCCCTACGACCTCGACGGCTACCTCGTGCGCAGCAACACCAACACGCCGTCGAGCTGCATCGCGACCTGCGCGGCCAAGGGCTTCGCGTACGCAGGCGTTCAGTATTCGCAGAGCTGTCTGTGCGGCAACTCCTACGGGAAGTTCGGCAAGGCCACGAACTGCAACATGCCCTGCACCGGCGACCGATCGAAGACCTGTGGAGGGTCTTACGCGAGCACTGTGTATGCCACCGGCCTCGGCGGGCCACCGCCGGCAATGCCCCAAGCGCCCACCCCGCCGTCCTCGCCCACCGCCAAGCCGCGCTCGGCCGCTGCCGGAGCCGCCGGTATATTCCAGCCGCCGAGCAAGTGAGGCTCTAGACGCGGCGGCCTACCCTCGAAGGGTGCTCACGAAGCCGGGTAGCCCTGCCACAACCAGCGCAGCGTGTCGGGCAGCGTGGTCTGGAGGACGTTCCAGTCCACGTGGTCGGCCCCCTCCGCGAAGACGAACCGGTAGGCGTAACCCTTGGCGGCGAGGGCAGCCGCCATGGCGCGGTTCGCAGCCTCCCAGTCGCGCCGGGTGCTCTCGTCCGAGTTCCAGTTGAGGTCGTTCTCGCTCACCAGCAGCGTCACGCGGAGCGGCTGCAGCACAGTCTCTGCGATGAGATGGTCGTGGTACTCCCACGCGCCCGCGGGGTGCGCTGTGTTGGGCTGAAGGTCGCAGAACGACCCCGAGATCGTCAGGATCCGACGAAAGCTGTCAGGCCGGTGCCAGCCCATCGTGAACGCGGCCGCCCCACCGGAGCTGCCACCCATGGCGCCGCGCCCCTCGGGGTCGTCGGTGAGCTGAACGCCGGTCTCCGCCTCCACGCGGGGCAGCAGCTCCTGCTCCACGAAGTTCACATACGCCTCGGACACGCTGTCGTACTCGAAGCTGCGCTCGCCGTCCGGGGTGCCGCCGTCCGGTCCCGGCTCGACGAAGATAGCGACCATCGCGGGTAGCTCCCCCGCCGCGATCAGGTTGTCCAGGACGGGGACCATGGTGCCGGCGAAGAAGGTGATCCCGTCCTGCACCACCATGAACGGCGCGGCGGTGCCAGCCACGTACTGGCTGGGGACGTAGACGGACACCGCCCGGTTGAAGGGCTGTCCGGTGGCGACGTCCACGGGAAAGACCAGGCTGTCGGCAGAGTCCATCGTGAAGTCAGAGAGCACGCCCACGGGGACCTGGTCGTTCGGGAGCGTCTCGGGCGCCGGGATGTACGGCGGCGCGATCACGAAGTCGCCATCGCCGGGGCCGGCGATCGCTCCCCCAGCGGTGTCGGAGGGATCGCCTCCGGGACCTTGGGAGTCACCCTCGCCGGAGCCGGCGATCACTTCCCCCGCCGTGTCGGAGGGATCGCCTCCGGGACCTTGGGAGTCACCCTCGCCGGGGACTCCCACGGGGCCAGAGTCGGGGTTGCCGTGCGACGCGTCGCTCTCCGCGCCCCCGGAGGAGCCGTCGGTCCCGCACGCACCCAGCACTAGCAAGGAGAGGCCGAGTCCGACGCCGCGAAGCCCTCGCACTCTCAGATCGCCCCGGAGCAGTTGTAGAACGCCTGCCAGCAGTATGTGGTGGAGCACGTCTCGCAGTCCGGGGTACCCGGGGTTGGGAGGCAGCTCGGGTCACAGTTCGCGGCCATGCAGTCCGTGTATGCCGCGAAGCACGTGGAGCACTCCACCGCGAGGCCGTTCGTTTGCAGACACGTCGCAGTGCAGGTCTGGAGCTCCGGGTCTCCGGCGTCGGCGCACTGCTGCCAGCATGCCCCTGGGATCGGCGGGAAGCCGTCGACCTTCCACACCGCCGTGTTGTCTGGCGACGTGCAGAGGTTCTGGCAGGACCCGTTGTCGAAGGCGAGCGCCTCGCAGTTGCACTCCTTCTCGCAGACGCCGTCATCGAGCCACCCGGCTGCGCACTCCCCGAGGCCGCACGGGTTCGCCGGGTCCACGACAGCGCCCGAGTCAGCGCCGTCCGCAGCATCAACCGCCTCGGCGCCGCCTGCGGAGTCGACCGTGCCGTCAGTGACCCCGTCGCCACCGTCGGAGACCGGCTCCGCGGGGACCTGGCAGACGTTCGCGACGCAGCGGTTCGGTGAGGCGCAGTCGGCAGCCTTGGTGCACGAGTCGCCGGTCGCTCCGAGGGGAGTACTGGCGACCTTGATCTCGCCGCAAGCGGCGAGCGAGACAAACAGGAGAACTTGCAGGCGAATCATGAGTCGAACCCTCCTCAGAACGGCGCCGGAACGCCCGCGCAGTTCGTGAAGCTGCTGGCGCACGCGGCCTTCGCGCAGGTTCGGCAGCCATCGTTGAAGCCGCTGCTGCAGAACTGGAAGCAGTTGTTGATGGTGCACGAGACGAGACTCGCGAAGCACCCACTGCAAGGGGCGCTGGCGTTGGTCTGCATGCTGACGCACCCGGTCAGGCAATTCGCGTCGATGAGACACTGGGGCCCGCAGGGGAACACCTTGGCGACCACATTGGGGTCGGTAGCGATGGGGAGGTCCGCCGGATTCGTGCACGCCCCCTGAAGGCAGACACCGTCTACGCACGACGCGGTGGTCCCACAGTCACCGCAGGTGCCACCGCAGCCGTCGTCGCCACAGGAATTGGCGAGGCAGTCGGGCGTACACGAGGTCACTTCACACAGCGGGTGCTTGTAGCAGTCGCTGCAGACACAGCCCTCGTTGTAGGGATCGCAGAGGCCATCCGCGACGCACGCGTTGGGATCGGCGCAGTACGCGTCTGTCTGGCAGTCCGCGCACACGCAGTCGTCGTCTCCCTCGCAGAGCCCGTTGTCGTTACAACCCCTACAGGCGCAGGAGCTCGCCGGCTGACTGCAGGTGGCGCTGCTGTTGTGACACTGCAAGCTTCCAGTGGCGACGCAGGTGCCCGCGTCACAGACGAGGCCGCTCGCGCAGTCCCCACACGACCCGCCGCAGCCGTCGTCGCCGCACGTATTGCTCCCGCAGTTGGGAACGCAGAGCTGGCAGGCCGGGTGCTGCGCACAGTCTGGGCAGCTGCATCCCTCGCTCGGGACCCAACACAGGCCGTCAGTCTTGCACGCGGAACCGTTGGCGCAGTCGCTGTTACCGGCGCAGTCCGGGCATACGCAGTCGTCAGAGGTGTCGCACACCCCGTCGTTCTCACAACCAACGCACTCGCACGGATCGGAGCTGGAGCAAATTGGCACCCCTGGTTTGCCGCAAACCAGCGGCTCGGGAACGCAGATCCCCGTGGTGCAGACGGTCCCAGCAGCGCAAGTGCCGCAAGAACCGCCGCAGCCGTCGTCGCCGCAGGAGTTGGCAAGGCAGCTGGGCTGGCAAGGGGGCACCGGGAGCGGCACGCCCGCGCAGTCCTCGAAGAGCGACCCGCAAGACGGCACGAGGCAGTCGAAGCAGGCGCCGATCCCGCCGACGCAGGGGCCCGTGCAAGAGCTGACGGCACAGCTGAGCAGCTCGCTGGCACACTCGCCGCACTGCGGGGTGATCCCGATGAGGCCGCCGAGGCAGGTCGCCATGCAGCCCACACCGCCAGTGAGGCACTCGCCCAAACCACACTCGTAGAACGCCTGAGCGGCCCCGGGGAGCGCAAGGGCCGCCTCATCGGACGGGGCCTCGCACCCGACGAACGTGCCGTCGGTGCTATCGGAGCCGTCCGCGGTATCGGTCCCGTCGGAGCCGTCCGTGGTATCGGTGCCGTCCGTGGTATCGGTGCCGTCCGTGGTGTCGGTGCCGTCCGTCGTGTCAGCGCCGACGGTCGTGTCAGCGCCGTCGGTCGTGTCAGCGCCGTCGGTGCTGTCCGTCACATCGGTGCCATCGGCGACGTCGAGCCCGTCAGTCGCGTCGGCAACGTCCGTCATGTCGGAGCCATCCGCAGCGTCCGCGGCGTCGGAGCCATCCGTTGTGTCCGTGGTGTCCGCGGTGTCCGCGGTGTCGGCGGCGTCTGTAGCGTCCTCCGCATCGACCGAATCGACTGCGTCGGTGGTGTCGCTTGTGTCGGTGGCGTCCGCGGCATCGGTGCTGTCGGAGGCATCCGCGAGGTCTGCCGCCTCGGCCCCGTCCGTGTTATCGACCGCATCCGATCCGTCGCCAGGCCCGGGCGTGGTCCCATCCGTGGCGTCAGCCGCGGCGGAGCCGTCGCTGCCATCGGCGCCGGTCGCATCCGAGCCCTTGCGCCCACCCTTGGCGCTGCAGCCCAGGAGGAGCGCAGAGAGAAGGAGAACGAGCGACGTCACTGAACGTGGCCGCGATGCTTCCGCCATGACCTCACATTCTGACCGAGACGCCTCATGCTGCATGGTCTACCTCCACGGCGGCGCAGAGTAGTCGCCGGCCCACCCCGCGTAAAGGCAGTGACACGTGAACCACGTGAACCACCGAAGTACCCGTCGAGGCGTCCAGAGCGCGCACTCGAACCCCGGGGCGGCGCCTCGACAGCGAGGGGACCGGCTGGCACGCTGGCCGCCTCACGGGAGGGCCCATGCGCAGTGTCTACAGGTGGCTTTTCGGGGCAGTGGGGCTGTGTGCCGGTGTCGCGGGCGCCGACGACGCGCGCGACGCGCGACTCGAGGCGGGCGAGACGGTTGTCGAGGTCCGCAACAAGGGCAAGGTGGCCGAGGTCCAGGTTTCGGCCCTGTTCGACTCGAAGCCTGACGCGGTCTGGGGCCTCGTGAGCGACTGCAACAAGTACACAACCACGATGTTGCGCATCAAGGAGTCGAAGGAGATCTCGCGGAGCGGCGGCAAGATCCGCTGCCGCACGGTGGTCTCGATGCCCTGGCCCCTCGACGACCTCAAGTCCGTCAATGAGGCCACCCTCACCGTGACGCCCGGTAAGAAGTGGCAGCGCAAGTGGAAGTTCGTGGAGGGGGACTTCGTGGTCAACGAGGGCACGTGGACCCTCACGCCACACACCGACGGCAAGCGCACCCGCGTGGTGTATCGAGCGCGCACGCAGCCGAAGGCAGACATCCCGGAGGAGATCCGCGCGATGGCCCAACGGAAGGAGCTGCCGAAGCTGTTCCGCCACCTCAAGGACCAGCTGGGCGAGCCCTAGCCAGCTACTCGGGTGGCTTCGCCTCGCGGCGAATGAGCTGCCAGGTGTTCTTGCCGGGCGCCTCGAAGAGGCTCTTCAGCACCTCCTTCGGGTTCGACGCCATCGGCGGCTCCAGATAGGTCTCTGGCGCATCGTGGTCGTGGTCGTCGAGCTCGAGCACCCCCGTGGCTAGATCGACGATCTTCTTCTTGAACAGCTCGAACTCGGCCTTCTTCGCTTCGTTCTTCCGGATCGTCTTCTCGTCGAAGCCCTTGAGGCCCTGCTTGATCACGGTGTTGTCGAGGTCCGCCAGGAAGCGCTGCCAGGCGCCCGGGCTCTCGTAGATCGCCGTACGGCCCGCCTTGCCGAGCTTCTGGGTCACCGCCGAGCGCTTCTGGTTCTCGCGCAGCTCAGCCAGCGACAGGCTGGTGCGGAAGACGCGGTTGCGGCGAACCGCCGAATAGGTGACCCACATGAGGAAGTGGATGGGGTGGAAGTAGTAGAAGCGCCCGTCCCACTTCTTGCCGTTGCTCGTCAGATCCAGCTGCTTCGCCAGGTCGCCGGTGAGCCAGACGAAGGGAAGAAAGCGGCGGATCTCCTGGGAGAAGAGCCCTGTGGCGTCCAGGTAGCGCTTGAAGTCCGTGCTGGTGACCTCCTTGTCCCACGTTCCCTCCCCGAGCAGGCTGCGCACCCAGTCGACCTGATCGGACCACTCGCTCACGTGGTAGGTGATCGAGCGTCGGAGCTGCTCGCGGTACGCCTCGATCACGTCCGCGGAGCTGACCTTGCCGGTCTTGGCGTCGCGCTCGGGCTCGCGCATGAAGAACTGAACGATGGAGTCCGGATCGAGGCGCCGCTCCGGCCAGAGCTGGACCTTTCCGTAAGGGGCCACCGTGGCCGCCTCCTGCTGGCGGAACATCATGAGGATGTCTTCGGTCTTCACCACCAGGTCCGCGCCGCGCGCGCGCTGCGGTGTGCGGAAGGCCTCTGCGTGCAGCTCGAGGTCGATGAGGTTGACCATCTCTTCCGTGGCGAACACCTCCACGTGGACGCCGGGGATCAGCGGGACCTCGCTGTCGCCCAGCCGCAGCTCGCTGGAGCGCGCCGGCATGAGCCCCGTGAACCCGAGCCACTCTCCCGCCGAGACCTTGACGCCCTTTCCGTCGATGAGGAGCGCGGCGACCTTGTCGCCCTTCTCCAGCGCGCCAGAGCCCGAGCCCACCGTCAGATACGCCGGCGGCACCTTCGCGGCCTCGTACACGTCCTTCGGCACGCGCATCGCGGCCCCAGGCACGTCGGTGGGCACCTCACCCCGCTCCACCTTCTCGTCGAAGGCCCTGCGTTGCGCCAGGAGCTCGGCCTCGAAGGCCTCGAGCGCCTTGTCTACCGCGTCCGGTCCGTCCTTGGCCTTGGACGACTCGAGCTCGAAGAGCCGCTTCAGCCACGTGAGCTTCTCGTGCTTGCCCGCGATGGCCTCGGCGGCGTCCTTGGTGAGCCCCTCCTTCGCCTCTGGGAACGGCGCGAGGTGCATGTAGAGCGAGTAGAACTCGAGCTTCGTGGTGGCGATGGTGCCGTCCTCGGCGACCTCGCCCTTGCGCTTCGGCAGGTCGATGGCGTGTTTCAGCAGGACGAAGTTGTTGTGCCCCAGCTCGCGGGCGTTCGGCTCGAAGTGCGCAGCCACCACGGTGCCATCGAACATGGCCTGCACCGGGTAGGCCTGCGGGTCTTGTGGGTTCTTCTGTGGCGGGAAGATGTGTACGCCGCCGTGCCACGTCTGGTTCGGACCAATGGGATACGTTCCGCCCTGAGCCGCCATCTCGGTGCTTCGGATCAGCTCGTACGCGGCTTCGTGCGCCTTCACGGCGTCCTTGCCCTGGAGCTGCATGGACTCGTCCCAGTTCACCGGGAAGGAGTTGTACTCGTTCTGCAGCCCGGCGAGGACGCGCTCCCAGTCGAACGCGGGACCAGGATCCCAGCGGCTGTCGCAGAGGTGCCAGTGCGCCACGAAGCCCTTCAGCTTCTTCACGTCGTCCTCGACGAGCAGCTCGCCGACCACCTTGCCGTTGGGCCCCATGGGGAACGACTTGGCGAGGTCTATCTCCCGCACGAACAGCTTCAAGAGCAGGATCAGGGACTCGTACTGAATGGGGGCGTAGCCCCAGGTCTTGAGGAGCCCTGTCTGGATCTTCATCTCCACGGGGCGCTCTTGCTCGTACTTCTCGAGCTCGCGCTTCAGCTGCTCGGGCGTGAGCGGCGGGAGGCCCTTCGCCTCGCGCGCCTCCAGCAGCTTCTCCTTGGTGAGCTTCATGTACTTCGCGCGGAGTTTGTCTGCCGCTTTGGCGTCGTCCCGGTTGTAGTCGGCTCGGATGTTGACGAGCCGGTGGTTCATGTCGATCCCGATTGTGATGTCGTTCGTGTCGCCAGCGTGCGACGTCTTGAACTGCACATCCGCGTATTGATAGATGATGCCGTTCCAGTTGATGCAGAAGTGCGAAGACAGCGGGTTGGGCTGGTGCGACCAGAGGGCGTCGAATGTGCCCCGGGCGTGCTTCGTGAGGTCTGTGTGGAGCACGCAGAACTGGATCGCCTTCTTGAGGTCATCCGGGGTCTGCGGATCCCCCTTGCGCTTTCGCACCGGGATCAGCGTCTGGTCATACCCTCGCGCGGTGAGGAACTTGATGAAGTCGAGTGACGGGTCGTCGACGAAGTTGCGCACCCGCAGGAACCCGGAGTTCGAGTCCTTGGTGAGCGGATAAGGCTTGCCGCAGATGATGATGTTGTTGGACAGGCCGTCGTCCCAAGCGCGGGCCCGCTCCTGATCGCTGAGTTCGACCTCCTCGTCTACGAACGGCGGCATCGCCTAGTCCCTCACTTCGGCGCCTTCGGGGCGCTCTTCTTGGCCGCGTCCAGCGCGCCCTTGCCTGCTTTTCCCGCGGCCCCCGCCACGCCCGAGCCCGCCTTCTTCGCGGCATCCTGAGCGCCCTTCGCGGCCCCCTTGGCCTTGCCCGCCGCGTCCTTGCCAGCCTTCAGGACGCCGCCGAACAGCTTCAGGAAGATGGCCTTCACGAGCTTCCAGAACATCCAGAGGAGGAAGAGCCCGAGGAGGCAGAACCCCACCACACAGAACCAGTACCAGGGCATCCCGACCTTGTGCCGTAGCCAGCGGTCCTTCTTCTCGAGCCAGAAACGCCAGCCGGACGGGCGCGGCCCCGTCCCGAAGGTCCACTCCTGGCTCTCGAGCACGAGGCCCTCGAAGGCGTCACCGCCCAGAGTGAGGGAGAACTTCGCCACCCCGCGGGACTCGGCCGGGAGGTCGGCCGCCACCATGACCACCCGCTCCTGGGCCAGCTCGGCGAGCAAGAGATCCACCGCGTTCACCGCGTCCACGGGCCGGTTGACCACCTCGCGGTAGGTCCCGCCGGTCTGGAGGGCCAGGAGCTCGAGGCGCTCGCGCTCGAAGCCGTGGCTCACCACGGCGCCGTCCGTGCCCTGCATGTTGTAGCCGATCGCGTGGACGCGGATGTCCAGTGCCCGCATGAGGCCAATCCAGGTGGGCACCTTGGCCGCGAAGCGCTCTTGGAAAGTGGTGCTGCGCCGATCCAGCTCGGCCTGTACGCAGGCGCGGACCGCCTCTACCGCTGATTTCCCCTTGAGGTCCTTCGCGCGCGCGCCGCAGAGCCCGTCGGTGAGCCGATCGCGGCAGATCTGTTCGTCGTCGATGTAGCCGTCGCGCCCGTCGCCCAGCACGATCAGCTCCTTACGCGCCTCGGGCCGCCCGTAGGTGGCCAGGAGCCGGAGCCCCTCCTCGAAGGCCCCTTTGTCGATTACCACGTCAGCGACCGCGTCGAGGTTGAGGTTGCGGATCGCGGTGGAGCTGACGTCCAGCTCGGCGCACGCGTCCGAGAGCTTGTAGATGTCGAAGAGGCGCGAGTGTCGCCCGCGAAACGGCATCCCCGGGTTCTTCTCGCTGCCGTCGCCCACGGCCGTGGCGATCGTGCCGCCGACGCCCTCCAGGAGTCCACACGGCGGGAGCGGCGCCGCGGCCTCCCCCTCCTTCGGCTCGGCGGTGGAGTCGATCCGCCAGCGCAACCTCGCGCCCTCGCACCCCCGCGCCTCCTCGTCGAAGCGCGCGAGCCCCCCATCCATCCCCTCGAGCGCGCGATAGGTGTAGAGCAAGGGCCCGTGCCAGATGAGGTTGACCCGCGCGCCCTCGAGGCCTGTCAGCAGCTTGCCCAGCGCCTTCTTGTGGCTCTCTTCGAGCGCGTCGATCCCCTTGTAGCCCGCGTGCCCGGCTGCGATCACCACCACGTCGAGGGGGATCCCCGCCTTGTCCATGGGGACGATGCGCGCAGCGGGCCCCTCCTTTGCCGAGGCGCCGCCCTCGCCAAAGGTGACGAGGGACTTCGGGCGCTTCTCCTCGCCCGTTGCAAGGAACACCTCGCCCTCGAGGATGGCCTTGTCGAGGTCGGGCACCGGCGCCGCGTTGCGCATGGCCTGGTCCCACCCCAGCAGCGAGAAGCGGAAGCGCAGCTCGGGCGCCCTCGACGTGTCGACCGCGGTGATCTTGAGCTTTGGCTCGAAGAAGGTCTGAAACCAGTCGAGGAGCGCCGGAGCTTCCTGCTGGATCGCCAGCTGGAGCCGCTCTCGCTCGGCGCGCTCTTCGTCGGGATCCGGCTTCCCCTTCTTGGGCTTGCCGCTGGCCGCGCCCGCGGTGAAGCAGAGCGCGAACAGGAGAAGGGTGAAGCGCACGCTCAGACCCCGAACACGAAGGGGTGCAGCTCGTACGCCAGCGCGGCCTCAGCGAGCTGCCCCGCGGCTTCGACCCTCGCGACGTAGCGCCACGTGCCGGGTACGAGCCTCGGGTGGGCATAGGCGAGCTGTACGTCGAGCGATACGAGCGGCGACACCAGCGCCAGGCGCTCGTCACGGAACGTGAACGTCTCGCCGTTGGGTCCGTAGAGCCGCAGCGTGAGGTGCGCCTCCGTCGACTCTTCGAGCGCTCCGCGAAAGAGCGTGAGCTGGCGGGTCTGAAGCGGCCAACCCGGGCCGTGGTCGAAGGTGATCTCGAGCGACTCGCGCAGGGCCGCTACGAAGGCGGCCGTGGTACCGGCGGCCGCGGCTGCCCCGAGGAACGCGCGGCGCTTCACAGGGCGGGATCCGGAGCGGGAAAGCGAGTCACCGGGCGAGGATACCGGGGGTCCGGGCTCGGTCAAGCCGCGCTTGCCCTGGGCTCCTCGAGGGCGCAAGCTCCCTCCCGATGAGCGGGAAGGACCGGATCACGCGCGAGGTCACCCCCTGTGTGGAGGTGCTGTTGGGCTCGGAGCGGCGGCGACCGCGCCAGCTGCGACACGACCCCGCAGGCGAGCTGGCGATAGACGAGGGCCGCGCCACGCTCACCCACCTGGACCGCCAGCGCATCCTCCTCGACCCCGACGGCACGCTCTACGAGGCGCTCCTGAGCACGCCGCCGGAGTGGCTCGAGAGCGTGTTCGAGGTCCACGCCGAGCCGGGCCAAGACGTCCCGGCGGCCACCGCCGTGGTCACACCCGACGGCTCGCTCGGCGAGGCCGGCTTTCGCGTGGCCTCGGGGAGCCCGGGGCGAACCGCCGACGCGATGCTCGTCGAGGTCGGCCGCTCCGCTCCACCGACCCAGCTGGCGCTGCCTGCCACCGGTGTGCTCGCGTTCCACGATCTCGACGCCGTGGAACAGCTGCCGGTGCTCCTCCACGGCATGGGGACGGGGCGCGTGGCGCTCCGCGAGCTGCGGATCCGCGTGGATCCACTGGCCTTTCAGGGCCTTGGGCGGCGACCACCGTTCGTGAGCGAGGTCCTCGAGGCGGTGGCCGATGCCCTCGGTGTGCCGTCTGCGCAGCTCGGGCGGGAGCTGCTGTTTCGCCAGCGGCTGGGCGGCTCATCCCTGAACATCCGCCGACACCTCCTCCCCGATCCTTACCACGCCGCGTTTACGCTCCGCCCGCACCGGACGCGCGGCCTCCTGCCGGCAACGACGCTGTTCCCGCTACCGCAGCGGGGAAGCCGCCGCGAGCTGATGCGCGGCACCCCAGAGTCCGAGCACGAGCGGCTCCTGGCGTACCTCGAGCTCCTCGAGGACCCGGCCCCTCGGCTGGTGGCCGCGGCTCGGCGAGACCTCTTCCTCGTGAGCCTCCACTTCCTGCCGAACCCCGACATCCCGCTGCGCCCCCTCCACGGCGGCATCGCGCGCTGGCGCGACGGGGTCGCGATCCCGCTCACCGGCCTCAGCGCGCCCACCGGGTGAAGCTGCTCTTCCTCCACTCGCACGCCGAGTGGCGCGGGGGCGCGCCCCACTCAATCGCTACGTGGGCCCGCGGCCTCCGCGAGCGCGGCCACTGCGTAACGCTCGTGGCACCCGCGGGGACGTGGCTCACAGACCTTGCGGCAGAGGGCTTCGAGACCCGCGAGCTGCCGCGCACCGAGCGCCTTGGCGGCCTCCTCGAACAAGCCACGCCCGCGAACGCGGCGAGGCTCTGGGGCCTGCTGAGGGCCGAGCGCCCGGACCGCGTCCAGACCTTCCAATACGGGACGCACCTTCTCGCGCGGACCGTCTGTGAACCTTTGGGCATCCCGTGGGTTCACGCGATCCTGGGCCCGCTCTCGCCCGGCCAGGCGTTCCGCGACGGGGTGATAACCAGCGTTGCCCCGGAGTTCGCGGCCGACGCCGCGCTGCGAGGCGCGGGCCGTGTCCTAGTCGCGCGCGGGCGCATCGATCTGCGGCGCTTTCAGCCGCTGCCCACCCCGCCCCAGCCGGCGGTCCTCGGGTTCGCCAGCCGCCTCGAGGGGCGGCTCATCCCCGTGGCGCGGCTCGTGCTGGACGCGTTCGCGCGCCTCGAGACGCGTCCGGTCCAGCTGCTGGTCGCCGGAGACGGGCCGGGGCTCACCGAGCTGCGGCAGCGCGCACCGCCGGGCGTCCAGTTCGTGGGCCAGGTCCGCGAGATCCGGGAGGTGCTGCAGCGCTGTCACGTGTGGCTGGCGGCAGGGCGCACCCTGATCGAGGGCCTCGCGTCACGCCGCGCCTGCGTAGCTGTGGGTCCACATGGGGTGGGCGGGGTGGTGAGTGACGAATCGCTGCCCCGGATCGCCGCGTTCAACTTCGGTGGGCGACACGTGCCGACAGGGACTGGCGGTCCGGAGACGTTGGCGCGGCTCCTGGACGCCCTCCTCGCGTCACCCGAGCAGCGAGAGGTCCTCGCGGATTCGGGGCGCAACTGGGTGGCCCGTCACCTCGGCGTTGAAGCGGGCTTGGACGCCCTGGAGGCGGCTCATGCCTTGGCCGGGCCCACCACAGGAGGCTCGACGCTCCTCTGGGAGCTCGGTCGGGAGAAGGTGGCGCGAGTGGCTCGGCGGCTCGCCGCGGGGCGTTAGTCGCCGGCGGAGCGCCCTCCGCGCGGCGCTGCCTGCTGCGCACGGCGCTTCCCAATCCAGGCCGCTGGCTCGCCAAACGGCGCGTGCGTCGCTTCGCACCCACAGGTCGACTCGACTGTAACGCATTGATTCAACAGGTCACAACTTGCTGGCCTGATTATTGCTTACTAATCGTGCCACGTAGCGGGCGCCAACTGCCCGCGTCGAGGAAACGATGCTCGGTCAAGACTTCGCCGTGATGCTCAACGCCAACGCTCGCCGAGTGACCCCTGAGGTCCGGCGCCGCGTCGAGCGCATCGTCTCGCCAGACCACCTGTTCTATTCGCACTCCGCTGACGAGTCGCGCGACATCGTGAACACGATCGCCAGCCGTGGGTACTCCACGGTCTTCACGGGCGGCGGTGACGGGACGTTCATCAAGTTCGTGAACGACTACGCCGACACGACGAAGTCGAGCAGCGCGGTGCTCCCCGCCAAGGTCGGCGTGCTGCACCTGGGCACGGGCAACGCCGTGGCGTCGATCGTCAGCTCGCCCAACTACGAGACCGACCTCCAGTCGTTCGTGCACACCCGCACCCGCGACTTCCAGGCGCTGCCCCTCGTGCAGGCAGAGGGCGCGCGCTTCCCGTTCGCGGGGCTCGGGATCGACGCCGAGATCCTCAACGACTACATGGCGATCAAGCACGGGATCGGCCAGAACCCCTGGGTGAAGCCCCTGGTCCAGAACGTGGGCGGTTACTTCGCGGCGTTCTTCGGTCGCACGTGCGCTCGGCGCCTGCGCTCGACCTTCAGCGGCGGTGCGCCGCGCACCGAGGTTCGCATCACGAACCTGGGCGACACGGCGTACATCCTCCAGGGCGGCGAGCCCGTGAAGGCCTACGGGCGCGGCGAGGTGCTCTACGAGGGCCCCACCACGACCACGATCTTCGGCACCTGCCCTTTCTACGGCCACGGCATGACCGTGCTGCCGCACGGCCTCAGCCGTCCGGGGTACTTCCAGCTGCGCATGGTCGGCATGGGCGTCACCCGGGCGGTGGCGAACCTGCCGGCGATCTGGAAGGGCACCTACCACGGCGCCGGCCTGTTCGATTGGCACGTGAAGCGCGTCAAGCTGGAGTTCAGCCGTCCCATGCCGTACCAGTACGGTGGTGACGCTCAAGGTGAGCGCACGGAGCTCGAGGTGGGTATCGCGCCCATCGCAGTGGATCTCCTCCGCTTCATCTAATGGCGGGTGGCCTCTGAGGCACGGTGGGACACCCCATCGTCCGCCGGAGACCTGGGGACCGTTCCACGCACCTCGCAGCTGATCCCACACCTCCGGACGAAGCTCGCCCGGCGCGTGCTTCTGGTGAGGCCCCCCATCTCGTCCGTCGATCTTCTGTCTACCTTCTTTGGCCGCCCAAGCGTCTCCGCTGCAGGGCTCACCCGACGCGGCCGCAAACGCACCAAGATCGTGGCCACGCTCGGCCCTGCCACCGACAGCGAGGACGTCCTCACCGCGCTCTGCCATGCTGGCATGAACGTCGCGCGGCTCAACATGAGCCACGGGGACCACGCCCGCCACCTTGCGCGCCTCGAGCTCGTGCGGAGGGTGAGCGCCACGACGGAGCGCCCCATCGGCGTGTTGGCGGACCTGCAGGGGCCGAAGATCCGGCTCGGCGACTTCCTGGCCCCGGTGCACTGGACCGAGGGTGACGCGGTGGTGATCACCACGGCGCCCTGCGCCGCCGGCACCGCCCAGCGGGTGGGCACCAGCTACGAACACCTGCACCTCGACGTCAAACCCGGCGACCCCATCCTGGTCGACGACGGCAAGCTGCGCCTCGTGGTCGACCGCGTCGACGGTCGCGACATCCACTGTCGCGTCGCGGTCGGCGGGCCCGTCACGAGCCGGAAGGGTCTCAACCTGCCCGGCGTCTACGTATCGGCCCCGTCGCTCACGGAGAAGGACCGCAGCGACCTCGACTGGGCGTTGGAGAACGAGGTCGACTTCGTGGCGCTGAGCTTCGTGCGGTCGGCCGAGGACGTCCGGTCCCTGCGGCGCCTGATCGCGCGCGCCGGGAAGCGGGTGCCGATCATCGCCAAGATTGAGCGACCCGAAGCCGTCTCGGCGATCGACGAGATCCTGAAGGAGGCCGACGGGATCATGGTGGCTCGCGGTGATCTCGGGATCGAGATCAGCACGGAGCGCCTGCCGGTGGTCCAGAAGCACCTGGTCGCGCGCGCCAACGCCTACGGCAAGCTCGTGATCACAGCGACGCAGATGCTCGAGTCGATGATCAGCTCACCGGTTCCCACACGAGCCGAGTCCAGCGACGTCGCCAACGCCATCTTCGACGGTAGCGACGCCATCATGCTCTCGGCCGAGACCTCCATTGGCGCCTACCCGGTGCAAGCCGTGAGCGAGATGCTGCGAATCGCCGTGGAGGCCGAGAACTGCCCGTACATGCGGAACTCGCAGCTGGACGAGCGCCTCGTGCTGGGTGGGGATGACGCCGAGATCGCCCTCAGCGAGGTGGCGGCCCTCCTGGCAGAGAAGCTGGACGTGGCGGGAATGGTGGTCTTCGACCGCGCAGGACCGGCGGCTGGGACCCGCGCGCAGCTCCTGAGCGAACGTCGGGCGCGCAGACCAGTGGTCGCGTTCTGCCCCGATGACGCCACCTGGAGGCGCCTCAGCCTGTACTGGGGTCTCGTGCCGCTACGTATCCCGCCGGGCAAGGGCGAGCTCGTGGCCAAGAGCCTCGCAGAGGCGGTGCGCCAGGGGCTGTTCCAGGCCGACGATCGCCTCGTGGTGCTAGAGAGCGGGCGCGACGACGAGCCGCCGTCCGTTCGGGTGGTGCGCGTCTAGGACCGGGTTGCGAGGCAGCCGAAGAAGAGACAGACTGCCAAAGGCCGTAGCTGCCGGGGAGAGACCCATGCCGAAGATCCACGACGACAAGAAGAAGAGCCTCATCGAGACCAAAGCCAAGGACAAGGCTGGCGCCAAGGTCAAGCCCGCCGGTGCCGGTGCGGGCTTCGCCAGGGGCGCTGAGTCGTTGAAGCCGAAGGCCAAAGCCACGCCGCAGAAGTCGTCGGCTCAGCAGCTGGCCGTGCCGAAGCTCGAGACCTTCAAGTCGTGCTCGGAGCCGCTCCAAGCGGCGATCCAGGGCGCCAACGGGGGCGCCAGCGGCGCGGCCCAGCTGGCTCGGGGCTTGGAGGCGCTGTCGGAGCAGCTGCGCGACACGCTCGCCGAGCAGGAGTTCATGCAGAAGGGCGACCTGGCCACCCGGCTCTCGCTCACCAACCAGCAGAAGAACGACCTCTCCGAGAAGGCCGAGGCGGCTGCGGCTGAGATCGAGGCAATCCTGGATGTCGTCGGCGCGCTGGCCGAGGTGGTCTCGAAGGACCCCGACGCCGCGCTGCTGGTCGACCGCACCGCAGACGACCTGACCGAGGCGCTGCACGACACGGCCTCCCTCGGCCGCACGTTCGGCGCGGAGGGCTTCGTCCTTCAAGGGCAAAAGGCCGCCGTGGCCGCGCCACCGCCGGTGGCCAAGAAGGAAGAGCCCACGAAGAAGCCCGCCGCCGAGGTGAAGAAGAAGCCCGCCCCGCTGCCGAAGCCCGCCGGCGCGGCAAAGGCCCCCAAGGCCGTGAAAGCGAAGGCGAAAGCCGCCTGAGCGGCCGCGTGGGGGCCAGCGCTGAATCCAGTGTTTGGCCTCTCGTGAAGACAACGCGACCGCGCCGTGGATCGGAGCGCATGCGGCGTGCGTTCATGCCCCACGCGGAGGTGCCATGCGACGTCCCGTTCAGCGCTTCGATTGGTCAAGAGAGCAGGTAGGTCCAGCGCAGCCGCCACTAGGGCGGCGGCGAGTCGCGCTGGCGATCGCGTGCTTCGTGGCCGTGGGGGCGCTGCTGGGACTCGCCGACTTTGGCAACCGCGGCCGCCACTTCGATCCCGCACGAACGCTGGCGGTCAAAGAGGGGTGGGACCTGTCGCGGTTGCGCGTCCTCACCCGCTGTGTGGGTTACGTCCGCTCCAACTACGTAGACCCCGATCGAATCAGCGCGAGCGCCATGCTCGTCGCGGCGCTGGACCAGGTCGAGCGGCGGGTGCCCGAGTTCGTGGCGGACGTGGTGCGCGACGGCAAGGGGCGCGTGACCCAAACGCTCATTCGGGTGGGCGAGAACGAGCGGCGCTTCGACCTCTCCCGCGTCAACGACCTGTACGCCCTCAGCTGGAAGCTGCTCGACATCTTCGCGTTCGTGGGGCCCGAGCTGCGCAGCTCGAGCGTGGACCCGAAGCAGGTGGAGTACGCGGCGGTCAACGGCATGCTCGACACGCTGGACCCGCACTCCACGCTGCTGACGCCCAGCGTCTACCAGGACATGAAGATGGGCACGACCGGGCAGTTCGGAGGGCTGGGGATCGTGTTGGGCACCAAGGACGGGCGGCTCGTCGTGGAGAGCGTCATGGACGGGACGCCGGCCCGGCGGGCTGGGATCAACTCGGGCGACGTCATCGTGCAGATCGAGGGCGAGTCCACGGTGAACATGTCGCTGTCAGACGCGGTGGAGCGCCTGCGCGGTCGACCGGGCACCGCCGTGACCTTGTGGATCGACCGGAAGGGCTTCGCTCAGCCCAAGAAGCTGCGCATCGTGCGCGAGAACATCCAGCTGGCGTCAGTCACCTCCGCGCGCCTCGAGGGCGCCGTCGGACACATCCGCGTCAAGGCGTTCCAGGAGTCCACCGCGGAGGACCTCGAGGCGGCGGTCTCCCGCCTGCTGGCGGAGGAGCTGGCCGAGAACGGGGCGCCTCTGAGGGGCCTGGTGCTGGACCTTCGCGACAACCCCGGGGGCCTCCTCGAGCAAGCCATCGAGGTGAGCGACCTGTTTCTGTCTGACGGGGTGATCGTCACCACGGTGGGGTCGGGCAACCGCGTCCGCGAGGAGCGCGTCGCCACGCGCGGGGGCACGCACGGCGAGCTCCCGCTGGTGGTGCTGGTGAACGAGGGGTCCGCTTCGGCGTCCGAGATCGTCGCCGGCG
>SXGT01279399.1_pt1 | contig 23474 bp, 22 predicted proteins | sample 3176221 | NCBI WGS metagenome assembly SXGT01 (sample SAMN11356862, study PRJNA531348) | freshwater metagenome | isolation source: freshwater sample F1-120 | place: China: Fuxian Lake, Yuxi | collected 2017-12-25
CCGATCGAATACCAGTTGAAGGGTGTGACGCAGATCCAGATAACTCCGACGATCGGGTTGACGTTCGCCGCCGGCCTGCGTTCAATGCTCCGGCATGACCCGGATATCATGATGGTCGGCGAGGTCCGCGATCCCGAGACCGCGACCCTCGCGCTCGAGGCGGCGATGACGGGCCACCTCCTGTTCACGTCGTTGCACGCCAACAATGCCATCGCCGCCATCCAGCGCCTCGAGAACCTGGGCTGCTCGCGTACGCTGATCGCCCAGTCGGTGTCGCTGATCCTGATCCAGCGCCTGGCCCGCAAGCTGTGCCCGCGCTGTGTCAAGTCGGACGTGCCGCCGCCGATCATGTTGGAGAGCCTCGCGGCCCGCGGCCTGGCCGACAAGGCGGCGGCGATCGCCATGCCCCGCGCCGTGGGCTGCGGCGAGTGCAACGGCACTGGCTACAGCGGCCGCGTCGCCGTGATCGAGGCCCTCGAGCTCAAGGACAACACCCGCAACATGATGATGGCGGGGATGTCGCTCGGCGACATCGAGAAGCACGCGGCCGAGGCCGGCGCACTCACGCCGTTCCGCCGTTACGCTTCGTTGCTCATGGCCCGCAACCTGATCTCGCCCAGCGAGGCCCTGCTGGTGGTGGCATGAGGGTCGACCGATGAGCCCGACCGCCCTGGCCGCGATCGCCGCCGCGGTGCTGGTTGTGGTCCTGCTGGTCCGAGGTCTCAAGAAGGGTGGGGGCACCGAAAAGAAGATCGAGGAGCTGGCCAAGAAGGGCCGCTACGGCGAGGCCGCGCGCCTGGCGGTCGAAGACAACAAGCTGGGCCAGGCCTTCGACCTGTACCTGCGCGCCCAGGAGCCCGAGAACGCGGCGGCGGTGGCGGTGCGCCGCGGCGATCTGCGTCAGGCCGCCGAGCTCTACGAGCGCGCCACCAACTGGGAGCGCGCCGTCCACTTCTACGAGCGCGCCGGCATGGAGCCCAAGGCGGAGGAGCTCAAGCGCACCCGCTTGCGCCTGGCCCCAGGCCCGGGCGCACCAAAGGCCGCGGCCCTGGCCCAGGAGTCACGTGCGCGCGTGCTCGAGTCCGAGTATCGCGCTGCCGCCGCCACCGCCGACTCGTCCGAGGTCGCGCGCGCCGAGTTGCAGCGCAAGGCCCGCGAGGCCGCCGATGCGCTGCTCGGTGATGGTGATATCGCGCGCGCCGCCGATGTCTACGCCGATGCCTCGCTCGACGACGAGGCCATTCACCTCTACGTCAACGTGCTCGGGCAGCCCGGGCGGGCCGCGCCGCTCCTGGCCCGCAAGGGCAACCACCAGCGCGCCGCCGAGCTCTACGAGCTGGCCGGCGAGCTCGAGCGCGCGGCCACGGCCTGGGTCGACGTTGCCAAGAAGTCGCCGCGGCCCGAGAGCTTCGTCGAGCGCATCGCCGGGCTGTCGCCGAAGGTCGCGCTCACTTACGTCGGTCACGAGATCCAGGCCCGGCCGCTGGCCAAGGCTACCGCCGAGTGGCACTACCAGCACGCCAACCTCCTGGCCAAGGCCGGCGAGCTCGATCGCGCCGAGGAACTCTACCAGGAGATCATCGCGGAGATCGGTGTCTACCGCGACGTCGAGCAGCGCATGCGCAGCCTGCGCATCGAGGTCAAGCAGGCCAAACCGCCCGAGGCCAAGGCCAAGACCGTTCCAGGCCCCAGCGCGGCGCCGTCCTTGCTCGATCAGGCCCAGCTCGAGAAGATCGCGGCCCAGGTCGCCGACGCCGCCGCTCAGCAGCTTCGCCGCCGGGTCGAGCTGTCGCAGCTGCCGTCTGCCGACGCCGCGCCGTCGGCGGTGATCCGGACCGAGATCATGGTCATCGGCCTCGAGCAGGCGCCGGTGCAGCGGGCGTTGCTCGCCGACTCGGCGGTCGAGGCGGCGCGCAACGGGCCCTCGCTCGAGACCCTCGAGCGGTTCACCGGCAACCGGCCCTGCGACCTCGGAAACATCGAGGTCTACTACCGGCTCGGCCTCTACTACCTGGGCCACGGCAACTACGACAAGGCGCTGGAGATGTTCGACGCGGTCGAGGAGACCTCGCCGGCCTACCGCGATGCCTGGAAGCGCTCCGAGGAGATCCAGGCCTGGAAGCAGGCCCTGGGCAAGCGCTCGCGCCTGGCCGAGAACGATGCCGCGCCGGGGCAAGACCGCTACGAGCTGCGCGGTGAGCTCGGCCGCGGCGGCATGGCGGTGGTGTATCGCGCCTACGACAAGCTGCTCGGCCGCGACGTCGCGCTCAAGTTCCTGTCCGAGGAGATCTCGACCCAGGCCGGCGTGCGCGAGCTGTTCCAGCGCGAGGCCCGCGCCGTGGCCGGCCTCAACCATCCCAACATCGTGACCATCCACGACACCGGCTACCTGCAGGGGCGCGCCTTCATCTGCATGGAGTTCGTCGACGGGCAGTCGGTCGAGTCGCTCATGTCCGAAGGCATCGGCCTCACCATCGTCGAGGCCATGCGCATCGTCAAGCAAGTGCTCGACGCGCTCGAGTACGCCCACGAGCGACAGATCGTCCACCGCGACATCAAGCCGGCCAACATCATGCGGACCTCGGCCGGCCTGGTGAAGCTCATGGACTTCGGGCTGGCCAAGTCCCTGACCGAGGGCAAGAAGCAGAGCGTGATCGCCGGGACGCCGGCCTACATGCCGCCCGAGCAGCTCTCTGGCGACGAGATCGATCACCGCTGCGATCTGTTCGCGGTCGCGGTCAGCCTGTACGAGATGCTGACCAGCGAGCTGCCCTTCGAGGGCTTCGATCGGGCCAGGCCGCCGCGCCCGCTCTCGGAGCTGGTGCCGGCGGTGCCGGCTGCCCTCGACGAGATCGTCATGCGCGGCCTGGCGGCGCGCAAGCACGATCGCTGGAGCTCAGCGGCGGAGATGAACGACAAGCTCAAGCAACTGCTCGACGCGGTCAGCTCGTTCGTGGCGGCGCGCGCCGCCCATGCGGTCAAGCAGCAAGGCAAGGCGAAGACCGAGCTGATGTGAACAGCCGGTCGAGGCGCTGCTCGATGCGCGTGCGTAGGCGCGAGGGGGCCTCGGCCAGCATGACGACCCGGGTGCGGTCGCCGTCGCCGACCTGCACCGTCGGATGCATGCGGTAGGCGATCACCCGGCCGCGGCCGCCGGCGTCGTCGTGATCGGCCGACAGCTCGAGCTCGAGCAGTGCGCCCAGCCGGTGGGGCCAGGTCAGCGTGCGCGCGAACAGGTTGCCGAGGCTGAACGCGCAGATCGCCGGCCGCGCTGCGTCGCCCAGGTAGGCCAGCGGCTGGATCACGTGGGGATGGTGTCCGGCGATGGCGTCGACGCCGGCGGCGGCGAGGCCGCGGGCCACGGCGACGGTGTCGGGCTGCGGCACGTGCTGGAACTCCCACTCCCAGTGCGGCGTCGCGACGATGGTGTCGAGCCCGAGCGCCTCGCGCTGGGCCCGCCAGTCGACCGCGGCGGCCTCGGCCGCGCCGGCCACGCCGCTCACCGACGGCAGCGGCGAGTTCATCCACGTGGTCCATGCCGCGATGCCCAGGCGCAGGCCACCGACCTCGCGCACCACCAGCGGCGCCGGCTGCGAGTCGCGCACGCCCGCGATCTGGATGCCGAGCGCGCCCAGCCGCGCCTCGGTCTCGCGCAGGCCGTCGAGGCCGGCGTCGCCGGCGTGGTTGTTGGCGATCGACAGCACGCAGCGCGCCGGGTCGACCGCGAAGCGGGCGAAGAAGTCGCGCAGGTACTGGCTGCCCAGCGACAGGTTCGCGAGGTAACGCGCGTGCGCATCATTGTGCTCGCGCACCACCGGCGCCTCGCAGTTGCCGATCACCAGGTCGGCGCGGGCGAAGGTGTCCTGCACCGCGCGCGACGCGGTCGGCACCCGATCGCCCGACAGGCCCATCAGATCACCGAACATGATCACGCGCCGGATCGATCGCGCCGCACCGAAGCGCGCCGCCAGCGGTCGTCGCGGCAGCTCCACGTGCGCACGCATCGAGGGACGCAGGTGCAACCAGGGCCAGCGCAGGTCGTAGTGCCAGGGATACGGTGAAGCCATCGCGGCGCACTGGTGCAACGCATGCGCCGCGCGGCGTTCCACCACCTCGGCGCGCAACCTGGCGAACCGGCGCGGGAGTGCTGGTTGGATGCGTCAAAGACTGCGCACCCAAGCAGCTTCAGTTGCTTGGGAATCGGACACATCCAATGGTCCAACCAATCGGCATCGGCCTTGCAACCACGTCGGGGCAAACGAGGTTCGCCATGTCCCAGCCCCGCTACACCGAGATGCCGCTTTGCCGCCTGCCCCGCGCCACCGCCACCACCCTCATCGATCAACTGTTCTCGGCCGACCAGCGCTTCGCGCGCTGCTTCCATCGTTACTGGCGCGACGTGATGGGGATGTCCGATGCGGCCGCCGCGCGCGCCACGCACGACGAGCTGGTCACGTCGTCCGCCGTGCTCCGCGCCGACCTGGCCGATCCGTTCGTGCACACGATCGGCGTCACCCATGATCGCGGCTACGAGCCGGTCGGCATCTACGCGGTGCGCCCGCTCACGTCGCACGCCGTCGGCCGCCGCCTCGACGCCACGCTGCCCGACCTGCCGCGCAGCGAGTGGGGCGCGCGCGCGCGCCGCGGCCTGGTGCACGCGGTCGCCATCCGCGACGATCACGCCGGCCTCGCCGCGCTGCGCTCGGCGTTCGTCGGCGTCGCCCGCCGCGCCAGCGAGCAGGAGCTCGACGTCCTCTACTTCTACTCGTCGGATCACCGCCTCGCCGGCGTGTACAAGCACTTCGGCATGGACTTCCCCGAGGGCCTGGGGCTGCCTGGCAGCCGCCACCTCGTCGGTCGCTACCAGGTGCACCGCATCGACAACCGCGAGCGCGTGGCCTTCACCGCCGCCCAGCTCGGCCTGGTCGAGCTGCCGGTGGCGGCCTGAGCCCGATCGCGATGCCCGAGGAGCTCACCATGGACAACGACTCCGATCTCATCCGCTTCGCGCGCCTGGCCTGGTGGCTGGGCCCGTGGTCGCCCCGCGCCGCCCGGCCCGCCGGCATCCGCCGCCGCGCCGTCGCGCTGGACGGCAGCGGCCCATCGTATGTCTACGCGCCGGCCGATCGCGCGCCGCGCAGCGCGTGGCTGATCTCGCCCGGCTGCCACCACGACGGCCCCGACGATCCGCGCATGGACCGCTTCGCGGCGGTGCTGGCGTCGACTGGCGCCGTGGTGATGTCGCCGCGTTCGCCCGAGCTGTGCGACCTGCGCCTCGGTTCCGGCGCGATCCGCACGCTCGCGCGCGCCCACGCCGCGCTCGTCGCCGATCCGGCGGCGCGGGGGCTGGCGGTCAACGTCGCCAGCGTTTCGGTGGGCGCCCTGGCGGCGCTGCGCCTGGCCGCGGCGCCGGCCACCGCCGCCGCCATCCAGCGCGTGGTGGTGATCGGGGGCTACGCCGATCCGGTCGCCATGATCGCGTCCCTGTGCGGCGCCGACGCCGAGCCGCGCGATCCGCTCAACCAGGCGGTCGCGTTCGTCAGCTTCCTCGATCATCTGCCGGTCGAGATCCACGCGCGGGCACGCCTGGTCGACGCGTGGCGCTGGTTCGTGCGCACGGCCTGGGCGCGCGACGCCTGGAAGAAGCCAGGCGCCACCGCCCACCACGCCGCCGCCCGCGAGCTGGCCCGCGAGGTCGATCTGCGCGACCGCGAGCTCTTCCTCACCGGCTGCGGCGTGATCCCGGGCGGCCATGCGCTCGTCGCCCACGCCCTGGCCAGCGGCGCCTACGACCACCTCGACTGGCGCCCGCACGTCGCGACGATCCGGGCCGACGTGGTCGCCGTGCACGGCGTCACCGACAGCGTGATGCCCATCGCCCAGCTCGACGCGCTCGCCACCGCGCTGCCACGTGCGCGCACCATCCGCCTGGGCGGCTTCGCCCACAGCCGCACCGTCGGCGGCCGCGACCTCTTGCGCACGCTGCCCGGCATCGCCGACGAGATTCGCGCCTTCCGCGAGGTCATCCGCGCGGTGGCTGCGTGATGCAGGAGAACGCCATGAACCGGAACCCGTCGCTCGACAAGATCACCCGGCTCGCCGCCAAGGCCCGCGCTCGCGCGTGGCAGGCTCGCGCGCTCGACTGGTGGACGCCCGTGGTCGGGCCCGCCGGCGTGCGCGCCGAGGTCTACGTCGACATGGTCAGCCAGTTGTTCTGGGCCGAGCAGGTCGCGCTCGGCGCGCTGGCCAAGATGATGGTCGAGCTGCCCGAGCGCGAGGCCCGCGACTTCCTTGCCACCCAGATCGTCGACGAGGATCGCCACGCGCAGGTCTATCGCGGGTATCTCGAGCGCCTGGGTGACATGAAGCCGCTCGATCCCGGCCTGGGCGAGGTCTTCGCCGTCGCCGACGCCTGGACCGGCCCGACCTGGGGCCGCGTGGCCGCGCTCAACGTGATGATGGAGCATGAAGCGCTCCACCAGCAGCAGCGCCGGATCGCCATGCTGCCGTGCCCGCTGTTCAAGCAGATCAACACCCGCATCGCCGCCGACGAGTCGCGCCACGCCGGCTTCGGCGTGCTCTACCTCGAGCACGTGGTGCCGAAGGCGACCGCGGCCGAGAAGGCCGAGGTGATGGCGTGGATGGGCGAGCTGTGGACGTTGTGGCGCGCCGCCAACAAGGGTCGCTACCAGGCCGACGGCGAGCACGTCCTGCGCCTCGACGCCGACGAGCTCGAGCAGCGCGGCCGCCGCGTCGCCGCGACCCTGTCGTCGCTCGGCCTGAACACAGGAGGCAGCCGTGTCGCCGCCTGATCCTGGTGCCCGTGCCCGTGCCCGTGCCCGGCTCACCGAGCTCTCCGCCTCCCGTCCGCTCCGCTTCGCCGTGGTCGGCGGCATCGCCGTCGTCGCCAGCCTGGCCGCGTTCGCGATCTCCCGCCGGCTCGGCGCCACCGGGGCCGCGCCGACCGCGATCCGGCTGCTGGTCTCGATCCCCATCCTCTACGTCGGCTACTCGCGCTGGATGCTCGCCGACCTGCTCGCGTCGGATCGCGTGCGGGTCGGCGAGCGCGGCGCCGAGGTGCGCATGATCGCGCGCGTGGCCTCGGCCGTCGCCGCGTCGAGCCTGGCCAAGCTGGCGATCGAGCCGTGGCTGGTCGCCGACCTCGAGCGCCGCGGCGCCGCGGCCTGGGTCGATCTGGCCCCGCTCGCCGGTGACCTGGTCTACGGCCCCGGCCTGGCCTACGCGGTGCTCCACGTGGCGCGCAAGGCCTCGCTCTGCGCGGTCAATCGATCGAGCTCGGCGGCGAGCGCCGGAATGCGCGCGGCCTCGGCGTCGAGCCGGGTCAGTGCGTCCGAGAGCCTCCCGCCGCCGGGCCGGTGAACCCGCGCCAGCAGGAGCAGGAGCGCCGCCGTGGCGTCGGCGCTGGTGCCGCTGGCCACGGCGGAGGCCAGGCGGTGGGCCTCGGTGGCGCGCAGCGCGCCCAGCACCTGGTCGATGGCGGCGGCGTGATCGTCGGTCTCGGCGTGGCGCGCCACGCAGTGTTCGGTGAGCCCGACCAGCGACGCCGCGACCGCGGCGACCTCGGTGTCCTCGGGCCAGCTCCACGACAGGGCCTCGCGCAGCCGGCGCGCCACCTGCGGCCACGAGGCGCCGGCGCAGGCCAGCGACAGCATCACGCCGTGGTCGCCGTCGCGCCGGCGCACCGCGATCCAGCCGCGCGGGCGCCCGGTGACCGGATCGAGCGGTCGCATGGCCTCCACCAGCCGCGGCAGCGGCACCCAGTGAGGCGGATACTTGAAGCGCGCCACGTCGAGCACCAGCACGTGATCGCTGGCCGTGTGGTAGCCGCCGATCGGCGAGAAGTGGCCCGCGCCGGTCTGCCCCAGGGTGACGCGATCGTAGGCGGCGATGATCACCTCGCCGGGGCCGCGCGACGCCCGCACCACCGCCGCGCGCAGCGCGTCGACCGCCGCCTCGCCGGGCTCGGGTCGCACCACCGTGGTCTCGCCGCCGTTGCAGCGGGCGAGACAGCCGAGCGTGTCGAGATCGACGCCCTCGCTGCGCACCTGCTCGAGCGACACGCAGCAGTCGAGCAGCTCCTCGCTGAACCACCGCCACGGGCCCTTCCACAGCCGGCCCGGATCGATCGCCAGCGCGTTGAGCGCGACCACCAGCGAGCCCAGCCCGCAGAACGCCGGATCGGACTGGGTCTGGTACTGCTCGGCGAGGGCGAAGTAGCCGCCGAGGCCGCCGCTGGCCAGGGCCTCGGCGAACAGCCGCTGTCCCTCGGGCGAGGCGAACGCGATGGCGTCGCCGGGCAGCGGCCGCCGATAGAGCGTCTCCATCTCCCGACCGTACCAGGGAGCGCCAGGCAGAACTTTCGGTTGCCGACCGCGGACATCAGCGGCGGCCCTTGCCGCCATGGCGAATCGATCCGCCAGCCTGCCGGCACGCAACTCACCGGAATCGCGAACAGCGGCAGTGGCACGGCCGCTGCTGAACAGGCGTCCATGCGCCTCCTCCCGGCCATCCCCTCCGCCCTCCTCCTCGCCACCGCCGCCCTCACCTCCGCCTGCGCCACGTCCGGCGAGGAGGACGTCGACATGCCCGGCTTCGAGTCCTTCGCCGACGGCAAGGAGGACACCGCGTACATCGGCAGCCGCGCCGCCGAGATGAACGCCGTCTTCACCGGCAAGGTCCGGGTCGCCGTCCCCGGCAAGACCGCCGCCGAGCTGGCCACCCTCGCCGCCGCCATCAAGGCCGAGCCGTCGAGCTGGACCCACCGCGACATCACCGGTCAGGTCACCGAGCAGATCAAGTACGCGCGCAACGCGCTCAAGATCGAGAAGCTCAACCTCAACCTCGAAGGAGGCTCGCCCACGTTCTCGGCGGTCACCGTGATCGACGGCGGGCTCGAGCTCGCGTACGAGGTCACGGTCGAGTCCCTGGTCAAGTTCAAGGAGCTCGAGGCCCAGGGCCTCAAGCCGGCCGATCTGGTCGGCAAGGTGGTCGAGCCCAGGCTGCCGCTGATGCCGGCCGGCCTGCTCGAGCGCATCTCCAACAAGTGCGCCACCGACCCCGACGATCCCAACGCCGTCGTGCCGGTCGCCGACCTCGGCGCCCACAACCTCTTCTACTACTTCGACCCGGCCCGCGTCGGCTGCCCGCTGGGCGCAGGCGACCTGGTCACCGCTCACTACGAGATCCGCAGCTCGCTCGACGCGCCCACCGCCTACCCCGAGTACGACCGCCTGGTCGCCGACAAGAAGGTGACCATGGGCATCATCTTCGGCCAGATCGAGCACGGCGAGCTGCAGTCCAACGACTGGGGCTTCATCTCGTTCAACGCGATGACCTCGTCGTTCCGCCAGAAGGGCTTCCGCGTGACCGCGCAGCTCGAGGGCAGCAAGGGTCACCGCATGGCCAAGACCTACACCGGCGGCCTGGTCGTCGAGATCGAGATGTGGAACCCGCGGAGCTTCGCCGACACCGTCGATCGCGACCTGTCCAACCAGGCCTTCCGCGACATCATGAAGCGCAACGAGGTCATCTACTACAACGGCCACGCCTTCTACGGCTCGCTCACCGTCCTCGACGAGAAGAGCGCGTACCCCGACGCCACCTACCAGATCATCTTCATGGACGCGTGCTGGTCGTACGCCTACTACACCAAGCAGATCTTCCGCAACAAGGCGACCGAGGCCGACCCCACCGGCTACGCGCTCACCGATGTCATCAACAACACCGAGCCCGGCATCACCGGCTCGGAGCACACCGCGGTGGTGCTCTACGACCAGCTCTTCACCGGCGCCGCCAAGGTCCACGCCAAGCGGTCGGCGCGGCTCTACTCGTGGAACAACATCGTCAAGTACATGAACGAGCACGCCGATCGCCGCGCCGCGGCGCGCGGCCCCGACAACCACCCCGATCCCGAGATCTACGGCGTCAGCGGCGCCCGCGACAACGCGTACGGCCGGCTCTGACCCTTCTTCTCGTCGGCCGCCACGCGCAGGCCGCGGTGGACCAGGTAGGCGAGGGCGCCGATCGAGCCGAGGAAGAGCATGGCCGCGAGGTACGGCTTCACCGGTAGGGCGCGGGCGCGTGCGTCGCGCACCATCCACGTCGAGTAGAGGACGCAGGCGATGGCGACGTCGAGCAAGACCTGCAGGCCCCATGGCTCGTCGCGGGCGAGGATCAGGAACCCGAGGTAGCCCTCGGTGGCGGTGACCCAGAGCGAGAAGGCGGTGAAGGCGACCAGGACGATGAGGGGCAGGGCGACGTGCTTCATGCGGCCACCGTGCATCGCCGCGCGCGGCGCCGCCATTACGTCCCAGGTAATGGCCACGCCGCGGCGCCGGTCTAGGATCAAGCCATGTCTGCGGAACCTCACGTCGGTGGTCTGCTGCGCTCGTGGCGCGACGCGCGTGGGTTGAGCCAGGAACGGCTGGCGGCGCGCGCCGGCGTCTCCACCCGGCATCTCTCGTTCATCGAGACCGGCCGCTCGAACCCGGGCAAGGACGTCCTGCTCGCGCTCGCCGGCGCGCTCGAGGTGCCGCTGCGCGATCAGAACCACCTCTTGCTCGCCGCCGGCCTGGCCCCGCGGTATCCGGCCTCGCCGCTCGACGGCGACGAGCTCACCGTGGTCCGCCGCGCGCTCGATCACGTGCTGCGCCAGCAGGAGCCGTTCCCGGCGATCGTCGTCGATCGGCTGTGGAACGTGCTGCGCCTCAACAACGGCGCCCAGCGCATGCTCGCCGCCTTCATGCCGCCGGCGATGCCGGCCGAGGTCGCCGGCAACGCCATGCTGGCGCTGGTCCACCCCGACGGCTGGAAGCCGTTCATCGTCGACTGGGAGGACCTCGCCGGCCACCTGGTCGAGCGCCTGCACCGCGAGCTGGCGGCCTCACCGCGCGACGCCCAGCTCGCCGAGCTGCTCGCCAAGGTGCTGGCCCAGCCCGGCGTGCCCGCTCACTGGCACAAGGCCCAGCTCACCGGCGCGCTCACGCCCTTCGCCACCGTGCACCTGCGCCGCGGCCCGCTCGAGCTGCGGATGTTCACGATGCTGACCACGCTGGGCACGCCCCTCGACGTCACCGCCGAGGAGCTGCGCATCGAGAGCTACTTCCCGGCCGACGACGCCACCGAATCGGTCCTGCGCGGCTGGGCCGGCTGATAGACTGCCGGCCATGCGCCGCGCCGTCCTCCTCGCGTTGATGCTCGCGGCCTGCGGCGGTGGTGACGACGGTGGCGGCGGTGATGGCGACGGCGGCGGCGATGGCGACGGCGGCGGCGATGGCGACGGTGGCCTGGTCATCGACGCGGCGCCCAGCGGCGGCTGCGGCACGACCCAGCCGACCGGTGTCCAGAACGGGACCATCGACGTGGCCGGCGCCGCCCGCACCTACGTCCTGTTCGTGCCGGCCGGCTACAACCCCGCCAACCCGACGCCGCTCATCTTCGCGTGGCACGGCCGCACCGGCACCGCCGCCAACGCGCGCGCGTACTTCGGCATCGAGACCGCCGCCGCCGGCGCCGCGATCATCGTCTATCCGCAGGGCCTGTCGGTCTCGGCCGATCCCAACGACACCGGCTGGATCCTCACCGCCGCCGGCCGCGACCTCGCCTTCTACGACGCGCTCTCGGCACGGCTGCGCAGCACCTACTGCGTCGGCTCGGCCTACAGCATGGGCCACAGCTTCGGCGGCTACATGAGCAACTCGGTCGCCTGCTATCGCGGCGGCGTCGATCCCGGCGAGGTCCGCGCCATCGCCCCCGTCGCCGGCGGCGGACCGTTCGGCACCTGCCCGGGCGATCCGGTGTCGGCGGTGATCATGCACGGCATGAGCGACTCGGTCGTGCCCTACGCCGAGGGCCAGGGCTCGCGTGATCACTGGCTCGCCGAGGCCGGCTGCGACGCCACCTCGACCGCGATCACGCCCTCGCCCTGCGTCGCCTACGACGGCTGCGACGGCGGCCGCGCCATCCGCTGGTGCGCCCACACCGACACCGCGTTCGGCGGCCACGGCTGGCCCAGCTTCGCCGCCGGCGCCGCCTGGGCGCTGTTTCAGGCCACGCCCTGATATCCTCGCGGCCAATGCACCGCGCACTCCTGGTCGTCGCGCTGGCACTCGTCTCCTGTGACGGTAACGATGGCCACGACGACAATGGGTGCGGTGATCCTCTGACTCCGGGGGTCCAGACGCTGACCATCACGGTTGACGGCGTCGAGCGCACGTACGTGCTGTTCGTGCCGGCGAACTACGATCCGAACCAGCAGACGCCGCTCGTTTTCGCGTGGCACGACAGCGGGCGCACAGCGGCGGAGGCGCGGGCCATGTTCATGATCGAGGCCGCAGCGCCCGTTCCTGCGATCTTTGTCTACCCGCAGGGGCTGGCCGGAACGGAGCGAGGTTGGGATCTCGAACCCGATGGGGTCGATGTCGCGTTCTACGACGCGCTGTCGGAACGCCTGCGTGCGGACTTCTGTGTCGGACCGACCTTCAGCACCGGCTATGAGTTTGGTGCCTACTTGACCAACAAGCTGGGATGTCTGCGTGGTGGCTCGGAACCCGGTAGCGTCACGGCGATCGCGCCGGTCGCCGGAGGTGGGCCTGGGCGACCCGGTGCGCCGGGGAACGGGGATGACTGCCGCGGCCCGATCCCCGCGGCCATCATGCACGGGGTCAACGACTTCCTGATCGCTCCCTCCTATGGGCAGGATTCGTACGAGACATGGCGATGGCTCGGTGGGTGTCAGGGGCCCGACGAACCGGTTGCTCCTGGGTCGATTTGCGAGATGGGCACGTGCTCCCTTGCACCGGTCGAGTGGTGCTTTCACAGCGGTGGTCACGTGTGGCCGTCGGTTGCTCCAGCCGAGATGTGGGCACTGTTCCAGGCGGCGATGTAGTTCGAGGGACGAGCTGTTCGATCAGCCCTGAGCGGCCTTGCGCTCGCTGATCACGCGCTGGGCGCGGGCGGTGCCGATGGGCGCGAGCAGGAAACCGAGGGCGGCGACGGCGGCGGCGAGCCAGGCCCAGGCGCGGCCGAGGTCGTGCTCGATCAAGACGCCGGCGATGGGCGGCGCGCAGATCGCGGCGACCGACGACAGCGACTGGGTGAGGCCGAGGACCACGCCCTGCTCGCCGCGCGAGGCGAGCTGGGTCACCAGGCTGGTCAGGGTCGGCCGCACCACCGAGCCGCCGAACGCCGACAGCGCCGTCGACACGGCGAGGAGCGTGATGGTGTCGGCCAGGCCCAGGAAGACGTAACCGGCGGCGAGCGTCGCGAAGCCGGCGACGGCGAGGCCGTGCTCGCCCAGGCGCGCCACCAGCTTGCCCATGAGGCCGCCCTGCACCAGCGCGCCGACCAGGCCGGCGCCGGCGAAGGTGAAGCCGATCTCGCGCGGCGTGAAGTAGTGACCGTCCCACACCAGGTGACGCTCCGCGAACAGCGCGAAGCCGCCGGTGAAGAGCGTGAACGCGAACATGTAGACGAAGAACTGGAGCAGGAGGCCGCCCAGCATCGGCCGCTTGAAGAACTCGACGTACTGGGCCCAGTCGAGGACGCCGAGGCGCTTGCCGCCGGGGCCGGCCGCGCCGTCCTGCACCGCCGCCGGCGGCAGATCGCGCGGCAGGAGGAACCAGGTGCCGGCGATCGACAGCGCCGACAGCGACGCCGCCGCCCAGAACGGCGCGGCGTAGCCGTAACCCGACAGCCACGCCGTCACCGCCGGGCCGACCATGAAGCCGAGCCCGAAGGCGATGCCGATGAGCCCGAAGGCGCGGGCGCGTTTCTCCGGCGGCGTGTGATCGGCGATGTAGGCCTGGGCCACGGCGAGGTTGCCGGCGGTGGCGCCGTCGAGGGCACGGCCGGCGAACACCATCCACAGCGCGTGGGCCTCGGCCATCATGATGAAGCCGAGCAGCGTGCCGAACTGGCTGATCAGGAGGATGGGACGGCGGCCGTGGCGATCCGACAGCCGGCCCAGGATCGGCCCCGCCACCAGCTGGCAGACCGCGAAGGTCGGGATGAGCAGCGACGCCACCGTCGGCGACGCGCCGTAGCTCTCGGCGTAGATGGCCAGGAGCGGGATGACGATCGTGAGTCCGAGGACGTCGACGAGGACGATCAGGAAGATCGGGAGCAGCGGCGAACGACGCATCGGACGGGAGTCCGTGTCTATACCAGCTCGGGCTCGCGCTCGGTGAGCTCGATGCGCCGCCACGCGCCCGAGCGGAAGCGCCAGACCATGGTCACCGCCAGCGCCGCCAGGTAGCCGATGAGGCAGGCCATGATCGCCATGCTGCCGCCGTCGAGCTCGAAGACCACCAGCAGCGACACCGGCACGAAGCCGAGCCAGGCCAGGGCCAGGCGGGCCAGGAGGCACCAGGTGGTGTCGCCGGCGGCGCGCAGGGTCTCGGCGAAGGTGAGCGCGGCCGCGTCGAAGAGCTGCCACGCCGCCGACAGCGCCAGCATGGGTGCGCCCACGGCGACCAGTGCGGCGGCGCTCACGCCGGTCTCCGGATCGTCCTGGGCGAACAGGCCCATCACCTGTGACGGGATGATCGTGTAGAGCAGGCCCAGCGCGGCCATCCAGCCGGCGGTGACCATCAGGGTGAGCCTGACGATCGGCCACACCCGCCCGTGCTCGCCGGCACCGATGCTCTGGCCGGCGAGGATGGCGCCGGCAGTGGCCACGCCGAACGCCGGCATGAAGGCGACGCCGTTGACCTGGATGATCACGTTGAACGCGGCCAGCGTGGTCTTGCCCAGGTCGGCGACGGCGACGTTGATGAACAGCGCGAAGGCGCCGAACTCCATGAACCAGTTGCAGCCGTTGGGTAGGCCGAAGCGGAGGACCCGCACCAGCTCGCGCCAGGCCAGGCGGGTCGGCCCGTCGCTGGGTGGCACGCCGCCCCAGCGACGGCGGAAGGCCAGGAACAGGTAGCCGAAGCCGATCCACGACGCGATCGACGACGCCAGCGCCGCGCCCTCGACGCCCATGGCGGGCGCGCCGAGGTTGCCCTCGATGAGCAGCCAGTTGCCGCCGATGTTGGTGAACATCGTGAGGAAGCCGGCCCGCATCTGCATCTGGGTGTTGCCGAGCCCGCCGTACCAGTTGCCCAGCGCCTCCATGCCGACCATGGCGCCCACCGCGGTGAGGCGGATGATCATGTAGTCGTGCATCAGGGCGACGACGGCCGGTTCGTGATCGAAGAGGCCGAGGATCGGACCCAGCAGCGGCAGGCCCGCCAGCGCGACGAGCTGGGCCCCCAGGGCGATGGCGAGGCCGTACCAGGCGTAGGCCCGGATCTCGCCGGTGCGGCCCTTGCCGACCAGCTGGGCCACGAAGCTCTGCACGATGAACGCCGTGCCCATGGGCAGGATCACCGCACCCAGCGTGTTGATCGCGGCGGTGGTGGTCGCGGCCAGCGCGTCCTCCCCGAGCGGCGCCACCATGAGCGCGTCCGACAGACCGACCACCGACTGGGTGGCGCGCGCGATCACCACCGGCCAGGCCAGGGCCAGCAGCGTCCTCAGGTTCACGGCCGGCGCCGACACGGGGCGCGCAGCCTAGCAGGGCGCGCCGTCGCCGCCAGTGTTGGGAGGCCTCACCGTCGCGGGCGGCGAGATCGGACTTGTGGTCGGCAGCGGGACCGGCCCCGACGTCCCCCACATGTGGCCGAAGGCTCAGCGGCCACTGATTCGAGAGAGCTGAAACCGCCGCCCGGTTGGGGCGTAGACTCGCCATGATGTCGACGCGCGCTCTTGTCGTCACGGCCTTCGCCACCGCCGCGCTCGTCACCGGGACGGCGCGCGCGCGCGCGCAGTGCACGACTTGAGTGAACCCCTCGCTCCCGGGCGGAGCGACCGACGCCACGACCGATGCCGCCCAGCGAGCGTGGTGGCTCCGCGCGCGCCTGGGCTTCACGTTCATCCCGTTCGACCGTCTGCAGCAAGGATCGGCCACCGCCCCCAACCCGAGCCAGCTCGCGATCGATCTCCACCTCGGTACGCTTCAAGCCACCGCCGCCGCGCCGACCGCGACCTCATTCGACGCACAGCTGCCGTTTGGTCGCCTGGTAACCCGAACCATCGCCGGCATGCGCACCGACCGGAGCATCGGAGATCTCGAGCTGCGTTTGCGTCAGGGGCTCGAGCCGTGGCTGCCGCGGCCACGGCTCCGCGTGGGGCTGGCCGCGGGCGTGGTGTTACCGACGGCCCCCTACGTGGCGCGCAGCGGCGCGGCTAACCTTCCGCCCGAGGCCGCGCACCTGACGTTGGGGCGCGGCGTGTCGTGGTGGCTCGTCGAGGCCGACGCACGGGTCGCCGTCCCCCACGATGTGGCGGCGTTCGCGCAGACGAGCGCGCGTGGTCCGGGGCATCGTGCGGACGATGGCTACGCCTGGGGCACGGAAGCGCGGTTGACCGCCGGCGCGACGTGGTCGCCTGGAACGCGTCTGACCTGGCAGCTCGCCGCTGACGCGCAGTGGCGTGACGGCGCCACCGAACCCGATCCGTTCGGCGGCGAGCGCCTCACGTCCGCCAACGCCGGTGGCTGGCAGCTCACCGCGACGCCGTCGGTGAGCCTGACGCTGCCCAGCGGGCTGGCGATCGCGGCGGGGGTCCGAATCCCGCTCCACGCCGACGTGACCGGCAACCAGCTCGTACCGGCGACCGGCGGTTTCGCGGCGCTCTCCTTCCTCCACCGAATGCGACCGCCGCCCCGTCGCGCCGGGCCGCGTTCCGGCACGATCACCGTCGTCGACTACTGGGCGACCTGGTGCGCGCCCTGCGCCGAGATCGACGCGCGGCTGCGAGCGGCCGAGGCGCGATGGCCCGACGTGCGGGTCGAGCGGTTGGACGCCTCGGCGTGGCCGGATTCCGACGCGCCGCGCCTTCCGGAGGGTGTCGGCGGGCTACCGGTCGTGGAAGTGTTCGACGCGCAGGGTCGGCGCCACGCCTTGCTCACGGGCACCGACGCGCTCAGGGTCGTCGAGGTGGTCGACGCGCTGCGCGCGTCCGCGGGGGTCGGCAAGTAACTCTTCCGCCCGGCGGCGTATGTGCGAACATGCACCGCATGTACGGGTCCCGGCTCGCGTTCTTCGGTCTCGTGCTCGGCACCCTGGCCGGCGCGTGCAGCGCCACCGAGCCGGGCGGCGTGCCTGCGATCGACGCTCCTGCCGTCGGTGGCGACCTCGACGCGCGGGTCGCTGATGCTCGTGGCGTGAGTCGACCGACGTGGCGACTCGAGGACATCCAGCCGCTCAGCCCGCGGGTCGGGCAGACGTACGGGCTCGACGCGTACACCGACCACACCGTGGTGGTGACGCTCGTGGAAGGTTTTTGAAGCGCCTGCCGGTCCCAGGCTGGGACCCTCGAGACCCTGTCCGACGCCATGCTGGCCGAGGGCTATCGCGTGCAGTTCGTGCTCCTGTCGGACGTCAACGCGACTGACTTCATCTCCCACGCATCGGTGCCGATCTTCCGCGATCCCAGCGGGCTCCGCACCGCCTGGGTGGAGATGGAGCCGGGGGCTGTGAAGCACGACACGTTCGTGTATTCGCGCACCGGCGAGCGCACGTTGTTCTGGGACGCGGGCACGCAGTCGTTCGGGGCCTGGACCGCTGATATTCGCGCCGCCGTCGAGGCGCTCGGTCGCTAGCCGTCACGGGTCGGGCTTGTGGGTCAGCGGCGGCGACCTCCGGGGCCGCCACGGGCAATGAACTCGTGATACAGCGCACTCGAGGAGGGAACGATGACGACCGTCGACAAGCATCCTGCGGGCAGCGTGGGCTGGTTCGATCTGATGACCACCGATCCGGAGGCTGCGCGCGCGTTCTACGGCGCGTTCTTCGGCTGGACGTTCGACGTCGGCCCGGTCGAGCTCGGTCACTACACCATGTGCAAGCTCGGCGGTCGCAACGCCGGCGGCCTCGGTTCAGCTCCGCCCGGCGTCACCATGCCGCCGGTGTGGAGCGTCTACTTCATCACCGAGGATCTCGACAACACGCTCATGCGGTTGCGCGAGCTGGTCGGAAACGTCGTCACGCCAACGATGGACATCATGGAGGAGGGCCGCATGGCGGTCGCCTCCGATCCCACCGGGGCCGTGTTCGGCATCTGGCAGGGCAAGCGCCACCAGGGCGCCCAGGTGATCGACGAGCCCGGCGCCATGACCTGGTGCGAGGTCAACACCCGCGACGGCGGCAAGGCCGCCGAGTTCTACGCCAAGGTCTTCGATCTCGAGGTCAAGAAGCTCGACGCGCCGGGCATGGAGTACAAGACGCTCCACAAGGGCGACAAGACCGTCGGTGGCGTGCTGCAGATGGACCAGCACTGGCCCGAGAGCGTGCCGCCGCACTGGATGGTGTACTTCGCCGTGGCCTCGACCGACGCGTCGTGCGCGCGGGTTGGCGAGCTGGGCGGCAAGGTCTGCGTGCCGGCCTTCGACACGCCCTACGGCCGCATCGCCGTGCTCGAGGACCCGCAGGGCGCGGTGTTCTCGATCGTCCAGCCGCCAGCGAAGCCGTGACCGTAACCGCGGCTGGCTACGGACGTAGGCGAGCCATGTCGAAGCTCCTCTGGGCCGGAATCGTCGTCATCGCCGCCTGTGGCGGCAAGCAGCAAGCCGCCACAGGCGGAGGTGGCGAGGACGGTATGTCCACGATGGACAAGATGATGTCGGAGTCGATGACCATGTCGTCCGACAACGGCGCCGAGTTCGGGCCGCTCGAGATCGGCGCCGACTGGGCGACGTACGTGAAGATGAACACGACGCCGGTCTCGTCCGAGACCCACGGCGGCCGCCTGGTCGACACCTACGTCAACCCGATGGGCGCCGCCGCGTACCTGGACGAGAACGCGGAGATCCCGATCGGCACCGTGCTGGTGAAGACCTCGCAGGAGCCCGATGGCTCACCGGGCCCGCTCTTCGTCATGGAGAAGAAGCCGCCCGGCTTCGCTCCCGAGCAGGGCGACTGGTACTACGCGATCCACTGGGCCGCGCCCTCGGCGGCGTGGACGAAGAAGCTGGGCGGCCCCATCTACTGGCGGACGCCGTCGCATCGGGCGAACTACTGCTTCGAGTGCCACGAGAACTACGACCGCGCGCTTGGCGGCGTGCCCGAGCCGCAGCGGATCAAGTCGCTCCCCGAGTGAATGACGCGCGCGCGGACAACGGTCCGCGCGTTCGGTTGCACCTACATCTCGCGTCCTTGTGCGCGGGATGTCTTGCTTTTTTTCGGAACCGTCCGAGACGGCCGCTGTCCATGTTCACGAGCGACGACGATGGGCCAACGGGGCCCCGACGTCGCCCGGCGCTTGGGCGCGACCGTCTGGTCGAGCCGACTTTGGCGCCCGGAATCGCCCTCTCTGGAGGACGCCATGTCTACCGGTCTGCCCAAGTCTCCCACCTCTGCTCCTGCCACTCCTCCCACCCCGCCCGCGATGGCGACTCCCGCTCCCTCGGTGGAGGTGGTCACCCAGCTCGGCACCTCGGTGGTGTCGATCGACCACCTCGGCGTCGGCGCCAGCAAGCGTGGCAGCGGCGCGCGCTGCCTCTCGATCGGCGCCGCGCTGCTCGCCGGCTCGGTGCTGACCTTCGGCGCTGGCGTCATGAGCGCGCGCAGCGACGCCCAGGCGCGTGACAAGTGGATGGCCGACGGCAAGCCGGCGTGGGCGTTCCGGCCCTCGAGCCACTCGACGGGCGCCGACGTCGCCGCCCTCGGTGGCGCCATCGTCGGTCTCGGCCTGGTCGCCACCGGTCTCCTCCGCCGCCGCGAGCAGGCCCGCACCACGCTGCGCGTCGGTCAGGCCGACGGCGTCGACGTCCCGCTCGCCGGCGCCCACGACCTGACCCTGGTCGCCTCCGACGGCGCCGGCGGCTTCCGCGCCAACCTGATGGGCCTCACGGGCGAGGTTCGCCGCGGCTCGAACGTGACGTCGATCGAGTCGCTCACCGCGGCCGGTCACACCAGCGTGCCGATGTCGATCGACACCCACATCAAGGCGTCGCTCGGCACCACCACCTTCCACCTGCGCGGCGTCCAGACGCCGGCCAAGACCGCGACCCCGACCCCGTTCGTCGCCGATCGCCAGGTCCTGTCGTTCGTCGCCGCCTCGGCGCTCGTGCACCTCGGCGTGCTCGCGGTGCTCAACGCGGTGCCGCCGTCGCAGGACACGGCCCAGACCGAGCTCCACCCCGACGAGACCACCAGCGTGCTGGCGTCGATCAACGGCTTCGAAGCTCCCAACCCCGAGGAGTCCGACCCGACCGACGAGCAGGACGGCGAGAACGGCGGCATGGCCAGCCGGATCGTGTCGATGGCCCTGACCACCGGCACCCTTGGCAAGGACGAGCCCAACCCGACCCCGGGCAAGCTCAGCGTGAAGAACCGCGACCTCAACGCGCAGCTCGCTCGCCGCGAGGCGATCGAGGCGGCGGCCACGGCCGGCGTGCTCGCCGCGATGAGCAGCCCGATCCGCATCTACGAGGGCGGCAGCATCGCCTCGGGCTTCGAGGACATCGACATCACCGGCGGCATCATCGACGGTGGCGGCACCGGTTCGCCGACCGGCACGTTCGGCACGGGCGTGAAGGGTGACGGCTTCGGCTGCGGCACCCCCGACGGCAAGAACTGCGACGGCATCCACGCCGGTCCCTACGCCACCAGCGGCTGGGAGGGTCGCGACTACGCCGGTCCGTTCAGCCGCCGCCCCGGTGGTCCCGGCCGCCCCGGTGACCGCGTCGCCAAGGTCCCGCCGGTGAAGCTCGGCCCGCCGGTCGCCTGCACCGCCGACACCCCGTGCCTCGACAAGGAGATCATCCGCCGCTACGTGAAGCGCAACATCGAGAAGATCAGCTACTGCTACGAGAAGGAGCTGCTCGCCAACCCTTCCCTCGAGGGCACCGTCACCGTGAACTTCACCCTCAACGGCAACGGCCGCGTGATCCAGTCAAACGCGAGCGGCGTCGACGCGACGGTCTCGAGCTGCATCGCCTCGGTGGTCTCCAACATCAAGTTCCCCAAGGTCGGCGACGACGGCATCTACCCCATCAAGTACCCGTTCCAGCTCCGCCCGACGGGCAGCCGCTGAACCGCAGGTACGACGTCACGAGCGAGCGGCAGGCGACTGCCGCTCGCGGCATTTTCGGCACGGCCGTTGCGGGCGCGGGTTTTTCCCGTGGCGGCCCACGCCGGCGACTAAGCTCGGGCGTGGGTCCCCTCCGTTCGAGCGCCGTGATCGTCGCCGCACTGGCGTGCGCGACGGCGCTGGCACATGCCGAGGGAGGCCCGGCGCTCCGGGTGGCAGGCGTGGCGCCCTTCTCGCGCGTCGAGCTCGAGGAAGCGCTGCGACTCCGGCTCGGTCCCGAGCACCGGGTGGACGTGACGGCTGACGCCCCCAGCATCACGGTCACCGTCGATGGTCGATCCCGATCGATCGTTCTGGGGGCCGAGCGTGGCGTGGCGGCAGCGCGCGTGGTCGCGCTGGTCGCCGCTGGCCTGGCCTTCGATGGCCCGGGTCGGATCGAGGTCGGGTCGGGCCCGTCGATCGTCGCCGCCTTCGAGCCGCCACGGCCGCAGCGGCCCTGGAGCGTGACCGTCGCGGCCGGGCAGGCCATCGCGCCCCACGCCGCCCAGGGCCTGGGTGTGAGCGTCGGCCTGGAGCGCGGGTTCGCCGATGGTACCCGCGCGCGCTGGACGCTCGAGCTGGGCGTCGCGGTCGCGTCTGTGCCGGAGCGGACCGAGACCGCGCCGATCCGTACGCTCGCGGTCCCGCTGCGGGTCGGCGTGATCGTCGGTGATCGCGCTGCGCTCGCCACCGGTGCGATCGTCGAGCCGTACACGCTCCGCGTCGATGACGGCGCCGGTGACGGGGATCGCAGCGCGCTGCTCGGGGGCTTCGTGGCCGGGAGGGTGCTGGTCGCCGGGTGGACCGGCGTCGACCTGATGTTGCGCGTCGGCTTCGACGTCCTGGCCACGCGCACCGAGTACCGGCTCGACGGTGTCACCGTGCTCGACACCGGCCGCTACCGGCCGTGGATCGCGCTCGGCGGCGCGTGGGGAGGTGGATCGTGACGCCGTGGGCGCTCGGCCTCGTGGTCGGCGCGATCGCCGACGGCGTGCGCCCGACCCCTGACGACGACCACCACGGCGACGGTGTCGACGGCGATCGGGCGCTGGTGGCGCGGGTCCGCGGCGGCGATCGCGCCGCCTTCGAGCTCCTCTACCGGCGGCACGTGACGCGGGTGTTCGCGCGGGTGTCGCGGCTGGTCGGCCCGGTGCCGGAGCGCGACGATCTGGTGCAGGAGGTGTTCCTGGGCCTGTACCGGGCCCTGCCGGGCTTCCGCGGCGAGGCCGCGCTGTCGACGTTGCTCCACCGCATCACGGCCAACGTGGCGTTCGATCACCTGCGCCGCCGTCGCCGCCGGCCGAGCGATTCGCTCGACGCCGGCGCGCTCGAGGCGCTGATCAGCGCCGACGTCGGTCCCGAGGTGCGCACCCAGCGCGCGCGCGAGCTGGCGCGGGTGCTGGCGGCGCTCGACCGGATCAAGCCGAGGAAACGCATCGCCCTGCTCCTGCGCGTGGTCGAGGGACTGCCGTTCGAGGAGATCGGTGCGATCGTGGCGGCCAGCGCCGACACCGCCAAGAAGCGCGCCCAGCACGGGCTGCGTGAGCTCACCGCGCTGCTCGGTGTGGCCGAGGAGGACGCGTCGTGACCTGCGTCGAGGGGCCCATCGGCGACGCGAATCTCGACCAGGCCGCGCGCCTCGACGATCGTCTCGACGATCTGCGACGGGTGCGGATCTGGGGCGCGCTCGATCGGGCGCTCGACGACGAGGACGCGGAGTCGATTCAGCGGACCGCGCGGCGTGCGTACGCGCGCGCGTGGCGGGCGGTCGCGCTGGTGGTGGCCGCGCTGGTGCTGGCCGGGGCGGTGTACGTGGTCGTGATCGTCGCCCGCGGCGGCGGTGGCGGCGAGGCTCGCCTGCGCGGCCATGCCCAGGTGGTCGAGGTGCCGGATGGCGCGACGGTGCACACCCAGCTCGGGCCGGCGGCGGCGGTGACGCTCCACGGCACGTCGCGGCTGACGATCGATCGGGTCGACGAAGTGGTCGAGGTTCAGCTCGAGCGCGGCGCCATGAGCGGTGACTACGACGGTGCGCTCGGCGGCGTGATGCGGATCCGCACGCCGCACGCGCTGGTCGAGATCGTCGGCACCTTGTTCGATGTCGAGGTCGAGGCACGGACCACGTGCGTCGCCGTCGCGCATGGGCGGGTGCGGGTGCGGGCGGCGGGCGGCGGACGGCGGGAGATCGGGGGCGGGCAGCGCTGGTGTACGGACGCGGCGGAGGTCCGGGCGATCGAGCCGGAGGTAGAGGAGCGCATGGGCGGGCACGAGGGCAGGGTGGTGATGGCGGAGGAGCCGGTGCCGGAGCCGGAGCCGCAGCCGCAGCCGCAGCCGCAGCC
>SXGT01455897.1_pt1 | contig 23473 bp, 19 predicted proteins | sample 3176221 | NCBI WGS metagenome assembly SXGT01 (sample SAMN11356862, study PRJNA531348) | freshwater metagenome | isolation source: freshwater sample F1-120 | place: China: Fuxian Lake, Yuxi | collected 2017-12-25
GGAGCCGGCGGTGGAGGAGGAGGAGGCGGTGGAGGAGGAGGTGGCGGTGGAGGAGGGGATCAGGATCTCGACCAAGATCGCTTCAGCCCGAACCAGGGAGACTGTGATGATTCCGATCCGAGGATCCACCCCGGCGCCGTGGAGATACGCGACGGTAAGGACAACGATTGCGATGGGCAGATCGATGAAATCTGATGAACATTCGCGCTCTCCCGACACATGATCAGCTCAATCCGAGATTCCCATTCCTCCCGTCTCGCCTTTGAAAGAGGGCCGTGGTGAGGGTTTCAGGATAGACTAAATCTAATCGTGACAGGCCAGAGATGACCGTTTCCCCGGCAACCCAACCGAGTCTGCTGATTCGGATCCGCGACGAACGCGATTCCGATTCCTGGTCGCAGTTTGTCGCGGTGTATTCGCCTCTGGTGCATGAATTTCTTCGGAAACGAGGACTCCAGGACGCGGATGCAGCCGACCTGACGCAGGAAGTGCTGGGGCGTGTAGCAGCCGCGATTAAAAAGTTCGACTACAGTCCCGAAAGAGGGTCCTTTCGGGGATGGCTATTCACGATCGTCGAGAATTGTCTGCGACGGTTTTCCGCGGCCCCGCGCCCCGGCCAGCAAGGAAGCGGCGATACAAAGACTCTGCGAGCGCTCCACGACCTCCCAGCCGCGATTCCCGAGGACGAATGGAACCTGCAGTACCAACGGCATCTCCTGCAGCGGGCTGCCGTGGATGTTCGTGATGATTTTCAGGATGGCACCTGGCGGGCATTCTGGGAAACAGCGGTCGAGGACCATCCACCCGCGGACGTAGCCGCCGGCCTGGGCCTGACAATTGCCGCGGTGTATATGGCAAAACATCGCGTCACCACGCGGCTGCGAGAACACATTCAATTTCTCGAAGGATGGGAGCGATGAAGCCCTTTAAAACCTGCCCGGAAAATTCGAGTCTGGCCGCGATGCTTGAGGAATCGCTTCCTCTCGACCAGCAACACACGGTTCAGGAGCACGTCGATGCCTGCACCGCTTGCCAGTCCAGACTGGGCGAGCTGATCGACGAGAGCGGCGCGAGTCAACTTCCCCTCCGCGAATTGGCGGGACAAACCGCGGCTAGAAACAGGCCATGCAGCGACTCTCAGCCTGGCCGAACAGTGCCGCTCACCTTCCTTGAGCCGCCGGTGGATTCCGAGTCACTTGGCCGGCTAGGACACTACGACGTATTGGAAACAGTCGGCCGAGGAGGGATGGGAATCGTCGTCAAGGCGCGTGATACACGTTTACAACGAGTCGTGGCGATCAAGGTTTTGGCGCCCGAACTGGCGGCCAACATCACGGCCCGCAAACGTTTCCTGCGCGAGGCGCGGGCCGCCGCGGCCGTCAGTCACGACCACGTCATTACGATTTTCGCCGTCGAGGAAGGTCCGGTTCCCTACCTGGTTATGGAATTCATTGACGGACAATCGTTGCAGGAGAAGATCAACGAAGTCGGGCAGCTCGACCTCCTGGAAATCCTCCGGATCGGTTCCCAAATCGCCGCGGGCCTGGTCGCCGCGCACGCCCAAGGGCTGATCCATCGCGATATCAAGCCTGCAAATATCCTGCTGCAAAACGGTGTCCAGCGGGTCCAAATCACCGACTTCGGCCTGGCAAGGGCTGTGGACGATGTGGCGATGACGCGAACCGGTGAAATCGCAGGGACGCCGCAGTACATGTCACCCGAACAGGCGCAGGGGAATTCGGTTGATTCGCGATCGGACCTGTTCAGTCTGGGGGGAGTGCTCTATGCGATGTGTACCGGCCGCTCTCCATTCCGTGGGGAATCAGCGGTGGCCGTGCTGAGGCGCGTTTGTGACGAAGCTCCGCGACCGATTCGTGAGCTGAACCCGGAGATTCCCGACTGGCTGACGGCAATCATAGGCCGGCTGCTAGAAAAGGATCCTGAGCGGCGATACCAGGGGGCGGGAGAAGTCGCCGAACTGCTAGGCCAACACCTGGCCCGCTTGCAGCAACCGAAGGCTGTTCCTCCCGAGGTTTCCCCGCCGGGACCAATCACTCGCGCAAATGGTAAGAACAGCAGCCGTCGCCGCGGCTGGCAGATTGGGGCGCTGCTGCTCGTTTTAGTTGTTGGCATATTGGGAGTCACCGAAGCAACGAGCGTCACTCAATTGGCTGCGACAGTCATTCGCGTGGTAGTTGGCGAGGGAGTGGTGGTCGTCGAACTGAACGATCCTTCCGTCAAGGTCACGGTCGACGGCGAAGAGGTGGTGATAACCGAGGCAGGAGCCAAGGAAGTCCGCGTGCGGCCCGGACAACACAAGGTCGCCGCCGCCAAGGAGGGGAAGGCCGTCCTCGTCAGCCAAGAACTTGTCACCATTACCCGTGGCGGGCGTGAGATCGTAAGGGTCACCTATGAACCCACATCAAAACCAGCCGCGACTGCCGGTGCATCGCAGGGTTCCGCCCAGAAAGTAGCGCTCGGACCAGCACCACCACCAGCCGTTGCCCCATTTTCCGCAGCTCAGGCGAAGGCTCACCAGGAAGCCTGGGCGAAACACCACGGCGTGCCCGTCGAATACACAAATTCCATCGGCATGAAATTCCGTTTGATTCCTCCGGGCGAGTTCGAAGCGGGAAACTCCCCCCAGGAAGTTGCCGAAGTGCTACGGCTTGCCGATTCTCTCAAAGGCGTTGAGGACAAAGACAGTCTCCAAGAAATGATCGGCAGCGAATCTCCACAGCACCTTGTCAAACTCACCCAACCAATCTACCTCGGTGTACGCGAAATAACTCAACGTCAGTACGAGCAGGTCATGGGGCACAATCCTTCTTACTTTTCGCCATTGGGGGAGGGGAAAAAACTGGCTGGCGACGACACGTCGGAATACCCGGTTGAAATGGTGTCCTGGAATGGCGCTACGGCGTTTTGTTCTCGCCTCTCTGTCTTGGAAAGGCTCGCACCCACGTATCGCTGGGAAGGCAACGATGTGCAAATCCAACCAGCGGTGGGGTATCAGTTGCCGACCGAAGCGGCCTGGGAATTTGCCTGCCGGGCCGGTTCCGAAACACGGTTTTGGTTTGGCCCCACCGGCGAAGACCTGCCAGGCATCGGCTGGTGGGCAGGTAATTCCAACCTCCATTCGCATCCCGTCGCCCAACTTAAGCCGAACCCATTCGGACTGTATGACATTCTGGGAAACGTCTCGGAGTGGTGCGAGGATGGATTCGACCCTAAGTACTACACCCAGTTCCAAGACAGGACGGCGACAGATCCGCGAGGTCCCTCCACTGCATTCGTGTACCGGATCTTCAGGGGTGGCAACTGGCGCCATAGTTTCCTCGGATGTCGTTCGGCCGCACGCGGCGCGATGGGGCCGAAGCGGCAAGACAGCCGCGTGGGTCTGCGACTCGCTTTGCCAGTCGACTCCGTGAAGTTGCTGATAAGCAAACAGGCTCAGGCTTCACCTGCGCAGCCCGCTCCACCTTGACGCTGGCCGATTCTCGGCCCCTCCACTGACATCAACTCTTACGCTTCCGGCTGGACACCTTTCCGGTTTCCACTTGTCGTCGGTGCCTATGAAAAATGCGCCGAGCCATATCGCTGTATCACAGTTGCCAGATCCCCTTTCACTTTGCTGACCAGGAGTTTCATCATGCGTCGCCCTTATTACAGACCACAAAGCCACCAGGAATTTCTCGAACCGCGCTCGTTGCTAGCGATTGCCTCTTTGGCTCCCGTTGCGGCCGACGATGCCTATGCTACTTCGGTGGACCAGAATCTCGTGGGCAATGCAATTGCGGGCCTGCCCGTGGGTGGAGCGGATTCTGCGGCGAAGTCGGGCATGCCCTTGAAGATCGTGGAGGTCAACGGAAGCGCTGTCACCAATGGCGCTCCTCTGACGCTCGCTTCGGGCGCGACGCTGGCAGTTCATGGTGAGGGATCCTTTTCCTACGATCCTTTGCCAAGTTCCATTCCCGCCGGACAGTCGGAACACGATAGCTTTCGCTACACCTTGGCACCGGCCTTCAGTCAGGTCTTCATGTTTGGCGACAGTTTGTCTGATCAAGGTCGCCTGTTCGCTCTGACCAACCAGCAATTTCCTCGCGATCCGCCGCATTTCCAAGGACGCCGCTCGAACGGCCATGTTTGGATTGAGGATCTGGCGCCACGATTGGGATTATCTGTCACGCTGGCCAACAACTATTCCGTGTCCGGGGCGACAACGGGAATCGCCAACTCGAACGAGTCTTCCCTGGGGACGGATCTCCCAGGACTGAGGGACGAACTAAACCAGTTCCTGGGCGACTTGAATGGTGCCCCAGCTGACTCAAATGCACTCTACATCGTTTGGGCGGGGGCGAACGATTTCTTCCTCCCACTGGGAAGTCCCACGGCCTTTGTCGCACAGGCGATGACGAACCTGACGACTGTTTTGACCAGCTTGCATACCGCCGGCGCGAGGCATGTTTTGGTGATGAATCTACCCGACATCGGGATCACTCCTTTCGGCCGGACGAGCGGCCAAAGCGGCCAACTCACATCACTCTCCTCCGTCTTCAATACGGCACTTGAAGACGCGATCGCCGGACTCGATTTCGATGTCGCGCTCGTGGACAATTTCAGAGGCCTTCGCCAAATTGTCGCCGATCCTGCGGCATTTGGATTCACCAATGTCACTTCTTCCTGCCTCAACGGGACCACCGTCGTCGGAAATCCGGATGAATTTCTCTTCTGGGACAATGTTCACCCCACCGCGGCGGGTCATCGCGTGATTGCTCAAATGGTCTTTGCCGCTCTGACGGACGAAGGAGTTGTATCGATCAGCGTGGAAAACGAATCTACGCCCCCACAACTATTCATCGAAAACCTCCCCGGCCCGCTTCCTGGAGAACTGCACCTTCGCCTCTCCGCCAACGATGCTTCCCCGGCAGATCAAGCGGCCACTTTTACGTTCACTGTCGATTGGGGGGACGGTACTCCGCTGCAGTCCATCCATGGTCCCTCCCAGGGAACACTCGCCACGCACAGCTATCCCTTGGGAACGGTCCAGCGCGTGGCCGTCTTTGCAACAGACCAGAGGGGCGCGGCCAGTCAGACTTTTCACGAGGCTGTCATTTTGGGGACCGAGAAACACGAGCGAATTGAGGCATTTTCCTACCGCCAGGATCAATTCCGCGTCCGCCTGGGGAACCGAATTGCAGCGCAACTTCGAGAGTCAGAGGTTGATCGACTGGTCGTGTTTGGGCTCGGCGGCAATGATTGGATCTCTGCCGCCAGCCTGTCAATACCGGTCGAGCTCGATGGGGGTGCTGGAATTGATTCGCTCTATGGTGGTCAGCGTGGCGACATACTCCGGGGCGGTGCGGGAAACGATGTCATCATCGGCGGAAGTGGCGACGACGTGCTGGAGGGACAAGGGGGCAATGATTATCTCGCTGGGGGCCAGGGAAATGAAGCCTATCGCTTTGGTGCTGGCGCATTGGGAAGTGACACCCTTCATGAAAACTACAGCCAAGGAACAGACACCCTCGACTTCAGCCAGTTTTCGATTGGGATCAATCTGATCCTCAGCCAGGCGTTGGCCATTCAAAACCCCAAGCTACGGATTCTGCTGACCATTTCCGAAAACTTCGAACACGTAACGGGAACGGTCTTCCATGATACGATTGTCGGCAATTCCGCTAACAATAGCCTGCGAGGTGGGTTTGGCGACGATCGCCTCAGCGGTGGCGGCGGCGATGATGATCTCCACGGTGAAGCCGGTGATGACCGACTCTCCGGCGACGCCGTTGATCTGCTGTTCGGGGGGGCTGGTCTGGATCTGTTTGATGGACTTGTGGAAAACGGATCGTCGCTGAATCCAAAGCCCAAGAAATACAAGGACTGGGGAACCCTTTGACCATCGCTTTGAGCTGGTCATGAAACCACGCGGGTGGCTGGCCGGCCACGAGCAAGGAGTGGAAGCTCCCGAGCTGGACGAAACGTAGGACTGTGTCCGGGAACTGGCCCAATCCCTTCGGCTGAGCGGATGGCGATCCGCTGCCAAGAAAAACCATCGGCCCGTGAATGCATTCACGGGCCGTGGGGATTCAACGCCCAAGCAGAACACGCTGGCGATTAGACCTCGTCTTCTTCTTCCTCTTCTTCTTCGTCGTCGTCATCCCAATCATCGTCGTCGTCGAGATCATCGTCGTCGTCCTCATCTTCGTCCTCGTCGAGGTCATCATCGTCGTCGACTTCTTCCCAGTCGTCGTCGAAATCCTCGTCGTCTTCATCCTCATCCTCGTCTTCGTCTTCCTCTTCATCCTCGAGGTCGTCATCCAGATCGTCGTCCTCCTCCTCCAACTCCTCTTCCTCCACATCGTCCTCGTCTTCGGCGCGCGGGCTGACCGCCAACCGGCCTGCATTGCGGGCGGCGAAAACTTCTTCTTCCAGGAGGTAGTCGGGCAGCATGGTGACCTTCACGTGGGGCTCCTTCTTAGGGTCGCTTTCCTGATTTCGGCAATTGCGGGTTCGAGTTTCTGGTGTTCGATTTTCCAAGAGTGACGCAAATTGGAAATAGGGGGGAGGGGCTAGGCGGCAATTTTTTCTTGCCAGACATCTAGACTTGCCTGAGCCGATCTGGTTCACCCGGCGCTTCGCGCCCGGTTCCGAGATTGCCCGCCTCAGGCCATCTTCTACTCCCCCGTCTCCGCCGTTGCCTCGTCGTTTATCGTCCAGTGGTCCTTGCCAGTGTAGCCGACTTCTTCACCCTCGCCAAAAGGGGGCGCGTCCTCGCCAGTGTTGGACTCATTTTCACGGTTTTCAAGGTCATCGTTATCGGCGGCAGCGGGCTCCAGCACAAGGGGCGGACCGAGGGTAATCGGCGCTCCCCGCAGCTCGGCCGCTCGCGGCAATTCCTCTAGACTGACCAGCCCGAATAGGTTCAAAAACCGCCGGGTCGTGGCATACAGGAACGGGCGGCCCAGTTCCTCGCTCCGCCCGGCGATTCGGACCAGATCCCGTTCCATCAATTGTCGCAGGATTTCCCCACAATTGACCCCGCGGATTGCTTCGATATCGGCCCGCGGCACCGGCTGGCGATAGGCAATTACGGCCAGCGTTTCCAGGGCCGGGGCCGAAAGCCGCGACTCCCCCGGAACGTGAGAGAGCCGCCGCAGCCACTTACCAAACTTCCGCCGGCTGAGGAGCTGATAGCCCCCCGCGACCTCTTCCACCCGAAATGCCCGTCCCGCCTGGTCATACCACGCATTGAGCTGCCGCAGCAGCGTCCGGGCCTGTGTTCCGTCGTCCAAACCCGCATACTGACTCAACTTGCGGCTATTGAGGGGCTCGCGGGCCAAGAGCAGGACAGCCTCCAAACGGCTCAGCGGATCGTCGAGGCCGGAGAGGGCATTCGCTCTATCTATGAAGGAAGCCTTGCGCGATCGCCAAGGGTTCACATCTGGCTGCTGCAAGTCAAACGCCGACCCGCGAATTTGCCCCAAGCGGGATTGGCGGGATCGGAAATGGGCGGCCAATGTGGACATGCCCTTGCAAGATAAGCCGGGGGCCCGATTTGGGGCAATCCCTGTTGAATTTCTCTCAGCTAGCGGCTGCAGCAATTCTCTCTTCGCATCCAGGCCGCATCCGCCTACAATCCGGCCGCCCCACACAAGCCTGAAGCGCCAGCGAAGGAAAGTGCTGCCCAGGTGTGACTGCATCATAGCTCCACCGGCCCGCCGTGTTGTCCTTCGCTTGCGCTTCAGGCTGGTGTCTCATGCACAGCGCTCGTAGGACTGTTTAGGAGAATTCTCATGCGGACCATTGCCGTCATGAACCAGAAGGGGGGCGTCGGCAAAACGACGTCCGCCGTGAATTTGAGCGCGGCCCTGGCCGATGCCGGTAAGCGGGTCGTGCTGGTGGACCTTGACCCGCAGGCCCATGCTTCCTTGCATCTGGGAACCTCGCTGCGCGACGGGGAGCAAAGCGTTTACGACGTTCTCACCGGGGACTTGCAATTCAAGGATGTCCGCAAGCAGGTGGGCAAGAATCTCTGGCTCGTCCCGGCGCATCTCGATCTGGCTGCCGCTGAAGTGGAACTGGCGGGCGAAGTGGGGCGAGAAGTCATCCTGCGGGACAAACTGGCACAGGACGACATGGAGTTCGACTTCTTGATCATCGACTGCCCGCCGTCGCTCGGCGTCTTGACCATCAACGCCCTGACCATGGTGCACGAAGTCTTCCTGCCGCTCCAGCCGCACTTTCTGGCGCTGCACGGCCTCTCCAAGCTTCTCAAGACAATTGAAGTGGTCAGCAAGCGGCTCAATCGCAACTTGCGGCTGACCGGCGTGCTGCTGTGCATGTATGACGCGGGGACGCGACTGGCCGTCGAAGTGACCAGCGACATCGACGCCTACTTCAAGAAAGAGCGAGCCGCGGACTCCATCTCGGCCACGGCCCAAACATTTCAAACTCGCATCCGCCGCAACATCCGCCTGGCGGAAGCCCCCAGCTTCGGGCAATCCATCTTTGAATACGCCCCGACTTCCAACGGCGCGGAAGATTATCGCGCGCTAGGCAAAGAAGTGCTGGCAATGGGCAGCGCGGCCATCCGCCGCGCTGCGTAGAGTTTCGCTTTTCCGTTCACTAACGCCCAGTGCTCGTCGACGCCGTCGCGTTCGTCCGACTCGCATCCGCGGTCGCCTGTGCACTGACGACTTTTACGAGTTCCGCTGCAGCCGAGAGCGCGTGCTGGTTGTAAATCGGCGTTTGCAGGCCGAGCTTCGATTTGAGCGAAGCCAGCATTTCGAAGCTCGTCCCGTTAGCGACGTTCCAGGCGGCAAGCTGAGCCACTTCCTGGCTCACCTGGCCATCGCCGAGCGAGCGGAGGATGGAGACGACTTCCGCCTTGTCGCAGAGGGTTTCAATCGGCTGGACAACGTATTCATGGCGTGCGTGCGGCTCGGGCTTGCCATATTCCAGGCAGACGCTGGTGAGCTTCACCTTGATGACCTTGCCTGCCGGCACGTTGAAAATGCCAGCTCCGCCGCCAGGAAACCCACCGCCGTTGCGCCCCCCGCCCCCGTTCTGACCGCCGCCACCTACACCCAGGCCCTGTGCTCCGCCACCCTGACCGCCGGCCTGGTTGTCGCCCGCACCAATGCCACCGAATCCCTGGCCAAACCCTATGCCGCCATTCCTCCCGCCCCCTCCAACTCCAAACTGGGCCTGCACCGGAACAGCCGCAAACGCCTCCGGAAGCCGAATGGTGATCAGCTTATCGGACGTATTCTTCAGTTGCAGCGTGACCTTCTTGGAGTCTCGCGGAATTACGGTGGCCACGACCGTTCCGTCGTCGATGCCGGCAAACAGTTCGACTACCGCGGACTCAACCGGCGAGGATTTGCTCTCTTTCGCCGTGGCGGAAGGAACCGAGCCCAAGCCAATGACCAAACCCAGCGCAATAACCAGCGCACGACCAGACAGGGAAACGAACATGAAAAAGCCTCCAACCCTCTGCTGCGGCGCAAGTAAGAGGAGATATGCGCCGGCTATGCCCCTGTTATGCCGTAATAATACTCCATCGGCGGGCGGGAGGCAAGATGTGGAGGGGAATTGGTCGCGGTGTCGCCTGGATTGCGTATTGAATCCAGCGGGGAATCTTGGCGGGTGCAGATGAGTTTTTCTTGGACTCGCCGGGAAGCGTCACAGCGAAACGCAGGAGGCCAGAAGAAGTGACTACCCGCTGAAATCTGCACCCCGACTCTACCAGTGCTTTTTCTGGCGCGGTTAGAATGAGGGTCATGAGCGATCCGCAGCCTATTAACTACTACACAGAGATTCGCCTCGATGGACGGCGGGAATTCCGGCTCTTTCCGACGGAGATTCGAATTGCATCCATTGGGTCCTTCGGTGCGCTCGGTAATCTCGCAGAATTCACCATTCCCTTGCAATCGATCCGGCCGACTCCTAATCGCGTTTGGCAACGGCATAGGACCTTTGGGCCGTGTTTGTTTGGGGCGGTCATCGCCGCAACCATTGCATTCGTGGCTTTTTTTGGACAGTTTTCATATCTTGTCCGTTTCGAAGGGACTTTTTTCGGCGCCTTTTGCGCGGTTCTCTTCGGAGGATTGGCTGCTTACACGTCGCCGCGAATTGAATACGCTTCGTGGGTATCGGATGCCGGTGTTGTCTCGTTCGACGTTGCGGCCAGTGGTCCCCATGTGCGGCGGTTTCCGGAATTCGTGGGACACGTGATTCGAACGATTGAGGCCACTCGAGGAAATGTGACGTAAGCCTTCGGCTCTGCCTCGTTAACACTTCGGATTTGTGCGGGACGTTTCCACGCAGCGTGAAATACGGAGAAACTCTGGCCAGTTACCGCAGCAGGCGGGCATCACTCGCGGCCGCCATTTGGACCTGCTGGCCCGCGAGCTCTTGCTGGAGGTTCAGGGAAGGAGCATGGTCGGGCTTCAATCGCAAAGCGGCGGCGGCGGTTTGGGTCGCGCCCTGTTTGTCACCCGACAGGACTTGGGAGCGGGCCAGATCATAGAGCAGTTCCGCACTGGGGGCCGGCTGGCGAGCAGCAGCGGCCAGACATTCGGCAGATTCGCGGTACCGCCCCAGCGAGCGGAGCGCGAGCCCCTGGCGATGCGACACGTCGAAGGGAATCTGTCCGGCCGGATAGTGATCCGCCAAAGCTTGAATCGTGGCCAGCGCCCGTTGCGGCTTGCCGTCTTGCGAATGGACTTCGGCCAGGGCCAGTTGTACTTCGGGAAATTGCGGCTGGTAACAGAGCGCCCGGTGGTAACTGGCCAGAGCCTGAGTGCGGCTCCCTTCCGCCCGCTGCACGTCGCCCCGCAATGCCCAGGCGGAGGCAAGCTGGCGATTGGCGCTGATGGCTTTTTCCGCCTGTACGGCAGCACGGTGCAATTCACCTCGCTCCAGATACATCTTGCCGAGCTGCACGACCCGCTCCGGATCATCGCCGGACAGCCGCACCCCTTCTTCCATATGGGCGACGGCATCCAGCTTCGCGCCACGCTGCCAGAGCGAATCGGCATAACCGCAGCGAGCCCGTTCATCGGTCGGACAGCGGGCGACGGCAGCAGCGTAGAATTCCTCGGCCTCTTCCCAATGTCCCTTCTGCTCGGCATCGCGAGCTTGCAGGGAAAGCTGGCGAGCGGCGTTGATGCTCTCGTCCGATACCTTGCGGCAGCGGAGCGCCCGACAGCCGGAATGAGTACACAGGGCCACCATGAGGAGACAGCACAAGCCCAGCGGCCGCGCCGCGCCGCCGAGGCGCATCTTCATGACTCGCTGTGGCAGATACGGCATCCGTGCCTGGTCCTGAAGGAGTTTTCCAACTCGTGTGTTTGCACTCGCGCAGCATCCCACCGCGCCGGCTCACGCCGTTATCGAGACTATCGGCAGCAAGGCGGCAGGGTAGTTACCAAAATCTGCCGCTCTCGGCAAGGCGCGACGCTGCTAGCAGGCGGAGCTATCCCCGCGTCACTTCTTCCAGGCGGCGGCGAAGGTCGGCACAGGCCTGGCGGAATTCGGCTTCGGGGGGCAAACGGGGCGCGGCGGACGTCGGCGAAGTCACGGCGGCAGCCGGCACCGCATCCACCGGAGTGAGCTGGATGCAGGCGGTGCCCGTGTGAAAGAAACAGCGGTTGCGACCCGCTTCCTTGGCGGCATAAAGGGCGGCATCGGATCGCTTGACCAGGGCCGCGGCGGCTTCGCTCTCGACTGGCTCGGCGGCGCCGCTGCTGATGGTGACTCGCAGAATCCGATCGTCCAGACGGAACTCGGTGCCTTCCACCGCGCGGCGAATTCGCTCCAAGCTGTCGGTGACTTGCGACATGCCTCCCGCGGACAGCAGCAGCGCGAATTCCTCGCCGCCGTAGCGGGTTACCAGGTCGCTGTCTCGCACCGTCTGCCGCAACACGGCGGAAAGCTGAGCCAGCACGGCGTCCCCCGCGGGATGGCCATAGGTGTCGTTGAGATGCTTGAAGCGGTCGATATCGACCAGTACCAGGAGAAAGCGTGTGCCGTGGCGGCGAAACTCGGCCGTGCGGCGCTGGAATTCGTCCTCAAAAGCCCGACGGTTGGCCAGCCCCGTGAGGGTATCGGTGCGAGCCTCGCTGGTCGCCGCGGCAATCTGCTGAGACTGCTCCCCCAGGGTTTTCTCCGCGTCGGCAATCCGCCGCTGGAGCAGTTCATTGGCCTGGGTCATCTGAGCGAGCAGTTGCATGGCCGAGTCGTCGCCGTCGGCGGGGTTCTGTTTGAGGTCTCGAATCCGCTGCCCGGCCAGGTCCATCACCTGGCGATATTGCGACATGTCTTCGGCCACGCCGTGCGTCACGTTCGTGAACTGGGCCACGATTTTCAGCACGTCATCGCTGGAGAATCCGGGAACGCTCCCCTTCACCAACCGGCGACCGAGTAAGAGGCCCAGGACCATGCCTGCGCAGAGCAGGACCGCTCCGATCATTGCCCCCGTTAGGAAGGCCGACCCGCCGTCAGCAACGTAGAGGAATTCCGCCAGCATCATGGAGGAATTCTACGTTACGCATCGCGTGAGGGTTGTTCCGGTCGTAGGGGAAAGGAGCAACGGCTCACTGCGGTCTTCCCCCGGTCCACGGAGGGAGCTGCTGGAGGAGCATCTCGCTCACTCCCCCGACCCAGACGTGTCGCTCGGTGATGAGGTCGGCCCAGACCATGCGGGCGCCGTAGTTGCCGGTGATTCCGCAGCCGAGGAGAAGGAGCGACCCAATCAGGATGCTGGCGCCTGTGAGCTCGGGATTGTCAAGCTGAATGCCCACAGCCAGCCCGATTCCGCCGATGGCAAGCCCGGCCAGGCACCCGATCCAGCCGATCAGCAGGAAAACCATTCGTCGCTTGAACCACTCTTCCGAGAGGCAGATTTGAATCGTGGCCTTCTTGCCATAATTGGCGACCAGAATCGCATAGATCAACCACCCGAACACAAACGCCATGATCCGCAACCACGGGGGTTGCCAGGTAAGATTGCGAGCCAGAAAGCGGGCGGCGGGCTGCCCGCTTTTGACGCAGATGTTGGGGAGCCGGGCGTTACGGTCCATCACCAGGAGTTGCCCTTCCCGCCACAGGCCCCCCATGCTCGGCGAGCCATACTGGTTCATACCGTGCATGCCCGCCATGCCGGGAGGGGCATATGGATTTCTCGCACGCTCACGCTCCGCCACCACCGCGGCGGCTTCCACTTGTTTCTGCTGATGAGCCGCGAGTTCCTGGTCCAGCCAGTTGTCTTGCGGGGGTGCTGGAGCGGCCGTTCTTGCTCCGGCCATCGCCGCTTGAGGCCGAGGAACGACAAACTGCGAACCGCAGGCACATTTGACCGCCTGCCCGGCCATTTGTTCCTGCACCTGATAAGGACGTCGGCAGCCGGGACACGCAAAGGAAATGGGCATAGAAGGTTGACGGGAGGCGTTAAGGTCGCAGTAAACGATGGACTTCACTCACAACCAAGAGTAATCACAGCTCCTGGAATTCTCCAGGAGGCCGCGCGGAAGGCAAGACGGTGTCCTGCGTTATCCAATCACGGCTTGGCCACGGTGATACGCACCGGTTTGCTGGAATACGTCGCCTTCATCACGAAATTGAGGCTGACATTGGCCATGACGCAGGTCACTTGCGGCTCGCACGGCGGAGCATCGGCGGCACATTTGAGCGTGAGATGCCCCTGCGAGTCGCTGCCGGAGAGGAGGGATTTCACGTCCTTGTCGTCGAGCGTGACTCCCTTGGGGAGCGAGTTGCCGTAGACCTGGCCGAGATGCTGAAAGAGCATGTCCAGCGTGACGTTCTTGTCATAACCCGGCTGCCGCTCGATGATGATGGCGATTTTTTTGGATTCGCCCGGCTTGAGCGAGATGTCGTAGTCGCTGAGCGTGACCGCTTTGATGTCGCCGCTGCCGAGGACGCAGACGGCATGGGTATCGACGAAGAAGTGGTTGCGGCCGCCGCCGGGGTTGTAGATTTCCTGGTAAGGGATGGCCGTTTCGCTGATGGGGAGTACCTGGCCGCTCGCGAGCATGTGCGTGGCCTTGCCTCGGACCACGATGTTGCCGGCCGTGGGTCGAGCATCGGCGGGAGCTTCCAGCACGATGCAACCGTCCAAAATGTTGGCGGGTATTTTTCCGCAGGTCGCCGTGACACCCGCGGGGAGGTCTTCGATCTCCAGTTGCACGTCCCCCGTGAAGCCGTTTTTGCGAATCGCCCGCACAAAAATCGCGGCGGCTCCGCCGGGCATGATCTGGGTCTTGTCGGTATCGATGAACAGGTCGAACCGGGGCTGGCTGCGGGTGGCTTCCAGGACATAGGGGAATTGCGGGCCCCCCCGGAGGTGAATGTCCCGGATTTCCAGAATGTATTTGCCGTCGGCGGGCGCGGCCCAGTGCTCGATGAACGAATCCGCCGAGCCTCGAATGCCCCTGCGGAGATCGTCGTTCACCGCGAGCTGCTGCCCTTTGGCATCGAGCAGGCGGAGATAGGAATCGAGCCCCGACTGCAGGCGGCGGGCGACGACCTCGAACGAAAACGTCTCACCAGCCTTGGCGTCGAAGACATAACAATCGGCGTCCGCTTCGGATTCCATCCTCCCACAAATCGCGGCGGGGAGGCTAACCGGCTGGGCTTTGTCAAAGGCGTTGTTCTCCGCGCTAGCTTCGGCGACGACCGGCAAATCGGTGACGAAAGCGGGGACGGGATTGGAAAGCTCTGGCCCGACCGGCAGGCGAATCTGACTCTTGCCAAGAGGCATTTCGGCGGGAAGCGTGACCGTTGCCGTGGTCAAATCGCCAAGCTGCGCGCCAACGAGGGCCAGTGGCTGCGGCTCGCCGCGGCGGACGGCCAGCGGGTAGATACTTTCCACGAATGGGCGGCTATTCACTTCCACGCAATACTGCCAGTCCTGGTTCCCTTCATAACGGACGTCGCGAATTTCCAGCAAGTAGTCCCCCGTCTGCTCGAACTTCTGGCTGAGGAACGGGTCGGCAAAGAAATAGTTGTCGCTCGTGGCAATCACGCCGCCAGCCGAATTCCGAATCGTCAAAATCGGGTCGCCGTGATTTTGCAGATCGTGTATCCGATCCTCCAGCCGCCCGCAGCGGACGTGGAAGGCGAGCGACTGCCCGGCATCGGCGTGGAACTTGAAATAGTCGATGTCCTCCGCCTTCTCGATCGCCCCGCAAAGCGTGGCGGGAAACTGCACCACCTGGGCCTGCTCCGGCTTGTCGTTATTCGCTATCTCCGCTACGACTGGGTCGCGAACAATCACGACTTGCCCCACCGTGCTCACCCCCGTCGGCGTGACGATGCGGACATCCCGCACCCCCGGCAGCGCATCGGCCGCCACGACAAACTTCACCTCCATCTTGATGAGCTCCGGTTTCTTCGCCTCTTCCTCCGGCTTGAGCATCGGCGGCTGCACTTCAGCCGTGATGCCTTCGCCGGTGATGAACACCTGGTAAGCGCGGAACATCGTATAGCGGGAATGGAACGTGGCCGTCGACTCCGTCCCTACCTGCACCGCCACCGGGCGAACGCTCATCAGCATGGGGTAGGAGGACTGGGCAAAGGCAGTGCCGCTGGATAGCAGCAGCGAAACTAGAACAGCTCGCACTCCCCCGATAGCACTGGAATTATTCATGATTCACGGGCCTTTTTTCGCGGACTTACGACGATTCACGTCGCCGCAACCTGTTGTTTTTAAGTACGTTGCGTTGATTCACGTCGCCGCAAGTTGATTCACACTCCTGATTTCCTATTCATGTCGTCACCACGGGACTCGGCCTCGTGGAACGATTCTTGTACACCAAAACGCAACCCAACCGATCCGTCTTTTTCCGCCGCTGATTCTGGCGGCCAAAACTCGCGACTCCCATTCTAACACTAAGCGTCAGGAGCAGCGACTCTGTGGGTAACCCCCCGGGTTTACCAACACCCTGGTTTCACAGCTCCAACCCAAAAACTCAAATCGCTTGAAATGCGCATACATGTACACTACGATACGTCAGTGTACATTCCACCGATTGGCACCGTCAAGCTCCGGCAGCCAAATTTCCGGAAATTCCTACCCAACCCCGTCCTGGTGAACTACCTGTCGGGGCCTTGGCACTCGCGTAGTGGCCGAAAACGCCAAACTCATCCAGCAGCCATACGGCGGCAGCCCCCAGAAGTGAGCGATGTTTGCGAGCAGAGGCCACAGCCGCGTAGAATAAGGCCATGAAGTACAGCCTGCGGAGCCTGATTCGCTTGGCGATGTGGTTTGCCGCCATCAATGTTCTAATCGCCTTGGCGCTCTCGCTTTCCTTCCAATTGATAGCGCCGTTCCCAATTGCATTGCGAGCGGCGGTGGCGACAGTGGCGTTCTGCGCAGGCGGAGTCCTGTTTCTCTGGCTGGCAACTTGCACTTCAAAGAAACTCTCCCCATGAAATTCTCCATCCGCGACCTGCTGCTCGTGACGGTGATCGTGGCCCTGGCCGTGGGGTGGTGGGTGAGCTATCGGGGATTGCGAGACGAAAACGCGCGGCTCAGGAAGAGAGAGGACGACCGAATAATAGAAGAGCTAAAGAACGTTCCCCAGCCTGACATTCCAATTCTCGTGCCTTAGAGGCTGTCCGAAAACGAAATGCGGCTTTTCACGGCGATTGTTCCGCTAGCATTCAAAATGCGATTCCACGAATTGCCGCGTTTCGAGAAAGCAAATTGTCTCGTTCAAGTTGCTGGCTGCAAAAACTCCGCGTGATTTGCCGTTTTGTTTTCGGACAGCCTCTTAGTGCCCAACGCTTCGACACTCGCCTCAAATCTTCACAACTCGTGAACCATGAAGTACAGCCTACGGAGCCTGATGATCGTGGCGATGCTGCTGCCGCCGGTTCTTGCCGTAGGATGGGTCGCGGTGTGCTCTGTCATGGCTTCCCGTGAGCGAGCCGACGCCAGTCCTGGTGCCTCGGAGCAATTTGACAAGGTGATAATGCAATACGAGAAGTACTTGGAGAGCCACCCATGAAATTCTCCATTCGCGACCTGCTGCTTGTGACGGTGATCGTGGCAATGGCTGCCGGGTGGTGGGTGGACAGGTCGAGGCTTTGGGAGGAGCTTCGAAAGGAAATCGTCAGACACCGACTTGAAGCGTTAGAGTGGGAGAGTCATCGCCTTCCCAACGCTTCCGCATCCGCCACCAAGCCGCCCGAGCCGTGAACCATGAAGCACAGCCTGCGGCACCTGTTGCCCTGGCTGAGCGATCATTTTCCGCAACATAGCCTCAGCCGTTTTCAGGCATGAACTTACCTCCTGCACCGACGAGCCCTCCCGCTTCCGCCGGCATTGTCCTGTGCGGCGGCCAGAGCAGTCGCATGGGGCGGCCCAAGGCGCTGTTGCCGTTTGGGCCGGAGCTGATGCTGCAGCGCGTGGTGCGAATTCTGTCCGCGGTCGTATCGCCGATTGTGGTTGTCGCAGCGGCGTACCAGGAGTTGCCGCCGCTTCCCCGTGGCGTGCTTTTGGCCCGCGATGAGCGGGAGGGGCGCGGGCCGCTGGAAGGACTGCGGGCGGGAATGAAAGAACTCGCGCGCCGCGGCTATGGGGCGGACCTGGCGATTTATGCCACCGCCTGCGATGTGCCGCTGCTGGCGCCGGCGTTCATGCTCGCAGTGCTGGACGCTCTGGGCACTCATCAGGCAGCCGTGCCGGTGGAGGAGCACTTTTTCCATCCGCTGGCGGCGGCGTATCGGCTGGCGATTTTGCCCGAGATCGAAACACTTCTGGCCGCCGGCCAGTTGCGGCCGTCGGCGCTCTTTGATCGCGTTACCACCTGCAGAATTCCGCTCCAGGCGCTGCGTTCCGCCGATCCCGATTTGCTGTCATTGCAGAACTGCAACCAGCCGGAGGACTACCAAGCGGCCCTGAAAACTGCCGGCTTTCCCGCGGCGGAAATCTTCTGACCGGGCATTTTTGGGGGATTTTCCAAACTTTTTTCCCCCATTTGAGCCGCCTGCGAAAATCGCCAAAAACGGGCCAAAAAGCGGCACTTTTTACAAGAGGGCCCTTGGCCATCCCGCGGAATTCGGCCAAAATGCTGTCCAGTTATGTACAAAAGGTATTGACTATGAACAGCCGTATATTAAGATTCTCCCATGCGGCCATTGTTGGCCACAATTCACTCACCCGGAAAAAGGAAACCCGGCATGTCTCTGACTGATCAATTGACGGACCGCCAGGCGGAAGTCTTTGAGTTCATTCGCAAGCTCATCAATACTCGCGGCTATGGCCCGACCGTACGGGAGATTGGGGAGCACTTTGAAATCAGCTCTCCCAACGGCGTCATGTGCCACCTGCGCGCCCTGGAGAAAAAAGGGCTGCTGATGCGAGTGCGGCAGAAGGACCGGGCTATTGCCCGGGCCATCAACCTCGCCCCGGAAATCGTGGCCGAGGACAAGGGCCTCCCTTACGTCGGCACGGTCGCCGCCGGCGCCACCACGCTCGCTTTCGAAACGCCCGATCGGATCGATCTGGGAGACTTCTTCATTCCCTCGGCCCGCAAGAACCTGTTCGTGCTCAAGGTAAAGGGGGACTCGATGGTCGACGCCCAGATTGCCGATGGCGACTACGTCGTCATCAAAAAGCAAAAGACGGCCCAGTCCGGCCAGATCGTCATCGCCCAGACCGACGAGGACGAATCGACCCTCAAGTACTGGTATCCGGAAAGCAACCGCATCCGTTTGCAGCCGGCCAACAAGTCGATGTCGCCGATTTATGTGAAGAACGCGACGGTGCTCGGCGTGCTGGTGGGCGTGGTGCGGAACCTGAATTAGCGTTAATCGGCGAGACGCAGAGACCACAAGGAAGAGAGGGAGGGGACACGAAAAACACGGGGAACACGGTGGGTAGGAAGAGACTTGGCTTCCTTTTCGTCCGTGTCTTTCGTGTTCTCCGTGTCCCACCCTCTTCTTTCGTTTCTTGGTCGCTCCTTTGACCTGACACCAACGAATCCGTCGGGCATCCTGCACGAATTCCACTCCGCGACTAGCAATTTCCATAAATTTCCCGAAAATAATTGACCTACCCTACGCATCTGATACCTTGAATGGGTTCATTCGCGGCGGAGAAGATATGTCCAGGTAAGAATTCAAATGACGAAGCCCGAATGGCGAATGGTCAAAAAATTAGTCATTCGCCATTCGAATTTCGCCATTCCCTTTGAGGAGCCTTCCCATGCTCAAGATTCAGCTCGGACGAAGTAACCAGTATTGTGACGGCGTCTCTCGGCGGAGCTTTCTCAAGCTCGGCTCCTTGTCACTGGGGGGGATGGCCCTGGGGAGTCTTTCGCTACCGCAGCTCCTAGCGGCCGAAGCGCAAGCGGGAATCAAATCGAGCACCAAGGCGGTCATCAATGTGCATCTCTCGGGGGGACCGAGTCACCAGGACATTTTCGACCTGAAGCCGGATGCACCGGCCGAGTTCCGCGGCCAGTTCCAGCCGATTGCCACGAATGTCAGCGGCATGGAAATCTGCGAGCATTTGCCCAAACTCGCGACGATGGCCGACAAGTTCGCCATCATCCGCTCGCTCATCGGCTCGACGGGCCAACATTCCAACTATCAAACGCACTCCGCCTACGATCAGCGGGACTTGCGGAATGCGGGCGGGCGTCCCTCCCTGGGGAGCGTGGTCGCCAAGGTCGCCGGCCCCTCCGCCAGCGGCGCACCGGCGTTCATTTCCTACAACGGCGGCAGCCCCGGCTATCTCGGCCCGGTCCACAAGCCCTATGAGCCGATGGGGGGAAGTCTCAAGCTGCACTCCAGTCTGAGCGAAGCGCGGCTCGACAAACGGACTAATCTTCTCACATCGCTCGACAGGCTCCGCCGCGATGTGGACGGCACGGGTCAGATGGAAGCCCTCGATTCCTTTACGCAGCGGGCGGTTGGGGTCGTTACTTCCGGCGCGGTCGCCAAGGCCCTCGATAGCGGTTCCATGGATCCCAAGGACAAAGAACGCTACGGCAAAGACGCCCAGCAGTTCCTCACCGCCCGCCGCCTCGTCGAAGCGGGCGTCCGCGTTGTCACTCTCAGTTGGGGAGGCTGGGATACGCACGGTGGCAACTTCACAACGCTAAAGCGCCAACTGCCGAACATGGACCGGGGCCTGGCTTCGCTCCTCACGGACCTGGCCGACCGCGGAATGGACAAAGACGTCTCTGTCGTCGTCTGGGGGGAATTCGGCCGCACGCCGCGGGTCAATAGCGGTGCCGGGCGCGACCACTGGCCCAGCCTGATGATGTGCTTCCTCGCCGGCGGCGGAATGCAGCTCGGCCAGGTCATTGGCTCGTCCACTCGCAACGCGGAGTACGCTAAGGATCGCCCCGTCCATTTCCAGGAAGTGTTTGCCACGCTGTACCACAACCTGGGGATCGACGTGAACAGCGTCCAGCTCCACGATACGGCTGGCCGCCCGCAGTACCTGGTGGATAAAAGGACGCCGATGAGGGAACTGGTGTCGTAGCCACACGCGGCCCGCGTGTAGGCTTCATAGCACGACTCTGCATCCAAAAGGCAGCCGACACGCGGGCCGCGTGTGGCTACGGTTTCTTCTCTCCCTCTGCGAAGAAATTTCCCGTCTTGTCGAGGGCGTCGATCAGGTGCCAGGCGACGCTGTAGTGCCCCCCGCTATACCAGTGGATGGGGGGCTCGCCGAAGGATTTCCAGAGGGACTCGGTGCAGGCCTTGGGGATGATTTCGTCCTCCTTGGCGTTCATCATCAGGATCCGCCGCCCCTTCGTGTTCGCGCCATAAGTAACCGGGTCGATGACCTTGAGCTTGGCGAGAAATTCGTCCTTGTCCGGCAGCTTGCCGAACTCTTTCGTGTACTTCTCGATTTCCTTCGATTCAATCACGACCTTTCCCAAATCTCCGCCGGCCAGCAGCAGGCAAACATTCTTCAGCCGCGGCTCCGCGGTGGCAGCGAGGGCTCCGGTGATTCCGCCGAGGCTAATGCCGAAGATGCCGAGCTGGTCGGGGTTGACTTCCTCGCGGGCGGCCAGCCAGGCCGCGCCGCGGCGAATGTCCAGAACGGCCTGCGTCATCCCTTCCACGGTCTCCTCCGGTTTGGGGCTGATCATCCGCCGCGAGCTGGCGGGATCTCGCCGCGGGCCATAATACGGCATCTTCAAAAACAGCGCCGCCACGCCACGCTGCGCCAGGTTATTGCAAAACAGCCGCGAGAGCTGAAAATCGCCGCCGAGAATATGCAACACAACGACGCCTGGTGCTTTCTTTCCCTCGGCCAGCCCTTTGGGGCGATAGTATTCGCAGTGGACCGTGTTGTTGATCTCGCTGGCGGTCTTCACCGGCGAGGGAAACGTCAGCTCCCAGATTTCAATCGTTTTTGATTCCAACGGGAACCGCGTCCCTGTGAAGTCAAACGAATGTGCCGCCAGTTTGAAGCGGTCGGGAATGCCTTTCTCATTCTCGGCGGGGAGGTACTTGACCTCGCCGGATATCTTCTTGGGGGGCTCGAGGTCTGCGGCGAACAGGCAGAGGGGCACACACAGGGGCACGCAGGCCCAGAGGAGGGAGAGGCGAGGCATAGGGGCTAACGGAGTTCGGGTGACATCTTCCTTCCGGTACGCTCTGACCGTTATAACATCTCTCGTCTCTTCTCCCAACGGAATTCCACGACATGGCCGTCCCCGCACCCAATCGCATCCATCACGGCGAAGCATTGGCGGTCCTTTCTTCCTGGCCAGAGGAGCTTGTGGACTGCATCGTCACCAGCCCGCCGTACTATCGGCAGCGGGATTATGCGGGCCAGGCGGAGCAGGTGGGGATGGAGGAAACGCCGGGGGAGTATGTCCGCCGGCTGGTGGCCATTTTTGGCCAGTGCCGCCGGGTGCTCAATGAAAGCGGCTCGCTGTGGCTAGTCATCGGCGACAAGTATGACGGCGGCGAGCAAATGGGGTTGCCGTGGCGGGTCGCCCTGGCTCTGGTCGATGACGGCTGGATTTTGCGGAGCGACTGCATCTGGCACAAGCCCAACGCCATGCCCTCGTCGGTGAAGAAGCGCCCCACGACCGACCACGAGTACATCTTCTTCTTCACCAAGAGCAAATCGTATTTTTACGACGCCGACGCCATCCGCGAGCCGCACATCACCTTCGGCGAGAACAGCCGCATGAAGGGAGGCCGCGGCCACTTCGGCCGGCGTGGTGGGACGCCGGAGGCGGGCAAGAACGGTGGCGACAATAACTTGCACGACGGCCGCTGGGACCAGGCCTTTCACCCGCTCGGCCGGAACAAGCGGACCGTCTGGTCGATACCGCTCTCCAAGTTCCGCGGGGCCCACTTCGCCGTCTTCCCGGAATCCCTCGTGCGCACCTGCCTGCTCGCCGCCTGTCCGGGAGAAGGGCTCGTCCTCGATCCGTTCCTCGGCAGCGGCACGACCGCGGTCGTAGCCAAAAAGCTGGGGCGCAAATATCTGGGCATCGACTGCTCCAAGGAATACTGCGTGCTCGCCAAGGAGCGGCTGGCGATGAGTGAGACGAAACAGAAAAGGCTGGCGCTCAAGGCCTAGCAAGTTGCGAACAGCCGCCTACGGATTCTTGTCCGCGGGATTCTTCGCGGACTGGCGAATTTGACCCGCCAGGAACCGGGCCGTTTCGTCGCCGATGACATGATAGCCCGCGAGGTTGGGATGGCGGTCGCCAAACCAGCCGGGCAAGTCGCGGAAATGGGCGTCCAGCCGGTTGTCCATGACCACGACGGAATCGTTCTTGACGAAGGGCTTGACCCATTCCCGCTGGGCCTCGGGAATTTTTGCCAGCGGATAGCGGCGGTAGTTGAGCATGTTCGGGCCATGCTTCAGCTCCGCAGCGTAGCGGGTGTAAACATCGAAAAGCGGCAGCTTCTCGTCCTCGGCCACCTTGGCGATGAGCTTGTTCACCCGGGCGTCGGCTTCGGGGGTCATGTAGGGAATGATGGTGACGGGAATGATCGCGGCCTTGGGAAAGTCCGCTCTCAGACGGGCAATCAGTTCGTGGAAATCCTTGGGGAAGTTGTTGTCAAAATCTTCGCGGCGGCCGACGTCGTTGAGGCCGTAACGGATGAGGACGTAGTCGATGCCGGGAAGCTTCGCGATCTCTTTGTCATAGCGCTTCCCCGCGAGCAGGCCCTGGATGTACTCGCCGTCCCGCCCTTGATTGATGACGTTGACGGGAGGCAGGTCTTTCTGGGTAGCCAGTTGCAGCCGGATGACGTCTTCCAGGTGGGGCCCTGGCGGGTCGGTGACGCGACAGACGCTGCCGATGGTGGTGCTGTCCCCGAGCAGCAGGACCTGCAGCTTGCCTTCGTGCTCGGCGCGCGCTCTGGCTGCGAAGAGCGCGAGAGAGATCAGTAACAACAGCAGGAGATACTTCTTCATGATGCAACTCGTTGAGAGAAACTCGGCTCTTAGACC
>SXGT01525250.1_pt1 | contig 23470 bp, 25 predicted proteins | sample 3176221 | NCBI WGS metagenome assembly SXGT01 (sample SAMN11356862, study PRJNA531348) | freshwater metagenome | isolation source: freshwater sample F1-120 | place: China: Fuxian Lake, Yuxi | collected 2017-12-25
CAATAACTGGGCACTTACGTCGCCCGCACCCCCCTCAACGATGCTCGCCAGGTCCGCGTCACCGACTCCGCCGTCACGTTCCGTTGGAAGAACCGGGCCCACCGAACGGCCCAGCAGACCGCCATGGATGCGTGGATGCAGGGTCTTCACCCGGCCCTCCATGATCTCCGGAAAGCCCGTGACGTCGGACACCTCGCGTACCGCGAGGCCGGCCGCACGAAGATGCGCGTGCGTGCCACCCGTGGAGATCAGCTCGACGCCCGACGCCGTCAGCACGCGGGCGAAATCCGCCAGGCCCGACTTGTCCGAGACGCTCAGCAGTGCACGGCGGACGGGTACGAGACCGCTCACGGGCTTGCGCCCCGACCGCCGCGCTTCACAGCAGGCCGTATTGCTTCAGCTTCTTGCGCAGGGTGCCGCGCGAGAGCCCGAGCATGCGCGCCGCCTTGCTCTGGTTGTTGCGGGTATGCCGGAGCACCGCGCGCAGCAGCGGCGGCTCGACTTCCTCCAGCACCATGTCGTACACCCCGTGCGTGTTGCCACCCCCGAGGTCGACGAAATAGCCGTTCACTGCCTCTTCCACCGAGGCGCGCAGGGGGCGGTGTTCCGTCCGGACCGCCAGGGGCGCGCGAGGTGGCCGTGCCGCCAGGTTCGTAGTCATGCAGCGAGCCTCCCGTTCTCCAGCTCGTCGAATAGTTGTTCGAGCAGCGCCAGCTGGGCCGGCGCATCCTCGAGGGCATTGAACCGCTGGCGCCAATGGCCACCGACGGCTGCGGCATCGAAGTACCAGCCGACGTGCTTGCGGGCGATCCGCAGCCCGCGCCCCTCCCCGTACAGCGAATGCAGCTGCTGCACGTGTTCCCGGAGGATGCCCGCCAGCGCCGTCGGGGATGGGGCTGCCGGCACCGGATCGCCCGCCATGGCGGCTGCGATCTGCCCCGGCAGCCAGGGTCGTCCCTGGGCAGCTCGGCCGATCATGACACCATCGGCACCGGTGTATGCAAGCACTCGCAGTGCCGCCTCCGGGCTGTCGATGTCGCCATTCGCGAACACCGGGATGTGCACTGCTGCCTTGATCGCCGCGATGGTGTCGTACTCCACGCTGCCGACGAACCGGCACGCGCGCGTGCGCCCGTGCACGGCGAGCGCCTGCACGCCGCAGTCCTCCGCGAGCCGGGCGATGGCCACGCCATTGCGCTGGCCGGGCGCAGGCCCGGTGCGCGTCTTCAGCGTGACCGGCACGTTCACCGCCGCCACGACGGCACGCAGGATGCGCTCGACCTGCGCGGGGTTCGCCATCAGCGCCGAGCCTGCCGCCTGCTTGCAGACCTGCTTCGCCGGGCAGCCCCTGGTGATGTCGATGATCTCCGCACCCTCGTCCACGTTGGCGCGCGCCGCGTCGGCGAGCTGTGCCGGATCGGCGCCCACGATCTGGACGCTGCGTGGCGACGCCTCGGCGACGTGGGCACGGCGGCAGCGGGACAGGTCGGTCATGGCCAGGTCGGGCCGCGCAGACACCATCTCCGCCACCACCAGGCCGGCCCCGAGCCGCCAGGCAAGCGTGCGGAAGGCCAGGTCCGTCACGCCGGCCATCGGCGCGAGCGCAACCGCGTTGCGAAGCTGGTAGGGGCCGATCGAGACCATCCGTCGTTGCTCGAGACTCGACGAGAGAGAGGCGCACCGCGCGATGGCAATCAGCACGGTGCGGCGATCCGCTCGGGCTCGCCGCGCCAGCATGACGCCGGCCAGCAAAGCGCGAGGGGCAAGCATGGTAGCAGCGCAGGCGCGCCGCCTGACCAGCGTCATTCAGGCGCAAACGAGAAATTGCGATCTGCCCCTTGCGTGCCGGACCTGCGTTCCTATAATCGCGCGCACTTTGGCGGCCCCCCGAGGGTTTATGTCTCGTTGACGCAGCGTCGCTCCTACATCTGGAGGCGGCGCGAAAACATGAAACTGGTGTCTGAAACCAACTGGTTTTGATTTTTCTGGCCCCTTCCCCATGAGGAGAAGCTGCTGATGGGACAATCCGCGTTCGTCGCATACGCCGACGAGTTCGTAGCAAAGAAGATTTCCGAGCGTCACGACGCGCCGCCGGCACTGCCGGCAGCACACCTGTCCGCACAGAAGGCAGGCAGTCGTGGCACGTTCACCGCAGACCCCTCGGGTCACGCGGCCGAAGAATCGAAAGACCACTTCATCGTGCGCAACGGCATCAAGTGTGCCGGCACGCACCTGATCGTCGACCTCTATGACGCGGAAGCGCTCGACGATCTGGATCGCATGGAGTCGGCTTTCGTGGACGCAGTGCAGGCCGCTGGCGCCACGCTGCTGCACATCCACATGCACCACTTCACGCCGAACGGCGGGATCTCGGGCGTGGCCGTGCTTGCCGAATCGCACATCTCCGTGCACACCTGGCCCGAGCGCCGCTACGCGGCCTTCGACGTGTTCATGTGCGGCGACGCCCGCCCGGAACTCGCTGTCGAGGTGCTGAAGGAACGCTTCCGCCCGGGGCGCATCCAGGTCTCCGAACTCCTTCGCGGCACCGTTTCGGAGTAAGCCAAGAGATGACCGACACGAAACAGGGTGGCCTCGGCCAGTACCCTGAGACGCTCTATGACGCCTACCGGCAGTCATTCGACGTCGACGAGGTGTACTTCGAGTACAAGACGGAGCACCAGCATCTGGTGGTGTTCCACAACCCGAAGTTCGGCCGGGTGATGGCGCTCGACGGCGTCATCCAGACCACGGAGAAGGACGAGTTCATCTATCACGAGATGCTCACCCACGTGCCGATCCTCGCCCACGGGCGGGTGCAGCGCGTGCTGATCGTGGGCGGTGGTGACGGCGGCATCCTGCGGGAAGTCGCCCGTCACGCCGCCATCGAGCGCATCGTGATGGTGGAGATCGACGGCGAAGTCGTGGAGACCTGCAAGAAGGTGCTGCCGAACCATTCGGCCGGTGCCTTCGACGACCCGCGCCTGCACCTGGTGATCGACGACGGCGCGCGCTTCGTGCAGAACTGCACGGAGCAGTTCGACGTGATCATCGTGGATTCGACGGATCCGATCGGCCCCGGCGAGGTGCTGTTCGAGCAGGACTTCTATCGCCACTGCCATCGCCATCTCACGCCCGGCGGCGTGCTGGTGACACAGAATGGCGTGGCCTTCATGCAGCTGGACGAAGCCCGCAACACCTCCGCGCGCTACGCGATGGTGTTCAAAGACCACCACTTCTATGCATCCGCAGTACCCACCTACATCGGCGGCGTGATGCTGATGAGCTGGGGCACGGACGACGCCGCGTTGCGCAGGCAGCCGGTGGCGGTGATCGCCGAGCGATTCAGGGCGGCGAAGCTCGACACGCGCTATTACACGCCGGACATCCATGTGGGCGCCTTCGCCCTGCCGCGCTACGTGCTGCAGGCGATCGGCAAGGACGTTGTGTAGGCAGTCACGGACCTTCGGGTGGCACGCTGCGCCGCGACACACGCGCCGCAGCAGGTACGACAGGCAGTAGATGGAGGAGTGGGGCGATGAGTCTTCATGTCTTCGATCGTGGTCTCGACTGGGCAGCCCTCGCACGCGAGCACGGCGCCCCGTTGCTGGTGCTGGACTGCGACGTGCTGCGCCAGCAGTACCGTGCGCTCGCGGCGGCGTTGCCCGGCGTGGCCATCCACTACGCCATCAAGGCGCTGCCCGAACTCGCCGCCATCAGCACGCTGGCGGACGAAGGCGCGCGCTTCGACATCGCCAGCCAGGGCGAGATCGAGCTGCTGCGCAGCGCCGGCGTGAGCCCGCTGCGCACCATCCACACGCACCCGATCAAACGCCCGCGGGACATCGTGGCAGCGCTGCGCTACGGCTGCACCACCTTCGTCGTGGACAACGCCCACGAGATAGACAAGCTCGTGCGCTATCGCGACCGCGTGGGCCTGCTGCTGCGCGTGAGCTTCCGCAGCCCGGATGCGCGCTGCGACCTGTCGAAGAAGTTCGGCTGCCCGCCGGAAGCGGTGGAAGGCCTGCTGGCGCACGCCCGCGCGCGCGGCATCGTGGTGAAGGGCCTGTGCTTCCACGTGGGCTCGCAGTCTGCCTCGCCGGACATGCACGTGAGCGCAATCAAGGCGTGCAACGAGATCATCCGCGCGCACAACGCGGCCCAGGAAGAGAAGCTGTACGTGCTCGACATCGGCGGCGGCTTCCCGGTGAACTACGACGGCAACACGCCGCCGATCGACGTGTTCTGCGCGCCGATCCGCGAGGCGCTGGCGGAACTGCCGGGCAACGTCACCGTGTTCGCCGAGCCCGGGCGCTTCCTCGCCGCGCCGGCGATGACCTGCATCGCCTCGGTGATCGGCAAGGCCGACCGCGGCGGCAAGCAGTGGTACTTCCTGGACGACGGTGTCTACAACTCGTTCAGCGGCATGATCTTCGATCACACCACCTACCCGATCACCACGCTCGTGCAACCGAGCGTGGCGAACCCGGCGCGGCCGAGCGTGCTCGCAGGCCCCACCTGCGATTCGATCGACATCATCGCCGAGGACATCGAACTTCCCGAGCTCGAGGTGGGTGACCTCATCGTGGCGCCGATGATGGGCGCGTATACCTCCGCGAGCGCCACCGAATTCAACGGCTTCGCGAAGACGCCTGTGCTCGCCATCGGCGCGGCGGCCGCGAAGGCCCGCCTGCTGCGGCTCGTGTAGGGCCGTGGCTGGCGACAGTTCGGCAGACCCGGCGGCACTTGCAGACGGCCTGATCGCCGCGGCCCGTGAGTTCCACGGCCGCGGCTATTCGCCCGCCACGAGCAGCAACTATTCCGCACGGGTTGACGCCACGAGCGCGCTCATCACCGTGTCCGGCCGCGACAAGGGCGCGCTCACGCCGAACGACTTCCTGCACGTGGACCTCGATGGGCAGCCACTCTCGGAAGGCAAACCATCCGCAGAGACGCTGCTGCACACGCTGATGTACTCGCGCGATCCGGCGATCGGCTGTGTGCTGCACACGCACTCACCGCGTGGCGTGGTGCTGTCGCGGCTGATCAAGGGGCGAAAGCTCGACCTTGAAGGCTGGGAATTGCAGAAGGCATTCACGGGCATCGAGACCCACGACTGCACGATCCGCGTGCCGATCTTCGACAACGACCAGGACATGGCGAAGCTCGCGCGGCGGATCGACGTGCGCCTGCCGACGGCGATGCCGTGCTTCGGCTTCCTGCTGCGCGGCCATGGGCTGTATGCGTGGGGCAAGGACGTGGCGACCGCGGCGCGGCACGTGGAGGCGTTCGAATACCTGTTCGAGTGCGAGTTGGCACTGCACTTGCGCCGTTGAACGCCGCCCGCTGTCCATGAAGGTCGCCAACCACTGGCTCTCGACCCGACCGCGCGGAGCCGGCCTGCACGAGATCACTGCCGATGTTGCGCGCATCGTCGACGCCGCAGGTGTGCAGGACGGCCTCGCCACCCTGTTCATCCAGCACACCTCGGCAAGCCTGCTGATTCAGGAGAACGCGGACCCATCGGCGCGGCGCGACCTCGAGGCCTGGCTGGCGCGGCTGGTGCCCGAGCACGATCCCCTGTTCACGCACACGCTCGAGGGGCCGGAAGACATGCCGGCGCACGTGAGGGCCATGCTCACCGCAGTGTCGCTGGCCATCCCCATCGCGAGCGGGCGGCTCGTGCTCGGCACCTGGCAGGGCATCTACCTGTGGGAACACCGGCGGCATGCGGATGCGCGGCGCATCGCGGTGAACATCGTCGGGGTGTAGGCCGCGCTGTCCACGGCGCGCCTTCCGGTATCCTCTGCGCCCTCACTCCCCACCACGCCGAGGCCAGCGATGAGCGAACTGCGCATCCATCGCGAGTACGAACCGAACACCACCATCGCCTGGTCCGACGACCCGCCGAGCATCCGCGCGCTGCTGGCCGACGCGGGCGTGCGCTTCGAGACCTGGCGGACAGACGCACAGCTCTCCGCCGCACCCACCCAGGACGAGGTACTGGCCGCCTACCGTGCGGACATCGACCGCCTGATGAGCGAAGGCGGCTACACCACGGCGGACGTGGTGAGCATGGTGCCGGACCATCCCGACCGCGCGACGATGCGCACGAAGTTCCTCGACGAGCACACCCACAGCGAGGACGAGGTGCGCTTCTTCGTCGCCGGGCAGGGCCTGTTCACGCTGCACATCGGCCACAAGGTATACGAACTGCTGTGCACGAAGGGCGACCTCATCGGCGTGCCGGACGGCACGCGGCACTGGTTCGACATGGGGCCGGCGCCGCACTTCGTGGCCATCCGCCTGTTCACGAATCCCGCCGGCTGGGTGGCCGAGATGACGGGCTCGGACATCGCCCGCCGCTTCGCACGTCTCGATGCGTTCGTGGCCACGTGATGCCCCGACGACGCGCACGCCAGGCAGATGAGCCGGCGTTCCGGATGAACAATCGATTCCCATGAGCACGCTGCGCGCGATCGTCACCGACATCGAGGGCACCACCACGCCCATCGCCTTCGTGAAGGACGTGCTGTTCCCGTTCGCCCGTGCGCGCATGCACGCCTACGTGCGTGCACATCGCGAGGAAGCGCCCGTGCGCGCGGCGCTCATGGAAGTGGCAGAGATGAGCGGAGTACACGTGGATGCCACGGACGCGCTGTGCACAACGCTCATCGCGTGGATCGACGAAGACCGCAAGGTCACCGCGCTCAAGTTGCTGCAAGGCCTGATCTGGGACGCGGGCTACGCGGAAGGTGCCCTGCGCGCGCCGGTGTATCCGGACGCCGTACGGCAACTGCGCGCATGGCATGCACGCGGCCTGCGCCTGTACGTGTACTCCTCCGGCTCGGTGCACGCACAGAAGCTCCTGTTCCGGCACTCGGACCACGGCAACCTGCTCAGCCTGTTCAGCGGCTACTTCGACACCACCACCGGCGGCAAGCGCGACGCTGCGTCCTACGCCAGCATCTCGGAGGGCATCGGCCTGCCGCCGGGCGACGTGCTGTTCCTGTCCGACGTGACGGCTGAACTCGACGCCGCCGCCACCGCCGGCATGCGCACCACATGGCTCGTGCGGCCGCAGGACATCAGTCCGAGCGACGATGCGCTGCGCGCGAGTGCACACCCGGTCGTCGCGACATTCGATGGCATCACGGCCTGAGACGTCGCTGCCGAGTCGGCCCGCACGCACCACACACTCAACACTTGCGGGCGCGCGCCGCACGAGACAGCCTCGATGTCCAAGCAGGTTCCCTCCACCGCCGACGTGGCGCGCTTCCTGGCTTCTCTCGGGTTCGCGCCGGGCGACGTCGAACCACTGCACGGCGGCGACTGGTCGTCCGCCTTCGCATTCGGTCCGCGCACGCAGCGACTCGTCGCGCGCTTCGGCCTGCACGCCGACGACTATGCGAAGGACCGACTGGCGGCGGGCTGGTCCAGCGCGCAGTTGCCCGTGCCCGCGTTCCACGCAATGGGCGAGGTGCCACGAGGCGTACTCGGCCCGGACGTCGGCCGCAACGGCGATGGTTGCTATGCCATCACCTCGTTCGTTGCCGGAACGAAGCTCAACCACCTGCTACCCGAGCGCATGGCGCGCGTGCTGCCGGCGTTGTTCGAGGTGCTCGACGCCCTGCGCGCGCTGGCGCCCGGCGGCGAAGGCTTCGGCCTTTGGACGGCGTGTGGCGACCCACCGGCGGTGACGGCAGCGCACGCGCACTGGCGCGATGCCCTGTGTGCCATCGCCCATCGCGATGATGCGCGCCTCGCCGGCTGGCGCAATGCGCTATCGCTGCATGCAGGGCCGGCAGCGGTGTTCGACGCCGCGCAGCGCGTGCTCGAGGACATCGCCCGCGACTGTCCCGACGAACGCAGGCTGATCCACGACGACCTCCTGTACGGCAACGTGCTGGTGGACGACGACGATCGCATCGCTGCCGTGCTCGACTGGGGCACCGCACAGGTCGGCGACCCCGTGCACGAAGTCGCTGCGCTGCTGTTCTGGGCGCCCTGGTATCCGGCCCTGGATGCCGAACTGATCGAGCGACTCGCGCGCCGCATGCATCCCTGGCCCGATGTCGCGCAGCGCGTCGCGGCGTGTCAGCTGGCGATGGCGCTCGGCGCGATGCAGTACCAGGCATTCGCCGGCTACACCAACGATCTCGCTGCCACGGCCGCACATACCCAGCGACTGCTGGACCGGCTGCGTTAGCAGCACGATCGCGACGATCCGTCGCGCGTGCACGACAATGGCTTCAACTCACGGAGGCAGACGATGGGCATCGAAGTCATCCAGCGCAGCAACTTCCGCCTGTCCCGCGTGGGCTATGCCGACACGCCCGTGCCACCCGAGGTGGTGGGGCTCGGTGCGGCCCAGGTTGCCTCCGCGCCCTGGGCAGCGCCGCATTGGGCAGGTTCGGCGCCGGGCGCGCCGACGACCGTCACCGTCGGCGCTGCGGTGTGGATCGCCGAGATCGGCGGCAGGCGCATCGCGCTCGATCCCGTGCAGGCAGCGGATTCCGTGCTGCGCTGCGACCGCGACACCGAGATCCAGCACCAGGCCGGCGTTGCCGCCGTACTGGCGCGCGTCGGGTTCGCGCGGGAGTCGATCGATGTGCTCGCGATGACGCACATCGAGGGCGTGGGCATGGTCGCGTGGCGCGCCGATGACGGCCACTGGGAACCGTTCTTCCCCAACGCACGCATCCTTGTGAGCGACGACGTGCTGATGGCGTTCCTCGGCGCGCCGCCTGCAGACGATTCGGCATCCGCCGAAGGCGAGGATGCAACGCCGGATCTGCAGTTCAGCGCGTGGAGCGCGCTCATCGAGCAGGGTCGTGTCGCGACCTTCGCCGACGGCGAGGAGATCGCGCCCGGCATGCGCGCACGGGTGCTGCACGGCCACTGCGCGGGGCACACGGTGTTCCACTTCGAGGACGACGAGCCGACAGGCGCAGTCGCGTTCATTGGCCACCTCGCGGTATCACCGTTGCACCTCGCCACGGGCCCTTGCGCGGCGCTGAACGAGCAGCCCGACGAGGCCTGGGCCGTGCTGCACGACGTTGCAGCGACGGTGCCAACGCTCGTCGGTCCCTTGTGGCCCGCCCCCGGATACGGTCGGTGGCAGCAGGATCGGCTCACCTCAGGCGACTGACGCGCGGCGTTCCGCCGTCAGGCCGGCGCCACCTGCTGCATGATCGCGAGCGGCCGTTCTTCCGGATCGCTGAAGAACGCCATCCACTCCTCCGTGCCATCGGCATGACGATGGATCATGTGCGGCGCAGCGATGAAGTGCGCGCCCCGTGCCTGCAGTTCCGCGTGCGCTGCCTGGATGTCCGGGACCCGGAAGTAGAGGCAACCGCCCTCGAGGCCGCCCGCCTCCGCCTGCTCGAGGAACAGCCGCACGCCGCCGAGATCGAAGAACGCCAGCGTGCCGAAGGTGTACAGGTGTGGCAGTTGCAGCACCTCGCGATAGAAGCGCTCGCTCTCACCGATGTCGCGGACGCCGCGCGCAATCTGGCCGAGAGCGCCGAGCGTGAGGGCCTGCGGCCCGTTCGTGGCCTGCTGTGTAGTCATGGATTGCCGTGTCTTCATCGATTGCTGTGTACTCGTCGATTGCTCCGAGTTCGTGAACTGCCGCATCGCCGCGGTCTCCTGCTGGCGTGTTCGCATGCGCGGGATACCGCGCCACAGGGGCATGGCACGGCGCTCCGGAAGGCCCAGTCTCGCGCGCGCATTCGCGGCATGGAACCCTGTCGCGACCCAGAGCCACACCCATGCGCCTGCGCCACCGGCGCGCTGCCCATCGATGGGATGATCGCAACCATCGCCGCCCAATCCTCGGCCCGGTCCGGATCCGCGCATGCAGACAGACAGCCGCCCGGCGGCGACAGCAAGGGACACCGGCACGCTGCGCCTGCGCTGGTACGTGCTGAGCGCGGCGCGCGAGTCGCTCCCGATCTTCGCCGTGTACGCACTGTTCATGCAGTCGAGTGGCGCATCGCCCGTGGAGATCAGCGCGCTGCTGGCGATCTGGAGCATCGCGGCGTTCGTGTTCGAGGTGCCATCGGGCGTGCTCGCGGACCGCTTCGACCGCGTGTGGGTGATGGCTGCCTCGCGCATGCTGCAGGCCGCCGCCTTCGCGCTCTGGTGGTACTGGCCGTCATTCCCCGGCTTCGCGCTCGGCTTCGTGCTGTGGGGTCTGGCGGGCGCGATGTGGTCCGGCACCAACGAGGCCTGGCTTTTCGAGGCACTGCACGCGCGCGACGCCGGCGAACAGTTCGAGCCGATCTACGCCGCAGGTTCTGCCTGGGCATCGTTCGGCATCTGCATCGCACTGGCGAGCGGCGGCCTGCTCGCGTCCAGCGGCTTCGGCTGGACCATCCTCGTGAGCAGCGCCGCATGCCTCGCGGTAGCGGTGCTCACGCGCTGGTGGCTACCCACCGTGCCGCGCACCCGGGCCGCCCACGACGGTCCGCGGCTGCCACCGCTGCGCGCCGCACTGGCTGACTACCGCGCCAATGCCAGCGCGCGGGAAGCAGCCAGCGCACTCGCGCTGGGATTAGTGTTCTTCGGCTGCTTCGAGGAATACGTCGGCCTCGTGTTCGATGCCGGCGGCGTGCCGCTGGCCGAACTCGGCTTCGCCTACGCCGCCTGCTACGCGGCACGGGCAGGCGCGCAGGCGTCGATGGGCCGGTTCGGCTGGCCCGCCCCGGACGGCGATCCGCTCGCGGCGTTGCTCTGCTCCGGCGTCATCCTCGGTGGCGGCATGCTGCTGGCGAGCACCGGGCCCGCCACACTCGGGCTGTTCGTCGGGTTGCTCGGCTATTTCGCGGCCAGTGGCGTCGCAGAGGTGCGCATCGTGTCGCTACTGCAACGTACGCAGGGCGGTGACGGCCGCGCCACCATGATGTCACTGGCGCGCCTGGGCGTGCTGGCGACGGGGCCGATCGTGTACGCCGCGATCGCCGCCCTTGCCACGCCCTACGGCTGGCTCTCCAGCGCATGGTTCAGCGCCGTGGGCACGGTGCTCGTCGCCGGCCTGCTGATTGTCCTGCGTGCCCGGCGAAGGCGGCTGCGACCCTGACCGCAATCGCTCGGCAGGGCCGCAGACGTGCACATCGAGCGGCCCGGGCACGATGGTCGTACGGCAGGCCTGACCACGCATCCACGGCATCGCCGTGTGTGCACGGCATCGGTGCCATCGGTCGCCAGGTCCAACGCCGCCCGGTGCCCGAGCCAGCGCTCGCAGCGCGCACCCGCGCGGGTCATTCAACGCCCATTCAACGCCGCTTCCATAGGCTCCCCTCAGGCACCTGCACATTGCACGTGCCTCGCCGCCGGCGATGCCGGAATCGATGGAGATCGCGCAATGAACATGAGCAAGACGACGCGACGCCTGGCGTGGCTGGCGGCCCTGGCGCTGCCGGCCTTCGCGGCAGTCCTGGCCACCCAGGGCACCCAATCTCCCGAGACTCGTCCTGCGCCCGCCCCCTCGGCGGCGGCTGCCGGCCCCGTGTCGTCAACACTCGGCATCGCCGAGCCGACGACGCGGATGGCAGGTGCAACCAGCACCGCGGCAGCACAGCCCGGTCCGCCCGGCCGCACGACTGGCAGCGCCGCACCCACCGGCTCCATCCTGGCATCTGCAGCCAGCGCAACCTGCAGCGGTTTCACCCGCGACGAGGCAACGATGGCAGCCCTGGCCGTGGTGCCGCTGCTGCCCGAGACCGGCACGCTCGGCCGGCCCGTGCTGCGGCGTACGCGGGTGGACTACGCCGCGCCAGGCAACGGCGTGACCGTGCTCCGCGCCACCGGTGTCTGCCCGTCTGCGACGCCCGGCAGGGGCGACCCTGCGCTGTGCGGGCTCGACCGCGGCGCCACCATCACGCCGAAACCTGGCGCAGCACTCACGCACTGGGGCACCCGTTTCAGTGCCGAGGCGCTGACACTCACGGTGAAGCGCGCCAGCGACCTGGCTGCCGGCCGCGCCGGGCTCACCTGGCGCTCCGGCACGCAGCGCAGCGGGTTCGTCGGCTTCTGCGCCGGCAGCGCAGACCCGATCGTGGAGATTCGCGCGTCCGGGCGCGGCATTGCACTCACCCAGCCGCGGCACGGGTTCGACCCCTTCGGTCGCGCGGTCGACCTCGGCCGGAACCCGAGCCCTGAACGCCAGGCACTTGCCGCGACCGTGGCGTACGAGCGCGGTGTGTACAGGCTGCACGTGGCCGAACGCACGCGCTTCCCGCTGGCAACGCTGGCGGCGCGTTACGCACCGCTGCTGGGCCTGCCGCTGGATGTGGACTACGAAACCCTGATGGCGGCGGTGCTGCGTAGCGGCCGCTACGCGGAGGCGTTCGCCATTGACCTCGAGGCGGCCAGGGCAGCCCTGCGCGCGGAGACGGCGCGCGCCGTCGCGGCGCTGCGCCAGGAGCGCGACGCCAGCTACGCGCGCATCGGCTACACGCCGCACCGCATCGACCGGGTCGAGACACTCACCCGTGGCCAGAATCCGCTGAAGGGAGTGCACTCGAAGGTCATCGCCAGCGTCAACACGCTCGCTGGCACGGAGTTCGTGGCTACCCAGCACCTGAGCCTGGACGTGATCTCGGTGCCCAACCCGATGGAGGAGATCGGCGAACCGGCGTCGTTCTGCGCCGGTGGCGGCACCTGCAACTTCCCGTTGCCCTACGACCTGAAGCCGCGCCAGATGTGGCTGATCTGGCGTTCAACGACACTGAGTGCGCAGCAGATCGCGGACATCGTCACCGGCAACGGCTACCGCATCGAGCTGCGAATCAACGGCAAGCAGCTGCCGATTGGCCCCCCGGTTGGATATGACGTGGAACCGCCGGCCGGCCAGGGTGCATGGGCCTACCAGTTCACCACGCCCGGCGCGTGCAAGCCGGGCGAGACCTGCTTCGTCACCACCATCCTCGCCAACGGACAGTTCCAAAACGGCGGCGATGTCAGCGATGAAGCGATGCCGTGGGACATCCGGCTGAAGGTCTACAAGCTGACCACCGTGCCGTTGCAGATCATCGGCATCGACGCGAATGGCAACCCGATCTACGCACAGCAACAGCAGGATCTGTTCGCAAGCGTCGGCTTGAACCTGCTTGCCGGCGCCTGGGCGCACTTGAGCTACTTTCAGGAGGCGATCTACCCGACCTATGCCCACGACAGGTGTTCGCACTGTCACTCGTTCCAGGTGCCCTCCGACCTGGCAGCCCATCACGGCATGTATGAATCAAGTATCTCACTCGCCCCGAGCGACTTCGTGCCGAACGCGCATGTGATGAAGTGCTTCAACTGCCACGACTACTTGCTTCACGAAGAGCGGGACAAACGCCCGCAATTGACGGAGGTCCGCTGGCGCGTGCCGTTCATTGACCTTGACGTCGACTGGAGCTCGAAGACGCCAGCGCAGATCTGCGGGAGGACGACTACGAACCTTCCGACGATCGCGCTGCGCCGCAAGCACTTCCACGAAGACGCACGACTTGCCTGGGCGCTCGAGAACGGTTTCTTGCCCACGGGGAGCACCCCACTACCAACCGCACCCCCACACGATTTCGACGAGTTCCTGCTCCGCATGGATGCCTGGAGCGAGCACGGCACCCCCTGCGGAAACTTCTGAACCAGCGCGGCGACGCAAGCGGTGATCTCTCTACCCTGCGCGCAAGGACGCGCGCAGGGCAGCCTCCCGCTTCCTGCGGCGAAGTCAGCCCGCAGCAACCCCGATCATCTTCGGCGTGTAGGTGTCGCGCCCCGAACGCAGTGCGCGTCCCGGCAGCGCGCCGGTGTGCTCACCGTTGCGCACGATCTGCACGCCGTTCACGAACACGTGCTCCACGCCGTAGGCATCGGCACAGATGCGCGGCTCGTCGCACGGCAGGTCCGGGCGCATGTGCACTGGGCCGGAGCCGACCGTCGCGGGATCGAACACCACGATGTCCGCCTGCCAGCCCGCGCGCAGCACGCCCCCAGACGAGGAAGAAGTGCCGCATGAGGTGGGCGCGCGGTCGGGGCACGAGCGCCGCCAGGCGTGCGAGCCAGTCCGACGGGGTGAAGTTCGTGTGCGTGGTGCCGTCCCGGAAACGGTGGGTGAGTTCGAGCACGACGACCAGCAACATCGACAAGCAATCGCTCGAGTGCGACGGCCGGGCGAGGCACGTGGCGGGCGAGTCGCCAGGCTTGCTGCGTGGCCCGGCGGTGCATGCCACTGCCGCATTCAGCGGGAAGCCTTGCATGCCCGCGGTCAGGGGCTTTGGTGAGACAGGCCGGGCCATTCGCGGCAAGCGCAGCGTCAGCGTGCGCTGTCCGGCACCGGGGCCTTCGGCAATGCGATAGCGGATGACGTGGCACTCCGCGCGGTGCCAAGTCCGTCGATGTCATCCCGAGCTTCTGGCGCGAGGGAGGGTGGCTCGGTGTCCTCGCTGAACCAGCCCGTAACTATCGGTACAGGTCGTGAGTCGCCGCAGCGGGCGGATGACGAGGCGCGCGAGAAACGCTCGCAGCTGCGCCCGGTCGGTGCCCGTACTGGGCGGAAACGCGGTTGCGGACCGGGGGGCTCGTACACGCCATCAAGCACCGGCAGGTGCAGGAGCAGGTACATGTCGCGTCGAGATTCGCAGCGCTGCCGTGACGCTGGATGAGGGCGACCACACCCGTCCGCGCGCCGCTGGCCCTGCGTGGGCTCGCGCGCTTCTGCAGGGGCGTGTCGATGCTGCGCACGACCACATCGAGCCAGCGAGTGAGTGCCTCGAGTCGCGAGGTGATGCGCATCCGACGTGGTCGGGAGAACCTCAGGATCCACTGTCGGACAGGCATCACCGGGGAGACATGCTCGATCAGCTGACCGGCGACCAGGTGAGCGCCGGTCTCGGCCATCCGTGGGGCACCGCCGGCCGTGCAGAACCCGCGATTCCTGCAGGAAAGCGCCACGAGGAGTTCGTGCTCGCAGCCATCGCGCTTCACGCGGATGAAGCCATGCTCCAGTCGGCTGCAGGAGAATGGCTGCGGAACTCGCCGAGACGGAACCCGCGCAGCTGCCGTTCGCGTTCGTTCAGGCTGGGCTGGAAGGCGGGAAGGTGTTGCGATGCGAGGGCGTGGCGGGCCGGAGACCATTCTCTCGGAGCGGGGGCGGCCGCGGACGATTCAACGGCTCGATCAGGCAGCGGGCGAGCGGCTGGTGGCCGTTGCGTAGAGAAACAAGGCCGCCTCGTCAGGCCGGCGGCTGCTCGTCTCGCTCTCGGTCGTGATCGCGATGTCGGTGAAGCCTGCCGCTTCGAGCAGGCCCGTCAATTCGTCTGTCGTGAAGTGGTGGGTCATGTAGAGCACCTCCCCGCGAGCGTCGCGGGAGAGATAGGTGTGCCGCTCGCCCGTCCGGGGAAAGTCGTCGGCGTAGAGCCGTGCGTAGCCGGGGTTGATCGTGTCGGAGACTCCCGACGCCGAGAGGAAGAGGCGGCCGCCGGGCCGCAGGGTTGTCTCTGCATGCCGCAGGAGATTTGCCCGACTGCGGGCATCGCCAATGATCGAGATCAGGAGCTGGCACACGACAAGGTCGAACGGGCCGCCGTCGAGCTGCGGCAGCTCGTCACGGGCGAAGTCGGCCACGGCGAAGCGCAGCGAGCGACCTCTGGCCTCGGGCGGCGTGGCCAGGTCAAGTGCAACGCCGATCGCCGCGGGGTTGATGTCCACACCGACCACGGAGAATCCCCGCTCGGCAAGCCGCCGGCTCAGCCGCCCGCTGCCGCAGCCCACGTCGAGGATCGCGAGCGGTGCGCCCTGCCCCGCCGTCGCGACCGCGTCCACGAACGCATCGAGCTGGGGCGTCGATACCTTGGTCGGGATCGCCGCGGCATCGAAGCAGCGCCAATCGTCGCCTGCATCGCGCATGGAGTTCTCCAATCTCGTTCCATGAGGTGCCGCGCCGAATGGAACGCCGGCTACGCCGCGCGCACGCCGATCATCTTCGGCGTGTAGGTGTCGCGCCCTGAACGCAGGGCCAACCCCGGCAACGCACCCGTGTGCTCGCCGTTGCGCACGATCTGCACGCCGTTCACGAACACGTGCTCCACGCCGTAGGCATCGGCATAGATGCGCGGCTCGTCGCACGGCAGGTCCGGGCGCATGTGCACCGGGCCGGAGCCGACCGTCGCGGGATCGAACACCACGATGTCCGCGAACCAGCCCTCTCTCAGCACGCCGCGCTCGCGCAGGCCGAACAGTTCTGCCGGCACCTGCGTCAGCTGGTGGATGGCCTCCTCCCAGCCAACGACGCCGTGCTGGCGCACGCCGTTGCCGAGCACCTGGGTGGAGAAGGCGAAGGTGTCGATCATGTCCAGGTGCGCGCCGGCGTCGGAGGCGCCGATCACGGTGCGATCGTCGCGCCACAGCTTCGCGCGCACTTCCCAGAGCGCGGCGTCGCCGCCCACCGCCGGCGGCATGAACGAGGTGCGCAGGCCCTCGTCGATCGCGAGATCCAGCATCACGTCGAGGGGAGGTTTGTTCGTCTCCGCCGCGATCTCGCCGATGGTGCGCCCCTCGAGCTGCTTGTTCGCCGGCTTGAAGGTGGCATGCACGCGCATCGCGGCCCAGTCGGCGAAGCCGCGGAACGGCCCGCTGGAGCGCGCGCTTTCGTCCAGTGCGCGCCGGCGCGCCGGGTCCTTCAGCGCCTCGATGCGCTCGGGCACCGGCAGGCGGAACAGGCTGTCCCAGCCGGCAAACGCATCGAACACGAAGCCGGAGAACAGGTTGATGCGGATGGTGATCGGTTGCGGGATGGTGAGCGCGCGCACGTCACCCCCGTTTGCGCGCGCGAAGTCCGACGCAGACAGCTGGTTGGCCATCGTCTCCGGGTCGCCCGCGTTCAACGCGTTCCAGTTCACCGGGCGTTGCGCGCTGGTGGAGAGGTCCGACATCAGCTGCTTGATGTGGTCCGAGAAGCGGCCAACGGCCGGCAGGAACTCGATGGACGTGCCCTCGAAATTACGCACCACGCCGGCGAGTTCCACGAGTTCCTGGCGGCTCGCATGGCGCGACGGCACGGGGTTGCCGTCCGCATCGTTGTGCGTCGGCGAGATGGTCGACGAGAAGCCCATCGCCCCTTGCGCGATCGAGTCCGCCAGCAGTGCCTTCATCTGCGCCAGTTCGTCCGGCGTGGCCTCGTGGCCCACGGCGCGCTCGCCCATCACCACCCGCCGGATGGCGCTGTGGCCAGCCATGAAGCCCGCGTTCACGCCGAGCTTGCCGTCCAGCTTGCCGAGGTATTCGCCGAAGCTGCGCCAGTCCCAGGGCACGCCGGCCTCGAGACTGTTCACCGGCATGCCTTCGACGCGCGCCAGCATGTTCAGCAGGTAGGGCGCGGCCTCGGGCGACAGGGGCGCGATGCTGAAGCCGCAGTGGCCGCCGAATACGGTGGTGACGCCGTGGTAGCACGACGGCGACAGCGTGCCGTCCCAGAACACCTGGGCGTCGTAGTGCGTGTGCACGTCCACGAAGCCGGGGCTGACGATGCGGCCGGAGGCGTCGAGTTCGTGGGTGGCGGACTCCGTGACGGCGCCAATGGCAACGATGCGGCCATCCTTCACGCCGATGTCGCCCTGGCGCGAGGGTGCACCAGTGCCGTCGATGATCTGGCCATTGCGGATGATGAGGTCGAGCATGGTGTAGCCCCGGGGGTCAGGATTCGGTCGAACCCGTGTGCGGATGGCGCGCGCGCGGCGCGTATGGAATCGGCGGACCGGCCCGAACATACGGCCACCCTGTCGCCCGCACAACCGGCAGCCACCGGCAGACCTGGCCAGATGCTGCCCTGCGGTCAGCGCACCAGGTGGACGCGGCACCACCTGCGCACGGAGTTCACGAGCCAGATGTCCGTGGCCTGCGCGAGGTCAGCGAGGGGGACGACCGCCTCGCGGATCGCGCCCTGACGCAGCAGTGCCTCGCGGAAGGTGCCAGCAAGCAGGCCACTGTCCACGTGCGGCGTCACCAGCACGCCGCCGAGATGCAGCACGAGGTTCGCGCTCGTGGTCTCGGTGAGTTCACGGCGCTCGTTCCACAGCAGCACGTCCTGCACCGCGAGGTGGCGCACCGACGCCAGGGCGGTGTCGTAGACCGCGCGCGCCGTGGTCTTGTGCCGCAGCAGCGCATCATCGCCATCCACCGGCGATGCAGCGAGCGCCGCGCGCACCGGCAGGTTCGATTTCGCGGGCTCATGGGTCGTGCTCGCGGCGCCCGTGGCATCCACCAGCAACCGCACCTTCCATGCTCCCGCGGCACCAGCCGCCACTAACGATGCCGCACAGCCGCGCAGCGCTTCGTCCGTCGCGGTCAGGTCCAGCGGCACGCCGAAGTGCGCCGCACCGCGCTGCATGCGCGCGAGGTGCTCGGGCAGCAGGAAGTAGCCGTCCTCGGGCCGCCACAGCAGCGACTCCAGAAGGGATGCATCCGCCGGCAGCACCTCAGTGGGACTCAGCAATCGCCAGGAAGCGCTCGGTGGCCCCACGCACGGCGCGCGCACGCGCAACCGGATCAGGGTAGGTCTCGCGATAGCGGCGCGAGCGCACCTCGAGGCTCAGCGGCACGTCCGCGGGCAGCGCGCGCAGCAGCGCGCCAAGCGGCAGGCCACCCTCCCCCGCGGAGGACCGACCGTCGATCGCATCCACCAGGTAGTCGTTCTGCGTGGGTGAATCGAGTGTGGCCGGGCCATCGCACAGCTGCGCATAGGGCAGCCACGCGCGCGGCAATGCGAACACGTCCGCCGGTGTCGCGCCGCAGCGCTGCAGGTGCAGCGCATCGATGAGGATGCCGCCGTTGGGATGCGCCACCGTTTCCACGATGGCGCGCGCATGGGCCAGCGTGCGCACCTCCGCGATCATCAGGAACTCCAGCATGGCGCGCATGCCGGCCGCCTGCGCAAGCTCGCACAGCTGCGCGAATTGCAGCTGCGTCTCCAGCAGGTCCGGGTTCGCACTCACGATCAGCACGTTGCGCGCGCCGAGCTCGCCGCCGATGGCGATCAGCCTGCGCGCGGCCTCGCTCGCCTCGCGGCCCGCCCGGATCCAGATCACCTCGATGTCCAGCGGCAGCAGCGCCCCTTCGCGCAGCTGTCGGGCGACAGCCGCGGTGGTGGCATCGGTCCAGGTCTCCGTATCGCACCAGATGCCGGACGCACGATAGCCGGCCTGTGCGGCAGCAGCGACGATCTGGTCCGGCGGGAACTCCGGCAGCACGCCGGCAGCAAGCGATAGTACGTGCGTCATGGGCTACCCCTACAGGATGGCGATGGGATTCACGGGCGAACCGGTACCCATCTCCACGCGCAGCGGTGCCACCACGAACTGGAAGGTCCACTGCTGCTGCTCGTCACAGGCAGCGCACAACCTGTCGAGGCGAAGGTTGTCGAGCAGGTGCACGCCCATCGCCACGAGCGTGCACTGGTGCAAGGGCATGCCCCAGCCCTCGATGCCGACGCCGGGCAGCGGGTCCGACACCCCATCGCTGCCAAGCACGGCGATGCGTCGCTCGTGCAGCCAGGGCGCGCACTCCGGATGCATGCCGGCCATGCCGTCCTGCATCGGCGAGGTGGGGCCGATCTTCGCGCGCCTCGCATCGCGGCCCGTGGCCACCAGCAGCACGTCGCCCTCGCCCACGCGCACGCCCTGCGCAGCTTCGGCCGCCTCGATCTGCGCCAGCGTGATCCACTCGTTCGGCTCGAGATAGGGCTTGCCGAGCAGGCGCGGGATGTCGAGCAGCACGCCGCGGGAGACGATGCCATCCGCCGCACACATGATGCTGCCGCGGCGCGCACCCGTGCTCTTCACCTCGCTCGCATCGAAGCCGTTGTACATCTTGCCGTCCACGAGCACGTGGCAAAGCGCATCGATATGCGTCGTCGCCATGCCATGGAAGGCCACGCCCACGAAGTCCATCGTGGCCTCGAGGCCCACGCCGGGGATCACGCAGTCGTCGCCGCCGCGGATCATCATGTGCAATGCGGGATGCGGGTTGTCGACGCCGGGATGCACCGCGAGCTCGCGCGCGCAGCTCACCTGGCGCCCCGAGCGGATCGCCTCGCCGGCCTCGCGCAGTTTGGCGGGCGTGATGTAGTTGAGCGCGCCACGTTCGTCGTTCGCGCCCCACCTGCCCCAGTTCTTCACGGACTCGAACACGCTGCGCATGCGATCGGGTGCCCAGTGCTCGCTCATTGTGTGTGTCCTGTCTCTGGAGATGGGGTTCAGCTGCGCGGTGTGGCCGGCAGCAGCTCGAAGCGGAAGTTCACCACGTCGGCACGCGGGCGGTACACCTCCAGCGAAACCTGCAGCGGCCGGTTCGATGGCACGTCCGGCATGGTCGCCAGTTCACCGCCGCGATAGTCACCAGGTTCGAACACCCGGGAGCTCACGACGTCCCCATTGCGATCGAGCAGGTCCAGGCGAAGGTCCGGGAATGCCTGCGCGTACGGCGCCGTGTTGAGGATCTGCGCATCCACCAGCAGCAGGTCGGCGCGCTCCGGATGCGGCCGCACGATGATGTTCAGGCCCTGCATCGCGGCCTGATCGCGATAGGTCGGCACGTCGCAGCCGAGTACCGCACAGAGCCCGTCGTACACCGGGCGAATGCCCGGATCCGAGGACCATTCGTCGACCTTGTAGTAGAGGGTCTGCCCGAGCACGAGCAGCATGCCCGCGACGCCGATGCCGAGCAGGCGCCAACGACGCGGCGCTGGGGTGAACGACTCCTCGGGATCGAGCGCGAGCACGTCGAATTGCGAGCGCTCTTCACTCGTCAGCCCCGCCCGCAGTTCGAAGGGCGTCTCGAGCACGGCACGCCGGCGCCGCGCCGGGTCGTTGCCTGCAACCTCATCCGCAGCCTGGGGATCGAGCACGACGAAACGCGGTAGGGATGGCGGCTGAATTGCCGCCGCCTTCAGCGTCGCTGACTGATCCACCGCCGGCGCGTCGTCAGCTGGCGCGTCCGTCGTCGACCCATCCATCTGCGGCTGACGCGGGCTGGAAGTGCTGCTGCCTGCCCCGGACACGCCTGCAGCGGCCGGGTCCGACGCGACGTGATCAGCCGTTGGGTCGCTCGCGACAGGATCGTCCAGCACCACGGATACGGCTGCCTCGCCGTGGGTACCCAGCACGGCAGGCGCAGCATCGCTGCCCGCAGCAATGCGCGGGTGCACCGTGCCGATGGGTGCAGCGTCGAACGGCGGTACGACATCAACGAGCGAATCGCTGCCCGGCAGCGGCACCGCATGGGTGCGGGCGTCGAAGATGTCCAGACACGCACCACAACGCACGCGACCTGCTGCCGCCTGCAGTTGTGCGGCGTTCACGCGAAAGCGCGTGCCGCAGGCGGGGCACGCCGTGACGAAACGGTCTGCGCTCACGGCACGTCCGTGCGCGTTGCCAGCGCTGGGTGAGTCGATGCGGCCCGCCGCCGCCCCGGCAGGCATACCCAGTCCTCGCGCTGCATCACCGGTGCGAACTCGAAGTCCGGATAGGCGGCCATCACGGCCTCGGACTGGTGCGCGAGCACGCCGGACAACGCAAGCACGCCGCCCTCGGCGACGGTCCTGGTGAGCAGCGGCGCAAGCTCGATCAGCGTGCCCGCGAGGATGTTCGCGACCAGCACGTCTGCCTCACCGGCCGGCAGCTCGCGGCCATCGACGAGGCGCAGGCGGTCGCCGACGCCATTGTTCATCGCGTTCTCCGCCGTCGCGCGATGCGCCTGCGGATCGTGGTCCACCGCGTGCACGCGCTGCGCACCGAGCACGAGCGCAGCGATGCCTAGGATGCCGGAGCCGCAGCCGAAATCGACCACCCGGGCATCCTGCAGGGATTGCCCGGCGAGCCATTCGAGACACAGCGCCGTCGTGGCGTGGGCGCCGGTGCCGAAGGCAAGCCCGGCGTCGAGCAACACCACGTGTTCGCCCATCGCGGGCGTGCGCTCGCCGGTGGGGCAGATCCACAACCGTCCGCCAAGGCACACGGGCTTCACGTGCTGGCGCCAGGCGTCGAGCCAGTCCTCGTCGGCAATGCACCTGCAGTCGATCACTGGCGACAACGGCAGTGCGGCGGTGAGTGCAGCGGACGCGCTGCCGGCCTCGGCCGCGCTCGCGAACAATGCCTGCACGCGCAGCGTCTGCCACAACGGCGTGGCGCCAGGGTCAGGCTCGAAGATGTCCGGCGCATCGGCGTCCGGCACCGCGCTGACGCTGAGCGCCGCCAGCGACCAGAGCAGGGTCTCGACCTCCTCGAGGTCCTCCGCGGCAAGCGCGAACTCGAGCTGCCAGTAGCGCGCGGGTGCGCCGGCTTCGCCCGTGTGATCGCTGCCGGTCTCTGCTGCGCCGTGTTCCGCCGTCGTCACCGTTCAGTCCGTCAGCGTGAACAGTGGCTGCCCGACCTGCACGCGCGCACCGTTGCTCACGAGCACGGCCGCCACCCGGCCAGGTCGTTCGGCCTCGATGCGGTTCATCATCTTCATGCTCTCGATGATGCAGAGCACGCTGTCCGGCGCGACCACGCTGCCGACGTCCACGAACACCGGCTGCCCGGGCGCTGGCGCACGGTAGAAGGTGCCCGCCATGGGTGCACGTACCACCACGCCCGCAGGCAGGGCGGCCGCGGGCAGCGCCGAACCCGCATCGACAGGACCTCGCGGGTTTTCATCCGGCGCGGCGGCGGTACCCGACGCCGCGCCGGACCGCGACGAAACCGGCTGCGCGGACACCGCCGCCGCGGCGATCATCCGCAGCGTCTCCTCGCTCGGCGCCGCCGACCGCACGACGCGCACGCGCAGTTCACCGTCCTGCAACTCCAGTTCGGCGAGGCCAAGCGACTCCGCCAACGCTGCCGCCGCGCGCACCGTCGCCTCGTCGATGCGACCGAGCACGGTACTCACGAAGCCACCGTCGACAGTGCAGCCTGCACGGCGAGCTCGTAGCCCTGGGGCCCCAGGCCGACGATCACGCCGCGGGCGACATCCGAGAGGAACGAGTGCTGGCGGACGTCCTCGCGCGCGAAGGTGTTCGACACATGCACCTCGATGAACGGGATGGCGACGCCGAGCAGGGCTTCGCGCAGCGCGACGCTCGTGTGCGTGAGGCCACCCGGATTGATGACGATGAACTGCACGCCCTCGCCGCGTGCGGCGTGGATGCGATCGATCAAGGCCCCTTCCGAATTGCTCTGGAAGAATGCGAGCGTCTCGCCGGGATGCAGCGAACGCAGCCGAGCCTCGATGTCGGCAAGCGTCGTTGCCCCGTACACCGCCGGTTCGCGCGTGCCGAGCAGGTTGAGGTTGGGGCCGTTGTGCCCCAGCAGCTGCGCCATGGAAGGCTCCCGATGGACGGCGCGGCAGTCTGCCTCAAGGCCCTTGCGAGCGCACTCCCGACGCTGCCCTGACCTGCGCCTGTCCCGCCGAGCCCGCCGTCGCACCAGCGCCTGCCTCGGCTGCCGCGCGC
>SXGT01083322.1_pt1 | contig 23462 bp, 18 predicted proteins | sample 3176221 | NCBI WGS metagenome assembly SXGT01 (sample SAMN11356862, study PRJNA531348) | freshwater metagenome | isolation source: freshwater sample F1-120 | place: China: Fuxian Lake, Yuxi | collected 2017-12-25
GTTCAGAACGTCGTGAGACAGTTCGGTCTCTCTCCGCCACAGGCGTTGGATACTTGACCGGAGCGGTCCCCAGTACGAGAGGACCGGGACGGACCAACCGCTAGTGCACCAGTTGTCTCGCCCGAGGCATCGCTGGGTAGCTACGTTGGGAAGCGATAAGCGCTGACAGCATCTAAGCGCGAAGCGCACCGGAAGATGAGGTATCCCTGCAGAGGTGGGTAACTGCTTCTGTGAGAGTCCCCCTGGAGATCACAGGGTTGCTGGCCGGCAGGTGTAAGCACAGTAATGTGTTCAGCCAAGCCGGACTAATGGACGATGGGCTTTGTGTCTTTCATTGTGAGCCAGCATCAGACTGGTTGGGTTCCGACAACACTCTCCATACCCCGGCTCATCTGGGGTGGCCGATATCGCATGTCGTCTGGTTCGCTTCGCCTCACCGCCTCCGGTGGGGCGTTTTGCGTTGGTTCCCGGACAGACGGTGGACGTATCGCGCCCTCAGCACGGTAGACTGACCCTGCGCGGAAGTGGTGGAATGGCAGACACGCAAGTCTTAGGAACTTGTGCCTCCCAAGGCGTGCGGGTTCGACTCCCGCCTTCCGCACCAAGATCAGTCTCGTGGCCGGACGTCTTCAGTTGAAGACGTGTCCTGTGCTTTCACCCCGGGTAGACGAGTTCTTCCCGATCTCTTGCAGTTGGCTTGCAACTCGCCGCTCCCGTTTGAGGTGCTCTTGAACCTTCAAGAGGCGGCTTGACGCATCCGGTATCTCCAATAGTTCCTGACGGTCGGCGATATTGGCCGTTGGCAGGATGCGCGACGCGAAGTAGGAAAGCGCGATCGGTTCACTGGGGATCGCTTGTGCAATCCGTCCCAGCTGTTCCGTTCGGGTTTCATCATCGGTCATTGCGCTGAACAGCGTGGCGAAGAGGCTTCGCAGTTCGACAATGGTCTGGGTTGCAATCGCGCCAGTGTTTACCGAGTGGTCGGCCGGGTTAGGATGGGTTGCGCGGGTTGCGGCTTCGCTGAGTATCGTCACTGAGGCGGTGTGATAGGCGCGGTCGTTCTGGTGGGAATCGACTCGGAAGCGTTCACGGCCGAGGCACATGATGTCGTACCGTCCGTCTGGATACGGTCGGGTGTCCACAATGTGGGCAATTGTCCCGATCGAGTGGATACGCGCTGTACTTTCGTTGAATGGCTCTGGGGCCACCAGGACGACGCCAAAGCTGCGATCCTTTTCGAGACACTCCCTGACCATATCCCGATACCTCGCCTCGAATATGTGGAGTGGCAGGGGCGCGTCGGGGAAGAGGACGGCATTCAGGGGAAAGAGTGGTAGTCCGACGCGGTACATCGTGATTGTCTTCCTGCTAGTTTGCTCAAGTTTCGCACGTTTCCTGCGGATGTCCACAGGGTCGGTTCATGATCCGTAATGCTGGTGTCGGATCCAGTCAAGGGGGATGTGATGCGTGGTGCGCCGGATGGGCCTGCGGTGCCGCCTGATCTTGGACGATATAGGCGTGAGTTGGCGGCGATGATCCGCACTGGTTCGGCTAGTGCGTATCGTGACTTCTTGCGTGAGTGGTCAGATTTGCATCAGCGCGGTGTCGCTGAGAGGCTCATCACGATGGATGATGTGTCGCTGATGGTTCGCATCGCGCGGATGGCCTTGAGTGACCAGACCCTGTCGGACACTCATGAGTGGGCACGCTCGGTTTTAGCTGAGGCTGGTGTTGATGAGGTGCCTCTCGCTCCAGGGGCTGCGGGTGGACGGGTTTCCCAGTTGCAGGTCTCGAGGACCAGTACTGGCCTCAGGAGGCTGCCTCGGGCCAGGCGCGCTGTCAGGATGCGCGTATCGCGTCCGTCAAGGCCGGCCAAGTCCGACGATCAGGTCTGAAAGCTCATGTTTCGGGCCGGACAGGCGTGTCCACGTTTCCGGCAATGGTAGAGGGCGTTGGTAGACTCCCGGAGCGGTGCGCCGATGTCCTTCTTGGGCAGGTGTTCGTGAAGGGTCGGGTGAGATGGTTCGTTGGGCGAGTTGCAATGAGATGTTCGAGGGGTGGGACATCGCCTCGCAATTTGCCTGTCTCGCTTCGCTCGGCTACGGAGGTGTGGAGATTGCGCCGTTCACCTTGGCTGCGCGCGCCAGTGAGATTTCTTCGGCCACTCGGCGTGAGGTGCGGACCGAGGCTGCCCGTCTTGGGCTGACGGTTACCGGTTTGCATTGGCTGCTGGCCGGCCCAGCCGCTGAGAGTGAAGGTTGGCATCTGACTGACCCGGACGCGCACGTGCGTTCCAAGACTGTGGCGTACATCGGGGAGTTGGCGTCCCTTTGCGCTGATCTCGGCGGTGGTGTGCTGGTCCTTGGTTCGCCCCGTCAACGGTCAACCACCGGTGGGCTGTCGGTAGGTGAAGCCACCAAGCTCCTCGTGTCGTCCATTGAGGCGGCACTGCCGGCGGTAGCGGCGGCCGGGGTGACGCTTTGCCTAGAGCCGCTTCCCAGTGCCGAGACCGATGTCATCAACTCCTGCAATGAATCGCTAGCGGTCATCCGAGAGCTGGACCACCCGAACCTCCGATTGGTCCTCGATGTGAAGAGTCTTGCGGCCGAGGGTCGTGTCAGTGGCGAGTCTATTCCAGAAATCGTCCGCCGAGTTGGGCGATCGGTTGAGTATGTGCAGGCGAATGACGAAAACCGGGGTCACCCCGGTTCCGGTTTGATCGACTTCGTGCCGATCATGTCTGCATTGAAGGCAATCGACTACGACGGATGGGTATCGATCGAACCGTTCGATTTCCGGCCGGGCCCAGAGACGATCGCTCGCGAGAGCATTGAGTACTTGAAAGCATCGTGGGCCTCGGCCGGAGCGTCGGAAGGTGCAGTTCATGGATCCGCTTGAGTTCATCGTCCGCGCCGGTCCACACGCCCGCACTGCCTGCCCGGTTTGGGTGCAACTTCCCGTGCCACCGGCGCCCGCTCCAACGCTTCGTCTATTTGATGAGGAAGGCAATGAGGTTCCGTGTCAGTCTGAGACGTCAGGGGTCAGCGCGGATGAGCGGCTTCTCCTCGCATTCATTGTGCGTGACCTAGAGGCCCATGCTTCACGACGCTACAGGTTGGAGCCTGGACCACCGATCGCCTCAGTGATTGAAGGTGTGCCACCCGAAGCGACTAGTGGAGACGTTGTTGCGGGGCCACCAGATGCCGTTGCCGTGGTGGAGGTTGTTGCCGCCCCTGATCTTCAGGCGTCAGTCGAAATGGATTCTGCTCTGGAGAGTTCACCAGTGCTGAGCGCAGACGCCGGCAGCGATGAGACCGTCGAGAACGCACCAGAGGAGGTTGTCGAGGTTCCACGAGTGCCACGGGAAAAGCTTCCAGGTGTCGCGCTTACGGAACTCCCGGATGGTGAACTTGCCATCGATATCGAAGGGGACCACTTCACGTCGTACCGGTTCAGTGCGGATGGTCAACGGCCGTACTTCCATCCCGTGATTGGCCCCACCGGGCTGTCAGTCACTCGTGAGTTCCCGATGACTGAGGGCATCGAGGGTGAGACCAGTGATCATCCCCACCATCGGGGCATGTGGACGGCGCACGGTGACCTGAACGGTCACGACAACTGGCTTGAGGGGTATGGCAAGGCAACCATCAGGCATTCGGGCTTCTCGCGCCTCGTCTCTGGGCCGGTTTACGGATCGTTCGATGCGGGAAGCGAATGGATTGACCGATGGGGATCCATTGCCATGACCGATACGCGCCGCGTGACCGTATTCAATGTCGGACCGAGCGAGCGACTAGTGGAATACAGCGTCAGGTTCAGCGCGAGTCACGGTCAGGTCACGATGGGTGACACCAAGGAAGCAGGCATTCTGGCCATCCGGGTTGCCACGAGTATGGATGGGCCTACCAAGGCGAACCCGGACGGGGTTGGGCGCATCGAGACCAGCGATGGGGCTATCGGGGAGGACGAGGCGTGGGGACGCCGTGCGTCCTGGTGCGATTACTCAGGGCCAGTCGCAGATCACATTGTTGGTGTTGCGATCATGGATCATCCCACGAACCCACGCTTTCCGACCCACTGGCACGTGCGCAACTACGGCCTCATGACGGTGAACCCGTTTGGCCTGCACGACTTCTATGGTGACACCGATGCACACCGGGGTGACTTCATCATTCCGCCGTACGAATCACGGGTTTTTCGTTACCGCGTACTCATTCACGGGGGAGATGCGGTGGCCGGTTCCGTGCGCGATCGTTACCACGACTTTGCCAATCCCCCGACGCTGGAGGTGTGCTGAATGGAACCGGTTTCGATCGTTGCGGCGTCCGGGTTCCTGAGACCGGCCGTCGCTCGGCACACGCTTCTCGTCCCTGCAGTCGTTCCACCCGGTGTCGACCGCCTCGAGCTTCGGGTCACCTTTGAGCCGTCACGGGTGAACGGCATCCAGAACCTGGTTACCTTGGCCGTCTTCGAGCCTGATGGCTCCTGCCGTGGTGCAGCCCATCGCCATGAACCGGCACAGATGGTGGTCGTTGCCGTTCGGGGATCGACTGGCGGGTTCGTTGACGGGCCGGTTGTTGCTGGCGAGTGGACGGTCGCGATCGATGTCCATTGTGTTGTCCCGTCTGACGTCGGAGGGGTCCGGTACACCTTCGCGATCACTGGTTCGTTGGGTGGGGGAGCGAGCGTCGAAGCCCGCTTGCCGGCGTCAATTCCGCCCCATGGATCGGTTGCGTCTGCTGAACCGCGAGTAATGATCGACACCATGCGGGACGTGAGACCCCGATGGCTGAAGGGCGACCTACACATCCATTCGGATCACTCGGATGGACGCTGGACGGTCGGAGCAATCGTCGACCACGTGCGACGGTTCAGTTTGGACTACGTGGCACTGACCGATCACAACACCGTCAGTGGCACCCGCCATCTTCGCGAGGCGCTAGGAGCGGCGGGGCTCGCAACCGTGGTCATCCCTGGCATGGAACTGACGACCTTCTTTGGTCATGCCAACGTGTTGGGAGTTGAAGACTGGGTGGATTGGCGTACGGTCCCTCCCGGGAGTGATGTGGTCCCGGTTGGCGATGCCGAGGGGGTTGAGGTTGGCGAGGGTGACGAGGCATTGACCTACTCCGTGCATCGGCCAACCCGCACGATGGCCGAGACAGCAAGCGCGGTCCAGTCACGAGGTGGCCTGTTTGTCGTGAACCATCCGCGGTCTGTGGGGTACCCGATGTGCACTGGTTGCCGCTGGGACTTTGACGACGCGCCCTCGTACGCAAACCTGATCGAAGTGATGAACGGCGATTGGCCTCGTCGACAGAACGATGACGCCATGACCCTCTGGGACCGGTGGCTCGCGCTTGGATGGAGGGTCCCGGCGACCGCGGGTAGCGACGCACACGCGGCCCCGCTTCACGCCGATCGCGTTGGGTTCACCTACGTGCACGCGGTCCCGGACATGGCCGGCATCTTGGCCTCGGTGAAGGCTGGACGATCGTTTCTCTCCCGTGGGCCGCATCTTGCGTGGCAGTCACCCAGTCCGGGCGAGGCTGTTCCCCGCAACGCAGATGAGCTTGCCATCGAGGTGCGTGGTGCCCCGGTCGCAAGCGAATTGAGGCTAGTGCGTGACGGTCAGGTCGTGGATAGGCGTCCGGCACCAACCGATGACACGGTCGTGACATACGCGCTTCGGTCGCGCCCGGCGGAAGGCACTTGGTTCCGGGTGCATCTGGTGCGCGCTGGAACCACCGAGTTGCTCGCGATCACGAACCCCGTGTGGGTCGGTCGGTAAGTAGAAGCCAACCGGGCAACGCCGCGTGCGGTTAGCGCGGTGATCCCATGACAGCGTGGTACGCGTCCACCGTGGCATCGGCAATGCGTGCCTGCGTGAAGCTGGCATGAACCCGGTCGTGACCACGACGCACGAGGTCTCGCCTCAGCTCATGGTCGTCGCGCAGGCGTCGCAGGCAGGATGCCAGGGCTGTGATGTCACCCTCGGGAAAGACCAGTCCTGCATCGGCGATCAGGTGCGGGATCTCACCAGAATCCGATCCGACGACGGCCACGTCGCAGGACATTGCCTCGATCAGCATACGCCCAAATTGCTCTTTCCATTTCACCGTAGACAGGGATGGCAGTACGGCGACATCCAGTCGGGACGCAAACGCCGGCACCTCGTGCGACGGTACACCCGGCACGATCCGGAACCGGTTACCAAGCCCACGTTCCACAGCGAGGGCGCGCAGACGGTTCTCCTCCGGTCCCCATCCCAGAATATCAAGGCGGGTATCGTCGCCCAGTGAGGCTACGGCTTCCACGAGGAGATGAACTCCCTTGAAGGCGTGAAGTCGTCCTGAAAACCACCCGACAGTGAGTGGCGCACCGGACGTGCGTGCGGGATTGGGGCGGAAGAGTTCCGGATCAACGCCGAACTGAGGTATGACCCAAGAGGGTCCTGCATAGCCTTTGGCGCGAAGGACCTCGACGGCGTCACGGTTGCCCGCCAAGGCACCCCCGATGTTTCGGTACACATACTGTTCGATGAGTCTGAAGGGTAGGGGGTAGGCGCGGTTCAGGTTCTGCCAAGTGAAGAAGAGAGTGCGCGCGCCGCTCCGCTGAGCTAGCCAAAGCGCGTGCGCGGTTGCGACGTTATAGGGTTCCTCGTCAATGTGGATCAGATCTGGTCGGGTATCGCGGATCAGCGCTGCCAGTCCGGGATAGAAGTGGAAGTGGAAATGGCCGTTGAAGGCCATGGGAGTCTCGATCAGGCGATATCCATCGGTGTGCCTTCGTTCCAAAGGCACACGTCGTCCGGCATCGTCCCGCCAGTACGGCGGAACGATGACAGTGAGATCAACGCCGCGCGAGGCAATCTCCTCGAGTTTCTTCTGGTACGCCCCGGCGATGCATGCCTTCGAGATCATCAGTACCCGCATGGATTTCTCCAGACCCGGGGCATCGCTCGTTGATCGGTATGCGGGCGTGGAAGTCGCATGATGGTCAAGGCGTCCGTCCGGAGACGTTTCGTGGCTTGTGCGTGTCGATTGCCGCCTTGTACGCATCGGAGGTCTGACGCGCGCAATCCTCCCACGTGAAGCGTGCTGCCTGCCTCGGGCCACGCGTCGCGAGGTCGTTTCGCAGACCCTCATCCCGCCATATCCGGGCAAGGATGGTTGCGAGTTCTCCAGGCGTGTCCGGGTCGAACATGATTGCTGCTTCACCCATCAGTTCGGGAAGGGATGTTCGATTGGCGCACACAACGGGCGTACCGGCCCGCAGAGCTTCGAGAGGGTCAAGGCCAAACCCTTCGTAGGTCGATGGGAAGACGAATGCCTCCGCCAACTGCATCAGGGCCGCCTTGTCTTCTTCGTCGATGAAGCCCGGAAAAAGGACGGTATCCTGCAACCCGGCTTCATTGACCTTGCGCCGGATGTCTGGAAAGAGGCTTGGCCTCTTCCCCGGGTGCGGTACCCGTCCGGCAATGACCAGATGGACACCAATGGATGGGTCCAGGGACGCAACCGCGTCTACCAACCCGGTCAGGTTCTTTCGTACGTCAAAGCCTCCAAGGTAGAGAAGGAAGCGTTCGGGCAGGCTGTATTTGTCCCGCACGGCTTCACGTACATGGGTTGGCACGGGGGTGCCTAGGTGCGGGTCGACGCCGAGATAGATCGTCCGAACCCGTCCCGGTGCGATACCAAGCAGTCGGATGATGTCGCGGCGGGATGCTTCGGAGTCGGCCAGGACAAGTGTCGCGGCGCGCGCACCGGCGCTGACCAGATGGTTGTAAAGAGCGACCAGCGGTGTGGTGACGTAGGCGGGCATGACCAACGGGATCAGGTCGTGGATGGTGACGACCGTTGGGATGCCTTGGGTCATCACGGGTGGCCCGAAGTACGGGACATGGATGCAGTCCGCTTTGGTCTGGCGCGCTGCGAGGGGGAAGGTCAGCTGTTCCCAAATGACTTTGAGAAGGTCGTTTGGCAGCCGTCGGCTAGCGATCGGCGCTGGGAACGGGGCGAGTATGGGTTGCGTGCGAAATGCTGCCGGCTGTGGTCGGGTTGTGCGGTCGGAGATAAATGGACACAACGAGACATCTCCACCAAGTCGATCGGTTGCGCCGATAAGGTGCGAGACATACTGACCACTGCCGGTTGCCGGATGGGCAAGGAAGTGAGCGTTGAGTGCGACCACGACACCCGATCGTCCCGCCTTATTCATGGACGCATCACTCTTGCCGTCAACCACATCCCGGGAACGGATGAAAAGGAGCGGTCGCGCCAGAGTGGCGGGCATCACTCAGGTTGCGATGCCTCTTCACTCCAATGCGCTTGGCTACTCGTCTCTCGTTGTCAGGCGTGTGCGCCGCGGGTCGCGAGCTCGCGTTCACGCTGTTCACGCACCTCGGTGGCGAATGCCTCGAGGGATTCGCCGTGTCGCTTGCTGGCGCGCCAGAATGCAGCTAGCGCACGTGCTTCGGTGGTGCCGGTTGCCTGTGCGAAGTCGCGCACGGCATCGTGCACACCCGGGCCATCGGCCTCGCGCTCGATCTGATTGAGTTCTTCCCGGAGGGTTGCAAAGAAATCGTATTCTGCCATGGTCTCTAACGTACCAGACGTGTGCCCATGCTGGTAGGCATCGGCGTCAGAACGGCAGTGCCCGCGCACCCGCCAAAACGGATCGGGAGCACTGCGTCCAACCACCCCGGTGCCAAGGTTGTTCAATGTGCGCTTGGCTTGCCGGGGTCAGTCCGGGGTCAGGCCGACTGCGGTTGCGGCACCGGCGTTGTGATCGCGGCGCCGTTACCACTTCCGGGTTCGATCGCAAATGTGAGGGACTTGCCATCACTGGAGATGTCGACCGTGACCGCGGTGCCGGCCACAAGTTCATTGGCGAGGGCCTTGCGGGCGAGGGCGTTCTCGATTTCACGCTGCACGAGGCGCTTGAGTGGCCGGGCGCCGAAGGTCTCGTCGTATCCACGTTCCAGAAGCCAGTCTGACGCTGCGTCGGTGATCGTCAGGCCAATCTGCTTGGCTTCAAGCCGTGCGTGGAGGTCGCGGACGATCTTGTCGATGACGTGGCGCAGCTGCGGACGGGTGAGCCGGTTGAAGACGAGGATTTCGTCGATCCGGTTCAGGAACTCTGGACGGAACGCCTTCTTCAGCGAGTCGAGGACCCGGGTCCTCATCTCCTCGTAGCGTGAATCATCAGTGCCAGACCCCGTTGTGCGGAAGCCGAGCGGCCCGGCCTGCAGGCTGATCCCGGATGTACCGACGTTGCTGGTCATGATGATGATCGTGTTGCGGAAATCCACGGTCCGCCCGTGCCCATCAGTCAGGCGCCCGTCATCCAGTATCTGGAGGAGCGCGTTGAAGATCTCAGGATGCGCCTTCTCAACCTCGTCAAACAGGATTACCTGATACGGACGGCGCCGAACCGCCTCGGTGAGTTGGCCACCTTGGTCAAAGCCCACATAGCCTGGAGGTGAGCCGAAGAGGCGTGAGACGGTGTGGGGTTCCATGTACTCGGACATGTCGAGACGCAAGAGCGCATCATCGGCGTCGAACACGAATTCGGCGAGGGCCTTGGCAAGTTCGGTCTTGCCAACGCCTGTCGGACCAAGGAACAGGAACGTTCCGATGGGGCGCTTGCCATCGCCAAGGCCTGAGCGTGACCGGCGCAGGGCATCGGCGACGGCAATGACCGCCTCGTCCTGAGCCACGACACGACGGTGGAGTTTCGCTTCGAGGTCGAGCAGCTTGGTTGCCTCTTCGGAGTAGATGTTTGCCACCGGCACACCCGTCCACTTGGCGACCACCTCGGCAACATCCTGAGGGGTCACGACCGACTGTGGCGCCACGATGCCAGGGGATGTCGCGCCCAGTTCCTGCTCAAGGCTGAGGCGTTCCTGGCGCAGACGCATTGCCCCCTCGTAATCCCGCTCAAGGGCAGCCTTGTCTTCCAGCTCATGCAACTGCCGGATGCGTGCAACGCGCCGGGGTGCGTCGGGATCCTTGGCGAACCCGCGCAGACGGACCTTGCTGCCGGCTTCGTCCATGACGTCGATGGCCTTGTCGGGCATGAAGCGGTCGCTGATGTAGCGATCGGCAAGTGTCGCGGCGGCCACGATGGCGTCGTCACCAATGATCAGGTTGTGGTGCTGTTCGTACCGGGATTTCAGGCCACGAAGGATCTCGGTGGTGGTTGCCACGTTCGGCTGTTTCACGTAGATGGGTTGGAACCGGCGTTCCAGGGCGGGATCGCGTTCGATACGGGACCTGAACTCGCCAAGGGTCGTGGCGCCGATGGCACGCAATTCGCCTCGCGCAAGGGCAGGCTTCAGCATGTTGGCCGCGTCCATTGCACCTTCACCACCGCCGGCTCCGACAATCATGTGGAGTTCGTCGATGAACAGGATGACTTCGCCGTTGCGTTGGCCGATTTCGCCCAACACTGCCTTGATACGTTCCTCAAACTCCCCGCGGAACTTTGACCCGGCGAGAAGCCCGGTGAGGTCGAGCGCAAGGACCTTCTTGTTTTGCAATGGCACGGGGACGTCACCGCTGGCGATACGTTGGGCAAGTCCCTCGACAATCGCGGTCTTCCCAACACCCGGTTCCCCGATAAGGACCGGATTGTTCTTGGTTCGCCTTGCGAGAATCTCCATGGCGCGAAGGATCTCGTCGTTGCGCCCGATGACGGGATCGAGTTTCCCCTCGTGCGCCAAGCGGGTCAGGTCAACGGTGTACTTCTCGAGGGCGCGATACGTGCCCTCCTGGTTCTGGTCGTCAATCGGGCGTTCGCCCCTGAATTCCCTGAAGGCGCGCGTGGCGTTCTGGGCGTTCACGCCGGCGGCGTTGACCATGTCGGCACCCGGCCCACCTTCCGCCAAGGTGGCGAGGAAGAGGTGCTCGACACCGATGAACTTGTCTTGCTGTTGGTTTGAAGCGAAGATGGCAGCGTCTAGGATGCGCTTTCCACGCCGGCCAAGGAAGAGTTGTCCGGAGGCACCTTGGCGCGGTTGGCGTCCGAGGTGTGCGCGGACCTGGGTTGCGATTGCCTGGGGATCGGCCTTGAGGGAGGCAACGGCATCGACGACCGGACCGGTGTTGTCCAGAAGAGCAAGCAGAAGGTGTTCTGGTTCGACCGTTGCGTGCCCGAACTGGGTAACGATTTCCTGGGTGCGGGCCATGGCGTCTTGGGCTTGGCGGGTGAAACGCTCCATCGGGATCATGATTGGTTGCTACCTCGCTTGTGTGGTGACTTGAGTGCCTTGCACGCAAGTGAAGTATAGTGGCGAGATGCAGGGTTGTAAAGGGTAGGGTGCTACGGCGGCATCCAAACGCGGAGCACCAACCGGCATGGAAAGCGATACCGTCCGCGAGCGCTTCGTGCGCTTCTTCGAATCCCGGGCACACCTTTCCACCTCCAGTGCGTCCTTGGTCGTGCAGGGCGATCCAAGCGTGTTGCTGACCAGTGCCGGGATGCAGCAGTTCAAGCCCTTCTATCTTGATCCCTTCCGTGCGCCGTCGCGCCGGGCGGTCACCATCCAGAAGTGCATGCGGACGAGTGATATCGAGGAAGTGGGGGATGACACCCATCACACTTTCTTCGAAATGCTTGGCAATTTCGCATTCGGGGCTTCTGACCAAGGGGGCTATTTCAAGCAGGAAGCGATTACCTACGCGTACGACTTTGTCACGAAGGAACTTGAGTTGCCGGTCGAAAAGGTCTGGGCTACGACGTGGTCTGGTGAACCTGGGATACCGGCTGATGAGGAAGCGGTGGCGCTTTGGGTTGCGGCCGGCATGCCGATGGCGCGAATCCGTGGTCTCAACCGCAAGCCTGACGGTTCTCGCGAGAACTTCTGGGGACCGACTGGTGACAGTGGTCCGTGTGGCCCCTGCAGCGAGTTGCACGTCGATGTCATTGGCAGTTGTCCCCAAGGTGCCCCGGATGCCGAGTGTGGTCCGGGTCACGAATGTGGGCGCTTTGTCGAGATCTGGAACCTTGTCTTCAACCAGTTCTATCAGCAGACCGATACGTCTCTCCGTCCCCTCGAACACACAGGGATCGACACGGGGGCGGGACTTGAGCGGATCGTTGCCATCCTCCAGGGGGTGCAGTCGGCGTACGAGACCGATCTTTTCCGTCCGATCGTAGCCGCCGCCGAGGAGAGGTTTGGGGTCAAGTACGGGACCTCGCGCGAAATCGACCGGTCACTCCGGATCGTTGCGGATCATGTGCGAAGCGTCACCTTCATGGTCTCCGACGGGGTTTTCCCGTCCAATGAGGCGCGCGGGTACGTCGCCCGTCGCCTCCTGCGCCGTGCAGTCCGGTATGGCCGCCTCCTTGGACGGAGCGGACCGTTTCTCGCGGCACTTGTTGATGCGACGATTGCACGCTTTGGCACCCTCTATCCGAACCTCGTGGAACGTGCAGCGACGATCCGGCGTGTCGTCAACCAGGAAGAGGCGAGGTTCTCCGAGACCCTCGCCGCCGGGACCGAACTTCTTGACGAGGCCCTTGGTCGCCTGTCTCCGGCAGAGGCACTCGCCGGGTTGACGGCCTTCAGGTTGTATGACACCTATGGGTTTCCGCTGGAACTGACGCGCGAGGTTGCTGAAGCACGAGGGGTCGCGATAGACGAGGCAGCGTTCCACGTCGAACTCGAGGCAAGCCGCGTCCGCAGCCGGGCCTCACAGCGTTTCACGAAATTGGCGGAACTCGACCTTCCCGCAGTCACGACCGATTTCGTCGGATACGACCGACTAACTGTCGAAGGTGCGGTTGTGGTCGCCCTGCGTGCGGGGGGTGAGCGGGTGGTTACTGTCGAGGCCCACACGGAGGATGTGTGGGTCGTGGTCGACCGGACGCCGTTCTACGCCGAGCGGGGTGGTCAGGCAGGTGATTCCGGCATGCTCATTGGCCCTCACGGACGCATCGCGGTTGTGACAACCCAGTCGCCCCAGGGTGAAGGGGCGATTGTGCATGTGGGGCGGGTCATCGAGGGCGTCATCGCCGAGGGAGATTTGGTCGTCGCGCAGGTTGATGAGGATGCACGCCGAGGCACGATGGCGCACCACACGGCGACTCACCTTCTCCACGCCGCGCTTCGCGCTGAACTCGGGGAACACGTGCACCAGTCCGGGTCACTCGTGACACCTGATCGCTTGCGGTTCGATTTTGCGCATGGGCAGTCACTCACTCCCGACGAACGTCGCAACGTTCAGGAACGGGTAAACCGGGCCATCAGGGCAAACCTGCCGGTGTCGGTTGTCGAGGTTCCCACCTCCGAGGCCGTCAAGATGGGGGCACTGGCCCTGTTTGACGAGAAATATGGTGATCTTGCCCGTGTCGTCACGGTTCCCTCGCCGACACCCTTGTTCCGTCACGATGCAGACGATGAAGCCCCGTTGAGCCGTGAGCTATGCGGTGGGACCCATGCATTCCAGACCGGTGATGTCGGCCCGTTTGTGATCCTGTCGGAGGGAAGTACCGGGTCGGGCATTCGTCGTATCGAGGCTCTCGCAGGTGCCTCGGCGATGGCGTACCTGGACCACCAGTCAACTCTTCTGGACGGGCTTGCATCACGACTCGGTGCGACCCGTGAGGATGTCGGTTCGCGGTTCGACAGCGTGTTGGCTGAGCTAGCCGAGGTGCGTCGACTTCTCGAGGCATCCGAACGCCGCGAGGCACAGGATGCGTTGTCGGTCGCCTTGGCACAAGTCCAGACCTTTGCCGATGCCGGTGGACAGACGGTCGCCGTCCTGGGTGCCGAGGTCGCCTCATCGGCCGCGCCTACGCTCGACCGTCTGCGAGAAGCATCCGACTGGCTTCGAGACAAGATTGGCGTACCGGCTGTCATCGTTCTGGCGTCTGTCGTAGACGGCCGGGTCCAGGTGATTGCGACGGTGCACCGTGATCTGTCGCGTGCCATGGGCGCAAACCGGGTGTTGTCCGAAGTGACTGCCGAGCTAGGTGGGCGGGGAGGTGGACGCCCGGAGATGGCGCAGGGTGGTGGTGGCGATGCCACGCGTCTGGGTGCGGCGCTTGCCCGGGGGATTGCCACGGCGCGTACTGCGCTTTCGGGTTGAACGCATTCCCGGCGCGGAACCTCCTGACGGGATGCGTCGTGAACTCGTTGGGGTGCCTCTGTATGCCGATGCCTGCGCTTCTGGTGGCAGAACGTAGCCACACGGCCGGTCTGCGCGAGGCGCGGTACGTGTGATCCTCTGCGGTGCCCGTCGCACCCGGGCAATCGTTCTGTCTTCATTCGCCGGTTGACGGAAGATGCGATCTCACGGGCTGCGACTGCATACCCGTGTATCCGGCCTGGATGCCGGTCGAAACACAGGGAATGAGCAGAATGCCTCGCCAGACGATCGCAGAATTGCTGGGCCGGATTGGCGTGAGTGGTCTGGCGGCGATACGGCGACGCATTGGCGCAGGACCGGGTCGCAATCCGGGTTCAGATGGGGTGTCGAACCTGATAGCGGCACCGGGTTCATCCGTTCTCTCGGTGATAGATTGCGGCACGGGCCTAATCAAGGCCGTGGTCGTCGAGCCCGAGCAACGTGGTGATGACTTGTCTGCAACCGGTCAAGTTCGTGTTTTGGGGGTTGGTGTTGCCCCTAGTCCAGTGACTTCGGCGATCGAAGTCGACCCCGGAGAGCTGTTGACTTCGGCCGAGCGTGCTCTGCGGGAGGCGGAAGATGTTGCCGGAACGATCCCGCGCCGCGCGATGCTGGCAGTCCCAAGTGCGCAGACCGTTGTGGCGTTGGGAGAAGGAACGATCATCCGTTTCTCGCCCTCGGATCCCATCACCCGGGACGAGTTAGCCGAGGCAATGAGTTTGGCCCGATCTGCCGCGTTGGCCAAGGCGCGCGAATACATGCGGGAAGACCGGGGCGACGTGTCGGATCTCCGCGTCGTGAGCGCGGCCCTCTTCTCGATCATCGTTGACGCCCGGAGTGTCACCGAGGCCGTTGGTTTGACGGGTGCGAAGGTCACGGTTTCGCTCGCAGTCGCCACTACCGAAATGGCGGTGTACCGCAACCTCCGTGCGTTGGCGCAGCGCCTGGACCTCGAACTGGTCGGCGTGATCGCGGTGCCAGCCGCCCTGGGCAGTGCAGTGAGGGCCAATGTACCGCCGTCCGGAGCCGTAATGATCGATATCGGTGCTGGCTCCACCACAATCGCACGCATCGGGCAAGGTGGAACGGAGCTGTCCCTGTCAGTGCCGATCGGTACGAATGCACTCGAGGACCATTTGGTGGCGGAGTCCGGATTGACGTCGTCCCAATCACGCGAAACCTTGAACCACTATGTGTCTGGCGATCTCGGAAAGATTTCCCGAAGTGCGAACCGGGATCACGTCCAACGGGTTGCGGTCTTCTTTGCATCGGTCTGGCGTGATGCGGTTGAGGTCCGGCTGGCTGAACTCGCGCGAGAGCGCCCACTCCCGCCCCTTGTCTGGCTTTGCGGCGGTGGCGCGCGATTGCCGGACCTGCGGGGTGTCCTTACCGGGCCAGCTTGGCGAAGTGAGTACTTTGATCAGACCCCGGTGGTGGCGGTCCTGGGAACCCAGGATTTGGCGGACTTGTGCGGGGAGCCAGAAAGACTGGGTCTGCTTCATGGGTCGGTCATCGCGCCTTCATTGGCACTTGGCATTGCAGGGATCCAAGCCATCGCGCCGACCGACGCGGCGTCATCCCTAGTTAGCCGCATGCAGTCGGCATAGCATGTGCGAGCGATGCTGTCGAAGGCGCGGATCGGTCATCCTTACCTGTTACGCGATGTAGCGCAGCTGTTGCGGCGCAAATCGCGGCCGCGATCCAGTGTCGTCGCTGGAGGAGTAACCGCAACCCTTCCGGGGCGTTGCGAGTACCAGAGTTATGGCAACTTCAACTGCTATCCACGCGAACGCGGAACAGAAACCTACCCTGCTTCCATGTCCTCCGGGTGCCTCGCTCCTTTCGCTCGCCTCTGCGATTGAGGCGACAACAAGGGTGCGCGTAATCCTCGACGCGCGTGACCTTCCGCCACTACTTCGTACACGCACCAGTCTGATCGTGTTGAAGAGGCGCGCAGACCGGCGTGGCAAGTTGCTGCGCTTGGTCGCTGCAAGCCGAGACCTGAGGCGCATGGCGGCTCGCGAGGGTATCGATGCCATCGCATCATCCGACTTCGAGGCTGTTGCATGGTCTGATCATGATTCGGCTTCCGGGTTTGGCCCGGCGGGTGCGGTGCCAGCGGTAGCAGTGCCACCGTCGCCAACGATGTCTGACAGGCAAGTTGATGACGCCGACTTGATCCGGTCGACGCCAGACACACGTCCATTGACTTTTCTCTCGAGGCAGGGACCTGCCGAGGTACGCATCGGGTTCGATGATGATCCGATGATGGGTGGCGAACCCACGCGTGCTGTGGATGACGGGCATTCGCCACATGCGCCGGCGTCGTCACTGACCGAGTTGCGCGCGGGCATGTCGACCGTCGAGGCCTGGCTTGATATCGATTTGACCCCGAGACAAGCCTCCGCCGCGTTGCCGCAAAGCGCAGCGTCTGGGGCGACGCATGACGCAACTGGAACAACACCATCGCATCCAGAGAGAGACCGCGCTGGGGTCCGGCGTACGCACACCCTGCGGATCGTTCGTGGCCCCGCGGCGGGCGCACCCGACGCGGAACTTCCTGACGATCCAGACGCGTCCCATGACTTGGAGAAGGGCATCGCGCCGTCTGGGCCGAACGGTTCGGCGGGCGGAGGCAGTGACGCACCCGTTGGACCGCGCCGCCCAACTGTGCCTCTCCGGGCGAGGCCCGGAAGGACGGCACGAGGCCGTCCGGGCAGCCGAACTGTGCTTGATCCCACGTTGGGTGAGCGCCGTCACGTTGAGAAGATCCGTCGGCTCGCAGGTGACGAGACCGGCGGTGCGGAGACTGGACGGGTGCAGCCAACCGCTTCGACCGAGTTCGTCGGCATTGGTGGGCCACGAGCCGAGGTTATTGGGGAAGCGGTCAGTGGCTTTCGCCAAGCCATTCAAACAGGCATTGGGTCCATCCCGGTCCGAAACTCGCGACGAAGTGCCTCGAGGATCGGAACAGGCGCGCTGTGGATGGTGCGGGCCTTGTTCGTCAATACCTTGCGATGGTTTTTCCGGATCTTGAGATGGCTAGGCGTCGGGCTCTTACGGATGCCTGCGCCGGTTCAGCGAGGGCTTGTCGGCTTTGCCGGCGTCTCGGTCCTGATTGGAATGTTTGTCTGGTATGTCGTTCCTTCGGCCACCGTCGAGATCGTTCCGGCGGTCGAAACGTGGTCTACCACGATGTCGATCACCATTGACCCGGGAGCCCGGAAGGCTGATCCGGTGACTGGGCGCGTTCCCGGTAAGTGGATCGTCAAGGAAGTAACCGAGACGGCACAGGTGCCGACATCCGGCAAGCGCACGGTTCCAGATGCACGTGCCTCGGGCGATGCTGTGTTTACGAACCGCTCCGAGAAAGTGATCACTGTGCCGAAGGGGACGATTGTCCTTGCTGGGTCGCAGCGGTTCGCGACACAAGTGGATGTGGTGGTGGCGGGCACAACCTTCATGGGAGCCTCGCGCAGGTTCGCCGTTAGCCGCGTCCCAATTCAGGCCCTCGTCGGCGGTGTTGCCGGCAATGTGGAGAAACAGCAAATCGTGGCCATTGAAGGCGCGCTTGCGGGACAGTTGGATGTCCAGAACGACGTGGCCCTCCGTGGAGGCACCGACCGTGCCATCACCTTCGTAACTCCCGACGATCGTCGACGCGCCCAGGAGAGTGCCCAGAAAACTGCCATTGACAAGTTGGCGTCTCAGGTCAAGTCGGTCTCCATCGACCCTCAAAAGGATGTCGCAGTACGCCTGACGACCCCTGGTGCGACCGGTATCGGACCCGGAGGACTGATTTCGGTTTCCGAGGTGACGCATAGCAAGAACGAGAATGACGAGGCTACAACGGTTCAGGCCACCGTGAAAGTTCGTTACGCCGTCACGACCTTCGCACTTGCAGATGTGCAGGAACTGGCGCAAGGAGCGGTGATCAACCGCGTCGCTCAGGAGCGACCGGGATTTGCGCCGGTGGCCGGAACGGCGCGGGCGCAGACCCCGGAAATCGGATCATTTGAGACGGTCACAGGTCAGGTCCAAGTTCGCGCCAGGGCCACTGCATCGATTGTTCCGGTTTTCAGTGCCTCCGACATCCGGGCGACGATCTCGGGCCTCACTCCCGATGAAGCCCGGGCTTACCTGCGATCGCTCCCTGGTGCTGCGTCCACCCGCCTTGAGGCGTGGCCAGAATGGAAATCGACCTTGCCGGCGATCGGGTGGCGGATTTCGGTGACAACTCGTTCTCCGGCAGGCAATGCACCGTGACCGTTCCACGGGTAGCCTGCCCTTTAGCGTGACCGGGCCTCTGACTGAACTGACCACCGATGACGGTCATCATTGCCCTGGATGTCGGTGATCGTCGTATCGGGGTTGCGGCGAGTGACCCGACCGGTCTGTTGGCGTCTCCAGTCGGTGCGATCATCCGCAGCGATCTGGCATCGACCCTTGATGGAATCGGTTCGGTGGTGCGCGACCGCGGTGCAACCTCAATGCTGATTGGCGTGCCCCTGGGCCTTCAGGGAGAGGCGACCAAAAGGTCTGAGGACATTCGCGCGCTTGCGAGGCGAATTGGGGCGCACATTGGATTGCCGATTGTGTTCCGGGACGAGCGAAACACCTCGCAGGATGCTTCGCGAATGGCGACGGCCGTGGATCTGGCCGGCGGACATGTCGACACGTTTGGTGATGGGTCTTCGGCAGGACGACGGGGACGGCTCCGCCCAATACCCTCAGTGCGAGAGAGGGAAGCGCGTCGTCGACGGATCGATGCCTTGGCGGCGACCGTCCTGCTTCAGGCTTACCTCGACGAACGACGCAGGCATGAAGACGCCCTCACGGATGCACGTGACGACAAGGTGGGGGACAATCAAGTAAGCAACCTTGGGCTGACTGATCCCGAGATGGACGGCAAACGGTGAGGGGTAATGGCCAGACAAAGCGACGTGGAACCGCGAACCAAGGGTGTTCGAGGGGCTGCGCGCGAGCGTCCTTCAGGCGAGACAGAACTGGCCTGGCGCAAGGGGTCTCGGCGACGCGGAGGCGAGTTGGGTGGCGGACGGATTGTCATGGCGTTTGTGTTTCTGATGGCAGTAGGTGGGTTTGCCTTCAACGCCATCTGGTTGGGCATGGGTGACCAGGAACCTTCGACGGTGGCTGTCGGAGATCGCGCGGTGGCACCGCGCACCGCTTCCTTGGGAGGGGTCACCCCGGTTCCGACTGTTGCGCCGGGCGCGCAGACGACCTTCATCATCGCACCGGGTGAAACGGCAACGGTGATATCCGAGCGGCTGGCCGAGGTGGGACTTGTCCCGAACGCACGGCTCTTCCGCATGGCGGTCATCTGGCGAGGCGCAGAGGACCGCATGCTCGCCGGGTCGTACCAGGTTCGGCAAGGCATGTCGATGAATGAACTCATCGACGCCTTCCAGATATCGAAGGTACGCGAGGTGACGCTGACTTTCATCGAGGGACGTCGCCTCGAGGAACAGGCCGAGACGATTGCGAAATCAGCGTCGGGGATTGATCCGGAACAGTTTGTCCTGAGTGCCCGGCGGGCGAGTTTCGTCTACGAGTTCCTGCAAGCCCGACCTGCAGGCACGACGCTGGAGGGCTATCTCTTTCCGGACACCTACCGGATCCCATCGAACGACACGACGGCCGATGACGTCATTCACTTGATGCTTCGCCGGTTCGGGCAGATCGTCACTCCGCAGTTTGTTGCAGAGGTCCGGCGTAACACGGGGCTACCCGATCTGACCGTGCATCAGATCGTGACGATCGCGTCGATTGTTGAACGTGAGGCGGCCGTCGCATCCGAACGGGCACGCATCGCGTCGGTCTACCTGAACCGCTTCCGGGACGGGGAAGGTCTGTTTGCCGATCCAACGGTGCAGTACGCCATTGGCAAGACAGGGGCCTGGTGGCCCGTCCTTCGTGACTCGCCGAGACTGATTGCGCCCGATTCCCCCTACAACACCTACGTGAAACGGGGCTTGCCTCCCGGTCCCATAGCGAACCCCGGGGAAGCCTCACTTCGTGCCATGGCCACCCCAGATGGAAGCGGCTTCAAGTACTTCGTCCGGAACGACGTGCGGAATGACGGCACACACGTCTTTGCCGCGACGCTTCGGGAACACGAGGCAAACCGGGTGAAATACCAGAGGCCCGGCTAGCCCGGGATATCATTCCGGCATGACAGAACTTAACCGCGATCACCTCGCAGGCGTGGGTGCGACACGTCTGGCGGCACTGAGGCGCCACCTTGCCTCCCTGAACGCCGATCCGGCGCGGACGGATGTGGTCGATGCGATCCTCATCACGCAAGCGGACAACCGTCGGTACCTGACCGGGTTCACCGGTTCGGCGGGTCAGGTCCTTGTGTCGGCGACCGATGCAGTGATCTTCACCGACTTCCGCTACGTCGAGCAGGCTTCAGTACAGGCCCCGGCGTTCACCGTCATCCAGCCTGCGGGGTCGCCATGGGCGGCGATCGCACAGCGCGTGTCGCAGCACGGCGTCGCGGGATTGGCAATCGAGTCTGACGACATGACTGTCGATGGCCATCGGCGGTTGGCGGCCTCGATGGTCGAACACGCCCCCGGGTGCGCCATCGTGGGCGTGGCAGGGCTGCTGATACCCCTGCGGCAGGTGAAAGATGCCTCTGAAATCGAGAAGATACGCCGTGCCGTCCTGATCGGTGACCGGGCAATGGAAATGGTCACCGCTGGACTGCGTCCCGGCATGACAGAACGTGAGATTGCGTGGCGTTTGGAGAGATCGATGCGGGAGGCAGGTGCGACCGGTCTCTCGTTCCCGACGATCGTTGCGGGCGGCCCGAACGGCGCGATGCCTCACCATCGACCGGGGAACCGCGAGATACAGGCGGGCGATCCGATCGTGATCGACATGGGGTGTGTCGTTGACGGCTACTGTTCCGACATGACACGGACGGTCGTGGTGGGGGAACCGGATGCAACATTCTGGAATGTGTACCGGACGGTTCTGTCTGCGCAATTGGTCTGCGAGGACGGGTTGCGGGGGGGAATGACCGGTAACGAGGCTGATGCACTTGCCCGAGACACGATCGGACGCGCTGGTTTTGATCCGGTGGCGTGCTTCGGCCATGGGACCGGTCACGGAGTTGGAATGGCGATCCATGAGCCGCCGTGGCTGAGCAGTTCCGAACGCGGTTCGGGGCGGATTCCGGTAGGCGCAGTGGTGACGGTCGAACCCGGGATCTACCTGCCTGGTTGGGGAGGTGTGCGCATCGAAGACATCGTGGTGGTTGGCGAACAGCGGTGTCAAGTCCTTACTACCGCGCACAAGCATCCAGTCGTCGCGGGCTGAGGACCGGCCCAGGCGGAGAAGACTGTCCGGGAGACCCGTACACTTCGGTGGCACAGGCCGGACGTTGTGCGCGGGCCTTGCTACTCATCAGCGTGCGCCTCGCCCGCCTTTCCGGGGGTGCCTGCGACGCCGGGTGCGCATGAACAATCCCGCCCCATCGCCCCTGATTGCAATACGCATCGCTTTAGAACTGGAGACTGACGACCGTGATCACAGTTGGCGAACTCCGCAAGGGAGTCGGGATCGAACTCGACGGCAAGATCTGCAGCATCGTCGAGTTCCAGCACATCAAGATCGGGCGTGGAGGGGCGTTGGCGCGCCTCAAGCTTCGCGATCTTCGAAGCGGGGCGATTTTCGATAAGACATTCTCCGCATCGGAGAAGTTCCGTCGTATCCGCATCGACCGTCGTCAAGTGACGTATCTCTATAACGACGAGTTCATGTACCACTTCATGGATCAGGAGACGTATGAGCAGCGTCCCATCACGAGGGACATCCTCGGCGACGCGGTGAATTACCTGAAGGACGGTATCCAGTTGGAGATCAACCTCTATGGTGAGGAAGCGATCGGAGTCGAGTTGCCCTTGAACATGGTGATGTCGATTGTGCAGACCGATCCCGGGTTCAAGGGTGATACCGCAACCGGGGGAACGAAGCCGGCAACCCTCGAGACGGGTCTGGTCGTGCAGGTTCCCTTGTTCGTGAACGCAGGTGACCGCATCAAGGTCGATACCCGCGACGGCAGCTACATCGAACGCGCGTAGGCAGGACGGCAATGACGACACCTACGGACCACTCAGACACCTCTCGCCTTGCAGTGATCCTGGGGAAGGACCTTGAGGTCGTGATGGCGGCCGTCACCCGGACATCCGTCGAGCAGGTCAGGGTTGAAGACGGCGACGTAGTGATCCAAGTCGTTCGCAGCGTTGGTAGCGGTGCGCCAACCGCCTCTGTGTCCCGACGTGGTTCCGAGGTGGCAGTTGCGGTGAGCGAAGTCGGTCACTCCTCCATCCCAGACCGTGCTGAGACAGGTTTGACCGAGATCCGGTCGCCCTCGGTTGGGTTCTTCCACCGGGCGCGGTCCGAAGGGGGGCCGAACCTCGCGGCAGATGACGCTCCGGTGGCAATCGGGGCACCGATCGGGGTGATCGAGACATTAGGCATGGCGGGGGAGGTGGTCTCCCCGGTTGCCGGTCGGCTTGAATTGCGTATCCAAGACGGTCAGGCGGTCGACTATGGCCTCGTGGTTGCGGTCGTCCACCCGGCGTAGGTCGTCGCCTGCAAAAACTGCCGACGGTCACACCGGTGACCGATGATGGGACGCGCCTGGTGACACCGACCATACTTGGGATCCGGTCCGGTGCCCTTGGGGATGTGCTGCTCGGCATTCCTTCGTGGCAGGCGATCCGGCGTGCCAACCCTTCCGCTTTGATTGTCGTGGCCGCGCCTTCTGGTCCGGCGCAATTCATCGCCTCGTCGGTGCCCGGACCGATAGTGATCATCCGTCCTGATACCCAATCAATCGCGGATCTCTACCACCCCGCGCCTTCGCCTGATCTGCATGCGCTTCGCTTGGCCCACCCCGCCCCTTCGCCTGATCTGCATGCGCTTCGCTATCTCGGCGCCGATAGCCGTTCACAGAACTACGGCAGTTACCGTTCCGCCGAAGGCCAAGGGTTTGATTGGGCGTCGGTGACGCACGCAGTGGTGTGGACCCAATCAGGGTTCGATATCGCTGACCGACTAAGGGCGCGGGGTGTGGGATGCGTGGTGGTCGCACCTCCGTTTCCTCCGGCAGGTGATCGAACGCATGTTTCAGAGTGGCTGGCAAGCACCATCGAACCAGTCGGCGGTGTCTTTCCGGATGGTTGGGATGCTTCACCGTGGATCATGCAACCCGGTCTGGATACACCTCCCCACCCCAACGCGCCTGATGGCAATACGCTTCGCTTAGCCCACCCCAACGCGCCTGATGGCAAC
>SXGT01816863.1_pt1 | contig 23460 bp, 22 predicted proteins | sample 3176221 | NCBI WGS metagenome assembly SXGT01 (sample SAMN11356862, study PRJNA531348) | freshwater metagenome | isolation source: freshwater sample F1-120 | place: China: Fuxian Lake, Yuxi | collected 2017-12-25
CCTCCTCCTCGCGTGCACCCCGGATCGTCCGGCCGTTCCCACACCCGCTCCTTCACCGGCGCCGTTGGTCGCTGTAGGCACCTCGGAGCCCGCGCAGTTCAAGTACTGTCGGCCCTGGGGCCTCCCCAATGCGAAACTACCGGACGACCCGCCCGATCCAAGCCAAGAGTGGACGCTGGGGCAAATCGAGAACGGTGACCTGGGCTGCTACGTCGCGCTGTGTGACAAGGACGGCGAATTGTACACTTTCCGAAGCGGCTACGCGGTGTGCAACGAGAACACTGTGATCGACAAGTGGTTCGGCCTGCAAGTGCAGGCGCAGTTCGAGCGGCTGCCGGCCGAGCGGGTCTGCATCTCCGAGGGGGAATGCACGAACGTCGCGGCTCGCGTCGGAGTGGCACGCTTGCGTCGCGTCGGGGATACGGACTGGTTGCCTTCGGACTGAGCCGTTGGTCGCGGGCTGATCGCAGCTCCGATCAGCGTCGCGCCTACTCAAACACCAGAGGTACTTCCACGGTGCCGGTGAACGACTTGTCGAACGATCCGGTTCGAATCGCTTCCAACACGCAGGGTCTCATGTTTTCATGGGGGCTCTGTACGTCCTGACGGCCTGTCATGGCGGAGCGGTCGCCAAACAAACGTTGGGTGCTGACCGTCACCTCGTCGACCGTCCCGTTCGACACCGATACATGCAGCGTCATTTCGCCTGCAAGATAGGGCTGGTGGTCACCGAGGGCCGCGCGATAACAGGCCTGAACGGCGGGTAACGTGGGCTGAAGGGCGGTCAAGAGCGCCCCGCTGTCGTGAATGGGCTGCGCCTGAAGCGTGCCAAATCGCACCATCCCCTGCGACTCCGGCGGAAGCGGGGGTGTGACCGGTCGAAGGGACTGGGTGATCGTGGTCCAAAGGGCGCGCAGCGATTCAAACGGGCCGTAATCAGCCCCTCCAACCGTCACCTGTCGATCGCACATGGCGTTCGACCACCGATACAAGACCGTCCCACCATCGCTTGCGCTCGTCGGCGGCGCCCCATCGATGGCACAGGCGTTGGTCAGGGTTTGCTCCACTTGGGCGGCTCGAAGAGAATCGATCTTGCCCAGGTAACCCCATGCCGAAGGAGGATCGCCGGCGGTGACGTAGACGGCGCCATCGGCGTAAAGTCGTTCGATGGTGCACACCGCGTGGCGGTTCGAAGTCTCTTCACCACGCGTACAGGACGACATTTCCAGCAAAGGGCGAACTGAGGCGTGTTCTCCGCGAAGCCCCCCTTCAACCGCCAGGAACGTCACGATGGGGGGCGGATCGCCACACGCATTCATCAGAGCAGCCCCTGCCGCCGCGAGGACCCGCCAGTTTCGCCACGCATGGGGCATCGAGGGTTTGTGCGAAAAGAGAGTCATCATGAGTGGAAGCATTCAGCGATTCGATTCAGGATGTCAAGGTGCTGATACGGGTTTTGAATAACGCTGTTAACAATCCGGAAGGCCTCGCTATTGGATTCGCGACGACTTCCGATCACCCGAATGTATGACTGCGTCGGGGTACTGCGGTTGCCCAATGAAACCGGGCCCATTCGTGTGAAAGAAAAGCTATGACGCTGGTCGTTTTTGGTTAGTCAAGTTGAATGGTGCGGCCTTCGATGGCGCAGGATTCCGAAAATCGGTCGGTACAGCATGCTACCTCCATCAGCCCAACCTCGCTTGCGTGGCGTTTGAGCGGGGACGCTGTTCGGTCGTCGTACACTTCGGCATGGAGGACTCCGTATTTGCAGATCCAAAAGACACTGGGATAATCGGGTGCACCAACATAAATCTCGGGGAACGAGCCACAGCATCGGGCGGTCCAGAAGACGAAAGGTACGATCTCTGACAGGGAGGCCAGATCGACGACCAGTCCACCGTCAAAGGGCTCGGTGGGCAAAAGAGATCGCACCTGTGACTGCGCAGCCCGTACCGGTGGGTAGGTATCGGGGTTGCTCAACCATGGTGTTCTCAAACCCGGCACAAAGCAGACGGTTGGAAGGTTCAGTGCGCCGAAAAGCTTGGATAGAGAGTCGGAAAGGGCACGGGGGAAGTCCTTGATGCGAGGGCACCGTTGCTCCAGCAGGAGGTTTTCGCACCACACGTGTTGCTGTATGGGTAGACGGTCGCAGGCGCGAGTTCTCCATTGTTCAAGTTTATGGCGCTCTTCATCGGTCGCATTTTCGTCGACGTACGAACGAGCGTCCTGGGACTCACGAACGAGAGAGGCGAGGAAACGATATTTCGAAAACACTGTTTGACGATCAACGCATTCGATCACGGGCGGCCTCGGAGGTGTGCCGACTGTTCGACATTCTGTCGTGCAACCCTCTATCGGCAGGAGTTGCTGACCTCCGCCAGTGGCTACTGGCGAGAAACAAAAACGGAAATTGCTGCTCTATCGTCGTTCCGCGAATCTGGGGGAATGGTCTTCAAATCCCAACGCCGCCAAAAGCTGTTCGAGGATCGACGCCAATTCATCTGCCGTGATGGTTGCCACGAACACCTCCGTTCCGACGCCCAACGACCAAAAATGACAGGTGAGCACCAGGGAATCGCCGTCGCGGAACAGATTTGCGCAAACATTGTCTGCGGTAGGGCCCCACCCCATAAAGGTGAAAGGGCACCGCTTCTCATAGTCGTCCAACAAGACGTGGGTGTCCTGGGGTGAGACAGCAGGAAAGGGCAACGGAGGCGGAAATCCCGATCGCAGCCGGCGCAGATCGGCTTGCACCGATGCCACGAATTGGGGAACGAACACGACATTGTCCACGCAAGTCAGCCATTGGCCCGCCGCCCAAACATCGACTTGGCGGAGCCGATCGTCCGTGGTGAGGGTATTCCCGAGCTCCACCGCAAAGCGGTGCGTGTCGCCGATCCTCATGGCCGACCCTGGAAACGGCTACGCATCGTTCGGATTTCGGAACGCTGGGCGTCGGTGAGCAGTTGGAAAATGCGCCAACCTTTGGGTGTGCGGCGAAGCTCGGCGATCGTTTCCTCCATCTCGTCGACACGTTGGCTGAACGGATCCATCACGTCGACGGTGGAAATGCGGAAGGTGGCGGACCGGACCATCAGACCCGCGGGGGTCGACCCCACGGCTCCGCCAAGGAAGGTGATCTCCAGGCCAAGGCCGTTCGTCTTGCGGAGCCACTGAAAGTCCTCGGCGTCATCGAGCACAGCGGCTCTGGGGACGGGGTCCTCGGTGATCGTGACCAATACCTCGGAGAGTTGAAAGCGCGGATAGCGCGCCATCAACCACGTGTGCATGATGCTCTCGAGGCTCTGAATGTCGGAGGTGTCGAGGGAGTGCATCTAGGAACTCGCGACGGGTTCACGAGAACCGGCCGGCGCTAGGAGCAGGGTACCACCCAACGTCAGCGCGGAGGCGGCACTCAACGTTGTCGCGGTCCAGATGAGCTCGGTGACTCCTGTGTCGTTGAAGGGGAATCGGCCGGAGGTGTTGATCATGGCGAGGATCCATAAACCTGCGCCGCCCAGCCCTCCCACGGTCCCCAGGACCCCGCCGATCGCTGCGGACAATGCCGTGGCGCGCCGTGCCCGAAGGCCCCAGAGCCCGAATGCGACGATACTGAGGAACGACGCGACCGCAGTGGCGACCTCGTGGACTCGAACGAGTGCAGAGCCTACGAGAAAGATGCTGGGCAGGATACCTAAGACGGCAGCAAACCCCGCTATCCAGCCCAGCCGCTGGCCGAGGCAACCGATGGCCAACAGCGTAATCCCAACGGCCATGGGGATGTTTAGCTCCCGAATGTCGTACCTTTACGCAGAGAAGTAGGTAAGACTAACGATCGAGATCGCATAGATCAGTGCTCCGAGGGCTCCCAATTTCGCGAACATGCTTGTCTCCCTTGCCTGTTGTTGTGCGTTATCTCTGCTGATCGAGTTTCTGGGTTCGGGTAACAAGCGTCAACGTGCTTTGAAATTGGGCTGGTGAGGCCCAGTGGAGGCAAGAACCAAGTCCCAAACGATGTCCTATTTCCCCGCCTCCAACCGCGTCCGTACGGCCTTGATTTCGTCAAGTATCTTTACTTTCAAATGGCGCTCCACATCCGCAAACACCTGCTCCTGTGTCGCGGTCAAACCGGCGCCTCCACACGTCTTCCAGGCTTCATCGGAGGCTTTCTCCCCGAGGTTTTCCGAGCCCACCACTCTGCCGTCGCTATAGGTCACAATCGACCAATCCCAGGCGGAACCTGGCACATCGTACTTCGACCACACCCGATCCTGGCAGGCGTCAAAGGCTTGCTGTTTCTTGCGAAGGGAGGCGACCAACGCCTGATCCTCGGCGGTAGCGACCTCTTCGAGGTTGCGATCCGTGATCTCGAGGTTTCGCACGTGATCGGGAAAGGCCAGGGTCGCCGGGAGTCCCGGCGCCAAATACCGAACCGGGACCTCAAACCGCGCTCCGTCGCTGGCCACGACGTGAGCCATTTGGTTGGCCGAATTGTAACCGGTCACCAACAGGGGCTCGTTGGCCAACAAGCCCTCGCTGGAGCTGTACGATGCCAGAACATCGACGCCCACGTTCGTTTTCGGATGCACGAACAGCTTGAGCGGAGCGGACCCAAACAGCCGCACGTCGAACAACGGCACCGAGGTGGCCGGCAATCGGGGAATGTGTTGACTCAACGCCCGTTGCTCCCATGCTTGGGGGGCGGGAGTCGCCGCTGGTGCGGTGGACGCGGCGAAGGTGTCCGCAAACCCGAACCATACCTCACCGGCGGCTACGAACTCGGGATTGTCGAAGGTCGCGGCCATTACTTGGTAGGTGCCTGGATCGAGCAAGTCGCGCACCCCGTAGGTTCCAAAGTGTTCGGCCGGGCGATTCAACGCATTGTAGGGGCCCTTGAGTAGGATTTGAGATTGCTCTCCTAGCGCGGGCAACGCCATCAATTCGCGGGTGGGCTCGGTGATCCTGAGTGCGCCGACCGCCCACTGCGGAATCGCGTCGCGTCCCGCCACCGTGCCGGAGCTCCGCTCGGATTGGGCTTCATCGCCTTTGACGGCGACCCAGGTGCGTTTCGCGGGCGATACCTCCACCACCTCTCTCCAGGCTGGATCGCGCGGCAGATCCATATGTTCGACGCGAATGTCCGCGTAGATCGCTCCATCGGGATGAGTCGCCTCAGGGCCGAACTTTCCGCCGCTGCGAAGTGGATAGATCCAGAGTTCACCTGCCTCCAAAGCGGGGGTTTCGTCGCACCAACCGCGGCCGGTGCCGTCTTGCACGTACACTCCCGTGCCCCAGCCCCGGTGCAGCCGCCATTGGGAAGCGCGCAGGCCCGCCGGTAGCGTGATGTGCGCTGCCGGCGCATCCGCGCGGGTGGTGTCCGGGCTACATCCTTGGCCTTGGACAGCCACTTCCGAATCGACGGCGGTATTGACCAGATGGTCGATCGCGGTCGGGTTCTGCGTCAACTGTTTTGGAAGGGAGAGCTCTTTGGGGTCGGTGCCGACGACGCGAAGGGAGTAGTGGATGTCGCCGCGAACGTCGGAGTTTTGCTGGGTGGTGGGGTAGAAGCTCCATTCCCCGGGCGCGAGTCCGAGCAGGTTCCAGGACTTCGGCTCAACCTTGGCGTTTTGGCTCTCGGTCAGAAACAGGCCACCGCTGATGAAATCGTGGTCGGTGTCCAGGTACACCAACACGCCATTCTTGGGAAGCTCCACTCGAAAGGACGGCGCCAAGGGGAGGTAAATTCCCTGGCCCCAGCCAAAGTCCCCCGCGCCCAACGGAAATTGATCCCGCCGCTTTCCGTCGATGGTGCCGGACAAAACTTGATCATCCGTTCCAGCGATTTTCGCGATCCCGTAACCCTGCGGCGCGGTATTGCTGAGGTTCATCGACAGATCGACGACATCGATTTGGATTGCATAGTTGGAAGAGTTTTTGCCTTCCGTCATCGATGCAAATTGCAGGCTGTAGGTGCCAGGGTCCAAATCGAATACGGTATATCCGTGGGTGGCGTTTCCGGCCGAGGTATCCGCCCACCGGTAGGAGTTCGTGTTGAACTTCATCGTGTAGGACATCTTTTCGGGCGTGATCAATCGGAGTTCATCGAACTCCGAGTCGCCCGATCGATGCGAATCCGGTAGGAACGCTGAGATTCCGATAGTGCTCCGTTGCTTGACCTTGAATTCCAGCACTGGACCGCTGAGGTGTCGGGTACCATTGTATTGCAGTGCAACATCTTGTCGATGCAATGAAATGGACTGTTGATGGTGTGCACCATCCAGCTGAAGGACGGGAGCGGCATGGGCCAGGGCGATCAACCACCACATCGTCAAGTTCTCCTAAGTAAAGAGAGAGAAGCCACGTGTTCAGATGTGGCATTGTGTGCGCAGTCTCTCACAGGTCTGTACAGCGGAACGGGAATTCCGATGTCGAAGTTATTGGCCTCCGCGAGTCTGGTTCAACAGCGCCGACACCTGCCGTTTCACGTCCTCGGGAAGCACTCTTCCGAGATCTTCCAGATGCCCATTGGCGTACTCCACCACCACACCGTCGTTGGAGGTTGCCACTTCGATGTCTCGGGCCCCTCGCCACCGTTGCTGCTGGATGTCCCAGAGTGCTGCCGCTCCACGCCAGGAGGTGGCGCTGGAAACCTCGGGGGAAGGGACCAACACAACCACGTAACGAATCCGCGACGTCCATTGCAGCACCGTTGCAGCGGCCATCATTTCGGGGGGAGCGTGGATCATTGCGGTTACCCGATTCAGGGCTTCGTCGACGGTCGGTGACGTCATCGCTACGCCGCGATGGAGGTCCGCAAAGTCCGTCGCCGCCACATACGTCGTGTTCCCGCCCCCAGGGTCGTCCGACTCCAGAGCGAGATGTTCGGAAGCGTCCAGTCCGAAAGGATCTCTGGTAAACGTGCCGGTCGCCGTTGGGACCTCTGACAGGTGACTTTCGATCGCCGTCACCTGCTGCAGCCATTGTTCAGCTTCTGGCCTTCGATCGGCGTCGACCACCACCGGGGTCGAACAGGCTGCGAAAAGGGAAACCGCCAAAACTTGCCACATCATACCTCCATTTGGGGACGCGAACGGACTACGGCGCACGCAAACCGTCCAATACCGCTTTCTTCAGATTTTCAGATAGGTCGCGATTGAGTTCGCCGCTTTCGGTTCCGACCACCCGCACGGAATCGCTGTTTCGGACGGCCAAGGGGAACGCCCCGACGAGTTTGCCATCGGGCACTGAGAACACCACGGCATCGCCGTCGACCGCGCCGGACACGAACCCATCCACGGATTCGACGTGGACCGTGGTTGCGAGCTGTGTGGTGGCGCGAACCACGACGGCATACTGCACAGGCTCAAGAGTGGTGATCCCCAGCGTCGACTTTCCCGCGTTCGCACAAGCTTCGTCGTCGGTCCCCGAACAAGCCGCCTTGATTTCCATCGCTTGGAACGCCTTGTCGAAGTTCAGCGGTGGAATGGGCCAGGAAACCGTCACCCACCCTGGATCCGGTTGCCCGTTTGCCCACGCTTCCAGACTCTTGTCGGTGAGAATGAGCACTTTGTCTGGTGGGTAAGTGCCGATCACGCCCATGTCGTGTGTCGTGGCGTCCGACAGAGAGCGCTCCTCGGCGACGGGGATCGCCCGAAGTTGTTTTTGGATGTCGATCAGGGCGTTGACCTTGGCTTCATGGGCCTGGCCTTTTTCGGCCCAGGTATCGCGGGCTCGGGTGGCGAACTCTGCGTAGTTTGCGTCAGGGCTATTGTCATTGCGGCAACCGAGTGAGCCAACCAACAGCAGGGATAAACACAGGTGCCGGGTCATGACGCCTCCGATGACTTGATTGCGAGAGTGTCGCACGAACAGGTCTTTCGCAGGGGTTTCGAATTGTATCGAGATGTGTTGAGCCTCTCGATCCTAGGTGTGCAAAGGTGCTTTTTGGGGTTGCGATTGGTGACCGTCGAATGTGCCCCTCTGGCGGATCGTGCCCACCCCATTTTCCAATTCTGCTTATGGGCTCCGGGCGAGTCCAACGGCATACCCGAACGCCAGCGCCGTTAGAGTGGATAAAACGCCGAGAACGAAGACAAGGAGGTTGACTCGGCTCGCCCAGGTGAGGCCGCCTGGCCAACGAACGGGGATGAGGCCCTGCCAGTGAGCGGCGAGCAAAGCTCCCCCTTGGATCCATAAATTGATACCTGCGGCCAAAATGACGATCGCCGGTGCTGCCAGGAGGCCGCTGAGGGCGATCAAGTCGTGGGTCAGGGTGCGTGAGGGCGGCTGGCCGAGCGCCAGGCCCACAAAGATCGCAGCGGTGGCCGCGATCGCCCACACTACCGTGGCAACCAGTGGCCCACCTCCGGCCACGAGGCCTCGCATAACGGCTCGCGGGACGGCTTCGGTGCCGGATGTAGTTGGCGTCATGCGGCACGAGCCAACAGAACCCGCCGCAAGCGCTCCGCGGCACTCTGCTGGGCCTGGCGCGCGATGTCCTGGCCGAAGGCGCTCCCGGCGAGACCGTAGGTCTCCAACCCGTCAAACGAGGACGGCCCGCCAGCCATGGCCGGTTTCGCGGCCGCGGCGAGGAGGGCTCGCCGGATCGTTTCTCCGCCACGTTCCAAACACCATTCAACGATTTCCCAAGCATGCTCGGAATGCCGGAGTTCATCGCGGTGGATCATGGCGAGGACCTCGCGAATGCGTGCATCCGCGCAATGCGCCTGCAGGTGTTCTGCGATGTCGGCGGAGGTGCGCTCGAGCACCGCTCCCTGCCAAAAGCTGTCCACCGCCAGCTCGACCAGCGAGGCGGAGCCGCGGAGGTGTCGAAGCTCTGGTAAGGGGGCGTCGGCGACGGGGGCCTCCCCTGAGAGCGAGCTGGCCAGCGCCCAACAGGCCTTGGCATGCCGGATTTCATCCAGGGCGTCGCCGTGGGCGGCTTCGACCAGGTGGACGGGGGCGCCGAGCTCGATCAAGTCCAAGCTCAACTTGTTGAATGCGGCGACGGACACCCACTCCGTGTCGCCGTTTAACACCCACCCGCGGGCGGCCCGAGCGAGTAGATCCTCGCCGGCGGCGCTCGGTTTGCGGCGGGGGGCAACGCGTCTTCCCCGGAAGAACAGCTGGCGGCCTCGGACATGGCTGCCGCTGAACCAGCCGAAGCTACTTAGCAAGAGCAAAAAGGCAGGGACCGCAGCGACGGCGGCCGTGAACGCCGCGGCGATGGCCATCGGGATGCCGCTGAGGTGAACGGGATACCGAAAGATACGAATGGCGGCGAAGAGGCTAAGAAACACAGCCCATACGGTGGAAACCAGCAAAAAAGACAGACCGAGGTTACCCTGCCAGGTGCTTGGGTCGCTCCGGAACTGAAACATGGCCCACGCTGCAACTACGGCTGCGGTTGAGGCGCTGATCGCAAGCGTCGCGAGTCGTGAGACCCGCGGACGATCGGAGATTCCGGCCGGGTAGCGCACGGCGCCAATGCCGAGCCACACGATCCCGACCCCTGACACGGCGAAAAGCGCCGGCAAACTGTCCTTGAACGTGGCAGGGTCGTCCGTTGCGAGGAGGTTCGCGGTCATAGCAAGACTTGCGACAAAGCATGCGCCAATGCCGGTGATGGTGAACGACTTGAGCATTGCCGTTGATGTCGTGCGTTGGTAGTCGTCGGACATTCTGCCTCCGGTTGCAGTTCAACCCATACGTCGCATGCGGATAGCATCGCACGGAGGGCCGTTCCCTTGAGGTGTCGGATTGTAACGACATGTATCAAATTTATCGAAACTGTTCCTATGACGCTGATTTGTCCGACTCCTCCGGCGGTCGGTTTGCGGTGTTCAACAGCGATGCCACACTTGGGTCGGCGTTGACTGCCGCGGTGCCTTGGGCCACCCGGGTGCAAAAACTCTGATATCGCCGTCGAAACAGCCCGAGCTCGGTCCGTATTTCGAAACGGCGCCCGCCCCACGACAAGCCCATCGTGTCCCAAGAAGTCGGCCCGTTGTACGGGGAACGCCACTGATGGACGGCACCTCGAAGGTGGAGCTGGTCGGTGGACGTTTCCGCCCGAATGGCCACGCAAAACGTGGAACTGCCAAAGTCGATGTCGTAGTGGTATTGAACAAAAGCCTCGCCTTCGAGTGGCAGGGGGGCAAATTCACGGTTCCACGGTCCAAAGGTGGCAGGTGCGATCGGGAACACCGACGAGTCGTTCGGGAACTGGTGCAGAACGCTGCTTTCGAAAGGTCGAATGGAACGCCTCTCAGCCTTAGGGGTGGTCAGACCGACTCGGTGTCGGTGCAGATGGTGTTGGGTTCCCACCACCACCCAACAAGGATGGCCGTAGCCGCTGGGTGGGCCGTCGATCCACAGTCGAAACTTGGGGTTATGCAGCGTCCCCGCGTACTCATTCCACGGGGCTGGCATTCGGTTCATGCTTTCACCCACGGAATTCCCGCTGCCGACAGATTGTACGTCATCAAGCGGTCGCCCCAACGTTTCTCCAGGGTCGCCACGGTTGCCGGCGACAAGGCGCTCGTCGTGAGCCAAATCTGCTGGAGGGCTGGGAGGTGAGGGGACGTCGCAAGGGCCAGGGCCGCGTCGTCGTCGAGGCCTCCCGGGAGGTATAAGACCCGCAATGAGGACGACCTTTCCGATGCCGCGATCGCTCGGGCGCACGCTGCGGCATCGTCGGTGCCCGCGAGCGACCAGGAGTGGAGCTGAAAATCGGACCGCGCCAACATGGCTTCGGCCACTCGTGGGCTGAGTGGATTGCTGGTGAGGTCGAGGACGCGCAGGGCTCCAAACCAGTCCGACTTGGCGAGGGCGAGGAGGGAAGCATCGCTGAGGTCGTTCGCGCGCAGCCGCAGCCGTTGCAGGGCGCGTTTTCCATCCAACCAAGCCAATAGGCCGTCGTCGCCAATGTGGTTAAAGTCGAGGTCGATTTCCTCCAACCCTCGCAATGGCGCGGATGCGGCAAGCGACTTCGCCCCTTCGACGCCGACCGCATTGTGGGTGTGTTGCCCCAACCCAAGCTTCAGAACCTGCAGGTCCCCAAAGTTTCCGGTGGCGAGAGCGGCCGCGCCGGCCGCCCTGAGGTTGCAGTTCCACAAGATGAGGCTTCGAAGTGTGGACATCGATGCATGCCGACAGAGATTCGCTGCGCACTCGTCGTCGAAATCGGTCTGTTCGAGGCCGACGAACGCCAGGTGGGTCAGGCAGCGATCTGGGGCCCACGACAGCCTGCGCGTCAGTGAACGACAATCGAGGGGGTCGAAGAATTCCAACGTTTTCAATCGGGACATTTTCGTGGGGTCCTGCAAGAAGAATTCCAACCATTCTGCGGCCCCAGAACTATCTTGGAGCTTTAGCTTTTCTATGCGGTCGAGAAGCTGGACGACCGGACCTGCGAGGGCCCCGTGTGGCGCTTGTTCCAGCGTCACCTGCCGAATCGGCTGCAGGTCAAGTCCTCTCGTGGATACGAGGTTGAGGACGGAAGTGTGCACCTCGTCCACAAAACCCCGTGAAAAGCGAATGCTGTCGGCGAGGGCGCCGAAGGGCTGGCGCCAGCGTTCGTGGTTTTCCTCCCAGACCGCCATCAGGCGGGCTTCGTCGTCGGAAGAGGCCGTGCGCGCCCACATGGCACAGTGCAGGACGATAAACTCGGCGTAGGCGGGGTCGGTTGCCGCGATGAGTGCGGCGTATTTGAGGCGAGGTCCGTCGTCGTCGGGCCGGTGCTGGATAGCGAACATCGCGTTTTGCAGGTCGGTTTCTAAGTCCACGGGGAGCCTCATGATAGGATGTGTTTGGGTTCATCGTGCCTGTTCAAGGGTAGGCGGCGAGAATGTCGGTGGGGATCGGCTCAGCAAACACCACGACCATGCCGTCGTGCGGACTTCCCACCTGGCCCACCAGATAGATCTCGTCATCCCGGATCTTCCAGTCGGCCACGGTCAGAGCATTCCCCGATGCGGCATCTTCGATGTCCAAGGCAGCGTGGTAGTTCCTGCTCAGAGTCGGAGGCTCTGCTCCTTCCCACTGACCACGAAACTCTCCGACAGGGGATTGAAATACGAACCGACCGTTCGGACCATTTTTCACTGGTTTGAGTACGATCTTTGCAGCGTCAAACGTTCGCTTCCGGATCTCCGCAAACCGAAAATCATCTTCTGGAAGCGTGTACTCGCCAACGAGGTCGCCCTGCGGATTCCATTCCAATTCGGTGATGACGTAACCGCTATGACAGAACTTCTTGATCTGGGGTCGTCCTAGCGAATGATAGGAGCGGAAAAGCCCGTGAGAAGACCCACACCGAAGAGTGCCGGCAGACTTCAATCGGCCGCTTTCGTACCACTCCCGAACGACACCGTGCAGACGCCCACCGCGCCATTCGGTCCGGGATTTGAGGTGCCCCGCCGGCCAACGCTCCACCGACACTCCCTCAAATGGAAGTCCGTCCAGAAGGAAGAGGCATGAAAATTCATCGTATTGCAGATTGTCGTCGTCTACCTGGGTCAATTCCGCCCCTCCGGGTGCTCCGCCCACCACATGCCGTCCAGGATACCTCGCGCGTGGTCGTCGACGTGACCCAGGCGGCCGGGCATGTTGTCGCAGGTGGCGAACTGTCCTCGATAGCCCAATTGAAAACACATCCAGGCGACCTCGCTGGAGGGGCCCCATTCGCCGATGGGATCCGTGCCGCCAAACCCCAACCCGCCCAGTCTGGCCTGGACCCCCGCGATGGAGGACTCAGGAAAGTCCTGATCCGATCGCCAAGTGCACTCTCCAACGATCACGTCCAGGTCGGTTCCTGGCAAGAAGTGTCGTTTTCGTAAGTCGGAAAATCGATGGAAGATCAGCGCTCGCAGTGGCAAGGACAGCAATGGGAGCGCTTGTTCGAGTGGATCTTCGAGGTCGTCCGCCCCCCAAACGTACACGACACGGATTAGGACGGCGGCGAGTGCCACGGCACAATTCGGCGTGTTTGTAAGAAACCAAGGAAATTGGTAGAAATTCCCGGGGTCGGTGCGGAGGGCGTTCCAAACGAGGTCGCACGCGACTTCCTCAGGTAGCGCATACAAGAACTCGACCTCACCGGAAAAGTCGCCAAAGGGAGCGTACCTGGCGAGGGGATGTTGACCCCAATGGCGCGCCCGGTCCAGAAACCCTTGCTCGGTGAGTGGCAGGGCGGCGAGCTGTTGGTTCCATGCGGCGAGCTCTGCTTCGATGGGGGTTTGTGTCAAAGCCTGGTTCCTGATTAGGGTTTTTCACCTGGGAGTGCGGAGGTATTCCTCATGCAACGCCTGACCCGTTCCGATCGGTCTTACATCAGAAAATGAGCACTCCGGGTGGACCCCCACCGTGAACCTAGGGTGAAAGCTTCAAAGCGGACTGCCTTCTCCTCACAATAGGAACCAACACACCCAAGAAAAAGAAGAGCGGAGCCCCCAGACACGTCAGCCCCGCTCCAGTCCCGTACTGGGAAACCACATCCGGCTCGGTGCAGTCGGCCTGCCCGTTTGGACCGGGGCGAAGCAGGACGGGTATCTGGGTCCCGGGTTCGACACCGTTGAGCTCGATGGACAACCCGGAGCGCGGTACCGAACAGCGCTGCGGGCCGAGCGACGAAGGAGCGGTAAGCTCCAAGTAATTGGCTTTCCGACGGGTATGGCTGGTATCGATCCTCTCCACCGTGGCGGTGACGGCTTCGCCACTCGAAGCCGCCATGCCGTTCAGGAGGCTCATTCCGCCACAACAAAGGAAGCCAGCCGAGAGGGCGAAGAAGACGAGCATGGGGAAAAACGTACGCATGGCTTGCTCACAGTTTATAGTAAGGTACTTTACTATTGCGCTCGTCGGTCCTTGCAAGTGGTGCTGCCGCAGAGTCCTTGACTACGGACGGTTGTGAACGAACGGCCTCGCGGGAGGCCGTTATCGAACGTTCGCTACGGTACGATCTTGTAAGACATGACCATGGACGAAGCCCCGCGTTTCACTGCAAGCTTCCACTCTTGTCGTTCCTGACCGTTCTCGAGCAGGGCGTTGATGTTGGCTCCAGAACCGAGAGTTGCGCCGTTGACCTTCTCGATCACGTCCAGATTCCGCAAGCCCATACGATACAAGGAACTTCCTGGGTAGATCCCTCGCAACCGCACACCTTTGAGCTCGTTGTTTTGGTAGATCCCTTCGGTGATCGCTAACGCCTCGATCCATTCCACGCGGGAGGTCACCGCGTTCAGGAACGGGCGGCGGATCCACCAGGTGTTGTTGCCTTTTGCTTGCACGTCGGTGGAGCTGGCCATCGGCGGCGGTGGCGCCATCGTGCCGAGTTCCCACGCGGCGCCTCCGACGCTCATACAGGCGGCGGACACCACAAAGTGGTCGCCATCCGAATCGGTCACGATTCCTGCAGCCACGTTTGAGCCGCAAAGCGTGCCATCGGACTCGGGTTCCAAGATCCAGGTGGCTTCATCGGCCTCTTGTGGGAAGCCATTTTGGGTGATGTTGAACACGTATACGCGGCCGGTGGCCAGGCCCTTTTCGGTTTCGTCGAAATTGGCTCCAACGACGAGAATTTCGTTGCCGTCCAAATCGGTGGACACCGCCAGGCCACTGCCAAAGGCGATGGCGGGGTCGGCGTAGGTGCTTGAGAGGTAGTTACCGCTGGTATCGTAGAATTGAATCTCGGAGGCGGAATACACGGGAACCGCAAATACGTTGGCTTGGGGAAGCGCAACGATCGTGTCGATGGTCCCGCCGACGAGGGTGGCCCGGGACAGCGGCGCGGGATCGTCACCGGCCAGTGGCAGGGAATACAGCCACAGTTGCCCGTCGTCGCCATCGAACGTCGCATAAGCGTCCTTCAGGAACGCCCCGCGAAAGCCACAGTAGCTGTCGGTCCGGCAGGGGGGGGTGATCGTGGCGTTGTTGTCGCTCGGAACGGCGTAGGTCCCGGCGAACCCGTTTCCATCGTTGAACAGAATGTTGGCCTTTCCTTGTGAACCAACCCACAGGTCGTCGACGCCGTCCCCGTCAGCATCCCAGTAGGTCGTCCATCCGGTGTACAATTCGCCTGCGTCGCCGTCAATGACGAAGGACGCGTCGGACGTTGCAAGCGTTCCCGATGTGTATGCCGGCGCATAGGCGCTTGGCTCATAGCAATACGATTTGCCTTCTGACGAGTTTGCATAGTCCGCAGAAATGCAGAGCGTTTTCGAACCTGCGTCGGCCATGTAGATCCCGTAGCCGCCGTTGGTTTCCGTGCCCGCCGAGGTGACCACGGCGTCGGAATCGTCAACGTGGATGCTGGCATTTTTAAGCTCAAACCAGGACACGGATCCATCGGAAATCCGTTGACCCTGAGATACGTTGGCAAACAAAAGGTGATTGTCGAACACCTGCACTTCGTAGGCATTGTACAGGCCGTCGGTGTTTTCATACACGAGCACCGGGGACGCGCAGACTGGAGCGAAGCCGTCGCAGTTTTCGTCGCCGGCCTCCCAGCAAGATTCGGTCGCCCCAGGGTAGACGTCTGGATCGGCGTCATTGCAGTCTTGGTCGGCGGTGACCCCATCCAGGTCGAGATCGACATTGCATACGTCCGCCACGCCATTGCAGTCTTCGTCGACATTGTTGCCGCAGACTTCCACGCCTCCGGGGAAGACCTGCGCGTTGTTGTCGTCGCAGTCTTCGTCCATGGGCGAACCGTCGTTGTCTCCGTCGTAACTGCCGACTTTTCCGCTCGGGTTGCAGGCGACGAAAAATAGAGCAAGGGTCAGGGTCATACGCATTGCAGCTCCACGTGAAGTTCGCCGCCATTTACGTGGGCTGAGGGGGCGTGTTGGAATCAGTGCGTATCGGATTGTTTTGAATTGCGCCAAAGCGCCCGTTCTTGCGCCGAACACCGTCGCCGAGGTATGTCGCGCCCTGGTGTCGCTCGGTCTTAGAGCAAACCTTGTGCACTTAGGTGCTTTCGGGCTTTTCGGAGAAAGTGCATTCCTGGAGCCCGGTCGAGGAAGCCTACCTGTGTACGGACGGCGGCAAACTTGGCTTGCCAGAGCCTAAACTCCTCGACGTTGCCCTGCCGGGCCGACACCCACGCTCCCAAACCGAAGGTGAACCCTCGTATCAGGAGGTTGGGTTGCGCGTCGGCGGAGGTATGTACCGCCGCCCAGTCCGTAGGGCTGTCGCAGCACCAGCTGCGTAAAAGGCAGCGAAAAGCGTATTCAGTGGGAGTGACATCGGTTCGTTCGGCTTGGTCAAGAAGGTGCTTCGCCAGGTTGAGGTTGTTCGAGTCCAGCCACAACCAAGCCAACCACGTCAGGGTGACCGCTCCTGTGGCGGGGTTTTCGTACGCGTCGGTCAGTAGAAGCATCGCGTCGCGAGCGCGGTCACCCGTCCCGTCGAGGACGTGAGATGCGCACCAATACAGTTGCGCGTTTTGGGTCACCGTTCGAGTCCCGAAACTGCCGCTAAAGCATGACTCGCTGGCGTTCCTCGCACCGTTCGCGTCGCCAAACAACAACAGGGTCTCACTGAGCGTGGCATAGGCGAAGGCCCGAGATTGCATATCACCAAGGTCAGAGAGGCGTGCCGCGGCGAACTCGAGCTTTGACGTTGCCAGGGCAACGTCTCCCTCCCAACCTGCCAACCCCCCACGTCCCACCTCTGTCAGGCAATGGTGGCTTACGTTTCCGGTGTCGCGCCACGCCTGAGCCGAGCGTTCGAGATGTGCTTTCGCCGAAGTGAGGTCGCGTCGCGCGAGGTGAATGGAAGCGAGCACGGCGTAGCACGCGGCGTTGTGCTCAAGTTGATCCGGCCGCTGGGCGAGCTCGATCCCGGCCAGGGCAAATCGTTCAGCAGCTGCGTGATCACGAAGAGCATAGTTAACTCTTGCCAGTCCTGCGGCGAAGGAGGCATCTGACACCGACACCCCCAAACCCTCTGCGTCGTTCTTGGCGAGGGACTTTAGTCCCGCTCCGGCATACAGTAACGAACGTCGGAGGCGCCACTCTCGGCGGTGCTCCGCACTGAGCGCCGGCAGGTCCAGGATCTGCTGTATGAGTTTTGCAGCAGATTCGGTGGGTCCGCGTCGGCGATGAATGGCGTGAATACTCAACAGCAGGGCGTGTGCCGAGCCGGTATCGTGGTTCTTACAAGCGAAGTCAAATGCTGCGACCAGATTTTCGAGATCGAGGGTCGCGAGCGTGAGCAGCCCGGACTGCCGGCAGAACTCGTATTCCGTGCGGGTGCTTGCAAACGCCTGGAATGCCTTTAGATGGCGGATTTGGAGTATGTGACGACGTTCCGGTTCCAGTTTGGTATCTACAAACTCACGAATGGACTCCAGTAGGCGAAATCTCCGCTCTTCCGTCAGTGCCCGCTCACCCTGTAAGAGGCTTTTCCCAAGAAGACTCTGAAGGACGTCTGGCAACCACCCGTCGTTTTCGTCGGTGATGGCCGCGGCCAGACCGTAGGAAAATCCCTCTCGAAATGTGGACAGTGCGCACAGGATGTTCTGTTCCCCTGCGCTCAACCCTTCCCACGACAGATCTAAGGCCTCGGTCAGATTCCTATGGCGCCGTGATGTCGAGGCAGGTGCTTGCAGAAGGCGGAAACGCTGGTCGAGCGCAGCCAGGATCTCCTCTGCGGTCAAGACCTGTGTTCGCGCGGCCGCGAGTTCAATCGCCAGCGGCAGTCCATCCAGGGCAATGACAAGCTTCTCCGCCAGTGCGCGAGGTATCGTTTCGACACTGCCGCCTGCGCTCGTGACCCGGTCGAGAAATACGGTAACGGCATCTTCGACCGTGAGTGGCAACAACTCAAAAGAGGGAATTTCGAGGATGGACTCGCGTGAGGTCACCAAGAACTTGGCGCGTGTGTGTTGGAAACGGCGTATGGCCTCCACCACGGGTTCGAGGCAACGATCGGCGTTGTCCAGGATCAGAAGAGCGTCTTGAATGCGGGGGGGCACGACCGTCCACGGGTCGCCGGTGACCTGCGTGGCGAGGGCGAGGCTTTGAAGGAACTCAGCCAAATTTGCCGCGTTGGTAAGGACGACATAGAATACCTGATCGCTGTTGGGGTCACGCTTCGAATACTCGACAGCGAGCCTGGACTTTCCAACACCGGCGGGGCCATGAATGAGGACTGCGGGGTTGCGGTGGAGTTGGGCGTTTAAGGCTACAAGTGCGTCATCACGCCCTTCCATGGTGCCGGCAGTGATCCACGGTGACTCGAAGGAGGGCGGTGCGACGCGGCGCGTCCCCACCCACCGGTACCCCACGCCATGAACGACTTGAAGATGGTCCGGGTCACTGGCGTCGCGTTCGATCTTCACCCTCAGGCGACGGATCGCGAGATCGACGGCGCGAGTCTCCGCGTTTGAACTATATTTCCAGACTTCGTTTAACAACGTTTCCCGACTGACGACTTGTCCGTTTCGCTCGATCAAGTATGCAAGCAGCTGGCTCTCTTGATGTGTGAGCCGCAGCGACGCACCGTCTCGTTCGATCTTCCTGAACTGCAAGTCCAGGGTGCAAGCTTGTAGTTCGATGAGTGTGGAGACATCGTGCATTGTTTGGAGGCTACCATTCGTCACACGAGATGGCAACTGTACCAGCTACGTCAGGTCAACCCGATGGCGTCAAAGGCTGCTTTTTAACTATAAATATCGCCAGTGCAATACAGTTCGACACAACCCGAGCCAGGATGGCCGCATGGCGTTGGGTAAAGAGGTTCACCACTCTGGAGTTGCCATGTTGTCACTGATTTCGTTGTTGTATGTTGCAACCGCCTCTGCAAACCCTGTGTTCAGCGACGAGGGGTTCGTGTTCACCGGGTCTTCTGGTACCTATAGTGCGGGAGGCGTTGGCGCCCCAACGGTGGCCTACGATAGTACTAATGGCCAGTACGTGATGTACTTCGAATACAAAACCGCCACTACGCCGAGCGACTGTGCAAGCAGCTACGGCATCGGCCGGGCCACCTCTCCCGATGGCGTTACTTGGACCCAGGGGGCGAGTCCGGTGATTATTCCGAGCGCCTCATCCGCGGCGATGGATCATTGTGTGGTTTCGCAGCCCGCGATTGTATACGACGAAGATACCGGCGTGTGGCATATGCTGTACACGATGGCGGGCAAGAAGCCGACGGCGGCCGCTACTTACAACAATGAGTACGGAATTGCATATGCAACAAGCACGGATGGTGTGGCCTTTGCTACGCAAAGCACACCCGTGATCCCGAAGAGCGGGGCGAAGGCGCCCAGCATGGCGTCCGCCGTCATTCTGGATCGCACGCTGACCGTGATCTATGTGGACTATCCGAACCTGAAGAAGGCTGAATACAACTTGGATAGTGGTACTTGGAGCATCGGCACGAGCGCCGTAGTGGACAAATCCAAGCTCGCATGGACGAGCCAATGGGCCCTTTCCCCGGCGCTGATTTGTGACGGTGCGTTGGACCTGCACGGTTGGCCCGACAGCCATGGGTTGCAGTATGGCATGCTGTTTGGCGGTGACACCGCGGCCGGGGTTCGCACCTTGGGTCTTGGCTTGTCTACGACGGGCGAGGATTGGTTCGTGTCGATGAATACGACCGCGAGTCCCGCCACGAGTTTGAACCATTGGGATATCTTGCGTTCTGGCGAAGACTACCTGATGTGGTATTCGAAAGACTACAGCGGGACTGTGAAGGGTATCGGCTTGGCGACTGCGGATGAGAATGCAGATGGTACTTGGGATGCTCCATCCAATAAGTATTGTCCGCTTCAATAGCGCGCGTCGGTCGGAAGTGGTTGGCCAGCGTGCGTGGTCCTCCCGCCTAAGAGAGGATCTCGGCGCAAAGCTGCTCCCGGAGAGCGGCATAACGATCGTGAACCATCGCCCAATCCGAAACCGGATCGGTGGCGATCTCCTCCCAGAGCGAATTGGTCTCGCCATAGTCGTGGATCGCGCCGGTGCGAGCGATCTGTCGTGCAAACGACGGCACCCGGAGCGAGTGGAACAACTTCTTTCTGGCAGCGTTTGGTTCCAAAGCGAACGTCTTTGCTGCCTTCTGAAAGTCAGCATCGGACTTCTCAGATGCTGCTCGGTGCAGCCTGTGCCGATCCAGGGTGTAGTTCGCCTTTCCGTGCTTAAGACGATGTGCAGGCGGGAGGAAGAAGGCTTCGAGGGCAAATACGCTCTGTTGCCGCAACGCGTCCTGGAAATGGTCAAATCCCTGAAGAACGACGTTGAGCCCAGGGCGAAACACGACCTCCGAGCGCGTGGGGGCGTGCAGCACCACCAAGAAGTCCTCGTCCGAATCCACATTTGCGGTGCCGTACACCCTGGAGCCGCAGGCCACGGCACTGTGGATCTCGGGATCCGTTCGTCGCAGTACCTGCAGGAGGTCTGTGTAAGTCATGGCAGGGCCCACCGCAGGCCCCAAGGAAGTACGTCTCCACAGAGTCCGAAGGCGCCTTGAACCTCACCTTTTCCATTGACGACGAGTACGCGATGGGCCTCGTCGACCTCAGGCCATTCCCAGCTTTCAAGTTGAGCGTTCAGGACGCTGGGGGGGACGGGATGCGCACGCCGTTGGTTTCCCCGCCGGTACTCTTCGACGCTCTGTTGAAACACGACCAGGGTGACCAACGCGCCATAGGAAAACCCGGTGTCGATAACGATCGAGCGAAAGTCTCGGCGAAGACCCGTGGCGTCCCATACGACGCGTTTCCCCGGCCGCAACGCCGCCTTCAGCTGATTCCGGGCGGCTTGACGCACCGCCCCGTTCAGAGCTTGATCGCTTCGATCCCCGGCGAGCGCCTCTCGGATCTCGTCCATCGACACGACTTGGTGGAAGTGTTCTGGCTTCTGAAGATAATTTTGGACAAATGTAGACTTTCCGCTTCCGCTCGGCCCCGAAAAGACCACCAATTCGGGTGGATGGGGCTCTTGGTAGGTCAGGAAGTCGGCCTCCTCTGGCGTTGCGATTTGGTCTGATTCGAAGGCCCGTATCGCCTGTCCGAACACCCAGTCCTGAAATGCGGCAGGGCGGTCGGCCAAACGCTCGGCAAAGTGGGTGCGCCATCGGTCGTTCCAGCCCGTGGGTGCGTATTCTTCCGCGCCGAGTTGGAACAAATCGATGGTCTCGATCTGGTGATCCCGATCGGGACAGGTCCTTCCACGCATGTCGGCTCGCTCAAGCCACGCTACGCGCATCGGATCCACTCGGCGCGAGATGCGTCGATACTCGCCGGGTGAGCGGTCTTTTACAACCAACAACTTGGGTTCGTGATGCGACCCGACCATGCCCATAATGTGCCACACCGATCGCCACGGCAGGCCGATCCCCATCAGGCCAACGGCGACGGCTGACCGCCCCTTGGCCTCGTGTTGCGGCGCGCCGATTCGTTCGACCCCACGAATCTGCATGGTTCGAGTGGTGTGGGGTTTCGAGAGATCGTGGAGCATCGCGCCAAGGATCAATTCGCGTTGCACTTCTCCGGAAAGAGCCTTCCCATCGGGACTGTCGAGGGAGCGGTACAGCTCATCCAACACCATCTGGGTGTGGGTATGCACGTCCCCCTCAGCGTGCCATTCCGGATCCTGCGGCGTGCCTCGGAACAGATGTAGATCGGAGAACCTGCTTCCAAAGTGGGAGATGAGGGTGTCAAGATCGGGGCGAGCGCCATCGAGCAAGGCATTCAACATGGCTCACCTCGCAGTCGGTTGGCAACCACGGCGCGAGTCATCCAATGGGCATCGGTGGTCACGTGGTGGCTACGCACCCATTTCGCCATGTGTTGGCCGAAATCTGAGTATGCAAACCCGGCTGCAGTGCGAACGACGAACCCTTCTTGGCGCGACAAATCCAACTGTTCGGGCAACCGACGAAGCAACCGCTCGTTCCACGGGCCTCGGTACAGCACCGGAGCGAGTGCAACTTCCAGAAGTGCCGCCCATTCGACGGTTTGTTCCCAATCGAGGCACTGGTTCGACTCGTTCCATACCGAAAACAGTATGAAATAGCTGTCGAGGTTGTCGTAGGCGATGGAATGCGTGGCGAAACAGTTTTCGCCGCACAGGCGCCAGCCCGAGGGAAGGAGCGGACCGACGCGGCCTTGAAGCGCTTTAACCCAGGAACGGGACGGATGATGTCCCGAATCGAGCGAACGGGCGTGAACGTGATCGGAATAGAGGGACGTGTTTTCACCATCCAGCTTTTCGGTCACGACGATCTCCCTGCCAACAAAGTTGGACAGGCGGTCGAGCCGTTCGTCATCGGGCGTGCTGCCCGGTGACCAGGGAAGGTGAGGGGTTCTTGGATATTTAACGTAAGTATTGGACACGGGACACCCGAGATGAAGCACAACCATGAGGCGAACGGCTTTGGCGGCCACCAGGGCCGACAAATGCCAACTTCGACGGATGGAAGGTCGCTACACGTGGGTTCCTGCGCAATGTGTGAACGGGAGGGCTGCGAGGAGGCGCTCGCTGTGAGCCCAATTTAGCTGAGCCGTCGATCGGCGTCTACACTTGGAGCGGGCCACCCATTGCCATTCGCCCGAACCGCGTACCAGGTGGGGTACTCTGAGAGGTTGGTGGCGGGTTTGGTGTACACAGAGTCGCCTTCTCGGACGCCGTTTGCATCCTTAGGAATGGCTTTCCCATTTTCATCGATCGGGTAGTGTGCGCCCAGGAGCTCCACGCGGGTCACCTGGATCGACAGCGCGCTTGGCGCGGTGGCCTCATCGAGAACACCCGCGCGGTGATGGACGCGATGCACGATGGTCGCATGTCCAGATCGGTTGTCCGAACGCCAACCTTGGATAATGTCTCCAGGCCGAAGGTCATTCTTATTGGTGATTTCCGTGCCCTGCTCGCTGGCCACGAGGGCCTCGACGACCCCTTTGGTGCGGGGATCCTCCGAGCGGACCAAGTTTTGCAGGTCGGCCGCGGCGTGACTATTGCCGACAAGCTCGGGAACCACAATGACGAAGGCTTCTCCATCGGCCAAGTGTTCGGGGGCGGCGGCTTCTGCTCGAATGTTGATGAAGTCGGATACGGGAGCGGTGACGCCGCCGACGGTGACCAGGGTGTCAACGTCGTAGCCCGCTTGCTTCAACACTTCGGTCACGTACGCGGTGCAATTGTAGGCGCCATTGGCCTGTTCTTGCTTTGTTGGGGTCTTGTGGTGGTAGCCTTTCGGGGTTCCGTCGGTGCCCCGTGCGGGAAGTTTGTCGATCTGTTGCTCAAGCTGAAGGCCGCTGGCGAGGACATTGCCCCCCTTGGATGTGGCCGCGGCCATCGCTGCGACCGCGCGCGCGGAGGGATTTGCATTCGCTTGCGTCGGCTGGAGGTGGGCCTCGGGGAGTGCGCCGCCGATTTCGGCCGGCCCGGACACCCACTGAACGAACTGGCCCACCCCTCCGAGCGATTCCCCGAGCCCGTGCAGGGCGTCCGTGCCGAC
>SXGT01667656.1_pt1 | contig 23459 bp, 20 predicted proteins | sample 3176221 | NCBI WGS metagenome assembly SXGT01 (sample SAMN11356862, study PRJNA531348) | freshwater metagenome | isolation source: freshwater sample F1-120 | place: China: Fuxian Lake, Yuxi | collected 2017-12-25
CTCCGGCGGCGAGCAGCAGCGGGTCGCCCTCGCGAGGGCGCTCGTGCTCGAGCCGAAGCTCATCCTCGCCGACGAGCCCACCGGGAACCTGGACTCCACCACGAGCACGCAGATCCACGATCTGTTCTTCTCGATCAACAAGCAGCGCGGGACGACGATCGTGGTGGTCACGCACAACATGCAGCTCGCCCAGATCATGCCGCGGGTCGTGACCCTGCGCGACGGGAGGGTGGAGCACGACGAGCGGCGGGATACGGGGAACTACAGGGACGGAGTGGCGAGCGCGTAGCGCGCCTACTTCGTCAGCTTGAACGGCGCGGGCATCCCCGGCTGCCACGGCACCGGCTGCGGCAGTTGCCTCCCCAGCGACCGCGACATCTCTGCACGGAGCCTGTGGAGATCCTGCCGCAGCGGCAGGACGAAATCCGCGCTCACGGTGGCCTTCCGCGACTTCGTCGCGCGCGCCGCGTGCCACTTCGAGAGCGCCAGCCGCCCCGCCGCCTCGATGAACCTGCGGGCCGGATCGCCGCCCCACGCAGAGGCGCGCCACCAGCCGATGGTCGACGTGACCAGACCGACCTCGGCGGGCGTGATCGTCCCCATCAGGATCTCGTCCTCGAGGTTCTTCCGGATGATCTGCCCCTTGCGGCGCACGAGGTAGAGGACCATCCCGCCGAAGCCGAGCACCACCAGCAGCCACAGGGGCAGCATGAGCAGCACGGCGGCGTTCGAGATGGTGGCCGCCGTGTTCCACACCGAGTGCAGGAACACCGCCGTGCAGTAGCCACCGAGCGGCGCCAGCCAGCGCACCCAGGACCGGCTCGTCTCGCGGGCGATCCCGAAGCCGAGGCCCGTCATCGACGTGTACAGCGGGTGGCCCCAGGGCGCGAGGACACCGCGCATGATGAACGTGCCGAAGAGCCGGCCCTCCTGGTGTTGCAGGCTCTCGATCCTCGCCGCGTTGCTGTAATACACGACGTTCTCGAGGGCGGCGAAGCCGAGCGCCACGAAGGTCCCGTAGAGGATGCCGTCGACGACGCCGTCGAACTCCCGCCGGAACGCCCAGAACATCAAGAACACGGCGACGCCCTTCGCGAGCTCCTCGAAGACCGGCGCGCTCACGCACGCGCCGAACGCGCTCCCGAGCTCGTGGTCGCCCGTCGCGCGGCCGACCGCGACCTCGAGCGCCGTGTTGATGTCCGCCGAGAAGCCGCACGCCGCGACCGCCCCCCACGAGAGGCACAACAGGAGCGCCCACCACGGCTCCGGATCGAAGCGGTCGATCATGCGCGGGATGAAGACGTAGAGGACGAGCGGCGGAGTCGCCATGGCGAATCCGAGCGCCATGTAGCCGTAGATGTCCCACGCCCCCGCGAAGAGCGGCGGGAGGAGGAAGTGCTTCACCAGCAGCCAGCCCCCCCCGAGCATCCCCACCGCCCAGAGCACCTTCCCGACCGCGCGCTGTGTGGCCTCGGGATCGCGCTTCGCCGGAGGACGCGCCGGGGCCCCTCCGTGCGGCGGGAACGCGTGCGGCGCGCCACCCACGGGCGCGTGGGGCCGTTGCGGAGGCGGTGCGTGCGGGGGCGGGCCGTACATGTATGTATTCTACACCTATAGCTTCGCCCGCCGCGCGAGCGCCTTCGCCTCGCGGCGAGCGCGCGCGAGCACCGCCTCGCGATCCAGGCGCTGGTGCGCGCCGCGGCGGACGATGTGCTCGCCGTCGACGAACACGTGCTCGACGTCCCGCGCCTGGCACGCGTACACGAGCCGTGAGAAGACGTCGCCGCCTGGCTCGGTGTGCGCGCCGTCGATCCGCACGACGGCGAGATCCGCGCGCTTGCCCACCTCGATGGAGCCGGTGACGTCGCCCAGGCCGAGGACCCTTGCGCCCTCGATCGTGGCGAGGCGGAGCGCACGGCGCGCGGGGAGCGCCTCCGTGCCCGAGCGGGTCTTCGCGAGCAGCGCGGCGTGGCGCAGCTCGACCCAGGGGTCCATGTTGTTGTTACACGGAGCGCCGTCGGCCCCGAGCCCGACGTGGACGCCGCGCGCGAGGAGCTCGTGCACGCGCGCGATGCCGGATCCGAGCTTGAGGTTGGCGCTCGGGCAGTGCACGACGCGCGTGCCGTCGGCGGCGATCTCGCGCGCCTCGCGGTCGGTGAGCTGGACGCAGTGCGCGAGCACCGCGCGCGGCCCCTTGAAGCCGTAGCGGCGCAGGATCGCCACGTCCTCGGCGCCGAGGCGCTCGCGCACGGCGGCCCGCTCGCCGGGGTGCTCGGCCGCGTGGCTGTGCATGAGGACCTCGTGGTCCGTCGATCGCGCAGCCACCTCGCGGAGCAACGCCTCGGTGCACGAGAGGATGAACCGCGGCGCGTACGCGTAGAGGATCCTCCCCCCCGACGACCCGTGCCACGCCTTGCGCAGGCGATCGCTCTCGTCGAGGCTCCGCTTCGTCGTCTCGCGGAGCGCGCGCGGCACGCCCTCGCCCGCGTCCATCATGGCCTTTCCGCTCACCGCGCGGACACCGCTCCGCGCGCAGCTCTCCATGACGGCGTCGTGGTGGTTCACCGTGCCCATGTCGAGGATCGTCGTCGTCCCCGCGCACGTCATCTCGTAGAGCCCGAGATCGGCGCTCGCGGCCAGCGACTCGGGATCGTGCGCCGCCTCGAGCGGCCACACGCGGCGGCGCAGCCACTCGAGGAGCGGCATGTCGTCGGCCATACCGCGGAGGAGGGCCTGGCACAGGTGCACGTGGGCCTGCACGAATCCGGGGATCACGGCGCAGCCGGAGGCGTCGATCACGCGCGTGAAGCCGTCGGGCGCGAGCCGGGGCCCGACGCGCTTGATGCGCGTGCCCTCCACCAGCACGTCGCCCTGCACGACATCGTCGTTCGGGCAGCAGGTCACCACCGTGCCGCCCCGGATCCAGGTTCTCGAGTGAACTCGCTCCACGCCCACCGATTCATACTCCACCCTTGACACGGATCACCACTGGCGAAATGCTGCCGTACCCTCCACCCGGCCTCCCGCCATGCCCCTCATCCTGGTCGTCGACGACAGCCCCACGATCCGCAAGGTGGTCTCGCACATGCTCGAGGACAGCGGCTACGACGTGGCGCTGGCCACGGACGGGCAGGACGCGCTCGACGTGCTCAAGAACGGCGAGGTCAAGGCCGACCTCGTGCTCCTCGACTTCGTGATGCCGCGCATGAACGGCTTCCAGTTCAGCCGCGCCCTGCACAAGGAGAAGGCCCTCACCGGCACGCCGATCGTCCTGATGAGCGCCAAGGCCGACCGCATCCGCGAGCAGTTCGTGCAGCAGACGGGCGCCATCGACGCCATCACGAAGCCGTTCGGCCGCGAGGCCCTCGTGGCGGTGGTCGAGAACGCGCTCCGCCGCGTCGAGGACGGAAAGAAGAGCGCCACCCAGCTGCCAGGCTCCGACGAGATCGGCTCGGTGCCGCCACCGTCGCTCGATCTCGGGCTGAAGGAGATCAAGATCGCCCGCGCGGTGGCCTCGTACATCGTGGCCGCGTGCGGCGACGAGCTCGCGGGGAAGCCCCGGGACGAGCTCGAGGCGCACCTCGCGGCGGGCCTCACGAAGAGCGTGCTCGTGGCGATCGACAGCGCGCTCGATCCCGTGCTCCCCCGCATCCTCCGTCTGGCCCAGCTGTCGGGCGATCTCTCGATCATACCGATCGGGTCGATCCTGCAGATGCTCGGCGTCGAGGGGCAGAGCGGCCGGCTCACCTGCGTGCAGGACGACCGCGAGATCACGGCCGTCTTTCGCGGAGGGCTCCTCGACATCGTGGTGTCGAAGGGGCTGGGCAACGAGTACCGTATCGGCCGGTACTTCGTGGGGTCGGGGCTCTTCACGTCGCAAGAGATCGAGGATCTCGCCCAGACCGACAAGATCCCGCCGATGCCGGAGCTCTCGGACGTGGACCTCACCACCATCGCCGACGCCCCTCCGACCGAGGCGACGCCGCTCGGCCCCTACGCGTCCGCTCCGAAGACGGAGGAGGCCCCCACCACCGTGTTCGAGGAGGAGCCGAACGAGGACACCACGGTGCGAAAGCAGGCGGCGGGGCGCCTCCCGCTCGGTCTCCGCCTCCTCGCGTCCGGCAAGATCGACGAACACATCCTCCGCGCGGCCCTCACGCAGCAGTCGAGCGAGCTCGTCTACGAGGTGCTCCGCTGGCGACGCGGGCGGTTCGTGTTCCACCGCCAGATACCCGACATGATCGCCGACCGCGCGAGGCTCGGGCTCCACATCGCGCAGGTGGCGATGGAGGGCTTCCGGCGCATCGATCAGTGGCCGCTCCTCGAGGCCACGCTCGGCAGCCTCGACGCCGTCTGGGCGAAGGACGTCAAGGTGTTCGCCACCGCCGCCGACGCGCACGACCTCACGGAGAGCGTCGTCGCGGAGAGCATCGACGGCGCGCGGAGCGTGACCGAGATCATCCGGCACTCGCACCTCTCGAGCTTCGACGTCTGCCGCGTGCTCGCGCAGTTCGTGCAGGGCGGGCTCGTTCGGCGGGTCCTCGCGTGACCGCCCTCCCCGCGAGGGGCGGCGTGGTCCTGTGGGTGGGCGCGCGCGTGCTCTTCGTACCGGTCGAGGTGGTCGTGAAGCTGGTGCCCGTGCCCAAGGTCGCGCGCGTCCCGGGCGTCACGGACGACCTCCTCGGCGTGGGCCTCGTGGACGGAGAGGCCGTGCCGGTGCTCGCGATCGGCCCGGAGCGCGCCAGCGTGCTCGTGTGCACGCACGACGGCGAGCGCATGGGCGTGGTCGGCCACAGCCGCTCCGCGACGGGCTTCTTCCCCGCCGATCCGGCGGGCGCCGGCGTCCTCGTCGACGCTGAAGTCGCGGAGGTCCTGGATCTGGCGGGGCTCGCCGGAGGCGTGCAGCGCACCTCGAGGGGTAGCCGCCTGCCGGCCTGAGCGCTGGCCCGAGCCGGTCCGCGGATAGCGCGGCGGCGCGCGCGAGCAGCGACCCGACGGCGGCGGCCCCCGTGGCGTGGTAAGCTGACGGCTCGCGCCTACTCCGCCACTTGAGGTTCTTCGATGAAGCGTTGGCTTGCCCTCTTCGTCCTCGCCGCTGGCTGCGGCGAGGACGCCACGATCCCCGCCGGGCCCGCGGACGGCGGCCTCGCCGACGGCGCGCTCTCGGGCGACGCCGCGGCTCCCGACGGAGGGACGGCGCCCGACGGCGGCAAGCCCTTCGTCGACCTCGCCGGCCCCCTCTTCGATCCGAACCACATCGTCGAGGTGTCGATCACGATGTCCCCCACCGAGTGGGAGGCGCTGAGGAACGAGACGCGCACGATCGGCTCCGTGATCGAGGGCGCGTGCCTCTCGAAGCCGATCGAGAGCCCGTTCACCACCTTCGAGGCGATCGTCACCATCGACGGCACGACCATCCCCCGCGTCGGCATCCACAAGAAGGGGTTCTTCGGCTCGCTCGACAAGGTGCGCCCGTCCCTCAAGATCAAGCTCGACGAGTACGACAAGGACAAGGAGTACCTGAGCCTCGACAAGATCACGCTCAACAACGGACGCCAGGATCCGTCGCTCATCCGGCAGTGCCTCACGTACCCGCTCTTCGCGGCCGCCGGGCTGCCGGCCTCGCGCTGCAACTACGCCCACGTGAAGGTCAACGGCACCGACCTCGGCGTGTACACGCACGTCGAGGCCATAGACAAGAAGATGATCAAGAAGCGGTTCGCCGACGGCACCGGCCCGCTCTACGAGGGCACGCTGTCCGACTTCCGGCCGCTGTGGGTCAACACGTTCGATCCCAAGGGCAAGAGCGGGGATCGCACGGACCTCGTGCCGCTCGTGAACGCGCTCCGCGACGCGCCCGACGCCACGCTGTCGGCGACGATCGACCCGCTCGTCGACATCGACAAGTTCCTGAGCTTCTGGGCCATGGAGGCCATCACCCTGCACTGGGACGGCTACTCCAACAACAAGAACAACTTCTTCGTGTACCACGACCCCACGAGCAAGAAGCTCGTGTTCATCCCGTGGGGCGTCGACGCCACGATGCAGCCGTGGTCGACGTTCGGGAACCTGGGATCGACCACCGGGCCGATCGGGATCTCGGCATCCAGCATGCTCGCGCGACGCCTCTTCAACATCCCGGCGACCAAGAAGAACATCCTCGACCGCGAGCGCGCGCTCCTCGGCAGCGTGTGGAAGGAGGCGGCGCTGATCGCGGAGATCGACCGTGTCGAGAAGCTCATCACCCCGATCGCGGATCCCGTGCAGGGAACGGCGTGGCACGCGGGCGTGGCGCAACTTCGCACCTTCGTGAACGAGCGACGCGCGAAGCTCACCGCGGCGCTCGACGCCGGGCCGACGTGGACCGATCCGCTGGCCGCCTATCCCTGCCTCGACGTCAAGGCCACGGTGGAGGGCACGTTCTCGACGACGTACGGCACGATCGGCGCGGCGAACCCGCTCGGGACCGGGTCGGGGACCATGACGATCACGATCGGCGGCATCAAGACGGTGCTGAGCCCCGTCGGCGCCACCGCGGGGGTCGACGGCACCGCGCCGACACGGTCGGTCATCCAGGTGTTCGGGCAGCGCGCGTCGGACGGGCACGTGATCGTGGTGTCGATGGGCATGCCGTCGGTGAGGTTCTTCCCGCGCGCGTTCAACATCGGCTTCCTGGACGGCAGCGGCAGCGTCCTCGACTACAACCCCGTCACCATGGGCACCACCCAGGTCGGCTTCATCCTCGGGGACCTCACGCTCACCAAGGCCGCGACCGCCGCCGGCGCCCCCGTCCAGGGATCGTTCGTCGTCAACGCGGACCAGCCAGGATCGCCGCCTTAGGCTATCCTCCGCGGCATGGCGGACGATCCGAAGAAGAGACTGTTCCGCCTCCTCGGACGTAAGGCGAAGGGCACGGACGAGGGGGCGGCCGAGGCCGATCTCTGGCTCGCGCACGGGCGCGCCACCGGGCGGATCAAGGAGGCCTCGCTCGCCATCCAGCGCATCGCCTCGACGCTCGCGCAGCAGCGGACCGCGGTCGACGCGGTCGCGGATCGCTCGCGCGCGGCGGCCCTGCGCGCGCAGGATCTCGGGGCGAGCCACGCGCGCCTGGCAGACACGTTCGAGCGTCTGAGCCTGGTCGCGCTCAACGCGGGGCTCGAGGGCGCGCGTCTCGGAGAGCAGGCCGGCCATCCGCTGGTGCTGGTGTCCGAAGAGGTCCGCGGACACGCGCAGCGTGGCGGCGAGACCGCGCGCGAGCTGTCGTCGTCACTCGCCGAGATCGCCGCCGAGCTCGGCTCGGTCGGTGCGAACCTCGAGCGCGCGCGCGAGGCGTCCGCGGACGTCGCGCAGGAGGCCGCGCGGGCGTCGAGCGCCGTGACCGACGGCGAGCGGGCCCTCGCGGAGATCTCCGATCGCCTGAAGGCCACGACGGGCACCGATCCGGAGACGGCGCTCGCCGTACGCGAGGCCGAGGAGCACGCGCGGGCGCTCGTCGCGACGCTCGGTAACCTGAGCGGCAAGGTGCCGCGCGCCTTCGTCGCGAGGACCCTCCGTCCCGTGCTCGCGCCGCTGCTGAGGTTGATCTCTGAAGAGGACGACGGTGGGTGATCCCGAGACGCTCCGGCTGCTCGTCGAGGAGCTGGAGCGCCACCTCGCGATCCTCCGGAGCGGGGACCCGAAGGAGGCGTCGCGTTCGCTCCATGCGCTCAAGGGCGCGGCGAGCATGGCCGGCGAGGCAGACCTCGCGAGCCACCTCGGACTCGTCGACACGAAGCTGCGCGAGGACGACCCAGACGCGCGCGCGGACGCGATCGAGATCGTCCGGCACGCGGCGATGCGCCTCCGCGCCGGCGACCCTGCCGTCAAGGCGTCGTGGCCCGAGCCGCCCGCCCACCTCTTCGCCGCAGACCCTGGAGCGCTCCCGCACCATTTGCATGCAGAATACATGTCCGAGCTGTCGGACCGGCTCGCGCGGATCGACGAGGCGCTCCGTCTGGCGGATCCGCTGGAGGCCGCGCGTCTCCTGTACCGCCACGTGCACACGATGAAGGGGGCCGCCGGCGCGGTGGGGGACGAGCCGATGGCGTGGTTCTGCCATGGCCTCGAGGAGCGCCTCCGGGGCAGCGACACCACGGCCGACGCCGCGTGGGTCGCGGTGGCCGAGATCGCGGAGTGGCGCGGCACGCTCGGCGGCTTCGTGGACGATCCGGAGAACGCGCTCCTCACGCTGCGAGGCTCGGCGGCGCGCTCCCGGAAGCGCAACACATCGGTGCGACCCACCGGCAGGCCGGACGAGGACGAGGACGCCACCATCCGGGTGGCGCGGGCGTCCGTCGACGTGTTGTTCGACCAGCTCGTGTCGTTCGACGTGCTCCGCGAGAAGGTCGCTTCCCGCGGGGAGCGCTCCGCCGAGAAGGGCCAGCGGCTCCGCCGGGCGCGGGCGGACCTCGCGGACGCGCTGCGGCTCATCGGGCCGCCGCGCCCGTGGGGTGCGCCCGCAGCGGCGCTGGGGAAGATCGAGCGGACCGGCGCGGCCCTCACGGCGATCGCGGACGATCTCGACGGCGCGGCCCACGAGATGAAGGGCGCCGCGCAGCTCCTCCGGGACGCCACGCAGGAATCGAAGCGCCACCTCGCCGCGATGCGGCAGACGCCCATCCGGGGCCTCTTCGGCCGCGTGTCGCTCGCGCTCGAGACGGAGGCGCGGCGCGCGGCCAAGCGCGTCGAGGTCCGGATCCAGGGTGGCGACGAGCTCATCGATCGCCGGCTCGCGGAGGCCCTCGGCGAGCCCGTCTTGCAGCTCGCGCGGAACGCCCTCGCGCACGGCATCGAGACGCCGCGGGCGCGGGCGGCCGCCGGGAAGCGTGAGGTCGCGCTCGTGTCGCTCGCGGCGAAGCGCGTGGGCGGTCGGCTCCACGTGTCGATCTCGGACGACGGCGCCGGCGTGAACCTCGACGTCGTGCGGCAGCGCGCCGTCGACGAGGGGATCCTGCCCGAGGCCGTCGCCCGCGCGGCCGACGCGAACACGCTGCTCACCGTGCTCTTCCTCCCGAACTTCTCGACGCGACCTGCGGCGGATCTCCTCGCGGGCCGCGGGATCGGCCTCGACATCGCGCTCGCGTCCGTGCAGCGGCTCGCCGGAACGATCCGGCTCTCGAGCGTGCACGGGGAGGGTCTCGTCGCGCACATCGAGGTGCCGATGGAGGCGGGCATCGCATGCGTGCTGTGGGTCACGTGCAGCGGCGTCGAGCTCGCCCTGCTCGCGGACGCGGTGCGCCGCGTGGCTCGGGTCGGCGACGTGCCGGGCGCCGTCCCGCCGATCCCGCTCTGCACGTGCCTCGACGGGCGCCCTCCGCGCGGCTCGCGGCTCGCGCTCGAGCTCGAGCTGGGCGAAGGCGACGGCCGCTCGTCGGTCCACGTGGGCGTCGACGAGGTGTCGCGCACGGAGGAGGTGCTCCTGAGACCGCTCACGGCCCTCGTCGCGAGCCTCGGCCCCTACGCAGGGGTGGTCGCGCGCGGGGACGGTACGTTGCGGCTGGTGATCGACACGTTCCGCCTCGGGCCGCAGGTGCGCGCGATGGCGGCAGGGTGATGGTGGCGCGGCTCGAGGACGCGACGCCGGACGACGCCGCCGTCGTGGCGCACATCTACCGCGAGATCTTCCCGGAGGACGCACACGCGACCTCCGCCGAGGACGCCGTGGCGTACGTGCACGAGGAGCTGGCGCGGCCGTGGACCCGGATGCGCCTCGCGTGGGACGACGCGCGCTCGGCGCCCGTCGGGTTCGCCTTCACGTGGCGCGTCGCGGACGAGCTTCACGTGCTCAACGTCGCCGTCGTGGCGAGCGCCCGCCGCCGCAGGATCGGCCTCACGCTTGCCCAGGACATCGTGGAGCACGCGAGGGGGACCGGCATCGTTCGCATCCACCTCGAGGTCCGGCAGGGGAACGCGCCGGCGATCGCGCTCTACCGGGGGCTCGGGTTCGTCGAGACGAACGTGCGGCGACGCTACTACGGGGACGGGGAGGATGCGCTGGAGATGACCCTGGACGTCGGCTGACTGCTGACGGCGCGTCTCCTCTGCGTCCCGGTTCGACCGGGTCGCCCGTGCCCTGTTTCCATGCTATCGCGTTCGCCCATGCGAAACGCCGCCCTGTCCTTCCTCGCGCTGACCCTTGCCGCCTCGGGATCCGCGTGCAGCAGCTCCGGCACCGCGACCACGCCACCGCCCGATCCGCGCATCCAGGTCGCGGGGCTGGCGCCGACGGCGCCGGACGTGAACGGCTTCCAGCTCATCCTCCCCAAGGTCACGGGCATGGAGCCGGGGAAGAGCTACGAGTACTGCACCTGGACGGACAAGATCCTCGACCGCGACATGAACGTGAAGGGCACCCAGTCCTTCCAGACCTCGGGCGGCCACCACGTGGTGCTCTTCTACACGACGAAGCCGAGGCCCGCGGGCACGACGCGGGTGTGCACCGACGACGACATGACCTCCATCCGCTTCGGCATGGGCGGCGAGGACAAGAAGTTCAGCGAGCTCCCGGACGACCTCGCGGTCACGCTCCCGAAGGGGGCGCAGATCGTCGCCCAGCACCACTACATCAACACGGGAGCCACCCCCCTCGAGGCGCAGAGCGCGATCAACATCAAGCTCGCCGACCCCGCGAAGCCGATCAAGAAGTCGAGCTCGGTCGTCGTCGTCGACTCGAACCTCCGCGTCCCTCCGGGCAAGTCGGCGGTCGACCTCAAGTGCATCGTGAACCGCGAGTACTCCGTCTGGATGCTCCTCCCGCACATGCACACGCACGGGACGCGCGTGGAGGTCAACCACACGTCCGGCGGCGACACCAAGACGCTCTTCAACGTGGCGTGGACGCCGGAGTACGAGTTCCACGCGCCGACGATCATCCGATCCGTGAACGACGTCATCCGCTACAAGGCGGGGGACGAGATCCGCGTCCGCTGCGAGTACGACAACACCACGGGCAAGGAGCTCTCGTTCGGGCAGGAGATGTGCCTCGCCTTCGGCATGACGATCGACGCGGACGGGATCGGTAACGTCGCGTGCGACGGCGGCAAGTGGACGACGTTCTGACAGCCTCGCGCGGGGTCGCGGCCATCCTCGCCGGGCTCGCGATCGCGGGCGTCGCCTCGTCGTGCAGCAGCACGGCGACGCCGGGCGCGCCCGCCACCCTGGACGCGGCGACGGGAGCGGACGCAGCGCCCGACGCGCCCTTCAAGTCGAACTGCGGAAAGCCCGGTGACAAGGGCAACAGCCTCGGGGTCGGCAAGTTCTGCCAGCAGACGATCGCCGACTGCGGTGAGAACCCGAAGGCGCGGCTCTGCACGACGCTCGACCCGAACGGCGCGGACCACTACTTCTGCACGTTCCGCTGCGATCCAGCGACCGATCCGCCGAACGTGTGCGGCGAGCAGGCCCGCTGCGCGTGCTCGGCCGGAGGGTGCGGGTGCTTCCCCACGCAGTGCGACGGCCCTCCGTCCGACGCCGGGACGTCGGGCGACGCTACGACGGAAGCCAGCCCGGGCGACGCCGGCCCGGGCTGACGCGACGCCGCGCTACCACGGCGTCACCAGGAAGCCGAGGATGTGCGGCATGACGTGGGGGCCGAGGAACAGGTACTCCAGCGTCCCGAGGATCAGGAAAGGGCCGAACGGGATCGCCGCCTGCATGAAGCCGTCGTGGGCCTCGGCGGCCGGATCGTGGAGGAGCGCCTCCTTTGCCTCCTCGTCGCCCTCTTCCGCGAGGCGCCTCATCTCCGCGACCTCGGCCTTGACCGCCTCGGGGAGCTCGATCTTTCCCTTCACGAGGCGCATGACGAGCGATCCCAGGGTGCCCTGGATGGCACCGGCGAACAGCGCGAAGCACACCCCCTTCCAGCCGAACCACGCGCCGGCCAGCGCGAGGAGCTTGGCGTCCCCCATGCCCATGCCTGTACGCCCGCGGAGCTTCTTGTAGAGGAAGTTGAAGAGGAACCAGACGAGGACGTACGCCCCGATCGAGCTCGCCAGCACGTCGACCCACTCGGCGCCTCGCACGGGCGTCGTGGCGAGGCCGAGGATCGCGCCGCCGAGGGTGATCTCGTCGGGGAGTATCATGTGCTCCCAGTCGATGAACGCCGCCGCGACGAGGCCGAGGCAGAGGGCAAACTGCGAGACGAAGGCCGCGAGGATCAGCCAGCCCGGGGCGGCGGGTGGGGTGCGGGCGACCACGATCTCGAGCACACCGACCGAGAGGAGGCCGCCGATGAGCTCCACGATCACGTAGCGGGGGCTCATCGGCGCGCCGCAGCAGCGGGCCCTTCCGAGGAGGACGGCGTACGAGACGACCGGGATGTTGTCGTACGGCCGCACGGGCTTCTTGCACGCGGGGCAGTGCGAGGGAGGCGACACGACAGACAGGCCGAGGGGGAGCCGGTAGATGACGACGTTGAGGAAGCTCCCCCACAGCAGGCCGAACACGAACGCGCCACCACGGACCATCCACGCGGGCACGCCGAAGATCACGACGTCCACGTTACCATGGCGGCCACCCGACGCCGGCGAACGCGTCGAGCGCCGGACCGAGGAACAGGCGCTCGAGCACGCCGAGCACCAGGAACGGACCGAAGGGGAGCGCGGGCTGCCCACCCACCTCGTCTCGTACCTCCTCCGGCACGAGGATCTTCCTGCCCACCGCGCGCGCGATCCCGAAGGCGAGGAGGCCTTGCACGGCGCCGAGCCCCAGGGCGACGAGCGCGCCCCGCGCCCCGAGCCACGCCCCGGCGAGGATCATCAGCTTCGCGTCGCCGAGCCCGAGCCCGGGCCGCGCGCCGAACATGCGTGGACCATACACGAAAGGGAGCGCGGTGACGAAGAAGCCCACGCACGCGCCGACGAGCGAAGCGTGGAGGTCCTGCCCGCGGAGGCCCGCCGTGCACACGCCGAGCAACGCCCCGCCGAGCGTGATGGCGTCGGGGAGGTAGGCGTGGCGGGCATCGATGAACGCCGCGACCAGGAGCGCGTGCGCGAGCGCCGCGCTCGCGAGGTAGACGAACGCGGCGCGATGGAGGGGGGACCACGGCTCGAGCGAACGGAGCGTCACCGGGACGAGGCCGATCGCCGCGGCCACGCACGACAGCTCGAGGAGGAGCGGCGAGAGGTCGAGCCGCGCTCCGCAGCACCGCGCACGGCCGCGCCCCACGAGGAAGGAGACGATGGGGACGAGGTCGAGCCCCCCGAGCTTCGCCTCGCACCGCGGGCACGTCGGGCCCGGACGGAGGAGCGGCAATCCGCGGGGGAGGCGCCTGAGCGCGGCCGTCGCGACGGCGCTCCACGCGAGGCCGACGAGGGCGGCCGCCACGTAGAAAACTGGACCGGGGAGGTCGCGTAGGGGCATCGTCGATGGCTCCGCCTCGGAAAGAGGCGCGATTCGCGTTATATCTCTCCGTCCCCTGGCAGGCCCAGGAACCCTCCCCGATGCGCGAACCTTCCCATGCTCGTCGACGTCATGCCCGAACACCCAGAGCCCCGGAAGATCGCGCGCGCGGTCGACGCGCTCCTGTCGGGTGAGGTCATCGCGTACCCGACGGACACGGTCTACGGCCTCGGGTGCGACATCACGAACCGGAAGGCGGTCGACCGGCTCTACGCCATCAAGGGGATGGACGCCGGGCACCAGCTCGCGTTCATCTGCCCGGACCTGTCGGAGATCGCACGGTTCGCGATCGTGGAGAACCAGGTGTACCGCGTGCTCCGGCGCTTCCTGCCGGGGCCGTACTGCTTCATCCTGGAGGCGACGCGCGAGGTGCCCAAGATCGTGCAGACGAAGCGCAAGCACGTCGGCATACGGGTGCCGAAGCACGCCGTGATCCAGGCGCTCACGCGCGCCCTCGGCCGGCCGATCATCTCGACGACCGCGGCGCGCCCCGGCGCGGATCCCATGGTCGACCCGCACGAGATCGACGACGAGTTCCCGGGCCTCGCGCTGGTGCTCGATGCGGGCGCGGGCGGGCTCGTGCCGACCACCGTCGTGGACCTCACGAAGATGCCCCCGGAGGTCCTTCGCGAGGGGGCGGGCCCGGTGGAGGAGTTCCTGCCGACGCCGCCTCTGTCGCGGCGCTGGTGATCAGGGGTCGAGGACCCGCATGTCGCCGCCCACGGCGACCGCGCGGGCGAGGGCGGCGTGGTGGATACGCTTCGCCCAGCGCGCGGCATCGACGATCGTGCCGTCGGCGAGGTCGCGCTCGTCCACGGCGAGGCGGCCGGCGACGAGCGAGGACAGCACGCAGCCCCCGCCATGCAGCGCGGGGAGGCGGAGTCGGATGGCGCGGAGCTCGAGGACCTCGTCGCCCATCGCGAGAACGTCGACGGCGTCGCGGCCGCCGAGGTGGCCGCCCTTCACGAGCGCCGCCCGCGCACCCATCCCCACGATCGCGCGGGCCGCGTCCCGGGCCTCGGACAGCCGCGTCACGCGGCGCCGGGTCAGGACCTCGGCCTCGGGCGCGTTGGCGATGACGACGGTCGACCGCGGGAGCAGCCGGGTACGCATCAGCCCCACGGCGCGCTCGTCGAGGAGCCGCGCGCGCCCGCGCGTCGGCAGCATCACCGGATCGCAGACCACCGGCACGTCGCGGTGGATCGCGAGGAGGTCCGCCACGGCCCGCGCGTTCGCGACAGAGCCCAGGGCGCCTACCTTGATCGCGCGCACGCGCTGGTGCTTCATGACGCACGCCGCCTGCGCGATGACGCGCCGCGCGTCCACCGCGACGGCCTCGCGCAGGCCCGACGTCGACTGCGTCGTGAGCACGGCGGCCACCGCGCACGCGAACGCGCCCGCGCGCGAGATCGCGCGAGCGTCCGCGAGGATCCCGGCCCCGCCGCCCGGATCGAGGCCCCCGATCGCGAGCGCGCAGGGCAGGCTGCGCACGCCTTCTTCGTCTCGTCGAACCATGGGGAGGACTTAACACGGGCAGCGGTCGGCGGACAGCCGGCGGCGGTCGGCGGGGCTTGAAGTCTTCCTCCCGAACCTGTACCCAACGGTCCCGATGCGCGCGAAGCCCCTGCTTCCGGTGGCGATCTTCGCGACGCTCTCGCTCGCTCCGGGATCCTCGTTCGCGCAGTGCGTCGACGACGAGCTCAAGGAGGAGCTGGTCGGCGGCCGCCACTACCGCGGCGTCCAGGACCGCCTCTTCGTGAAGGCGTTCCGGCACGAGCTCTCGGCCACCGGCGGGTACTACGGCGCGGATCTCTACTCGTCGAGCTGGCTCGCCGGCGGCGCGTACACGTTCCACTTCTCGGAGGAGCTGGGCCTCGAGGCGTCCGTCGCCTTCCTGCGCTTCCGCACGGCCGTCACCGATACGTACGAGCGCCGCTACCCGCTGGTGCAGGTCGAGGAGCGCACCAACAAGCCTGGCCGCCTCTACTTCGGCCACCTCGTCTGGTCGTTCGCCTACGGGAAGCTGCGGTGGATGGGAGGCGCGATCTCCCGGTTCGACTTCAACTTCGCGGCGGGGGCGGGCGTCACCGACGACTCCACGTCGCGCGGGCTCACGGGGAGCTTCGGCATCGGGACCAAGTGGTACCTCACGAAGTGGCTGTCCGTGCGCATCGACGCGCGCGATCACATCCTCAGGGAGACGTTGCTCGGGGAGGACCACCTCGTGAACGACCTCCTCGTCACGGGGGGTGCGAGCGTGTGGTTCCCGTTCGGGTGGTGAGGGCGACCGGGCGTCGGGCGGGCGCCCGGAGGACCCGCTCGAATGTTACCCTGGCCCGCGTGAAGCACGACCGGGCGCTCGCCTTCATCCTCCTCGCCGTCACCGCGACGACGACGCGCGGCGCCCTCTCGCAGCCACGCACCTCGCCGCTCACGCCGGAGAAGAGCGAGCTCCCGGCGTCCGCGGACGGGACCGCCAGCGCGGCGGACCACGACCGGTTGCTGGGCGAGATCGCAGCGCTCCGCGCGCGTGTCGCGGCGCGCGGGCGTCCGGACACGGGCGAGGTCGGACGGGAGGCCCTCCGCGCGCAGATCACCGCGGCCGAGGACCTCGTGCGGGACGGCAAGCGTGACGAGGGGATCTCGCGTCTCGTCGGGTTGATCGAGTCGCGCGCGTTCGAGAGCTTCCTCGGCTCGGACGAAGCGCGCGCCGCCCTCTACGCGCTCGGCGACGCGCACGCCGATCTCGGCCTCTTCGCACCCGCGCGCGCGTACCTCCGGAGGACGATCCTCGACAGGGGTGCCTTCGATCCGGGATCGTCGTTCGGGCGGCGCGCAGCGCGACGGCTCGTCGACGTGGCGCTGGAGACGCGGCAGTTCCAGCGCGGCGTCGAGGATCTCGCGGGCGCGCCGGTCACGGACGACCTCAGGATCGAGGCGGCCTTCCTCGCGGCCCGCGCGAAGGAGACCGGGGGCGACGTCGACGGCGCGCTCGCCACTTACATGACCGTGCCGCAGACGTCCCGCTTCTGGTCGCAGGCGACCTACCTCGCGGGCTTGCTGGAGGTCGAACGCGGCAAGCGCCGCGACGGAGAGCGGCTGTTCTGCAAGGTCGCGGATCCCAGGCGCCAGGATCGCACGACGCCGGTCCTCGCCGACGCCCGCTTCTTCGCAGTGCGCGATCTCGCGCGGCTCGCCCTCGGGCGGGTCGCCCACGACGAGGCGCGGTTCGACGACGCCCGTTACTACTACCACCTCGTGCCGCAGGACTCGGATCGACTCGCGGAGGCTCTCTACGAGGCCGCCACCTCACGCTACGAGAAGAAGGATCACGAGGGCGCCCGCCGCCTGCTCGACGAGCTCGCCGCGCTGAAGGAACACCACCGGTACGAGGACGAGGCCATGATCCTCGGCGCGTACGTCGACCTCGCGCGCTGCCGGTTCCCGGCGGCCGACGCCCGCTTGAAGGCCTTTGTCGCGCGGTACGAGCCGATCCGCGAGGCCGCGCGGCGCCTCGTGGAGAGCGAGCAAGGCGTGGGCCTCGTGCGCCGGGCCGCGCGCGCGCCGGGCGATCCGGGCGCGCTGGCGACGCCCGTGGCGGGCGTGTCCCCCGAGGCGACGCGCTCGATCGCGGCGCTCGTTCGCGCCGATGCCGCGTACGCCGCGCTCGTCCGGCGTCGCGCCGTCCTCGACCAACAGACGGACGGGCTCCGGGCCGCCCTGCCCGAGGTCCGGGCAGCGGCCGAAGGACCGACCGCGGAGCGGCTGCTCGCCGAGTCCGCCGCGGGGGTGCGCGCGCTCGAGATCGCCGAGGCGACCCTGGCCCGCGACGCGCTGCACAGGCTGGATCTCCGGCTGTCGCGTCTCCTCTCGCGCGCGCGGCTCGGGCGGATCGAATCGGTGCTCGGCAGGAAGCGCGCGCTCGAGGTGGAGATCGAGGCCATCGCGAACGGCTTCCTCCCCCACGACGCTGTCGACTCGCTCGACGCCGCGCGACACCTGAAGGACTCCGAGGAGTACTGGCCCTTCGAGGGGGACGACTGGCCCGACGAGTACATCGGCTCGGAGAAGCCGCGATGACCCGTGCCCCCGGCGCGCGCGCGGCGCTCATCCTTGCCAGCGTGCTCGCCGCGTCCCCGGCGCTCGCGGGCCCGGCAGCCGAGCGTACGATCGAGCTCGCGCCGCGCGAGAAGGCACGCGACAGGAAGCCCGCCACGACGCAGCCGCGCGTCCGCCCGCGCATCCCCGCTGGGCTCGACCGCCAGATCCGCGCGCGCATGGACGCGCGCGTGGAGCGTGACCTCGTGGAGATCCGCGGGCTCCGAGCGGAGGCGATCGATCTGCTCGGCAAGTTCATCGCGGAGGCCCCGGCCGCGTCCCGCGAGCTGCCAGAGGCCCTGATGCGCCTCGGCGAGCTCCGGTGGGAGATCGCGCGGGAGGAGTTCCTGGCGCGCTTCAAGGCCTGGGAGGGCAAGCCCAGGGACACGCGCGGCCCGACCCCCGAGCCGAGCTACGGCCCCGCGCGCGAGCTCTTCCTCCGCGTCCTGCGCGACCACCCGACGTTCCCGTCGTACGACCTCGCGCTGTACGTCGACGGCTTCCTAGCGACGGAGCAGGGCAAGCCCGACGAGGCCCTCGATCGGTTCGGCCGCATCCTGCGGGACTTTCCGCGCTCGCGTTTCGCCCCCGACGCGCACATGGCGAAGGCCGAGGCGCTGTTCAACAGCCGGTACGACTACGGCGCCGCGCTCGCGGAGTACGAGGAGGTCCTGCGCCACAAGGACAGCGAGCTCTACGGGCTCGCCCTCTTCAAGAGCGCGTGGTGCCTCTGGCGGCTGGGCCGCACCGACGAGGCGGCGCGGCGGTTCATCGGCGTGTTCGAGGTGGACGGCTCGCAGGGAAGGGTATCGGCGACGCGGCGGCGCGAGCTCGACGAGCTGCAGGCCGAGGCTCTCAAGTACCTCGTCGAGGTGTTCACCGAGGACGAGAAGAACACCGCCGGTGACGTGTACGGGTTCCTGGTGAAGATCGGCGGCGACCGCTTCGCAGGCAAGGTCGTGCGCGCGCTGGCCGAGCAGTTCTACGAACAGGCGCACTACGAGCGGGGCATCGAGGCGTACGAGCTCCTGCTCAAGCTCGAGCCGGGCTCGCGCGATGCGGGCGCGTGGATGCTCGCCATCGCCACCGGCTGGGCGACCGTCGAGGACTGGCCGAGGCTCCGGGCGACCTACGAGCGCGCGCTCGTCGGATACACCCAGGGCAGCGCGTGGGCGAAGGGCCAGGCGGATCCCGCGTGGATCGCCGCGACGACGCGGGCGTTCGAGGGGAGCCTGCGGGATCACGCCGTCGGACTCCACGCGAAGGCGCAGCGCGACCGTACGAGCCGGGCCGAGTTCGAGGGCGCGGCCTCGCTCTACGAGGCGTATCTCGGGCGATTCGGCGGCGAGCCGGGCTCCTGGCAGATCCACTACTACCTCGCCGAGATCCAGTTCTACCACCTCGACCGCGGCACCGACGCGGCGCAACATTATATGCAGTCTGCACGTACCATTGCGGACGCCGACGCCTCGAGGGAGCCCGGAAGGGCGCTCCGCCACGACGCGATCTACAACGCCGTCGCCGCGCTCGAGAGGGTGCGCCTCGCCGAGGTGGAGGGGCGCACGAAGCAGCCCGGGGCCACCTACGTCGAGAGCGAGGCGGACCGGAAGCTCGCCGAGGCGCTGGAGCTGTACGCGCAGCTCTACCCGTCCGATCCCGCGCTGCCCGAGCTCCTCTTCAGGCAGGGGCGCACGTACTACGACCAGGGCGCGTACGATCCCGCCGTCAGGATCTGGGGCTCGCTCCTCGAGCGGTTCCCACGCAGCCAGTACGCGCAGGGCGCAGGGGAGCTCATCCTCGACTCGTTCAGCCGCGCGAGGGATCACGAGAACATCGAGGCGTGGGCGCGCCGGCTGAAGCGCGCGACCGCCTTCGCGAGCGAGAGGGAGCAGCGTCGCCTCGACGCGCTCATCGTGCAGGCGGTGTTCAAGCAGGGCGAGCAGCGGACGGCCGCGGGCGAGCACGACCGCGCCGCGAAGGCCTACCTCCGCGCGGCGCAGGAGTTCCCGAGGGACGCTCGCGCGGCCCAGGCGTGCGTGAACGCGATCCTCGCGGCGCAGAGGGCCGGCGACACGACGACGCTCAGGGAGGCGGCGCTCCTGGTCACGAGCAAGGACTACCAGGGCCGGCCCGAGTCCCCCCGGGGCGCCTGGACCGCGGCCACCGCGTTCCAGGCGATGGGCCTCTACGCCGAGTCCGCCGAGGTTCACGAGTCCATCCTCGCGCTCGCCGACAAGGATCACCCGAGCTTCGCGAAATTCGAGCACACGAGAGATGCCGGCTACAACGCCGTCGTGCTCCGCGAGGCGACCGGCGAGCACGACCGCGCCGTCGCGAACGGGACGCGCTTTCTCGCGGCCTACCCGCAGTCCCGGGAGGCCGTCGACGTCGTGTTCCACATGGGGCGCGCGCACCAGGCCGCGGGCCGCAACAAGGAGGCCGTGGAGCTCTACAGGAGGTTCGTGGGCCAGACGCGGAGCGTCGATCGTCGGGTGCAAGGTCTCGTGCTCCTCGCCCTCGCGCAGATCAAGCTCGGCGACGAGAGGGGGGCGTTCGAGTCGCTGCGCGAGGCGGCCGTCGCGGGAAAACAGAAGAGGGGCGAGCTCTCGCCCGAGGGCCGCCACGCGGCGGCACGCGCGAGGTACATGGAGGGCGAGCGCGTGCTCGCGCGGTTCGAGGAGATCCTGATCGCGGGGGACGTCAAGCAGCTCTCCGCGCGCCTGAAGCGCAAGGCCGAGCTCCTCAAGCAGGCCTCGCTGATCTTCCTCGACACCGTCTCGATGGGGGTCGCCGAGTGGACGACCGCGGCGCTCTACCAGATCGGCCGCACGTACGAGGGGTTCGCGCGATCGCTGAAGGGCGCGCCGCCGCCGACGGGCCTGTCGGACGCGGACAGGGAGGCGTACCAGCAGGAGATCGACGCGTTCGCGGTGCCGATCGAGGAGCGGGCGCTCGACGCCTACGAGAACGGCTGGAAGAAGGCCGTCGAGCTCGGGATCTACAACCAGTGGACGGCGAAGATGCGCGAGTCCCTCGGCCGCCTCAACGCGGAGCTGTACCCTCCGCTCAAGGAGACAGGTATCGAGCTCCGGTCGCAGGGCCCGAGCGCGCTGCCGGGGCTCCTCGACGCGCCACTGCGCGGCGGCGAGAGGGGAGGCAGGCCGTGAACAGACCCCTCGTGGTACTGGCAACATGCATGTGTCTGGTCGGGTGCGGGGGCGGGGGCGGGCGAGCGCCCGCGGTTCGCGGGCCCGTCGCCGCGACGCTCCCCCCCGCGAACCCCGCCGCCGCGGGCAAGATGATCCAGGGGGCGCAGGCCGCCAGGGATCCCCGGACCACGGCCCGGGCGATCGAGCTGTTCCGTGAGGCGATCGCCATCGATCCCACGCTGTGGGAGGCCCGCTACGATCTCGGCGTGGTCCTGGCGCAAGGCGGCGCCCTCGCCGACGCGGAGCGCGAGCTCGTCGCTGCAGCGAAGATCGCGCCCGCGGAGGAGGACGTCGCGATCGCGCTCGCCGAGACGCGACGGCGACGCGGCTCGCACAAGGAGGCGGCCGCGGGCCTCGAGGCGTTCGTGAGGGCCCAGCCGCGGGTGGGGCCCGCGCGGACGCTCCTCGTGACCACCCTCCGCGACGCGGGACAGGTCGACAGGGCGATCGTGGAGGCACGCGAGGTCCTCGCGAAGAGGCCGGGCGACGCGACCGCTCTGAGCGAGCTTTCCCTGTGCCACCTCGCGAAGGGCGAGCGCGACACCGCGCACCTCCTCGCACGTCAAGCCGTGGACGCGAACCCAGGGAGCGCCGTGGCCCACCGCGCGAGCGGCCTCGTATCGCTCGCGGAGGGCGAGGATGCGCGCGCGTTCCAGGCCTTCCAGAAGGCCGCGACGCTCGACGCGCGCGACACCACGGCGCGCCTCAACATGGGCGCGGTGCTGCTGCGCGCCGGGTCGTATGCGAGGGCGGAGGAGCAGTACCGCGCCATCCTCGCGGTGGCTCCCGACGACGCGGCGGCCGAGGTGGGCCTCGCGGTGGCCTTGCGGGGGCAGGCCGATCCCAGAAACCCGGCGCGGTACGATCATGCGAAGGCCGTGCTGGAGAGGGTGATCGAGCGGGATCCGCACAACACGAGCGCGCTGTTCAACCTGGGCGTGCTGATGATGGACCACCTGAAGCGCGCGGACGACGCGGAGCGTGCGTTCGCGCGGTTCCTCGCCGAGGCGCCCGCCGATCACCCCGCGCGCGCGGACGCGGAGCGGTGGGCGGTGGAGCTGGCCGCGCGGAGGGGCGCGCCGGGCGCGTCCGGCAAGCCGGGAGGCGCGAAGTGAGGCGCGCCTCGATCCGGATGGGTCTGTTCCTGACGCTCGCGGCGCTGACCCTGTACGTCCCGTTCTCGCTCGCCGAGCCGAGGGCGACGCAGGCTCCCCCCGCGAAGGGCAAGGACGCGGGGACGCCCGCCACGATCGAGGGCGGCGCAGGACCGCAGCCGGTCGCGACGAAGCCCGCCCCCCCGACGAGGGTCGCCGACGCGGGCGCGTCCGTGACGGAGGCGCGAGGCGACGCGGGCAAGGTGTTCCGCTTCGGTGAGGTGGAGATCGAGGGCCGGATGAAGAGCCCGCAGATCATCTACTTCCTCCGCCGCGTGCGCGCGGAGTTCGGCGCGGGGGACCTCGGCCACCGGAGCTTCCAGGGAGAGCTGTCGGAGACGCGGGGCGAGCGGGGGTGGTGATCGCGTAGACTCGAGCCATGACGCAGGCCACCAGAATCGTCGTGCATCGGGCCGGCGCGTACGAGCGCCTCCAGCTGGAGACATCGAACCTCCCCCCACCGGGCCCGGACGAGGTCGCGATCGAGGTCCACGCCGCCGGCGTGAACTATGCCGACGTCGTGGTTCGCATGGGGCTCTACGCCTCCGCCAAGGAGCTGGTGGGCTGGCCCATCACGCCGGGCTTCGCGGTCGCCGGGATCGTGAGCGCGGTCGGCGAGAACGTGACCGACCTCCGTGTCGGCGCGCGCGTGCTCGCGGTCACGCTGTTCGGCGGCTACGCGTCGGCGCTCAACGTGCCGCGGCACCAGGTGTTCGGGCTCCCCGACGGCCTCACGTTCGTGGAGGGCGCCGCGATCCCGGCCGTGTTCCTGACGGCGCATTTCGCGCTCCACCAGCTGGCCCACCCACGGCGCGGCGACAGGGTCCTCGTCCACTCGGCCGCGGGTGGCGTCGGCACGAGCCTCGTGCAACTCGCGAAGCTCGCGGGCTGCGAGGTCACGGGCGTCGTCGGGGCGAACCACAAGGTCGAGGCCGCACGGGCGATCGGGTGCGATCACGTGATCGACAAGTCGACGGAGGACCTCTGGCCCCGCGCCGAGGCGATCGCGCCGATGGGCTTCGACGTCGTCCTCGACGCGAACGGCGTCGCGACGCTCGGCGCGAGCTACGACCACGTGCGCGCGGCGGGCAAGCTCGTCGTCTACGGGTTCGCGACGATGATGCCGAAGACCGGCGGCCGACCGAACTACCTGAAGCTCGCGATCGACTGGTTGCGCACGCCGCGCTTCAACCCGCTGGACATGACGAACAAGAGCCGGAGCGTCCTCGCGTTCAACCTGAGCTACCTCTTCGATCGCGCCGACATCCTCGCGGAGGGGATGCACGACATCATGCGGTGGCTGGCCGACGGCAAGCTCGTGCCGCCGCCCTCGAAGACGTTCCCCCTCGAGAGGGTCGCGGACGCCCACCGGGACATCGAGTCGGGCAAGACCATCGGGAAGCTCGTGCTCGTCCCCGCGCGCTGAAGAGCTGTCCAAAATTGCGCGCGCCCTCTCCCGTTGACGTTGACGTGAGCGTTGACGTTGACGTTGACGGCGACGGCGACGGCGACGATTCCTGGCTAGGCCACGGGCCGCTCTCGGCGAGATTTTGCGAGGAAA
>SXGT01341345.1_pt1 | contig 23447 bp, 20 predicted proteins | sample 3176221 | NCBI WGS metagenome assembly SXGT01 (sample SAMN11356862, study PRJNA531348) | freshwater metagenome | isolation source: freshwater sample F1-120 | place: China: Fuxian Lake, Yuxi | collected 2017-12-25
GCCGCCAGATTGTAGATCTCATCTGGCTGAGTCTCTTGAATAAGGCGGATAAGGTTCGTCGAGTCCGTCATGTCACCGTAGTGAAGCGAAAATCGAGGATCGGCGACGTGCGGATCCTCGTAGATATCTTCGATCCGACCGGTGTTGAACGACGAAGACCGCCGCTTCATGCCGTGGACGCGATATCCTTTTTCAAGCAGCAGCTGCGCCAGGTAAGCGCCGTCCTGTCCGGTCACACCGGTGATCAGGGCTGTTTTCGTCACAATGATCCTCGTCGTTCTTCAGGACGGCCGTGCGCGGCTGCGCCGAGCGGTGCATGCGGCTCCTTAAGGCGATCGCCGCGAGAAGAAACCCCCGAAGTGCAATTGGACTTGAACAGAAAGATCACGCCTCAGGGTTCGAATTTGATCCGGTTGTTGTCCGCCGGATCGTACCAGAGACGTTGCGAACCGCGCGGAGGCCGGGATGATGGCAGACCCGGCAGCCGCACGCCCGCCGGATCGAACTGCGCGATATCGTGGACGCGCACGGGCCCCGCGCCCCGATCGGCGTACTTGAGCAATAACTGCGCGGACGCCGTCATGACGAGCGCGAACCCTGCGTTGGCCGGGTTGTCGAGAACGCCTTCTGAAGGACCGGTCAGCTTGATGTTGGACGAGTAGACGATACTGTCACCCGAATAATGGAGTCCCTGGCGATGCTTCTCGATCCAGCCGGTGTTCTGATAGGCGACGCCCGCGGACCCGCCGTTGCCGGTCTGGAGTGACTCGTCCCCTGCGTTGCTGCGCGCCAGGTCGATCCGCCATCCCGTGCCAACGGCTCCGTGAACAAGCGGCCCCGTCGCCGAATAGGAGAGCGGGGCAAGGCGCACGTTGTTGCAGACGCCCCGCACATGCAACACGACCGCCTCGCCCTCCAGGTCCCCACCGGTGATCGTGAGGCCGTCAACATTGACCAGATCGAGAAAGGCTCCCGCGTTCCCCTGCAACACCGGGTTGGTCATGGTGATCGCTATGGCGCCATGGATGTGGACATTCGCGGCGTCCAGCGTGTCAAAGTGCAGGGTCGTGGCGGTGCTGCGATCGTGACCCAGCACAACCGTCCGCTTGGCCACGACATTGGCGTAACGGCTGACGTATGCGCCTCCCCACGCGCCATTGATGCCGGGCTCGCCCCGGGTGAAGCTCTCCACGAACAGCGCGATGGCAGTCTCGTGACGGCGCGCCTCTACGACATCGATGTTGGCGACATCGGCGTACCATCCGCCGCGGTGAAAGATGCCGACCGCATGCGGAATGGAGCCGAGATCTATCGACAGGCCCTGAACGCGACAGTGCTGGGCTTCGCTGATCCGCACGACCGCCTCGCCGCCGCCCAAAAAGCGTGCCGTCGGCGCCGCCGCGTAGCCTTCCCCCGATGCGACAACAGCGGCTTCGACGACGCGACCGTCCAAGATCCCTAAAACCAGTGCGGCGTCGCGCTTCGTCGGGCTGGCGGAGATCGCGGCCAAAGGAGTCGAGCGTAGTCCGGCTCCCCCGTCCCGCACTCTGCAAGCCGCGACTTTGCCACGATCAAGCTCGATCGCCAGTGTCGGCATGCGAGGCGGCGCGCCGGGGGGAGTCGCGGCGATAGCCGTCGCTCCTGGTCCGGCGCCCGTCAGGCTCGAACCGTTAGTCCGCAGATCGAACGCCGTTTGGCCTGGTGGGGCGATAACCCGCGTATGCCCGATCTCGAAGGCGACTGCCTTTCCACCATCGGTGATTGTTCCGCCAAGCCGGTAAGCGAACGCGCTTGGAAGAACGACGACCCCCCCTCTGGCGGGCAAGGCGGCCACCGCCGCAATAATGGCGCCCGAATCATCGATCTGTCCGTCCCCGACCGCATTAAAGGGGGGCAGCGTGACGTCGATCCGAGCTTCGTTCATGCGCGCCGTTGCCGGCGCGGCTTGCGACGGCGTGGCCAAAACGGCCACGCTTGCGCTGCCCAACATGGCTAGCCCGCGGCGAGTCACGAATGCATCGGCGGGATCAGTCATCGACTTGGCTCCATCTCTTTACCGCGGGAGGCGGCCACCGGCCCGCACCGACCCATTGTGTAAGTCCGTGCGATGTAACGGCCGCGTGGTTATCGCGACAGTGCTCCTCGGCTTGCAGCGGCCGGGGTGGGCTGCTATGGCGCGCCCTTCTTACGGCGTGAACAAGGTTCGCGGCCGCAATTGTCGTTCGACCGGAGTTCATGGGGTTTATGCAGATCATCGTCCGCGATAACAATGTCGATCAGGCTCTTCGGGCGCTCAAGAAGAAGCTGCAGCGCGAAGGTGTGTATCGCGAGATGAAGCTGCGCCGTCATTACGAGAAGCCGTCGGAGAAGCGGGCGCGCGAGCGTGCGGCGGCCGTGCGGCGCGCTCGCAAGCTGGAGCGCAAGCGCGCCGAGCGCGACGGGGCGCGGTAAGACCTTGGCTCATGCGGTCCTGCGTGGCGGCGAGCTTCTTTCACCGGTGATCGCCGATGCGGCGCTCCAGTTTCAGGTGTCTTCATGTCCACCGTTACAGCCGTGCCGCTTCGCGCCGTAAACCGCCGTTATCTGGTCTATATCTGGCTGGGCATTGCTGCCTTCTGCCTGGGGGCTCTGGCGCTCGCCAGGCAAGGCGACGACTTCTTGACCCGCAATGCGCGCGGAGCGGGCGTGGTGACGACCGCGTCGGGATTGCAGTACAAGGTTCTCGCTGCTGGCAAGCCGGGCGCCCCGCGGCCCGCTGAGACCGATATCGCGCTGGTCAGCTACGAAGGCCGGCTCGCAAATGGCACGGTGTTCGACCGTTCGCGTCAACCGACGCCGTTCCCGGTTGCGGCAGGTGCGACGGTGCCGGGCTTCTCCGAAGGGCTCAAGCTGATGCCCAAGGGCGCCAAATATCGCTTCTGGATGCCGCCTTCGCTTGGCTATGGCGCGCAGTCGCAGGGGCCCATTCCAGCCAACTCGACGTTGGTCTTCGATGTTGAACTGCTCGACTTTTTGCCGGAGGCGACGGTCCGGGCGATGCAGCAGCTTCAGCAGCAGCAAATGTCAAGTGGCGCCGACGTGCCGCCCGCCGGACGGGATCCGAACGTTCGGTAAGCGGTTGCGGTGATTGCAGATCCCGCCGTTGCGTGCGGATGGTTGGTGAAGTACTTAACGGCATGCATCGGCGCTCTCGTGGCGCTCGCGCGGCATGTGTACAGGGCGACGGATGATGAGTTCCGGAATGTTCGATCGCATGACGGCTTTGCCTCGCCGCTCGAAGCAGGTCATCGTCATGGCTCTGGATGCGGCGGTGGCGCTGGCGACGATGTGGCTCGCCTTCTGCCTCCGACTTGGGACCACATCGGTCGACTGGACGCCGGAGCAGGGCGTCATGTTCCTTCTGGCCCCGGCGTTGGCGTTGCCGATCTTTGTCCGATGCGGGCTGTATCGCGCCATCTTCCGCTACTCGGGCTTCGGAGCCACTGCGGCGATCACCCGCGCGGTGACCATCTACACGCTTGCCTTCTCGTCGATCGTGCTTCTCCTTTCGCTGCCGACCGTGCCGCGAACCATTGCCGTCATACAGCCGATGCTTTTCGCATGGTCGATCCTCGCGATGCGCAGCCTTGGTCATCTGACGCTCGCCGATGGACGTCGCGCCGACGCGCCGCCGCGTGAGCGTCTGCTGATCTATGGCGCTGGTGTAACTGGAATCCAGACCGCCGGAGGTCTGCGCACGACGGGCAAGTACCAGATAATGGGCTTCCTTGACGACGACAGCCGTAAGGTGGGTCGCGAGATCCTCGGCATGCGCGTGTTCGGGCGAGGGGAAGTCGAGGCCATGCTGCAGGCCCGTCGTGTTGACAGCGTGCTCCTGGCGTTGCCGCGCATCTCCCGCGGTTCGCGGAACGCCATTCTCGATTGGTTGCGGCCGTATGCGCTCCATGTCCGTTCGGTCCCCAGCATCGTCGAGATCGCGACGGGTAAGGTTACGCTGAGCGATTTGCGCGATCTCGACGTCGAGGATGTGCTCGGCCGCGAACCCGTCTCCAGCGACGGCGTGGCGATCGAACGCGACATCGCCGGCCGCGTCGTGGCGGTGACCGGGGCAGGGGGCAGCATCGGCAGCGAACTGTGCCGCCAGTTGCTGCGCGCGCAGCCATCCAAGCTGCTGCTGATCGAAGCGTCGGAGTACGCGCTCTACACGATCCACAAGGAGCTCGCAGGTCTTTGCGAGGTGCTGGAGATCGAAGTCGCGCTGGTGCCGCTGTTGTGCAACGTCCAGCACGCGCGCCGCGTCGACGATATCTTCGCGACATGGCACCCGTCCACCGTCTACCACGCGGCGGCCTATAAGCACGTGCCGCTTGTGGAGCATAACCCCAGCGAAGGCGTTGCAAACAATGTGCTGGGAACGCTGAACGTCGCGCAGGCCGCGGTGAAGGCGCGCGCGACCAGGCTGGTGCTGGTGTCGACCGACAAGGCGGTGCGCCCGACGAACGTCATGGGGGCGAGCAAGCGGTTGGCCGAGATCACGCTCCAGGCGATGGCGGCGGAAAGCTGGCTGCCGCTCGGCGAGAACGCTTCGGTGGTGCCGAACACGACCATCATGACGATGGTTCGCTTCGGCAATGTACTCGGATCAAGCGGCAGCGTCGTGCCGCTGTTCCGGTCGCAGCTCGCGGCGGGCGGCCCTCTCACGGTCACGCACAAGGATGTCATCCGTTATTTCATGACGATTCCCGAGGCGGTCCAGCTTGTGCTGCAGGCGGGCGCAATGGCTAAAGGCGGCGAGGTGTTCCTGCTCGATATGGGCGAGCCGGTTCGGATCTTCGACATGGCGCGGCGAATCATCGAGCTGTCGGGCTCGACAGTGCGCGACGAAGACAATCCCGAGGGCGATATCGAAATACAGGTCACAGGCCTGCGGCCGGGCGAGAAGCTGTACGAGGAACTGCTGATCGACGGGGATGCGAAGCCGACCGAACACCCTCGGATTCTCCAGGCCCGCGAACGAATGTGGCCGTGGCTGCCTCTTCGACGCGATCTCCACGCGTTGCGTGAAGCGCTTGCCTCGGGCGACAGCGCATTCATAACCGGCATTCTGACCCGCTACGTCGACGGCTATGCAGCGACCGGAGAGGTGCAGGATTGGGTCGACATGGAGCGGGCGACGCGTTCCATGTTGCCGGAGCCGATGGTCGGCAATTATCACGGCTGAACAACCCAAGGGCGGAGCGGCGGGGGTGGACCTGGGGATGCCTCCCTTGTAGCGCTCCCGAACAATCGATCCGGGCTCGACGAGGATTATCTGTGCGCTTCATTCTGTTAACGTCCATCGCCTTTGCTCTGGCGGGCTGTGCGACCCGGCAATACGCCAGCGACAATAGCGTGACTCAGTTGGAGAGCCTGTCGACAGTTCCCGTGGCGAACGGTGCCGAGCTGTTCGAGGCCGCGATTCCTTACCGCATCGGCCCGCTCGACAAGCTGCGCTATTCGGTGCTGGGCATCGAGGACATGACCGGGGAGGTGCAGGTCGACACGGGTGGCCGCATATCCATGCCCCTTGTCGGATCGCTCCTGGTCCTCGGACGGACGCCGCAGGAGGTCGAAGCTCAGGCCGTCGCCGCGCTGCGCCGGAACTACGTCCGGCAGCCGGTGGTGACGATCAACATGCTGGAGATCAACAGCCAGACTGTGACGGTCGACGGCTCGGTGCGCGAGCCCGGGGTCTATCCGCTCCAGGCTGACATGACGCTGCTTCGGGCGATCGCGAGCGCCAAGGGTCTTAGCGAGTTCGGTCGAGAGCAGAACGTGATGGTGTTCCGGGCGATCGACGGCAAGCGCTATGCGGCGCTCTACAACCTCGAGGCGATTCGTCAGGGCGCTTACCGTGACCCGCAGCTGTATTCCGGCGACATCGTCGTGGTCGATGAATCCCGGTCGAAGCGGGTGTTCCGGGATCTGCTGACGGCCGCTCCGGGCGTTCTGTCGCCGCTGGTTCTGCTGTTCACGCGATAACCTGCTAGCCGAGAGGCGGAACTCCGTTCGCATCTAGGTAAGCGCACATAGCTTCAGGGTCGAAGTAGCTGTTACGAATGGCCGCATCGCTCCAGAACGGAGCATCCAACGCGCGGACGTCTCCCACGATCCGCGCTGGCGTCCCCCGCAGCAGCGAGAAGGGCGGAGCTGATCGCGTCACGATTGATCCAGCTGAAACTAGGCAACCATCGCCTAGCGTCACGCCCGGAAGGAGAATCGATCTCGCGCCCACATAGCAGTAACGGCCGATATTGATCGGTCCGCGTGTGTAACCAAGTCGTTCCTCGGCTGGTATTTGGATGTAGTCGCGTCCGTGAAGTCGCAGCGCGGTTTCGCTTCCGTGCGAAAACAATCCCACTCCCGGGCTTAATTGCGTGCCCTCGCCAATGCTGACGCCGTTGCTTGCATCAATTACCGATTGATGGCCAATCCACACGTTGTCGGCGAGCGAAAGCCGCTCTCGCGCACCCAAAACGGCAGAGGAACTTACCCGAGTGTTGCGCCGCCAGCGCCCGCTCGGGCGGTCGAAGTAGCCGTAGACCATGAACGGCTTGTGGAGCCGCGATAGCACGTTGAGCGCGAGCGAAATCGGGTAGCCGAGAAAGGAGAGGTAAAGCTGTCGCAGCACCTCATGTCCCCTTGGCGCTAACAATGGCCTCCAGCCATTTGCCAAGCGGCGCGTGCTGCGCGGTTCGATCGAACAGAGCTCCCGCCGACCACGACGCCTCCTGCATTAGCGCCACCGTCGCGGCGACTTCGCTGAGTTCGGTCAACCGATCGGCCAAGGACACGGCATCGCCCGGCGCGTACTGCACCCCCAAGCCGCGCGTCTCAATCCAGTCGCGAACCTCGCCCGGCAAAGAGTTGACGATCGCCAGCCCGGCCGCGGTATAATCATAGAATTTGTCGCACATTTCAACATTAGAGCGCGCGGAATAGCAGGACAATCCGATGTCGCACCGCGCATAAACCGCCGGGAGAATGTCGGGCGGCAGAGTGCCGAGATACACGAGGTTAGGCGCGGCGCTCGCAGCCGCTTCGACTGCACGGCGCTCGGGGCCGTCGCCAGCGATGTAGATCGTTATTGCCGCACCCCGTTCGTGGAGCAGACGTGCAGCCTCCACCATTGGGCCGACGTCGTAAGATGGGCCGAGCGAGCCGGCGAAGATCGCCTTGATGCCGTCGCGGTCGAGCGCGGTCGTGAGGGCGGCGGGCAGGGGCGACGCCATCGCTGCGCGAAAAGCCGGGACGTCGATCCCATTGTACACGACCAGCGTCGGCACCCGCCTGTCTTCGGGTATGTCGCGGGTCACCGAGTCGAGGTATGGGCGGGCAAGCGCCATGGCGCCGTCGAGCCGCGCGAAGACCCGAGCCCGGCTGCGGTAGATCGGCCACAACAGCGCGTCCGCTATCCCGCGCAACGGCTTTGGCAGCGATTGCGAGATGAGCTCCGGCCACAGGTCCATCTGGTCGTAGACGAGCGCCGCCTTGTGCCGCTTCGCCAGTCGGGGACCGGCGAAACCGAAGTTCATCGCGGGATCCGAGGTGAGAATCAGGTCGGGAGCATCGAGATCGCGCGCGCGCCGATATGCTCTCCAACCATAAACAGCGTCGCGCCAGAAGCGCGCTACGCTGAAGTTCCGCGAGTATCCCGTCGTGGGCACGAGCCGCACCACCAAGCCGGAGGGCAAACGTCGATCTTCCCAACTATCACTGCGGAACTTCTTAAAATGATGGGAAAAGTTCGATGTCCACCAGGTGACGTCGTGCCCCGCCTCGGCGAGCGCGCCGCCGATCGTCACATAGCTGTAATCGCGCCAGCCCTCGTTGGGCAACGGACCATATGGATTGAAAAGCCAGATGCGGAGCCGCCGTCGGGTGGGGGTGTGCGCCACGATCAGCGGTCGCGCAGCACGGTGCGCACGGTCGCCGCCAGAATGCGCACGTCTTCCGCCAAGCTGTGCCGCCGTGCATAGGCCGCGCCCATCGCGAGCTTGTCGGGCAGGATCACCTCGCGGTAGAAGGCGTCCGGGTCCGGCTGCCTCGCGAGAAGATCGTTCTCGTGGCGGTACTTAATCGACGCGCGGTCGGTGATCCCGGGCCGAACCGACTGGATCATGCGACGAAGTTCCTCGGGGTATTGCGCCACAAAGGACGGCACCTCCGGACGCGGGCCGACCAGGCTCATCTCGCCGAGAAGCACGTTGATCAATTGCGGAAGCTCATCGATCTTGGAGCGGCGAAGAAACCGGCCCACCCGGGTGATCCGAGGGTCGTCGCCGACGGTGATCTCGCTGTCGCCCGGGCGCGAGGCGCGCATGGTGCGGAACTTCAGGATGTCGAAACGGCGACCGTGGCGTCCGACGCGCTGCTGGCGGAAGATGACCGGGCCCTTCGAAGTCGCCCGCACCGCGACTGCCGCCGCCAGCGCGATGGGCGCTGCGACGACCAGCAGCGACAGGCTGACGCCAATGTCGACCATCCGCTTCACCTCAGCCTCGCTCAGCCAAACCGAAGAACTGGCGAACGAGATGCCGAGGCTCTTGCGCCAATTTGCGCACCACCTCCAGCTTGCGACGCACCGGGTCGGGTTCGACATAGAGACCTCGGCGCTCGGTATCCACGTCAAGTCCGTGCTGCGCGAACAGCCCTGGCATCGCGGGATGCCAGCGCCCCTTGATGATTCCGGTATGGATGTAGTCGATGGCCGGGCCGCCTTGCTCGGGCGCGTAGTCCGCGACCAAAAACAGGTCGTCGCGCCGGTGCGCGCGCCAGGTTCCGAGAATCTCGAACATCCATCCGTTCTCCGCCGGATGCAGATAGGAACGAAGCGTTCCGGGACGCCAGAGGCCCGCCTGCGTCGAGATGCGATAACGGGCCCGGGGCGAGATCGTGCGGTAGCCGGGGAAATTGCTGTCCCGGTGCGGCGGCTGGCTGCCCTGCTTGGTCAGCGCGACATGCCCGATCGAGGGATCGGCCATCATCAACGCGACCGCGTCCTCAACCACGCGGTCGCGGACGGGACGATCGATGAAATAGTCTTCCTGGAAATACAGCACCAGCGGGGTCGTCACCTGATCAAGCGCGCGGATCAGGCACTCGCTCCACGTCAGCCGCCTGGCCTCGCCCAGCGCCACGCGCGAGCAGCGGACCGGCAACCGCGGGTGCGACCAATCGCGGGTCTCGGTATTGAGCAGGATCGGAAAGCGCGCGCCGGGCCAGTAGCGCTCGTAAAAGTCGAAGAACAGCGGCCAACAGTCCGAGAAGCCGTCGGAAGAATTGACGAGCACGGTCACGCGCTCATCGAGCAAAACGGGAGTGTCGATCAGGGAAGGACGTTCATGCATCGGCGACGATCCGGTCGTAAGCGATCTCTTGCCGGTGGGCGTTGATCATCCGGGGAAAGGCGAGCGCGCCGTACCCGAGGAACACCGCCAGCGCAACCAACGCGGCCGGAGCGTACCCGGTCAACATGGCCAGAAAGGCGGCGGAGAGCAGCAGGATCATCGCCTGGCAGTGCATCGTCCAGAAGGGCAGTCCGCGATTGTACAGCATCGAGGATTCCGTATTGATCGCCGCCATAATCGGCAGCAGCGCGGCGCTGAAGAGTACCGGCTGGGACGGCTGCAGGATGGCGATGACGGCAGCAGCGATCGTCGCTGCGCACGCGAAGACCGCGACCGGCGCAGCCTTGCCCAGCGCGAGCCGCTCCATCGAGGCGAACGCGCCGCCCATCTGGCGGTAGAAGATGCGCGAACTCATTGCATTGATGCTCAGCGATAGCACTGCGGCGAGCGAATGAAGCGAGCGGAAGGCCGCGAGATTGACCGAAAGCCCGCGATAGTCGCCGAACGCCTGCGCGTAGAGGGCGGGCAGCGATGCGGCGCTCGCCCCCAAGAGCTGCTGCGCCAGAGAAGCGGCAACGTAGCCGCCGAGCCGCCGGCGACTGGCCGGGGGGCCGTCAACGATCGGCTCGGCCCCGGTCGTCTCGGTTGCCTGGGCGCGCGCGTTCGGCAGCGCCAGCACCGCCAGTCGAGCCAGCGGCGCCGACACGATGCACAAGAGCAGGGCCGACCAGGACGCGAGCCCGGCCAGATACACGCCGACGGCCGCAGCCAGGATCGTCAACTCGGCGGTCGAGAGAAGCACTTGGCGGTTTCGACGTGCGATCCAGCGCTCCCATATGAAGCCCAGCGCGCCCAGCGGCCAGGCTCCGAGCACAAGAAGGTAGCGGGCGGCCGGGTTGCTTGCGATCACCATGATGCATGCGCCGATCGCTGCGAGCGCGGCCATCGCGTAGCCGGCCCGCCATGCGGCCCAGGAGCTTCGCGCTGGTCCTCCCTGCAGGTGCATCGCTCGGGAGCCGGATTGGATGAGGATGTCGAAAAACGCGAGATAGGGCAGGTAGCCGATGACCAACAGCAGATTGGGATCGCCGCCGATCCGCCCGATGGTGAGGACCGCAAAGGCGAACCCAGCAAGCCGCGCAAGCGACGTGCCGATCTGCAGGGCTGCGATCAACAGTCCGACGATCACGGCCAAGCCCTATCGGCGACCGGAATGCGCGGTTCGAAAGGCCGCAAACTGGTCGCTGTAGGCGGCAAGCACCGCCAGTGCAGGGAATAACCAGCCGATCCGCCAGCCGAGCACGTCATGCCCCATGCCGAAGATCGCCGTCGCGGACAGGCCTGCAAGAATAGTTTTGCATGGAATATCGTTGAAAAAGACGTCAGCTCGCGCGAGATGCAGAAGTCGGAACCACGCAAACGACAGTAAGCCGAAAACAATCGCCGCGGTGAGCCATCCATTCTCCGTCGCGATCTCTACATAGCTATTGTGAGCTCCAATTGGATTACCGTCGACGCTGGCAATGCCGGTGTAGGTTTGAGTCATTCCGGGGCCAACGCCCAAAGGGTGGTCCGCCGCAACAGCCAAAGCAGCACGGGTGTACACAAATGCGAATCGCTCTTGCTCGGCAGAGTCGGTCTGAACGAATATTGTTCGGAACCGCTGAGATACATCGTCCAAGTCGCTTGAGGTAGAGCTTGTGCTTAGGGAAAGGATCATCGCTGCGACGACAATAGCGAACCCCGAACCGATGATCCGCATGCTGAACAATTGTCGAGAGGCCACCAGATACACGAGGAGACCGACGACTGCTGCGGCCCAAGCGGCACGCGATTGTGACGCGAGCAGCAGTGCCGTTGAAGCAATTAGCCCAAGTACATTCAGCCCAACGGCAAAAGTCCCACCCTTGCCACGGCTCACTCGATCAAGAAAGAAGTACAACGCGAATGCGGCCATGAGTCCGGTGAAGTTCGGGTCTCCCGATGCGCCGAGAAGTCGTCTGTCTCGAAACAAGTCGAAGAAGACCGATCCGGGCCAGAAACCGATTGCCCAGATAAGAATCATGAGCGCGTTGACAATTAAGAAACCACCAAACAATGCCGACCCAATATTCAAGCGGTTATCAGCACGGGTATAGAAATAAAACGAAGTCGAAAGGAACAAGCCTGAAATGAAATAGAATATGAATGATAAGCGATAGCCGAAGGTGCATGATAAGGCGTATAGAGCGACTATGGTGAGAACCGCGATCCGCGACAAAGGTGTCAGGGTTGCGAACAACAGGGTGCCCGGCGAAAGCAAAACGATGCTCGCGAAGATCAAGCCGAAGATTACATCGGCGGGGTCACTGCCCACGATGTTTACGCTAAGGAGCGCGCAGCCCATGATGGGAGGCAGGAGGGCAAGCGAGCGAGCGTTCATGCGCGAAGATGGTCCAGCAGAGACTGGATAGAATGAAGGGCTCTGTCGCGCGACAAGCGCTCGCGGCTATAGTGGGTAGCCGCTTTGGAAAAGTGCATGTACGTCTCGCCGCTCTGGCAGATCGTCTGCACCGCGCTTGCAAGCTCCTCCGCGGGAGCAATCAGGCCGCCTTCGAACTCCGGCATGCAGCCGACTTTCGTGGAAACGAACGGCAAGCCCTTTGCCATGGCGTCAACCGCCACAATGGGTTGAGCCTCCTTCGAATGCGAAGTGATGAGGAGTAGATCCGCGGCGGCGAAGGTAGGCTCGAGCGCGGCTCGGTTCTTGCCCTCAACCAAGGTGAGGCGATCACGCACTTTCAATTTGTCCGCCAGCCCGAGCACTTCAGTAAGGTAGTCCGTTGCCCCCGGATAGATTAGGGTCAGGCCGAAGTTCCGCGGCAGCGCCGCCAGTGTATTGACGGCCTGCACCTGATTCTTGTGCGGTTTCATTTCACCGACATGGATGATGCCGACCTTGCCGACATCAAATCCTTGCTTCTCAGCTACCATGTAAGTGGACGAGTTCGGACATACGAACATGGGGATGCCATGTTGTCGGAATCGTCGAACATCTTGGAAGCGATCACGATCCTCAAAAGCGGACAAGACGATCGCAGCCGATAATACGCTAGTGACCGCGCGGCTGTGCGTGGCCTCGTTCCAACGGTAGAGCATCGCTCGGCCGATGTGCGACGGCGTTCGGCGCTCGACAGACAAGTCAGCCGATCCGTGACTCGACAGCACTAGGTGGCGCGTATGGGGCTTCAATTTGCGGAGGAGAGACGCACCAGTGGTGAACCAACCCTCCGCGATGACTACGTCCGGCCGCTCCGATGCGGTCCACGCCATCAAAGCATTGATGTCGCCGCGCACCGGGTTCCACGGAAGGCCGCTTCCCGCGACGTCGAACCGGCGAACTGCATAACCTAGATTGTCTGAGCTGGCGTCCGGGTCGCTAGGCGCGACGACGGTGACGTCCGCGCCGAGCGCGCTGAGCAGCTCTGCGTGGACGTGCGTGGCGTACGTCATCCCGACCAAGCGGGGAAAGAAGGAGGGCGTATGGAGATGTATCTTCATGTCTGATCGATCTGTCAGGCGTGTCGCCGGGTCACACGTTGGCGAGCCTGCGCACCGTTTCGACGACCCGGTCGACATCATCGTCCGACATGGCGGTGTACAGCGGCAGGCTGACCAGGCTGGCATAGGCGGCATCCGCCTGGGGGTAATCTTTGGCCTCCAGCCCATAACGGTCGCGCCAGTAAGGTTGGCGATGGAGCGGGATGTAGTGGACGCTTGTTCCGATCCCCGCATCCGACAACGCACCGATGAACCGGTCGCGCCATGCCGGATCGCGGACGCCCTCGCGGTGACGGACCGCAAAGATGTGCCAGGCATGCGTGTCGCCGCGAGGGGCGGGTGCGGGAAGGATCAGCGGAAGCTCGGCCAGCCGGTCGAAGAAGACCTGCGCGATCGCGGCGCGGCGCTTGGCGAAAGAGTCGATGCGGGTAAGCTGCACCCGCCCCATGGCGGCGGCGACGTCGGTCATGTTGTATTTGAAGCCGGGCGCCACGACCTCGTAGTGCCAGCTCGGCTTGCGCGACTGGAATCGCCCGAAGGCGTCGCGATCAATGCCGTGAAGCCGCATGACCCGCATGCGCTTGGCGAGGTCCTCGAGACGGGTCACCACCATCCCGCCTTCGCCGGTGGTCATCGTCTTATTGGCGTAGAAGCTGAACACTGTCGCATCGGAGCGCAACGTGCCGACATAAGCGCCACGGTAGGTCGTCGGAAAGGCGTGCGCGGCGTCCTCGATGACCTTGAGCCCGTGCGCATCGGCGATCGCGAAGATCGGGTCCATATCGCACGCCAGCCCGCCGTAATGGACGACGACAACCGCCTTAGTGCGCGGTGTGACCAGACGTGCGATCGCTTCGGGATCGATGTTGAGCGTTTCGGAAACGCAGTCTGCGAAAACCGGGTCTGCGCCGAGATAGCGCACCACCTCGGCGGTCGCGGTGAAGGTCATTGTCGGCACGATCACTTCGTCGCCGGGCCCAATGCCGATCGCCTCGAGCGCGAGATGAAGCCCCGCGGTCGCAGAATTGACGGCGAGCGCGTGAAGGTCGTTCCCGAGATAGCCGGCGAACTCACGCTCGAAAGCCGCAGTTTCCGGACCTGTCGTGACCCAGCCGCTCGCCATCGCGCGCGACACCGCCGCAATCTCCTCCTCGCCGATATCCGGGCGCGAGTAGGGGAGGAAGGCCGTTTCCTGGTCGATGCTGCCGGTCACTGCTTTGCTTTCTCGAATGAAAGGGGATCGGCCGTCAGGCTCAACCCCTGCCGATCGTTTCCGCCAACCACGGTCAGCGTCAATTCCTGCATCGCGCAACCCGCTGGGATCGCGATTTGCGCGGCGGTCGGACGGTCGCGCACGGTGGACAACGGCGCGCCCGACCAAAGTGGGGTCGCCTGCGCCGCGCCGTCCCGGAGGCAACCAATCGACCAATATGCCTGCGCCGAGTCGTCCTGGGCGCCTATGTCGGCGAACCGGTAGCGCAAGCGATAAGAGGCGGGCGGCAGCGTCACCAGCTTGCGCGCCACGAGATGGGGAATTTCTCCCGGCGATGTCGCAAGCGAAAGCCGCCTTGCGACGCCGTCGCCACGCCATCCCGCGTCGACGTCTCCTGAGGAAAGCAGCTGCCAGGTCGCGGGTGCGTAGCGCCCGTCGGCTAACGGGTCAGAAAAATCGGTCCTGCGCCACACGCCCGCGCGCACGAAGGCAGGCGGAATGAAGCGTCGCAACGCCGTGAATTGACGCGCCTCGAAAAGCCTCGCCGCCAGCACCGAGGCGGTCTCGCCGGCTTCCTCGTTCGGCGGCATGCCGCCTGCCCGAATCAGCAGGTCGGCCAACGAGGCCGGATCCCCGGTGTTGAGCGCCGCATACCTCAGGAAAGCGCCCATCCAGCCTGGGTTGCGCTTGACATACGGCGCGAATGCGCGGCGAAAAGCAGCGTCGGACAGGGCGGTGACAAGGCTTGGGACCAGAACATTGCGCGACACGGCGGCTACGGTAAACGTGCGATCGTAGTTGTGGATGATCGCGGCGTAGTCGTTGCGCTGAGCGGCGTCCTGAATACCGACAAGATAGATCAACGGCTCACGGCGGGTGAGCCGCAATGTGACCTGCGCCAGCGTCCGGGCGCGGGCCATGTCGCCCTCCAGCATGGCGTCGAATGCGAGCAGCCTGATCGCGACGGGATTGAGTTCCCGCGACCGCAGCGATCGCATGGCGAGTTCCGAAACTCCGGTCGCCGCCGGCCGCTCCGAAGGATTTCTCTGAAGCGCCTGCAACCTCGTGGTCAGAAGACGATCGGCGATCGCGTTCAAGGCTTCGGGATTAGCAGGCTGCAGCTTCAACACCTGCTTGGGATTGGCGCGATCCTGCGATTCGACATACGCCGATGTCATCGCAGGCACCGCCAGAGCGCCTACAGCGGCCGCACCCAGCGCGACAAGCGGACGTGCTCGCAGCCGCCCCGCGATGTCTGAACGCCACGCTTCTGCGTGACGTGGACGACCGGTGGTCACGCGGGTGTGTCCGCACCCTGGCCGTAACCGTACCCATAGCCGTAACCGTAGCCGTACCGACCCTGACGGTTCTGCAGCTTCGTCACCACCGCTCCGATCAGATGAGTATGAACGCCGCGCAGCCTCGCGAGCGACGATTGCACGCCCCGGACGGCCACGCCTTCCATCTCGATGACATAGATGCAGCCCTCGACTGCACGCGACAGCAGCGGGGCATCAGCAAGCCCGAGCACCGGCGGCGCATCGACAACGATATGGTCGTAGGACTTGCTCAACTCGCCGATCAGCCATTTCATCCGGTCGGAGCTGAGCAGCTCCGCGGCGTTGGGCGGCATCGGCCCGGCCGGCATGATGGACAGATTGCGAAGATCGACGGAGCGAACGGTCGCCTGCCAATCGTCCTGGCCGCTGAGCACGTTGCTGAGCCCGGTCGAGTTGTCCTGATCGACGAATTGGTGAACGGACGGCGAGCGCATGTCCGCGTCAACCAACAGGACTCTCTTGCCCGTGCGCCCGAGAACGGTGGCGATCGCGAAACTTGTCGTGCTTTTTCCTTCCGCTTGGCGCGTGCTGGTGACCATCAGCGAGCGTGGCACGCCGTGATCCGTCGAGAAGGCCAGGTTGGAACGGACGCTCAGATACGCTTCCGACACAACCGACTTACTGTCAGCTACTTCGGCGATGAGGTCGGTCGATCCAGCGTCAGGAATGCTGCCCAAGAGAGGCAGCTGGAACAGCTGCTGCACGCGGGTGGGATCGCGCAAGCCCTCGTCGACCTGATCCAGTGCATAGGCGACCGCTGCGGCGATGACCATGCCAGCAATCAGCGCCAGCGCGAGGTTCACCGCCAATCGAGGAGAAGACGGCGCAACGGGCACCTGCGCGTCGTCGACAATCGCGATGTTGTTGGCGCCGACCCCTGCGACACCGATCTCCTTGTACCGCTGCAACAGCCCGTCATACAGCTGACGGTTGGTATCCGCCTCACGCTGGAAGATATTGTATTGGATGCTGTCCTGCTGCTGGCGGGCCAGACGGGTCCGCAAGGCGTCGACTTGCTCGCGCAGCTTGCTTTCCCGCGCTACGGCTTCGCTGTACGTCGAGCCGCGACCCTGCCGGATGCGTGCGACTTCACGCGCAATACTTGCGTCTAGCGTCTTGATGCGGTCGGCGATCGCCTGCGCAGCCGGATAGCCGGGCTCGAACCGCACCAACAGCTCGGCATACTCCGCCGCGGCCTGCGCCCTAGATTGACGCAGCTGGGCGATGGCGGGATTGGACACCGTCTCGGTCGCCGCCGCTCCGCCCCCGCCGGCCTGGCTTTCCGCTTGGATCCGGTCGGATACGGCCTGTGTCAGCGCGCTATTCAGGGCTTCCAAATCGCTCGACACCAAGGTGCGATCAACTTGCGTGCGGCCGTCCGCCGACCGTGTCGCGCCCAGCGCGACGATGCCCTTGTTCGCGGCATAGTTCACCGCCGCCCGCTCCGACTGCTCTACGCGCGTGCGCAGCGTCTCGAGCCGCTGTTCCAAGAACTTGCGCGCGTCGGCCGTAGAGGCGAACCGTCGATCGATGCTCGAGCCGATGAACTCGCCAGCCCAAGCGTTCGCCAGCTTGGCGGCATAGGTGGGCGACCCGCTAGTATAGGAGATATCGACCAGGCTGGAGCCCCGGATCGGCGAAATGGCGATATGCCGAAGCACCAGCGCCACCGCGTTCTTGACGCGTTCATCGTGCGAGGCGGTGCCCGCCGCATTGACCGCGCCTTCATTGGGGTCCGCACCATGCGAGGCGAAGAAAGCATCGTCATCCGCCAGTCGCAGCCCTCTGACGACGCGAACGGCGAGCGACCGGGACTCAAGCAGGCTGTACTGCGTCTGATAAAACTCCAAGTCGCGTCCGGTATCAGGCGCTTCAAGCTGATCGACATTCGTGATATTTTTCTGAGTGCGACTGATCTCGATCCGTGTCGTAGCCCTATATTGCGGAGTCGCCAGCAAGGTCGCCACAAGTCCAACAACGAGAGCCGCGGCGATCACGGCGAGGATCACCTTTTTCCAACGCAGCACCATGTGCCAGTACCGTACGAGGACTGGCGGCGCGTCGCTCCGCACGGCTTCCGACGTTGCGAAGTTCGGCCCGAGCGTTACGACGGGGCCTACGATGTCATTCTGATGCAGCATCGATTTTTACCGAACTTCCTTGCAATCGTAAGTTTTGGTTGATGTCCGCGCGTACAATCGCCGACAACGGCTTGCGTCGGATCAAACAGATCCGCCGCTGCGACCGCTTCCAGGCACGGTGGTTCGCGCCTCCTGTGCCGCCAAGGCGTTGGAGACGTAAGCGACCGACAAGGCGAAAATCGCCATAATCGAAGGCACACGAAGCGGATAGTCCGCCACACTCGCCAGTGCAAGCATGGCGACAACGACTAACCCAGTACGCCCAACGACTTCTATTCGTCCGCCGCCCGCGCCCGCCAAGCGTCGGGCGGCGATCAAAAACATCGCGACCGCGACCGTCAACAGGATGATGGCCGGCAATCCGCCCGTCATTACCGCTTCAAGCCAATCATTATGCGCGTGGTTGAGGTACGTCGGTGTCAGCAGCGCGTCCGGCTCGAGAATCTGGTAAGGACCGACAAAAGCGCCAATGCCCGTTCCGAATGGGAAGTAGATCGCCGCCAGATGAGCGACGGGTCCCCACACCCGCAATCGCAACTCATCTCCAGCGTTCACGTCAAGCATCCGGTCAAGCGCTTCGGCGCGTCCGAGCGCAACGACGATCGCACCGACAGCGATCACGAGCGAGCCTATCGCAGCGGCTGTGACCCATCCCGTGCCACGCAACGTGCGAGCCGCCTCTCGGGCGGCGGCGCCACCTCCAACAATCCAAATAGCGCCGACGCTTCCCGCCAATCCAAGCGCCAGACCGGCGCGAGAGCCAGTCGTGAGGATGAACACCACTAAGGTAAGAAGAGCGCCCGCGCCCGCGATGAGCCGCAGCCTCGCCATCTTGGCGGTCTCTGCCGACGCGACAATCAGGGCGATCAGCGGGCCCGAGATGGCCAACAAAACAGCCTGATGATTACGATTGGCGAAAAGCCCAACGGCAGAGTCATAGTTGGTGACGCGGTAGAGGTACAGCGGACCTCGATGCCCGCCGAGCAGTTGCAGAATCCCGAGGATAGCCGAGCATGCCGTCAAAGCCGCGATCGTGACGGCGAGGAGCACCATCCTCCGACGATCGAGCCGCATGCCCAGGAGCAGAACGGCGAGAGGCAGGAGCAGCGAAAAGGCGGCGTTCGCCGTCGCGGCCGGGTCCATGCTCCACGGACGCCATTTCGGCCTGAGCCCGATCGTTTCGTTGATCATGACCAGCACGTCCCGCTCGGGCAATTGGGTCCATAGGGCAGGAGGCAGGGGGATGAGATGAAGGACAGGCAGCAGAACTAGCGCGGCGGCGATTCCTAAAACCCATTGGCGGCGCGCCAAAAGGGTTGTCCAATCCGTTCGCCAGATCGCATATGCGCATCCGAGCGCGGATAGCGGTCGCAGAACCACAAGCGACAATATATCGCTGCGCGATCCGCCACCAAACAGGAAGGCACCCCCGATCAGCAAGGCCAGAACGACCATATCGCTTGAAGGAGAACGCAGATGGCGGACGCGCGTTGCTTTCATGCATTCCTGCTTCAGCCACGCCATACGCTGGCTCGTTCATGCTCGGTCGCGCCGTTAGACCGCCAAGCTCTACTGCGCAAGTTCGGGGGTTCAGCCAACATGCAATCGCACGAAGTGGCCGGAATTCGAGGGCGCAAAAAAATAGCGGCCCGAAAGCCGCTATTCTCTTGATCTAAAGCCGAAAGCTTACGGGCTATCGGGATCGTCGTCGTTGTCGGCGACGATGATGATGCCCGCAACGACCGCAGCCGCCGCGATGATCGCAACGACGATGCCGCCGCCAGCGAGTTCGTTCTTCTTCGCGGTCGCGGTGCCGGCGCGAGCCGACTTGGCAACCGACAGGCTCGCCGCCGGGTTGGCCGGGGCGGCCACAGCCGGAGCGACCGCCATGGTCGCGGCTGCAGCGGCCATGAGATACTTCCCAAGACGCATATGAAACTCCCTTCAGTGTCCGTCGATCGGAGCATTGCCATAATGCGCATGGCCTTGCAACCGTTCCACACGACCCAAGCGATTGCGCCCCCACTGTTGCGGCGATGCAATACTTCGGCCGAGGGCGTCATAGCACTTAAAATCGTTACGGAAAGGGTTAAAGCGCTGCGTTGCAGCGTACGATTGCGCCTATTCGGCGGCAATAACCCAGGAACGGTCGCCTTCCAGTCCAACCGCGCTCAACCTGCCGGACAGGTAGGCGCCGGTGTCCACGCCGATGCGATGCGGCTTGAATTCGACCTCGTCCGCGATCGTGTGGCCATGGACCACCATCTTGTCCAATCGCGAACGATGATGAAGGAAAGAGTCGCGGATCCAGCGTAGATCGACGCCCCGCTGCTGGTCCAACGGGCGCTCCGGCCGTACTCCGGCATGAACGAAGACGTAGTCGCCGACGGTCTCCATATCGGCTCCATTCGCCAGGAGCGCGCGGTGTTCCGGCGGCACGGAGGCAGAGAGCGCCGATCCGAGCTCGTCATAATCCATACCCTCGTAATCGGAGGGAGTGATGCCATAGCTGATCGCCGTTTCGCGCCCCCCGATGCGCGTAAACAGCTTGAGCGCCTTTGCATCTCCTTCAAGAGCGGCGAGGAACACCTCCTCGTGATTGCCAAGAAGAAGGCGGACGTCCGACCGTTGCTCGCAAAGGCGGCGAACCCGCTCCATAACGCCAGCCGAATCGGGTCCACGATCGACCAGATCGCCCAGGAAGATGAGGGTGGTGGCGGCGCTTTCCCGAGCTGCGTCGTCGGCGTCAATCGCGGCAAGCAACTGGTCGAGGAGGTCAAGGCAGCCGTGAACGTCGCCAATCGCATAGACGCGCTGACCCGCCGGAATCGTGGCGGGCGGCACGGGCGCGCGCGATTTCAGAAGCTTGCGGAGCATGTCACCATCGTCTGCGGAGAGGCGGCCATATAGGTCACGCTTCCCGCTGCGGCAACGTCGGCTTATCCCGCGAGGCGAAGCGGAGCCGCAACGATCGGCATAGGCTGATCGGGCCAGATGCCGCGGGTGTCGAGAACCGCCTTGGATCTGCGCTCCTCGAGGGGAATCGAGCGAAACAGGTCGTGATCGACCAGAACGACCATCGTCGCGCACGTCTCGATCGCGGTGTCGATGTCGATCAGGCGAGCGCCCGTCCCTTCGAAGTCGGAAGGCAGCCTGTCGGCATAGGGTTCGACGATGCGGACCCGGGAGCCGAACCGGGTCGCCAGCGCGGCGGCCACCTTCAGCGCGGGACTCTCGCGGAAGTCGTCGATGTTGGCCTTGAACGCGAGACCGAGGCAGGCGACCGCAGACCCGGGCGTCGCCTCGATCAACGCGGCGGCTTGCCTGACGACATGATCGGTCTTGCCGTCAGTCACCTCGCGCGCGGTGCGGATCAACGGGGTGTGCTCCGGGTCGGCGGCGACGAGGAACCAGGGGTCGACCGCGATGCAATGCCCGCCGACGCCAGGGCCGGGCGACAGGATGTTGACCCGCGGATGGCGGTTGGCGAGGCGGATCACCTCCCAGACGTCGACGGCCACTGTGTCGGCGACGAGGCTCAGTTCGTGGGCGAAGGCGATGTTGACGTCGCGGAAGGCGTTCTCGGTGAGCTTGGTCATCTCCGCCGCGCGGGCGGTGGTGGTGACGCACGCGCCACGGACGAAGCGGCGGTAGAAGGCGAGCGCCTTGCGGGCGCACCGCGGCGTGATCCCGCCAATGACGCGGTCGTTGTCGATCAGTTCGACAAGGATGCGGCCGGGGAGGACGCGCTCCGGGCAGTAAGCGATCGCGATGTCGGCCTGATCGCCGGTGCGACCCGGAACGCGAAGATCCGGGCGGAGGGCGGCGAGAAGGTCGCGGACCTTTTCGGTCGTGCCGACAGGCGAGGTCGATTCGAGGATCACCGTGTCGCCCGCCTTCAGCACCGCGGCGATGCTGGTCGCGGCCTGCAGGACGTAGCCGATGTTGGGCTGGTGATCGTCGGCGAACGGAGTCGGCACCGCGATCACGAAGACCTGGGCAGGCGCGACCTGGGTCGATGCGCGGAGGGTGCCGCGCGCGACGACGCCCGCGACAAGGCCGTCGAGGTCGATTTCTTCGATATGGACGCGACCGGAGTTGACGGTGTCGACCACGGACTCGGTCACGTCGACCCCTAGCACTCTTGCTCCGGTACGGGCGATCACCGCGGCGGTGGGCAGGCCGATGTAGCCCAGGCCCATGACGGTGACGGTCAGCTCAGCGTCGGAGTTCATCGGCGATCAATCCATCTCTGATGATTTGGGCGATGCGGCCTGCGGCATGACCGTCGCCGAACGGATTGTGGGCGCGGGCCATCGCCGCATGCGCGCTGCTATCGTCGAGAAGGGTGAAAACTTCGGAAACGATCCGCTCTTCATCCGCGCCGATCAGCCTGGCGGTGCCCGCGGCGACGCCTTCGGGACGCTCGGTGGTTTCGCGCATGACGAGGACGGGCTTGCCGAGCGCTGGAGCCTCCTCCTGCACTCCGCCTGAGTCGGTGAGGACGAGGTCGCAGGCGGCAAGGGCGGCGACGAAGCCCGGGTAATCGAGCGGCGCGATCCGGGCGACATTGGCGCGGTCGCCGAGCAGCGCGTCCATCACCGCAACCACATTGGGATTGGGGTGGACGGGGAAGAGGATGCCCACGTCGTCGCGCTCGGCGATCCGGCTGATCGCGCGCGCGATCGCCTCCATGCCGCCGCCGAAGTTCTCGCGACGATGAGTGGTGACGAGGACGATGCGCTTGCCCGCAAGTCCTTGGAGCACCGGCGTTAGCGAAGCGGCGAGCGTCGGGTCTGCAGCGACGCGTTCGCGTGTCCAGTGAAGCGCGTCGATCACGGTGTTGCCCGTGACGTGGATCGTCGCCGGAGCGACGTTCTCGCGGAGCAACGCCTCGGCTGCGGTCTGCGTCGGCGCGAAGTGGAGCGCGGCGATGGGCGCGACGATGCGGCGGTTCACCTCTTCGGGCCACGGATGGTAGATGTCGCCCGAGCGCAGCCCCGCTTCGACGTGCGCGACGGGTATGCGCCGGTAATAGGCCGCCAGCGCGCCGGTCATCGCGGTCGCGGTGTCGCCCTGGACGACTACCATGTCGGGCTGCTCGGCGTCGATCGCCTCGCCCAGCCCGGTCAGCAGCCGCGCCGTCAAGCGATCCAGCGACTGGCCCGGCTCCATCAAGTCCAGGTCTCGGTCGGGGCGTAGTCCAGCGACATCGAGGACCTGGTCGAGCAGCCCGCGATGCTGGGCGGTGACGCAGGTGCGCACGCGCAGGCCATCGGTTTTGCCGAGCGCGCGGATGACAGGGAAGAGCTTGATCGCTTCGGGCCGGGTGCCAAAGACGACGAGGATGGTATGCGCCATGCCGCCTGTGGTAGCGCGCTGATGCTTACCGGCGCGCTAACCGTCGGCTTTGAACTTTGGACATGGGGACGACGCCTAAGGCGCCGTTGAGGAGATTGAGTTCGATGACGATCAAGCCGTTGCGCAAGGCTGTGTTTCCCGTCGCGGGGCTGGGCACCCGCTTCCTGCCGGCGACCAAGGCGATGCCCAAGGAGATGCTGACGGTCGTCGACAAGCCCTTGAGTCAGTACGCGGTCGAGGAAGCGATCGAAGCGGGCATCGAGCAGATCATCTTCGTCACCGGGCGCGGCAAAGCGGCGCTGGAGGACCATTTCGACATTTCGTACGAGCTAGAGGCGACGATGCGCGCGCGCGGCAAGTCGCTCGACCTGATCAACGGCATTCGCCAGAAGCCCGGCTCCCCGGTCTACATACGCCAGCAGGAGCCGCTCGGCTTGGGCCATGCGGTCTGCTGCGCGCGCGA
>SXGT01901688.1_pt1 | contig 23444 bp, 22 predicted proteins | sample 3176221 | NCBI WGS metagenome assembly SXGT01 (sample SAMN11356862, study PRJNA531348) | freshwater metagenome | isolation source: freshwater sample F1-120 | place: China: Fuxian Lake, Yuxi | collected 2017-12-25
AGCAGGTTGAAGGGCCACGCCACCAGCCGCGAGTTGAGCACGTCCTCGATCGTGATCGGGTCGCGCATCGCGGCCCGTGGGTTCAGCGCGGCCCAGGCGCGCGTTGCGACCGCGACCTCGGCGAGTTGGCGCTTCTTCGTCCCGTACTCGTGCATGTGGCGCGTCGCGGCCAGGCCGTAGCGCGTCGCCGGCCCACCGATCCCGAAGGGCATCTCGAACTGCCCCGGAGGTGAGTCGGGAGAGAACCCCGTACCCCCCATGCCGACCCGCGAGCGACCGCTCTCGCCGTGCGTGATCAGCACGACCTCGGCCACGCCGGCCTCGATCAAACCCAGCGCATGTTGCAGATGCGCGATGAACGAGCAGCCACCCATCTGCGTGTTGTCCATGTAGCGCGGGCGAATGCCGAGATACTCGGGCACGTCGTTGGCGGTCTGGCGGCCGGTCGAGAGCACCGCGTCCACGTCCGAGGCCTTGAGCCCGGCATCAGCCAGCGCGTTGCGGGCGCCCTCGGCATGGAGCATGAGCGCCGACTTGTCGGGCAGCTTGCCGAGCCGGTCCGATTCGGCGGCCCCGACGATTGCGATCCGTCCCCTGCTCTTGTGCCCCGCAGCCATCGTCATTGCCTCCCCGAATCAGGCCGCCGGCCGGAAGCGCGGCAGAGTGAACTCATCCGTGACGTCGGCAAACTCGATCTCGACCGGCATCTCGCAACGGATCTGCCGGGGATCGGGCTCGACGCCGACCAGGTTGGTCAGCAGGCGCGGGCCCTCTTCCAGTTCGACGATGGCGATCACGAAAGGCGCCTCGAGCGGCGAGTTCTTCGGCGCCGCGTGCGAGATGACGAAAGTGTGCAGCCGACCACGACCGCTGCTGCGGAACCACTCGAGATCAGACGAGAGGCAATGCGGGCAGACGTTGCGCGGGTAGAAGAAAGCCTGGGTGCAGGCCCGGCAGCGCTGCAGATGCAGCTCGTGCCGGCGCAGGGCGTCCCAGAACGGCTGCGAATCGGGCGTGGGACGCGGCAGGGCCGCTGCGTACTTCGACGGAATCATGGCGATCCTCCGTGCACGCCCAGGCAGGCACCCCGGCGTGCGGGCATCGTTTGGCGACTGGCCGGCCGCATCGCAAGCCCGGCCCCGGATGCATCGCGTCGTCTCCCCGGCTAAGAATCGGTCGTGCCGACCGTAGTCACCGAAGGGGTTCGCGTGAGCGTGGAGTCGGTCTTCCTCGAGGAGCACTCGAACCCCGAGGAAAGTCGCTTCGCCTTCGCCTATCACATCGCGATCGAGAACGAGGGACTGACCCGCGTTCAACTGCGCCGCCGGCACTGGATCATCACCGACGGCAACGGTCGCGTGCAGGAAGTGGCGGGGGACGGCGTCGTCGGGCAGCAGCCGATCCTCGATGCCGGCGACAAGCATCACTACACCAGCGGCTCGGTGCTGCCGACGCCCTACGGCACGATGGAAGGCACCTACGAGATGCACGAAGCCGGCGGGCGCATCTTCGAGGCCCAGATTCCGCGCGTCACGCTTGAAGTGCCGGGCGTCCTGCAGTAGCGGCCGGACGGCGGAGCACGGCCGGTTTCGGCTCACCCCCGCAAAGCGCCGCCCGCTGCTTCCGTCCCGGGGCTGGCTCCGCACCCGATCGATCCGGCGTTCAGGCCAGCGCGTGCATCGCCACCGGCGGCGCAATGCGTGGCCGGTCCTCGCTGACCACACGGCCGTCGCACATCGTCACGATGCGGTCGGCGTGTGCCGCCGCTGCCGGCGCGTGCGTCACCATCAGAATGGCGACCCCCTGCTCTTCATTGAGCCGCCGGAGCAGACGCAGCACGCCCATACCGCTGTCCGAGTCGAGGCTGCCCGTCGGCTCGTCCGCCACGACGATCGCGGGCTCGAGCACCAGCGCCCGCGCGCTCGCAACTCGCGGCGCCTGGCCGCCCGAGAGCTCGTCGGGCCGGTGCCGCAGCCGGTCACCGAGCCCCACGGCGACAAGCATGGCGCGAGCCCGCTCGGCGGCCTCGCGGCGACTCGCCCCCGCGGCACGCAGCGGCAGCTCGACGTTTTCCTGCGCCGCAAGTCCGGGCAGAAGGTTGAAGGCCTGGAATACGACTCCGACCCGGGTGCGGCGCAGCGCCGTGAGGCCGTCCTCGTCGAGGGTCGAGAGCGGGACGCCCTCGACCAGAACCTCCCCCGTGCTCGGTCGGTCGAGTCCCACCAATAAATTGAGCAAGGTGCTCTTGCCGGAACCGCTCGGTCCCATCACGGAGACGAACTCGCGCGGCTCGATTCGCAGATCCAGGCCGTCGAGTGCGCGGGTCTCGACACTGCCAAGACGATAGGACTTGATGAGTCCCCGCGCCTCGAGAGGTGCAGGCTTCGCTTCAGGCGAGATCATTTTCATCGTTCTTCACTCCGTGGCGAGCAGGTCGGCCACCACCCGTGCCGACGCCCGGCGCACCGGGAATCGCGCGGCCAGCACCGCCGCCACCGTAGCGACCACGACCGTCGTCGCGGCCAGACCCAGGGGAAAGACAAAATCGAGACTCCAGCCCGAGACCAGTCGGGCCGAGCGGCTCACCACGAGCCAGGACACGAGACCGCCATAAGCCACGCCAAGCAGGCCACCGAGCAGGCCCAGCAGCGCCGCCTCGGTCAGCAGCAAGCGTCCGAGCACGCGCGGACCGAACGCGACCGCACGCAGAAGCCCCATCTCGCGCCGACGGTCCGAAACCTCGACCAGAAAGAAATTGACGACTCCGATCAACGCGATCCCGAGCGCCACGAGTTCGATGGCCCAGGTAAGTCGCAGGGCTCCATCGAGTGCGCCGGAGACATCTCGCTCGAACTGCCCCGCGGTCAGGATCGAGGTTTTTGCCACCGGCCCCAGCGCCTGCTCGATCGCGCGCCGCACGACCGGCACCGCGGCTCCGGGGTCGGTCCAGACGTAGAGCACGTTGGCGAGATCGTCCTGCCAGAGACGGCGATAGGTCGCCTCCTCGAGCGTAATCGTACCCACGTCGAGCGTAAAATCGACCACGAGAGCGCCGACCGTGAAGCGCTGCGGGCCCGAGGCCGTGGCAAGCTCGATCGTGTCGCCTGCTCGCAAGCCCTCGCGATGCGCCAGATCGTCGCTGACGAGAACGGCCTCGCCCCGCGCGAAGCTCTCCGCGGCACCCGGCAGCGCCTCGCGCACGGGGTAATTGAGACGGTCGAAGGGCAGCCGGCCGCGCAGGCTGCGCAGAACGACGGTGCGTTCGCCGAGTTGCGTGTAGACGAGCCGACTCGCCGCCACCTTGGCCACGCCGGGAAGCGGCGCGACCCGCGCCTCCAGCGCGGCCGGAAACGTCTCGCCCGAGGGCAGCGGCAGCGATGGCCCCGCCACGACATAGAGATCGGCCGCAAGCGTGCGCTCGACCCAGCCAAGGATCGACGAGCGCAGACTCGCGACCATGGAGGCGCCGAGCAGCACCAGCGCGAACGCGACCAGCATCGGGGTGAGTGGCCCGCGCCGCCGCACCGGGTCGCGCGCCAGCGACTCGAACGCGAGCTGGACCGTGATCGGCGCACGCCGTCCCACGAGCTTGCTCAGCAGAGCAACGAAACCGGCCAGCGCGGCCGGCACGAGCAACGCAAAGCCAAGCGCCAGCAGTGCTGCCGGCACCGCCATCAGGGCCAGATGAACGAGGGCGCTGGTCGAGCGGTATTCGATGAAGAAGCCCGCCGTACCGACAGCGATCAGCCCCGCGCCGGCCAGCAGCATCCCCCGGAAGCGCGGAGCTACCGCACTGCCATCGCCCTCGTCGCGGCGCAGATGGCGCAGCACCGGGACTCGAGCCGCATTGCGCGCCGGCGCCAAGGCTGCGGCCAACGCCGTCCCCACGCCGAGGAGAAGAGCCAGCACCACGTGGCGCACACCCAATTCCAGCGAGCCGGCCCCCGAGCGCGCGTAGATCGCTCCGACGGCGTTGCGCACCGCATCAAGCGCTAGCTCTGCCACTCCCGCCCCGAGACCGCAGCCGACCAGGGCACCGACCAACCCGAAGGCGAGGGCTTCAAGCGCTACTGCGACTGCCAGCGCGCGGGGCGCGAATCCCACCGCCCGACAGATGGCAAGCTCACGGCGGCGATGCGCAATCGCCGTGGCCAGAGCGTGATGAACGAGAAAAATGCCGACCACGATCGCTTCGAGACTCACCAGCGAGAGGAACGTCCGCAGGTTGAGCAGCATCCCGTCGAGGCCGGTGGCCCGCTCGCGGGGCGCGTGAACACGGGCCCGCCCGGCGACGACACGCTCGAGTTCGGCGCGCACGGCCGCGGGATCGGCATCCTCGGCAAGGACGATATCGATCTGGTCGAGCAGCCCGACACGGCCCAGGAGCTGCTGGGCGGTGGGCAGATCGAGCAGAGCGACGGCGCCGTCATAGAGAGCCGCGGGTCCCCGAGGCTCGACCGTGCCGCGCACGCGCAACACGCGGCGCCCCGCCGGCGCGGCGACTTCGATGGCCGCTTCGGGCGCGAGATCCCAACGTTCGAGCAGCGGGGTCGAGATGGCGACCGAATCCAGTGCGTTGGTGAAGGCAAACTCGTCCGGGATCTCGATCGCCTCGGGCGGAAATTGACGCGCGCGCACCACCTGATCGCCAAAGATATCCACACCGAAAATTGTAAGCTCGCCGCGCGGGGTCGGCAGGGTGGCCTGCAGCAAGCCCGCTGCCGAGGCAATTCCGGGGACCTCCGGGATCTCGTCGAGCAGGACTTCCGGCACACCCGCGCCCGGGTTGGTCACCTGAAGATCGGCCGATCCGGCAATGGTCTCGACCGTCTCGCGGAACGAGGCAACCACCGACCGGTTGAGCAATTCGACAGCGACGACGATCGCGCAACCGATGGCGACACCGAGGAGAGTCAGCGCGGCACGGGCGAGATGACGCCGGTGATAGGGCAGCGCCACGTCCTCGATCAACCACAGCGCGGCGCGCAGAGCCTTCACGATCGGCTCCCGTCGCGCTCCAGCCTGCGACAGCGACCCGCGCGACGCGAGGATCCCGGCCGTGCGCGATTCACGAAGGACTCCCACCGAGCCGAGCCGTCACGGCGAGTCGCGCCAGCATCCCCAACCACGCGCCGGCCCGAACCACCTCGGCCGAGGAGACCATCCGTCCCGCGGCGGCACCCGATCCGAGCAGGCACTCGGCGATCTCCCAACCCGGTGCCTCCAGGTCGTATTCGTGCCGCCGTTTCGCCGCGAGTGCACCCCCGGTGGCGGCGGCCGCGACGGTCCCATGCCGACTTTTGTCGTGGTCCAGACGCGCAGCGCGTTGCCGAGCCCAGCTCCGTGCCAGTCGCTCCGGCAGGGCACCGTCGAGCAGCGCGAGCTCGGTCATCCATTCGGCAAGCGCACAATCTAAAGCGAGGATCGCCGACTCCCAGGATGGGCCGCCGTCCCGGCCCGCTTCGTCCTCGTGCCAGATGATCAACCCCTGGAGAACCGCAGCCCGCAGCAGACGGAAGTCCTGCGGACCGAGTGCGGTGCAACGGAGGGACGCCAGCGTCAAGGCGCCCGCGGTCAGGACGAGGCGCGGATCCCCAGCCTCCCAGAGCCGCGCGAAGAGGCGCCCGAGAAGGGGATCGATGCGCTCGAGCGACGCCTCGAGCCGCGACACCGCGGACCATTCGACACTCCTCTCTGCTCTCGACGACTCCAGGCGCGCCCCCGTGGACGTCTCCGCGCCGGGCGGCCGGCAAGGTGTGCGGACACTGCGTGAATTCGTCAAGCCGAGCGGTGGCAAGGCTCGGCCGAACGCCCCTCCACGTGGCGCGGGACGCGCCTCGGCACCGCGGGCGATTCCGCCCTCGTTGCGCAGCAGGCCCGCAAGCGCCGCCCCAAGACCGCTACTCGTGTCCGCCATCGACTCTCTCCAATCGTTCGACCATGGCCCTCTCGACTTGACGGGCGAGCTCGAGGATCCAGCGCCGGCCGGTCCCCGGCGGGAGATCGCCAATGATGTATTCGATCCGCCCGAGCCAGCGGCGCGCCAGGGCACGGGTCCGCTCGAAGGCGCCCGCGCCCGCGAAGAGCGCGCACAGTCGTCGTGTCGCCGAGGGGTCCTCGGCCTGCCGGGCCAGCGCGCAAGCCGCCTCGAAGCCTGCCGGGCCCAGAGCCTCGACCAGGAAGACCACCGGCAGAGTCACGATCCCACCGCGCAGATCGGAACCGGGCGCCCGGCCAAGAGCCTCGCGCGGCGCACAGAGATCCTCGACGTCGTCGGCAAGCTGGAAGAGAAGGCCAAACCAGCGACCCACCGCCGCCGACGCGCGCACTCCCGACGGCGTCGCCCCGCCGAGCAGAGCCCCGAGCGTTGCCGCGAGCCTGAAGATCACGGCCGTCTTGCCGTCCATGATCTGCAAGCGCTCCCGCACGCCGAGCCGGGGGTCGGCCGTGCGCGCGATCTCGGTGAGTTGCCCCTGGCTCGCCGCACACGCGGCCCGGGCGAAGGCAGCACGCGCCGCAGCCGGCAGCCCGGTGAAGAGCAGCGTCGCCTCCGTCATCACCAAGGTCCCCGCGCGCGTGGCGAAACGTTCGCCGTAAATCCGGTGGGCCGTGCAGTGGCCCCGCCGACGCTCGGCGTGGTCCACGATATCGTCGTGCAGCAGCGAGCCTGCATGAACGAGTTCGACGGCCGCGGCGGCGCGGATCAGCAACTCCCGCCCGGCCGGGGTCGTCGCGGGCGCGAGCGCGAACAGAACCCGGGCGCGCAAGCGCTTGCCCCCGCGGAGCTGCGCCCGCACCAAGGGCGGCAGGTGTTCCCAGGCACCCGTGCGGTGCTCGAGAAAGCGCGAGAACTGATCCAGCATGGTTTCGCCGTCGTGCGCCTCGGGACCCGAAACACGACGCATCGGCGTCATCTGGACGAGGGCACTCATCGGAGAGCTCCTCGCCGCAGCGCCGTCCGTCCGACCGGTGCCGCCAGAGCCGTCTCTCCACCAGAAATCATCCTTGCCGAGAGCGTATCGCGACAGCGATCGAGCGCCTTGATCCGCGCCTCGTGATGCAGGATCGCCGCGTCGAGGTAGAGGCGGGTCACCACCGAGAGCCATTCGGTCGTCGAGCCCTCGGCATCGCGCCGGTCAACCAGGTCGCGCAATTCGCGCCAGGTACGCCGCCGCTCGACTTCGACAAATGCCTTGACGTCTTCGAGATCGTCTGCCTTGCTCAGGAGCAGGCGCAGGAACGAGTCGTCGCGGAAGGGCCTGCCACGCGTCTCCCCGCCGCGCATCCATGTCTGGAGCACCTGTCTCCCCTTGCTGCTGATCGCGTAGGTGCGACGCAGTCGGCGACCGACGCTTTCGTCGGTGGCGGTGACCAGCCCCTCGCTGTCGAGCCCCGACAGGATGCCGTAGACCTGTCCGTAGTTGAGCTCCCAGAGTTCTCCGAGCCGGCTCTCGAAGCGCGAGCGAATCGCGTAGCCGTGCAGTGGGCCCTCGGATAGCAATCCTAAAATCGCGAACCGAATCGACATGGAGACACCTCCGGATCGAGTGGATTCATGCGCGCTTGGGGGTGGAACTGTTCCGTGCTGTGGGTGCTTCGCGCACAAACTCCGCCGGCAGACCCCACCTTGTCAAGCCGAACGTCACGCCGGTGTCGGATTCCTTGACTCCGACGACAAGAACTTTGCCCAACCCCAGGCATCCGGCGCAGCCCCTGGCGTGGCGCATGACACGGCCGATGAGCGGTCCTCCGGGCCGGGACACGACCACCCGGCGGCCCTGCCCGGCGTGCCCCGCCTCGGCGAGCGAGGAAATCGGCTGCCGACCGGAGCCAACCCGGGGCTTGCACCCGGCCTCGCGCGGGCCGTCCCCCCGAATCCGCACCCAGGCCCGCAGAGAGCACGCATGGTCGGCGATCTGGACGAGTCCCCCTACCCGGCCCACGTCCGGGTCCTGGGAGAGCAGTCTCGGGCGGATTACGCCGTTCCGCCGGGCTCGCCTGGGCTCAGGGTCAGGTGCGGGTGAGGAGTTCGGCAAACCCGAGGGTCAAGCCCTCCGGCCCGGCCCACTCGACCAGACACTCGCGCAGCAGAAAGGTCGCGTCGTTGCGCCGCCCGGGCAAGGGCGCCAGCGCCAGCACCCTCCCTTCGCGAACGAAATCTTCCCCGCCCGCCGCGATGGTCGCGCGCAAGCGTTCGACGGTCTTGTCGGTGGCATCCTCGACAAGTTCGAGACCGGTCACGGCCTGCACGTCGCCGTTGCGGACGAGCCAGCCGGCCGTCCCCGAGGCTGCGTTGCCCTCGCGTTCGATCGACTCGACCTCGAACGCGCCGGGCCCGTCGGCCAGCGCACAGAGACGAGCCCGGCGATGTGGCGGATCGAGGCGATCCGGCCCCCAGCTCCGGTCGCGCAGCGCAACCACATCGAGCACAAAATGATCGCCCGAGACCCACATCTCGCCCTGTATGCGGCCCGGCTGCGAGAAGCGCCGGCCACTCCCCCCCGCCAGCCGAGGTTCGCCCGTGGCGGTCCACGTCAGCTCGAGAATCAGGCGCTCGACGCGCGAGCCGTGCCACGCCGCGTGCTGGTCGGCGGCGCTCGCCTCGGCCAGGGAGTGTGCTGCGCCGTCACAGACGAGACGCCAGCACTCCTCGCTCCCGTCGGCGCGAATCTCGAAACCCTCGACGGCGGCACTGCCGCCGGCCTGCCAGGGCCCGATCTGGCGCGTTGCCACGAAGCTCCCGTCGGACATAAAAACGTCGATACCGACGTCGATCGCGCCTTCGTTGGGGCGCACGCCGAGCCGCGCCACGACGCCCGTGCGCGTGGCCGGATCAACGAAGCGGAAACCCACCGATTCGCTCCAACCGAGCTCGGCTCCGGGCGCGTGCCAGCCGCGATCTTCCGCATCGGGCTGGCGCGCGGTCGCGCCCTCGTCGCGGCTCACGCCGGCACCGCCCGGGGGAAGACACGCGCCATCGGCTGCACCTCCACCGTGCCGAAAACGCCTTCGACGACGTAGGGATCGCGTGCTGCGAGCGCGCGGGCCGCTTCGAGCGATTCAGCCTCGAAGACCACGACACTGCCGCGCGGCGTCTTCCCGTCGTCATCAAAAATAGGGCCTGCGATCACGATCCGGCTGGCGGCGGCGAGAGGCTCGAGGTGTTCCAGGTGCCGCGGCCGGACTGCGGCGCGAAGCGCCGGTCCTCGTTCGCCGTCGCGTCCAATCATCACGAAGAGCGCCATCCGATCCCCTCCTGCCACGGCCTCACGACACAAGTTCGACGCGCGCCCCGGTTCGGGCCGAGCGGTAGCACGCCTCGGCGATGGCGACCGCTGCCGCGCCATCGGCGGCAGTCACTGGCGCCGGCGCTCCCTCCACCACCAACGCGACGAAGTCACGCAGCACCGCCGCAACGGTCGGCGCGTCAGCGAGCGACTCGGTCTGCACGACACGGTGATCCACGAGACGCTCGACGCGGCCGAGCACGTGATCGGCCGCGATCTGACCGGCTTCGCCGATCAGCCGGATCTCGCCATAGCGTGAGCGCGTCGTGCGCGCGGCTGAAACCAGCGCGTGTAGGGCGGCGCCGGCGCCGACTTCGACCTCGAGCAGCGCCGAGAACAGATCCTCGGTGCCACTGGTCAAGATCCGCTCCGTGCGACAGAACACGGCGCGAACCTCGCCGCCGGTGAGATGCCGCACCAGATCGAAGCCGTGCACACCGGTGTGCAGCACGTTGCCACCCCCCGATCGCGCCGGATCGTCGAGCCAGTCGAGTCGGCTCGGCTCGAAGCTCTGCCCGATCACGATCTGGTGCAGCCGACCGAGTCCGGGCGCCAGCTCGCGCACCCGGCGCACCACGGCCGACCAGCGCAGTGTATGGGCGACCAGACCGGGCAGGCCCGCGGCAGCAAGCGCATCGCGCATCTGGCACGCCGTCGCCGCATCGATCGCCAGCGGTTTCTCGAGGAGCAGCGGCTTGCGTGCTGCGATACAGGCCCGCACCACGCGCGGATGGAGCACGGGCGGCACCACCGCCACGACGGCATCGACCGCGGGTGCTGCGATCAGCTCCTCGAGCGAGGGGAAAAAACGGGCGCCGGCCTCGGCCGCCTGCGCCGCGCCGGCCTCGGCGTCCTGCCGGCAGAGGGCCGTCAAGGCGAGGCCCGGCACGTCCCGCTGCGCATGTGTCAAGTATCGTGCGCCGTGCTTGCCGGCGCCGATCAGGCCGAGTCGCAGGGCCGGCCGGGTCATCGTCCGCCCCCCGCTGAGCGGCGAAACCCGCGCGGCTGCGCTCTCGCGTCGGGTGGTGGCCGCCGCAACCCTTCGTTCGGAGTGATGGCCGCCGTGTGCCGCGCCGGCCTCGTGCACCGCGCCCCGACCATCAGCTCCGCGCCGTGTGGAAACGGGCCAGCACCTGGACCCTCGTGACGAGCGGAGCTGGGGCCACGGCCTCAGCTCCGCGCCGGGTTCAGCCGCGCAAAGACCTCCGGCGACAGGCCGCTACCCTTGAAGCGATCGGTCCCGAGATCGGGCGGCTCGACCACCGCCCGATTCGCCTCCGCCTGGAGCTTCGCCTTCTGGTAGCCGTAGCCGGATTCTGGATAGGCACCGAGCCTGGCCGCCAGCGCGAGACAGCGTGCTTCGAGATCCTCGGGTGCGACCACCTCGTCGACCAGACCAAGTTCCAACGCGCGCTCGGGATCGACGGCGTCGGCCTGGAGCAGGACGTGGCGCTGCGAGCGGGCCGGCAGCGCGTGACGCGCGATCTGGAAGGCACCGTTGGGCAGCGGCAGGCCCAGCGCACTCTCGGTGACGCCGATCTTGTAAGGGCCCCGGGCCGCGATCCGGAAATCGCAGGCGAGCATCAGGATGGCACCACCGGCGAGCGCATGACCCGCGACCATCGCCACCGTCGGCTTGGGCAGGCGCCAGAGGCGGTAGACGCCGTCGCCTGCGCCGCCGAGCGCCGCCAGACCACCAATCCCCTTGGTGGCGATCTCCTTGAGATCGAGACCGGCCGAGAAGAACTTGCCCGCGCTGCCGACCACCACCGCCCGGACGGCCGGATCGGCCGCGCAGGCATCGGCCTCGGCACAGAGCGCGTTGAGGAAGTCAGCATTGATGGCGTTGGCCGGCGGCCGGTCGAGCCGCAGCAGCCGCACACCCCCCTCGTGGTCGGAACGCTGGATGTTCATGGGCGCCTCTCAACGGATCCGGCCGGGTTTTTCAAACGGCCTCCGGCTCGGCTTCAGGGGTTGCGCGCAGAAGGGGGCTTGCGTTAACGGAACTGACCAGTCAGTTTCGTTAAAGATCACGGCCAGGAGATCTCTGGTGCCGCGTCGCGTCAGGCGGCGGCGCTCACCTCCTCCCGACGGCGACCCACGAGAGCCCACCCAAGATGCGCGGACGACAGAAGACCGATTCGAAGCGGGAGGAAATCCTGCTTGCCGCCACGTTCGAGTTCGCGCAGCGCGACTACGACCAGGTCCTGATGGACGACGTCGCGGCGCGGGCGCACGTCGGCAAAGGCACGCTCTACCGCTACTTCCCGACCAAGGAAGAGCTGATGCTCGCCAGCGTGCTGCGCGGGGTCGAGGAGACCCACGTCGAGTTCCTGCGCATGTTCGAGGCCGAGGCCCGGCTCGAGGAGCTGATCGAGGACACCGTCGCGCGGATGCTCGTCTACTTCGCCGACAAGGGTGAATTTCTCGCCCTCATGCAGCGCTTCGAGCACCGCCTGCCGGCGGAGGATCGCGAGGGCTGGCTGCAGCGTCGGGCGGATGTCACCCGCGCCATCGCGCATGCCCTGCAGCGGGAGAACGCGGCCGGTCGAACACTGGCGGCGGAACCGGAGTTCGCCGCAGACCTGCTGCTCGGCATGGTCCGTTCCGCAGTCCTGCAGATCGCGAGCCGCCGCGACGAGGGCGCGATCCCCCATCTCGCCAAGCAAATTTCGGACATCTTTCTGCACGGCGTGCTGCAGCGCCCTTCACGTCACTCGGAGGTTTTGCAATGAGTTCCCTGACGTTCCGTTCCGGGGTCCGGCCTCGTCCCTTGCGGGCGGCTCTCTCGCTCGCGGGCACGCTCGCCTTGCTGGCCGGCTGCAGCGGCCCGGGTTCCGACCCCGAGGCGGTTGCTGCCGGCGGACCTGAACCGATCCACGTCACGCTGGCTCGCGTGGCCGAGGAGAAGATCGAGCGAACGGTCTCGCTGGCGGGCACGCTCGAGGCCGATGCCCGCGCGCTGGTCGCCGCCGAGACCGACGGCCGGCTGATCTCGTTCGAGGCCGATCTCGGCGACACCGTCGCGGCGGGCCAGGTACTGGCGCGCCTCGACAGCGCGGCGACGGAAGCCCGTCTGCGCGAAGCCGATGCCATTCTCGCTCAGGCCCGGTCCGAGGAGTCCCGCGCCCGCGAGCTGCGCGAGCGCGGCGTCCTGTCCCAGCAACAGTTCGACGATCTGGTGAGCCAGCTCGCAGTCGCCGAAGCCCGTCGCGATGTCCTCGCGATCAGCTTCGCCAACTCGACCATCCGTGCACCCTTCAGTGGGCAGATCGCGGAGCGACTGGCTGACGTCGGCGGCTTCATCCGTACCGGCACGCCCCTTTTCGTCCTGGTGGCGGAGAACCCGCTCCGTCTGCGCGGCGAGATTCCTGAACGCTATGCCGCGCAACTCGCCGTGGGTGAGACCGTACGCGGACATGTCGCGGCCTTCCCCGACGATCTGATCGAGGGACGGCTGACCCGCATCAGTCCCGCCGCAGATCCCGACCGCCGCACGCTCGCGGTCGAGGCCCAGGTGCCCAATCCACAGGGCCGCCTCAAGCCTGGATTCTTCGTCAAGGGCAATATCGTCACGCGCGACGAGCCGGCGCTCCTGATCCCGGCCGAGGCCATCGCCCGGGTCGCCGGCGTCGAGCGGGTCTGGGTGATCACTCAGGAAGGCAGCGCACAGTCGCGCCCCATCCAGACCGGCGACCGCCTCGGCAGCCGGGTCGAAGTTCGCTCGGGCCTCCAGGCCGGCGAGCAGGTCGCCACCAGCGCCCTCTCCCAGCTCGTCGAGGGCACGGCCGTCCGGGTGCGCCAGGCGAAACAGCCGCGCTCCGAGGAGCAGCACTCTTGAGCCGCCTTGCCGAAATCTGTGTCCGCCGCCCGGTTTTCGCCACCATGCTGGTCGGGATCCTGGTCGTGCTGGGCCTGCTCTCGCTCGGACAGCTCGGTGTCGATCACTATCCGAAGGTCGAGTTCCCCTACACCTCGGTCATCACCACGTTGCCGGGTGCGTCGGTCGAGGAAGTCGAGAGTCGCATCACCAAGCCCGTGGAAGAGGCGGCGACACAGGTCGAGGGCATCGACTACATCCACTCCGAGAGTGCCGAGGGCATCTCCAGCGTGCTGATCGCGTTCGAGCTCGAACGCGACAGTGCCGAAGCGGCACAGGACATCCGCGACAAGCTCGGTTTTGCGATCGGCCAGCTGCCGCGCGAAGCCGATGCGCCGCGCATTGCACGTTTCGACTTCGACGCCATCCCGGTGCTCGGGCTGGCGGTGGCCGGCGATCACGACCCGCGCGAGCTCACCGAGATCGCCGATCGCAAGATCCGCGAGAGCCTCCAGACCGTCGCCGGCGTGGGCAGCGTCGATCTTGTCGGGGGCAACAAGCGCGCGATCCAGATCGTGGTCGATCCCGATCGACTCGATGCCTACGGCCTCTCGATCGCCCAGGTCCGCGCCGCGCTGCGGACACAGAACGTCGAGCTGCCCGGCGGCCGCGTCGATCAGGGCTCGCGCGAACTGGTCCTGCGAACGCTCGGCCGCGTGCGCAGCATCCCGCAACTCGAGGAGCTGGTCGTCGGCACGCTCGGCGACCAGCCGATCACCCTCGCCGACGTGGCGTCGGTCGAGGACGCGGCACTGGAAGCGCGCTCGCACGCCACGCTCGATGGACACCCCGCGCTGCTGCTCAACATCCGCAAGCAATCCGGGGCGAATACCGCCGAGGTGGCGCGCCGCGTCCGCGAACGGCTCGAGGTGCTCGCGCCCTCGCTGCCGAGAGACATCCGCATCGAGACCGTCAAGGATCAGAGCCGCTTCATCGAATCGTCGATCGACGAGGCGAGCTTCCATCTCTTCCTCGGCGGCCTGCTGGTGGCGTTCTCGACGATCCTGTTCCTGCGCGATTGGCGCTCGACGATCATCGCCGCGCTGGCGATCCCGACCTCGATCATCGGCACCTTCACCTTCCTGTGGATCTTCGACTTCACGATCAACAACATCACGCTGCTGGCGTTGCTCCTGTCGATCGGCGTGGTGATCGACGACGCGGTCGTGGTGCTCGAGACCGTCCACCGTCACGTCGAAGAGAAGGGCCGCACGCCCTTCCAGGCCGCGATCGAAGGCACGCGCGAGATCGGACTCGCCGTCATGGCGACCACCCTGTCGCTGGTCGTGATCTTCGTGCCGCTGGCCTTCATGTCGGGCATGTCGGGACGCTTCCTGCACGAGTTCGGCATCACCGTCGCGGTGGCGATCCTGATCTCCATGCTGGTGTCGTTCACGCTCACACCCATGATGTGCTCGCGCTTCCTGCGGCCCGTGACGCACGGACGCGGCCTGGCGCGCGAGCGGGGCCTCTACGCCACGATCGAGAACGCCTACGGGCGGCTGCTGGCCGCCTCCCTGCGCCGCCGCTGGATCGTGGTCGCCGCCTCGGTGGCAACGATCGCAGCGATCGTCCCGCTCTTCTTCGTGATCGGCAAGGACTTCCTGCCGGGCGACGACCAGGGCGAGTTCGAGGTCAGCCTGCAGGCTCCCGAGGGCTACACGCTCGGCCGTACCCGTGACTCCGTCGGCGAACTCTCCGAGCGCATCGCCGAACTCGAAAGCGTCGAGCACATTCTCGTTCAGGTCGGCTCGGGCGGCTTCGACCAGGGCGAGGGAGACGTCACCTCCGGCTCCATCTACGTCAAGCTGGCCCCCCTGGGCGAGCGCGATCTGAGCCAGGAAGAAATCATGGTCCTGGCGCGAAAGATCACAGCCGAGTACCCCGAGCTGCGTGCCAGCGTCCAGACCGCGAACCCCTTTGGCGGCGGCCGGCGCTCCGATTTTGAATTCGATATTGTCGGGCCGGACCTCAAGACCCTGGCCCGCCTCGGCGAGACCCTGGTCGAGCGCCTGCGCGGACTGCCCGGCTATGTCGATGTCGACATGTCGCTGGCGCTGCGCAAGCCCGAGGCGCAGGTCGAGATCGACCGCCAGCGCGCCGCCGATCTCGGCATCCGCGTCGAGGACATCGCCTCCACCCTGCACACGCTGGTCGGCGGCGAGACCGTCGGTTTCTTCGAGGAAGACGACACCCAGTACGACATCCAGATGCGTGCCGCGCTGCCCTTCCGCGACGATCCCCGCGCGATCCTCGACCTCAAGGTGGCCCGCCCCAACGGCGAGCTGGTTCCCCTCTCGTCGGTGGTCTCGATCCGGGAGGATCGGGGGCCCGCGGAGATCCGCCGCCTCGACCGGCAGCGCCGCGTGACGGTCCAGGCGAACCTCGACGGAGTGGCCCTCAGCGACGCCGTGCAGCTCGCCCAGAAAACGGTCGAGGAAGCCGGCCTGCCCCCCGGCCACGGTGTCCGGCTCTCCCACAACGCCCGTCAGATGAAGAATATGGCGACCAATTTCGGCATGGCCTTCCTGCTCAGCGCAATCTTCATGTACATGGTGCTCGCCGCGCAGTTCGAGAGCTTCATCTACCCGATCTCGATCCTGGTCTCGCTACCCCTCTCGGTGCCCTTCGCGCTCCTCTCGCTCATCCTGATGGGCCAAAACCTCAATCTCTACTCGATCCTCGGACTCTTCATGCTCTTCGGCATCGTCAAGAAGAACGGCATCCTGCAGGTCGATTACACCAACCAGCTCCGTGCCGCGGGCATGGCCCGTGACGAGGCGATCCTGCTCGCCAACCGCGTGCGGCTCCGGCCCATCCTGATGACGACCGTGATGCTCGTGCTCGGCATGGTGCCGATCGCTCTCGCCGGAGGCCCTGGCTCGGGCTCCCGGGCATCGATGGCGGACGTGATCATCGGCGGCCAGACCCTCTGCCTCGTGCTCACCCTGATCGGCACACCCGTGGCTTATTCGCTGCTCGACGACCTGGCCGGCGTGTGGGCGCGCGTGCGGCAGCGACGCACGGCAGCGAGTGCAACGCCGGCCGTGACCGAGGATCTGACTCTCCCGGCGACCCCCGACGGCGCGGCCGGGGGCTGAGGGCGGCTGCCCCCGCACCCCGATATCGAGGGCAAGACCCGCGCAACACCGCGTCGCGAGACGTTTGCGCAGCGCGCGCTCCGGGCGCTAGCAGGAACCGGAGTCCGCAACTGCGGCGTGCCGCGGACGACTCGAGATCATCACCGGAGAGGAGAGCTGATGGGAACCACCGAAACCGGCGGGGAGACGCTGCGCGCCAGGCACATCCTGGAATACCCGTTCCGACGCTCACTCGGCCCGATCCTCGAGCACTTCTTCACCGGCCTCACCGAGCAGCGCTTCGTCGGCAATCGCCTCGACGACGGCCGCGTGGTCGTCCCGCCGGCCGAATTCGACCCCGTGACGGCTGCGGCACTCGGCGCGGACCGGCTCACCGAGGTCGGCCCCGGGGGAGTGGTGACCACCTGGACCTGGGTCGGCACGCCGAGTCCGAAACATCCGCTCGACCGGCCCTTCGCCTGGGCCCTGATCCGGCTCGACGGCGCCGACGCGCCCTTCCTGCACGCGGTGGACGTGGCCCGTGAAGCGAACATGCGCACCGGGATGCGCGTCAAGCCACGCTGGGCGGCGGCGCCGGCGGGGTCGATTCGCGACGTCGCATGCTTCGAGGCGGAGGCTTGAACATGGCGGAACCAGTCAAGAGCATCGTCACGCCGATCCGGCTCGAGTACGACTACACGCCGGGCCGCGCGACCTCGCGCTTCCTGCGCGGAATCGCACAGCACCGCATTCTCGGGCAGGAATGCCCCAACTGTCACAAGGTGTACGTCCCGCCGCGCGGCTCGTGCCCGGCCTGTGCGGTCGCGACCGAGCGCGAAGTCGAGGTCCGCGACACGGGGACCATCGTCAGCTTCTCGATCATCCGCGTCCCCTCGGAGAACATCCGTTTCGAGCTGCCCTACGCCGCGATCAGTGTCCTGCTGGATGGCGCCGGCATCCCCTTCTTCCACGTCGTGCAGGATATTCCGCTCGACCAGGTGCGGATGGGCCTCCGGGTTCGGGCGCGCTGGGTCGCGGACGAGGCGCTGGCACCGACCATCGCGAGCATCGAGTGTTTCGTTCCCTCGGGCGAACCCGACGCCCCATGGGAGAGCTTCCGGGAGCATTCGTGATGCGCGACGTAGCAATCATCTCCTTTGCCCAATCCGTCTCGGCCCGCGAGAGCGAGCGCAACGAGGTCGAGTTCCTGATGCCGGTGGTGCGCGAGGCCATCGGCGCGTCGGGGCTCGAACGGTCCGAGATCGGCTTCACCTGCTCGGGTTCGAGCGATTTTCTGCAGGGACAGCCCTTCGCTTTCGTCATGGCGCTGGACGCCGTCGGTGCCTGGCCGCCGATCCGCGAGTCCCATGTCGAACAGGACGGAGCGTGGGCGCTCTACGAAGCCTGGGTCAAGATCCAGACGGGAGAGGTGGAATCGGCGCTGGTCTACGGATTCGGCAAGGGGGCCTCGGGAGATCTCGGCGAGATCCTCGCCCTCACGCTGGACCCCTACTGCGTGACGCCGCTCTGGCCCCACGCCGACAGCATCGCGGCCCTGCAGGCACGCGCCTGGATCGATGCCGGCAAGGGCAGCGAGCGCACGCTCGCCGAGATCGCTTCCCGCAGCCGCCAGGCGGCGCGCTCGAACCCGCACGCGATCGTCTCCGGCAACGAGACGCCCGACGAATTGCTGGCGCGCCCCCACGTCGCCTCTCCCCTGCGCGCGCACGACTGCGCGCCGAACGGCGACGGCGCGAGTGCCGTGGTTCTGGCCGCCGGCGATCTCGCACGCTCGGTGTGTCCCCGGCCGGCGTGGATCCGCGGCATCGATCATCGCGTCGATCCGGCTGCGCTCGGGGTGCGCGATCTGACCCGTGCCCCCTCGGCCGAACTCGCAGGATTGCGTGCCGGCGTCGGACGCGACCGCATCGACGTCGCCGAACTCTATGCGGCCTACGGCCATCAGGAAGCGATCCTGTGCCAGGCTCTCGGCCTGCCGGAGACCACGATCGTCAATCCATCGGGCGGGGCCCTGTCCGGGCATGTGATGATGTCGTGCGGCCTGCAGCGGATCGGCGAAGTGGCGCGCCGCATCCTCGACGGTACGGCCGACCGTGGCGTCGGGCACGCCGCGCACGGGCCGGCCCTGCAACAGAATCTCGTGTGCGTACTGGAGGGCGAGTGATGGCCGAGCTTTGTGGGATCGTCGGAATAGGCCAGACGAAGCTCGCGGCCAAGCGCGTCGATGTCTCGATGCCGGGCCTCGTGCGCGAGGCCGCCGACCGCGCCCTCGCGGATGCGGGGCTCGACTGGACGGACATCGATGCGGTCGTCGTCGGCAAGGCTCCCGACACGTTCGAGGGCTGCATGTTGCCCGAGCTCTACCTGGCCGACGCACTGGGCGCGCCGGGAAAGCCGCTCCTGCGCGTCCACACCGCCGGCAGCGTCGGCGGTTCGACCGCGATCGTGGCAGCCAGCCTGATCCAGGCCGGGATCCACGATCGGGTACTGACCGTCGCCTACGAGAAACAATCCGAGAGCAACGCGATGTGGGGCCTCTCGATCTCGGCCCCCTTCGGCGTCGCCGTGGTCGCCGGGGCGGGCGGGTTCTTCGCGCCACTCGTGCGCGGTTACATGCGTCGCTCCGGTGCGCCCGACGATGTCGGCATCCTGGTCGCGGTCAAGGATCGATTGAATGCGCTGCGCAACCCGTACGCACACCTGCATCTCGCCGACATCAACTATCAGATGGTCGAGGCGAGCCCGATGCTCTGGGATCCGATCCGCCTGCTCGAAGCCTGCCCGTCGTCGGACGGCGCGTGTGCGATGGTGCTGGCGCGCGAGCAGCTCGCCAAGGATGCGCCGACCAAGCCCGCGTGGGTCCACGCCACGGCGATGCGCAGCGAGCCGACGATGTTCGCCGGCCGCGACGCCATCAACCCCGAAGCCGGCAAACAGGCCGCACGCGACCTCTACGCCAAGGCCGGGATCACCGACCCGCGCCGCGAGATCGACTGCGCGGAGATCTATGTGCCTTTCTCGTGGTTCGAGCCGATGTGGATGGAAAATCTGGGCTTTGCCCCCGAGGGCTCGGGCTGGCGCATGACAGTCGAGGGCGCGACCGCGCTCGACGGCGACCTGCCAGTCAACATGTCGGGTGGCGTGCTCTCGTCGAACCCGATCGGGGCGTCGGGCATGTTGCGCTTCGCCGAGGCGGCGATGCAGGTGCGCGGTCAGGCCGGTGAACACCAGATCGCTGGGGCGAAGCGTGCGCTCGGCCACGCCTACGGCGGCGGCTCGCAGTATTTCTCGATGTGGATCGTCGGCAGCGAGAGACCCTGACCCACACCCCGCAGCGGAGAGAGGTCTCCGGCGCGCTCACCCCGCGCACAGGCGAGCCGTGCGCCGCGCCAGGCGCAGCAGGCTCTCCTCGTTGCTCAGCTCGCCCAGGCGCTCGATCTCGATCCAGCGGAGATCGTGCGATTCGGCGCTGACGACAAGCGGCTCGGTGTCATCGGCGATGAGCAGGTAGCGGACGTCGTAGTGCAGATGCTCGGGCTCGCCGCCGCGCGCCGGGATGGTGTGGATGTCGAGATCAAGCGGCAGGAGTGCGGCGGCGGGATCCACCCGGCCCTCGCCGGGCTGCGCGGCCGGTGCGATCCGGGTCAAACCAGACTCCTCGATGGCTTCCCGGCAAGCCACGCGCAGCGGATCGGGATCACCGTCGGCATGGCCACCGAGTTGCAGCCAGCGACCCAGCCGGACGTGGTGGGTCAGCAAAGCGCGCCGACCATCGGTCGAGACGATCCAGGCCGAACCGGTGATGTGGCCGGGCACGCAACTGCGCTCGAAGCAGTCGGCATGGGCCTGCACGAATTCGCCGAAGCGCGCTGCGGTCGGAGAACCATCTGGAACGGCGCTCGCGTAGCGGTCGAGCAGATCGAGGAGGAGCCGGCGATGCACGCTCCTTCCCTGACACTCCGTTCTCGCGGCTGCCAGCAGCGCAGCGGAGGTCACCGGACGCGAGTGCGCGGAGTCGAGATCGGCGAACAGCCACCGCCCGACACGGGACGCGGCTGCGACGGCGCGCGGGTGCGATGCCCGCCGACACCCGCTAACCACGGCCGGGTGAACTACCGGGCGGTCATCTTCGACATCGGTGGCGTGATCGTCGGCTCGCCCCTGCACGCCATCGCGGCGTTCGAGCGCGAGCACGGCATCCCGCCGGGCTTCGTCAACCGGGTGGTGGCGGGGACCGGTGCTTCGGGCGCGTGGTCACGTCTCGAACGAGGCCAGCTCACGGTCGAGCGCTTCGTGCCCCAGTTCGAAGCCGATTGCCGTGCGGCCGGCCAGGAGATCGCCGTCGGCGAGATGATGCGCCGGATCGGCGAAATCACGCGGCCCAGGCCGCAGATGCTCGGCGCCCTCACCCGCTTGCGCGCCGGCGGCTTGCGCGTCGCCGCGCTGACCAACAACTGGACGAGCGAGGAACGCCGCGAGGAATCGTTCCACCAATTCTTTGACGTCTTCGTCGAATCCGCGATCGAGGGCCTGCAGAAACCCGATCCGCGCATCTACCAACTGGCCTGCACCCGGCTCGACATCGCCCCCGCGCAAGCGATCTTCCTCGACGACATCGGCCGCAATCTGAAAGCCGCACGCGAGCTGGGCATGGCCACGATCAAGGTCGACGATCCCGACGAGGCGCTGCGCGAGCTGGCGGCGCTGGTCTGTTTCGAACTCGCTTAGTTTCAGTCCCCGAAGCGGCGCCGCTGCGCTTCCCGGAAGTCCGCCATCGTCACGAAGTCCGGCTCGGAACCGAACTCGCGCTCGGTCGCGCGACCCAAATCGGCCTCTTCGAGTGCCGGATCGCGCAGGCGGAACTGCGGCTGCCGGACATGGAAAGCCGAGTCGCAGAACACCTCGATCGTGTTGCCCTCGGGATCCTTGAAATAGACCGACCAGGCGTTGCCATGATTGACCGGGCCAAGACCGCTCGCTCGCCCATCGGTCGAGAGCCGCGCCTCCAACTCGCGAACCTCGGCCAGGGAATCGACCCGGAAAGCGATGTGGTCGAGCGTGGTCGAGGGCCCGTCACCGCGCACGGGAGCGAAGGCGAGCTGATGGTGGTCGCTGCCGATCTGCGAGAGGAAAGCGATCTCGAGGGCCGGGTGCGCGGGATCGAGCGGGCCGCGGTCGGTGACCTCGAAGCCCAGCATCTCGCGATAGAAGGCGAGCATCCCCTCGAGATCACGAACGTAGAGCACGGCGTGCGACCAGCGCAGCTTCATCTCCCGAGTCCTCCTGCAGATCGCCCTAGTGCACCCCCGCCCGCGCGCAAGCCTGCAGCAGCAACCGCGGTGCGCCTTGCACCGATGGCCGCGCCGGGCGAAGCATCGCCCACCCATCTCTGGAGAGGAGCACCCGCATGGCCTTCCGCCTCGCCACACAGAACGACCGCGCCGTCCTGATCGTCGACGACGGTGTCTACGACCTCGAGCGCCACTCGGCGGGCCGGATGCCCGCGGATCCGATGGCGGCCATCGCGCGCCACCGCGAGCTTCATGCGGTGGTGGCCGGGCTCGGCGGGCGACCGGACGGGCCCTGCGACCCGGCCACGCTCGGCCCCTGCGTGCCGCGGCCGCGCAAGGTCTTCGGGATCGGTCTCAACTACCGCCAGCACGCCACCGAGTCCGGCCTCGAACTTCCGCCGGCGCCACTCGTCTTTACCAAATTCCCGAGCTGCCTCTCCGGCCCGACGGCCGACATCGTGATCTACGGCCCGACCACCGACTGGGAGGCCGAGCTGGTGGTGGTGATCGGCGACCGGGCGCGCGACATCCCGGCGGCACGTGCCTGGGAGCACGTCGCCGGTGTCACCTGCGGACAGGATGTCTCGGAGCGCGCCACTCAGTTCGCCAGCAAACCGCCGCACTTCGACCTTGGCAAGTCGTTCGACACCTACGGCCCGATCGGCCCCTGCGTGGTCTCGCTCGACCAGGTCCCGAATCCCGAGGATCTCGCCATTTCGTGCGACGTCAATGGTCAGCGCCGCCAGAACGCTCGCACCGACGATCTGATCTTCGACGTGCCGACGTTGATCGCCTACATCTCGGCGATCTGCACGCTCGAGCCGGGCGATCTGATCTTCACCGGTACTCCCTCGGGCGTCGGTGCGGCCAGCGGAACCTTCCTGAAACCGGGGGATGTCGTCACCACCACGATCGAAGGTCTGGGCAGCATGGTCAATCACTGCGTCGCGCGGGGAACGTGACGCGGGAGCTGGCCACGCCGGGCGACCCCGTGCCCGTCGACGTCGACGTCGCGATCGTCGGCGCCGGACCGACGGGAGCGTTCGCCGCGAACCTCTGCGGTCGCTACGGCCTCTCGGCCGTGGCACTCGAGCGCGCCACTGAGATCCACGACCTGCCGCGCGCCGTCGCGCTGTGGGACGACGTGGCGCGAATCCTCGACAGCGCGGGGCTCTTCGAGCCGCTGCGACCGCAGACCTGCATCCACGCGGGCGGAGAGTTCGTCGATTCGCAGGGCAAACGGCTGATCGGCTTCGACCTGCCCGAGGGGCTGATCACTCTCAACGGGCACCCACCGGTGCGCGGCTTCCATCAGCCCGATCTGGAGCGCGTGCTGCGCGCTGGAATCCGGCGCTTTCCGGCGGTCGCGTTGCGTCCCTCCTGCGAGGTGGTCGGGTTCGAACAGGAGAGCGAGCACGTCTCACTCGTGCTGCAAGACGGCGCCACTCCCGCAACGCTCCGGGCACGCTGGCTCATCGGCTGCGACGGCGCGGCGAGTTTCGTCCGCCGGGCGTGTGGCATCGGCTGGGAGAGCCTCGGCTACGATCGCGAGTGGCTGGTCGTGGACGCGCTCGTGGATCCGGGTGTCACGCTCACGGGCCACACCGTGCAGGTCTGCGATCCGGCGCGACTGGTGACGCTCGTGCCCGGCCCCGGCCGGCTGCGCCGCTGGGAGATCGCCCTCCTGCCCGGCGAGAGCCGCCGCGAGATGGAAGCGCCCGGGCAGGTCGCCGCTCTGCTCGCGCCCTGGGTGCAGCCCGACCAGGTCGAGATCGTGCGTGCCGTCGTCTATCGTTTCCATGCCACGGTGGCTGATTCCTTCCGCAACGGGCGGGTCTTTCTGGCCGGTGATGCCGCGCACCAGACGCCGCCCTTCCTCGGGCAG
>SXGT01449278.1_pt1 | contig 23435 bp, 28 predicted proteins | sample 3176221 | NCBI WGS metagenome assembly SXGT01 (sample SAMN11356862, study PRJNA531348) | freshwater metagenome | isolation source: freshwater sample F1-120 | place: China: Fuxian Lake, Yuxi | collected 2017-12-25
GCACCTCGGTCGTCATGACGACGATCGGAGCTTCGCCGTTGATCGCGTTGTCGCCGGTGAGCAACCCGACGGCCTCGCTGCCGTGTTCGCGGACCAGGTCGGCGTACTTCTGGTTCGACAGCGCCTTCAACGGGGTCGTGTAGAAGGTCTTCTTGCCGATCGCCCGGGCGCGGGCGATCGCATACTCGGCGACGAGGGTCTTGCCGGATCCCGTCGGGGCCGCGACCAGCACCGACCGGCCGGCGTCGAGCGCGTCGAGCGCCTGCACCTGGAAGTCGTCGAGCGGGAACGGCCGACGGGCGACGAAGTCGACCCGCGCCCCGACCGCGGTCATCCGGAGGATTCGGTCGGGGTCGCAGTCGTGTCGCTCGTGGCATCCGCCGAGGTCGAGCCAGTCGCCGGGGTCGTGGTGGTCGGGGCCGCTGTGTCGCCGGCAAGCGTCGTGGCTGTGTCGCCGGCAAGCGTCGTGGCGGTGTCGCCGGCGAGCGTCGTGGCTGTGTCGCCGGCGAGCGTCGTCGGCGTCGCGACGGTGCTCGGCAGGGTCGCGATCGGCGGCAGATCGATCGGGACCGGACCCTTGCGCAACAGACCGCCGGGCCAGGCGAACCCGGCGCCGACCGCGAGCGCGAGGACGACGACGCCGACCCAGGCCCGGTGGCGGCGATACTTGCCGCGCGCCACTCGATGGAGGGTGACGAAGGCGCCGACGACGGCCGCGAAGCTGAGGACGACGAGCCACGTGACCCGCGGTTGGCGGTTCGCCATGCCGCCCGTGAGTCCGTAGGGGTCGGGATCGCCGGGCCGCAGGAGCCAGACGATGAGCGCGGTGGCGAGCACCACGCCGAGCGCGCCGAGGTAGGCGATCGCCTTGTCGCGCGTCGACGGACCGATCGGTACGACCTGGCGGCGGATCTTCCGTCGCTGGCTCATCGCTTCATCACCCTTCCGATCAGGATCGACATCTCGTAGAAGAGGTACATCGGGCCTGCCATGAAGAACAAAGAGTAGGGGTCCTGGCTCGGGGTGATGACCGCCGCCACGATGACGATGCCGACGGCGGCGTGACGACGTGCCCGGCGGAGTTGGCCGGTGGTGATCGCGCCGACGAGCAACATGAACACGAGCAGCACCGGGAACTCGAACGCCGCTCCGAACGCCAAGAACATGAACATGACCAGGTTGAGGTACTTGTCGGCGACGATGTTCGGTTGGAGTCCCCCACCGACGTCGACGAGGAGGAATCCGAGCGCCTTTTCGAGCGTGAACCAGGCGATGACGCCGCCGGCGAGGAACAACACGACCGCCGAGAGCAGGAACGGGATGGCGTAGCGCTTTTCGTGGCTGTGGAGCCCCGGTGTCACGAACCGCCACAACTGGAACATCACGATCGGCAGCGCGAGCACGATGCCGCCGTAGGTCGCGATCTTGATCTTGACCATGAACGGAGCGAGCGGATCGATGACCGACAGGTCGCAGGCGTTCCCGGCGCACGTGTCGATCCTGCCGATCACCTTGTCGTAGGGGCCCTCGAGGAAATGGACGATGTCGGACGAGAAGACGAACACGACGATCGAACAGAATCCGATCGCGGCGACGCTGATCATCAGGCGGCGGCGCAACTCGGTGAGGTGCTCGACGAGGGTCATGCGGCCGTCGTCGGCCGCGAGCGTCGGGTCGGTCATCGCCGTGTCGGGCTCAGCTGAAGCTGCCGGAGTCCGGCGGCTCGGGTGTGTCCCGAGCCGCCGGAGCATCCGGGGCGTCGGGAACGTCGAGCGGGACCTCGGCGGCCGGCGGCGTCGCCGGACCGGTCGGGACGGGTTTGGCGTCGAGCGCCGCTCGTGGCGGGCGCGACGGCGCGGCCTCGTCGATCCGGAGGGCGTCGTCGATCTCGGACTTCACCTGGGTCTGGACGCGGCGCAGCTCGCGGAGGGCGCCGCCGACCTGGCGACTCACCTCGGGAAGCCGCTTCGGGCCGAACACGAGGAGGGCAACCACGGCGATGACGACGATTTCGAGTCCGCCGAGACTGGGCATCGAGGCGCGAGCCTAGCGAGCAGTCGTCGTGGGCGACGCAGCCGACCGGCGGCTCAACGGAGCCGGCGCGACCGGTCGCGATCGTCGCGTGCGACCACGAGGGCCGGGCGCAGGTCGCCGTGCAGGCGGTGGAGCGAACGCAGCGTCGGATCGATCTCGCGCTGGGCACGCGCCGCAGCGACGATCACCACCGCGATGGCGGCGAGGGCGACGACGAGGGCGATGGCCGCGGGCATCGGCACAGCCTATGCCGGATCTCAGGACTCGATCGTGCGCCGCACGTCTTCGGCGAGCGTCTCGAACCAGCCATCCGACTGGAGGTGGAGGTGGAAGTCGAGGAGGTCGTCGGGCGTGAGCGTCGGGCCCCGGCGCGCCTCGTGCAACTCGGCGGGCAGGCGCCAGACCTGCATGCGGACACCGCTGCCGACGAGCAGGTCGACGATGCGCCGACTCGCGTCCTTCGCAACCGGCATGTGGCAGTCCGGGCAGCGGAAGGAATACGAGCCACGCTCGTCGTCGGAGCAGACCCGCACGACCAGGTCGCTCGCCTTCAACTGCACGTCTCCACAGCTCGGACAGTTCGCCCTGATCGTGGTCACCGTCTACCGTCCCTGGTATGCCCCAGCACCGCCATCTCCGGCCGGTGTGCGTATCCCTTCGGCACGCTGTGGTGGCCTCTTGAGGCTCGGGCCGCAACCACCGCTCGGGTTCGCCCATCGCGGGGCCCGGCTCGAAGCGCCCGACAACTCGCTCGAGGCCTTCACCCGGGCGCTCGCTGCGGGCGCGCAGGGGCTCGAGACGGATTGCCGCCTGAGCGCCGACGGCGAGGTGGTCTGCGCCCACGATGCATCCGTCGGCAGCGGCCTGCGACGTCGCAAAGTGCGCGATCTCGACACCGCCGACCTGGCGAGGCTGGGGATCCCCCGCCTCGCCGATGTGTTCGCGTCGCTCGGATCCGCCTTCGAACTCTCCGTCGACGCCCAAGAGGTCGCGGTGATCGAGCCGCTCCTCGCCGTCGTCGGTGCCGCCGGCGCCACCGATCGCCTCTGGCTGTGCCACCCCGACCTCGAGGTGCTGCGTGGCGTTCGGGCCTCGACCGCGGCGCACCTCGTCCACAGTCGCCGGAGCGAGCGCCTGACGGCGCCGCACGAGCGGCACGCCCACGACCTCGCCGCCGCCGGCATCGAGGTCATGAACTTCCACCACAGCGACTGGACGGCCGGCCTCGTGTCGCTGTTCCACCGCTTCGGCATCCGCGCGTTCGCGTGGGATGCCCAAGAGACCCGGCACCTGCGCCGGATGCTCGAGATCGGGATCGACGGGCTCTACTGCGATCGACCCGATCGGCTCGTCGCAACGCTCGGCGAATGGACCGCCGGACCCGCCTCGGCGGGCCCACCGCCTACAGGAACTTGATGCGGGTCGGTGGCCAGATCCGCACGAAGGCGCGGCCGACGATGGTGTCGATGGGGACCGGACCGAAGGCGCGTGAGTCCTTCGACTCGCAGCGGTTGTCGCCCATCACGAACACCTGACCGGCCGGGATCGTCTGGGTGCGCATGGCGATGCCGGAGGTCGCAATGGGTTCGGCACAATTCGGGTTGACGTACGGCTCGTCGAGGGCGCGCCCGTCGATGTAGATCGCGTCGGCACGGGCCTCGATCCGCTCGCCGGGCAGGCCGATGACGCGTTTGACGAGATGGTCGACGTCGCCCTGGTCGGCGCCGGGCGGCGCGGTGAAGACGACCACGTCGCCCCGGTGCACGTCGTGCAGCCTGTACGACAGCTTGTTGACGAGGATCCGATCGTCGATCTTCAGCGTCGGGACCATCGACGCCGACGGGATCACGAACGCCTGGAACAAGAAGGCCTTGATCAGCAGCGCGATCGTGAGCGCGGCGATGATGAGGATCGTCCACTCGGTCGCGACCTTGCGCCCGTTCGTGCGCTTGCGACGCCGGCGGGTCGGCGCATCGGGGAGCAGTTCGCGGCCGCGCTGGGCGGGGTTCGCGGGGAGATGGTCGTCGAGGTCGTCGATACCGTCGAGCGTGCCTGCATCCACAGCGCTGGGTCCTCCTGCGCCGGGGCGCGATTCTTCGCTCACTCGTCGACCGATCCAACGCCGTCTGAAGGCTTCCGGTTCCCCATGTTCGTCGCGGCGGCACGGTACCGGGCGATCACCCGAGTGGCGGCCTCGCCCGCGACCGACCGCAGTTCCACGGGTTCGACGACGCTGGCGTCATCACCGAGACCGAGGAGGAGGCGGGCCAGGAACGTCGGTTCGCTCACCGCGAGCGAGACCCGGAGGCGACCATCGTCGCGCTGGATCACCGACTCGGTCGGGTAGCGCTCGACGACCCACGACGCGCTCGGCGCGAGGTCGATGGTGACCCGGAGGTCGTCGGGGCGGGGATGGAACACCACCGGGGGCCCCGGATCGTCGTCGGGCGGGGTGAAGTGTTCCTCGGTGGAGCGCAACTCGCGGATCCGATCGATGCGGAACAGACGATCGGCGGCGGCCCGATGGCAGTAGGCCTCGAGGTACCACTCCCCCGTGGCGCTGAAGACCGCCAGCGGATCCACGACCCGGGTCGTGAGTTCCTCGCGCCCCGCCGACCAGTAGTCGATCTCGATGCGGCGGCGGGCGTCGACGGCCTCCCGAACGGCGGCGAGATGCGCCGGCGCCGTCATCTGCACCACGAGACCGGGCGCGCCGAGCGCGGCTTCGAGTTTCGCCAACGCCGAGGCCAACGGACCGTCGGGATCCGAGCCGGGCACCGCGAGCAGGACGCGGCCCGCGGCGAGGAGTGCGAGACCCTCCGACGGCGAGAGCCGCACGGGTCGCCGGAACGATTCAGCCATCCAGAGGGTGACGTGCTCGCCGTCGTCGTCGACGTCGATGTAGTCGCCCGGCGAGAACGGTGGCGTCCCGATCATCAAGACGAGGCCGAGGTCGTCGTCGAGTTGCGCCGCGCTCAGGCCGAACCGCTCGGCGACCTCGGCCTTGGCGATCCCCGGATGGGCGACGAGGAACGGCACCAGCGCGAGGATCCGCTGGACCTCGTTGACCGGTCGCGTCATGACGGCACGCCCGCGACGCGTTCGAGCCAGGCCACGATCTCGGCACGCAGATCCGGTGGATCGAGTACCTCGGCATGTTCTTCGAATCCGAGCACGAACGACCGCAAGGCCGCGCGGTTCGCGACCTCGAACGTCACGATGCCGGTGCCGTCGGCGAGCCGCTCGACGGTGGCATCGGGGCCGGCCGCGACCACGAACTCGTCGAGATGGCCGAAGTCGACCGCGACGCGAACTATGAGTTGCTCGTCGCCGATCTGCCAGGGAGCGTCGTCGCCGAACGCCTCGGGGCGGAAGTCGGCGGGGACGGTGAACGCCCCGGGCGGGCCGAGCTTCACGTCGGATCCGAGCCGATCGGCGCGGAACGTCCGGAGTGCGTCGCGGGCGTGGTCGTGACCGACGACATACCAACGTCCGCGACGACCGATCACCGCCCACGGCTCGATCGTGCGCTTGTCGCCGCGATAGGTGAAGGTCGCGAGGCACCGGCGGCGCGAGCCGTCGAACAGGGTCGCGAGCTGGGGAACCATCGGGAGCGCCGCGATCAGCGGGCCCGCCGCACCGGTGAGCGCGCCGAGCTTCAGCAGCGCACCCTGACCGGCACCGCTGCCGAGCGCGACAGCGTTGACGGCGACGCGCAGCGCCGCGCTCTCGTCGTCGGTGAGGCCGAGGTCGGGGAGGTAGTACTCGTCGGGATCGACCGTGTAGAGCTGCTCGACGCGATCGGCGCCGAGCACGACACGGATCGGTACCCCCATGCTGCGCAACATCTCCTTGTCGCGCTCGAACGCCCGTCGGCCGGCATCGTTGTCGCCGGGATAGCCGCCGATCTGACCCAAGATGTCGCTCCGGCTCACCGGGACCCGCGTATCGATCAGCAGGGCCAGGAGGTTGAGGACGCGCTCGGAGCGGCTCGGACCGTCGGTCATGCGCGGATGCTACGGGAGCGCGCCGAGGACTCCGGCGGCGGCCGCGCACTCGAAGAGGATCGGGTCGTCGGCGGCAGCGCGGCCCATCGACGTGATGTGCAGGTCGTGGGCCGCGAACTCGGCGACGATGTCGGGGACGTCGACGGCGACCACGTCGTGGCGATCGTCGAGCGCGGCGGCTTGGAGGTCGGATCGCAGCCGTGCCTCGCGCTCGCCGCCGACGCGCGGCACCGCGATGGTCACGCGCGAGCGCGTCGCGATCCCGAGCGCGGTGATCGTGTGGTGCGACACGCCCTGGTGACGCGGGCGCGGGTCGGCGAAGCTCGCCCGCAGGGTCGCGATCGGGCGGCCGCCGAGCCCGACCGTCGCGTCGAGGATCGGGCCGAGTTCGATCCCGCTGAATCCGAGCCGCGTGTTCGTCCCGACGATGCCCGGGCCCATCGCGACGATCGCGAGGTCGGCGTTCGCGAGGTGCTCGGCGACCGCCAGTGCGCTGTACAACGAGACCGTCTCGTAGTCGCCGCCGAACGCGTGGCCGCACGTGATCGTCACATCGATCAGGCCGCGCGAACGGAGCTCGGCGACGAGATCGGAGAGCGCGAGCGGGAGCGCCGCGCCGTCGGTCATGACGTACGCGACTCGAATCGCCGGTCGCGTGTGCTTCGCCGCGACCGCGATCGCCGCGACCTGGCTGTGGAGCGCGCTCGCGACCACCGGGAGGCCGTCGATGCTGCTGATGTCGGCCAGCTCCGCGTGGTGCTCCTCGGCGCTGCCGACGTCGGCCTGCAGGCTCGTGTACCGACCCTTGATGATGTGGCCGGGGCCCGGCTCGCTCCAGGCGGAACGCGCGAGGTTCCAGTGAACGACGTGCCAACCCCCGGTGCCGAGTCCGAGCTCGACCGCCGTCGTGTTGACGACGACGTGATCGCCGGGGGCGACGTCGCCCGTGAGTCGTGTCAGCACATACGCGCGCTCGGGTTCGCCGCCGAGGTCGACGAGGACGCGCTGCAGTCCCTCGCGCTGTGCGAGCAACTCGGTGACGACCCCGCTGCGGAAGGACGGCATCGCCGCGGCCGGGCCGGCCTACAAGGACGCGATGAGGCGCTCGACGCGCTCGTCGCGGCTCTTGAACGGATCCTTGCAGAGCACCGTGCGCTGGGCCTGGTCGTTGAGCTTCAGGTGGACCCAGTCGACCGTGTAGTCGCGCTTCTTCTCCTTGGCCCGCTTGATGAACGCGCCGCGCAGGCGCGCCCGGGTGGTCTGCGGAGGCTCGTCGATCGCAAGGTCGATCGCTTCGTCGGTGACGACCCGGTCGACGAACCCACGATCCTGGAGCTTGTAGTAGAGCGAACGGGCCCGCGTGACGTCGTGGTACGCCAGGTCGACGAGCGCGACGCGCGGGTGGGTCAGCGGGAGGTCGTGCTTGGCCCGGTACGCCTCGACGAGGTGGTACTTGATGACCCAGTCGACCTCGGAGCGCAGCTCGAGCGGGTCGCGCTCGATCGTGGTCATGACGTGCTCCCACATGTCGAGGGCGCGCTGTTCCTGCTCGGGGAGCCCGCGTCGCTTGGCGAACCGGAGCGCTCGTGTGAGGTACTCGCTCTGCAGCTCGAACGCCGAGAGCTCGCGTCCGTTGGCGAGTCGGACGCGGCGCCGGCAGGTGACATCGTGACTGATCTCGCGGATCGCGCGGATCGGGTTCTCGAGGGTGAGGTCGCGCCACGGCGCACCGTCTTCCTCGAGCATCTTGAGAATGATCGAGGTCGTGCCGCACTTGAGGTAGGTCGAGTACTCCGACATGTTGGAGTCGCCGACGATCACGTGCAGGCGGCGAAATCGCTCCGCGTCGGCATGGGGCTCGTCGCGCGTGTTGATGATCGGACGCGAGCGCGTCGTCGCCGACGACACGCCTTCCCAGATGTGCTCGGCCCGCTGGGCGATGCAGTACATCGCTCCACGCGCGGTCTGGAGCACCTTGCCCGCGCCCACGTAGATCTGGCGGCTCACGAGGAAGGGGATCAGCACGTCGGTGACCTTGGCGAAGTCGCCCTCGCGCTCGACGAGGTAGTTCTCGTGGCAGCCGTAGCTGTTGCCCGCCGAATCGGTGTTGTTCTTGAACAGGTACACCTCGCCGCGAATCCCCTCTTCGCGCAGGCGCTGCTCGGCGCTCGCGACGAGATTCTCGAGGATGCGTTCGCCGGCTTTGTCGTGCACCACGAGGTCGAGCAGCGAATCGCACTCGGGAGTCGCGTACTCGGGGTGGCTCCCGACATCGAGGTAGAGGCGCGCCCCGTTCTCGAGGAAGACGTTGGAGCTGCGCCCCCACGACACGACCCGGCGGAACAGGTACCGCGCGACCTCGTCGGGGCTCAGTCGACGCTGGCCGCGCAGCGTGCACGTGACGCCGTACTCGTTCTCGAGGCCGAAGATCCGCCGGTCCATGTGGTGGCGAGTGTACGGCTGCTGCGGGGCTAGGCCCCGAGCAGCCCGTCGAGCTCGCCGTTGCGGATCCGACGGAACATGCGCCGCGTCCGGGAGCGATCGAGGAAGGCGACTTCGAGCTGTTCGGCCGCGAGCGGCCCGGCGTCGCCGCCGAGCACCCGAGCGCCGAGCTTGATCGCGTCCGCGAGGGTCGCGTGCGGGTCGAAGTCGGCCTCGAGCGCAGCGTTCACCTGTTCGTGTTGGCCGCCGATCGCCGAGAAGCCCTGTTCGTCGATGACCACGCCGTCGTAGAAGATGTGGTACAGCTCGTCGTCTTCGAGCGTGGCACCGACCTCGCACACGAGGAGTTCGACCTCGTAGGGCTTCATCTCGTGCGTGAACACCTGACCGAGCGTCTGCGCGTAGGCGTTGCCGAGCTCGCGAGCCGAGACGTCTTCGCGGCTGTAGCTGTAGCCCTTGAGGTCAGCAGAGCGGATCCCGGCGACCTTCAGCATCTGGAATTCGTTGTACTTGCCGACGGCAGCGAACGCGATGCGGTCGTAGATCTCGCTGATCTTGCTCAGCGTCTTGCTCGGATTGTCGGCGATGAGCAACACGCCGGGATCGATGCACATCGCGATGAGGTCGCGGCCGCGAGCGATGTTCTTGCGCGCATACTCGGCGCGGTCCTTCATCACCTGCTCGGGCGAGACATAGAACGGCATGCTCACGACGCGTCACCCCCTCGTTCGGGCCCGCCGAGGAGCGCCTGGCTCAACGTCTCGACGTCGTCGTCGGGAAGCCCGCGGTAGCCGTCGGCGTCGATCACGGCGACCGTCGGAAAGATGCGCCGAACGAGGTCGGGCCCGCCGGTCGCGACGTCTTCGTCGGCCGCCGCGAACAACGAGCGGATCGCCAGGCCCACGGCCGCGTCGGCGTCGAGGTCGTCGCGCCAGCCGCTCTTGATCCAGTTGCGGGCGTGGATCGAGCCACTGCCCGTCGTCGCGAAGTCGAGTTCCTCGTAGCGGCCCCCGGTCGCGTCGTAGGTGAAGACGCGGCCACGGCCGCGGCGCTGGTCGAATCCGGCAAAGATCGGTACTACGACGAAACCCTGCATCGCCGCGGGCAGGTTCGCCCGCACCATCTGGGCGAGCTGGTTGGCCTTGCCCTCGAGGCTCAGCTGCGCGCCCTGCACCTTCTCGTAGTGTTCGAGCTGGGTCTGAAAGAGTCGGATCATGTCGATCGCAGGTCCGGCCGAACCGGCGATCGCGACGCCCGAGTAGTCGTCGGCGGGCTGCACCTTCTCCATCCGACGTCCGGCGATCGAGTAGCCGGCGGTCGCCCTGCGGTCGCCGGCCATCACGACGCCGGCGCCGAAGCGCACCGCGACCACGGTCGTCGCGTGCGGGATCTCGAGCCCGTCGTAGGCCCCGCCGGCCCGCAGACCGTCGGCTCGCATCCCGGCGGCCCGCATCCCGCCCGCGAGGCCGAGGTCGAGGCCGGCGCCGGGGAGCGCTTCGGGCTGCACGCGCCGCAAGAGGTCGAGGAACGACGGCCCGGGGTCGAGGGTCGGGGCGAAGAACGGCAGCGGGCTGTCGGTCACGGCGCGGATCGTTCGCAGGAGGTGAGCATCGGGCGGGAGGCTATCGGCGCGCCGGGGGCTCGCCCGTCACTCGCCGCCCTTTTGGACGTAGGAACGCACGAAGTCCTCGGCATTGGACTCGAGCACGGAATCGATCTCGTCGAGCAGGTCGTCGAGTTCGCCCTTGAGCTTCTCGCCCTTCTCGCCCTTCTCGGACGCGCCGGTCGCGGCCGTCTCGGCGACCGCTTCGTCGTCGGTCTTTTGGGGTGCAGGCTTCTGCTTGCGCTCACGTTCGGCCATGGCGGGGGGATCCTCCTCGGCGGACCGTCGGCGATCCTAGGCACTCATCGGCCGGTCGGCGGCGCGACTGACCCGTCGGCACGCGGTAGCGAGATCGCCCGACCAGCGGGGAGTCAACCCGAGAGGCCGTCGACCAGGTCACGGGGGGTGCGGGCGGCATCGAACAACGCGCCGACGTGGGCCTGGGTCCCCCGGGTCGGCTCCATCATCGGGATGCGTCGCAACGGGTCGGAACCGACGTCGAGGATCAGGCTGTCCCAGTTGGCGGCCACGACCGCGTCCGGCCAGCGGCTGAGCACCTGCCCGCGGAAGAAGGCGCGGGTCGTCGGCGGCGGCACGTTCGTCGCGGCCTGCACGTCGTCCTCTGCGAGCAGCCGTTCGACCTTGCCCGCCGCGACCAGCTTCTCGTACAACGAACGAGCGGGGCGCCCGTCGTGGTCCTGGAGGTCGAGGAGTGCGAGCTTGGCGTCGCCCCAGTCGAGCCGGTCGCGCTCCGCGTACGCGGCCAAGAGCCGATGTTTGGTGACCCAGTCGAGCACGCCGTCGAGCGACGCGACATCGGACTCGAGCGCCCCGAGCGTCGCCTCCCACCGGTCGAGCACCATCGCGCCGACCTCGTCGCCGCCGCACGGCTCCAAACCGCGCTCGTCGGCGTACTTGCGGGCCAGGCGGAGGAACTCCCACTGGAGCTCGACCGCCGTCGCGCGCGAGCCGTCGGCGAGTTCGAGCGGACGACGCAGCGTGAGGTCGTGCGACACGTGGCGCATGGCCGGGACCGACGACGCGAGCGACAGGTCCTTGTCGATGAAGCCGTCTTCGATCATGCCGAGCACGATCGCCGTCGTGCCCACCTTGAGCAGGGTCGAGACCTCGCACAGATTCGCGTCGCCGACGATGACGTGCAGGCGTCGATAACGCTGCGGGTCGGCGTGGGGCTCGTCGCGCGTGTTGACGATCGGGCGCTTGAGCGTCGTCTCGAGCCCGACCTCCTCCTCGAAGAAGTCGGCGCGCTGGGTGATCTGGTAGTCGACCTTCGCGGCGCCGTTCTCGCTGCCGACCTTGCCCGCGCCCGTGAAGACCTGGCGGGTCACGAACCACGGGATGAGGTTGCGGACGAGTTGGGTGAACGCAACGCCGCGATCCACGAGGTAGTTCTCGTGCGTGCCGTAGCTGTTGCCCTTGCCGTCGGAATTGTTCTTGTAGACGACGATCTCTTGGTCGTCGGGGATCAGCCGTCGGGCGGCCTGCATCGAACGGGCGAGGATCCGCTCCCCCGCCTTGTCGTACAACACGGCTTGGAGCGCGTCGGAACATTCGGGCGAGGAGTACTCCGGGTGGGCGTGATCGACGTAATAGCGCGCGCCGTTCGTGAGCACCGCGTTGACCAGGTGGGTCTCGACGTCGGGCGGTTGCGCGCCGTCGCGAGCGAACCCGCGCGCGTCGCGCCCGGGCGACTCGTCGTCGAAGTCCCAGCCGACCCGGCGCTGATCGACGAACGCATTGATGAGCAACGACGACGCGAGTACCGGGTTCGGATCCGGAGCGCCGCGCAGCACGACCCCGTACTCGGTCTCGATACCGATGAGCTTGGGGACGGCCATCGTGAGAGCCTACGTCGCTCTCCCTGATCGACTCAGAGGTACGGATGCCTCAGAGGTACTGGCCGGTGGTGACGCGTTCGATCTGGCGGCCGCCCTTGGCCTCTTCGCCCCGCTGGATGATCGTGCGGACGTAGACGATGCGCTCGCCCTTCTTGCCCGAGATCTTGGCCCAGTCGTCGGGGTTCGTGGTGTTGGGCAGGTCCTCGTGCTCGCGGAACTCCTGCTTGATCGAATCGAGGAGGTCCTGGGTGCAGATGCCCTTGCCGCCGCCGGCGATCGCCCGCTTGATCGACAGCTTCTTCGCTCGGCGCACGATGTTCTCGATCATCGCTCCCGACGAGAAGTCCTTGAAGAAGAGGAGTTCCTTGTCGCCGTTCTGGTAGGTGACCTCGAGGAACTTGTTGTCGTCACCGGTGTCGTACATCGCCGCGACGGCGTCGTCGATCATGTGCGCGACGGCACGCTGCCCGTCGCCGCGGGTCTGCTTGATCTCGTCTTCCGCGATCGGCAGGTCGGTCGTGAGGTACTGGCGGAAGATCTGCTTGGCGGATTCCTGGTCGGGTCGTTCGATCTTGATCTTCACGTCGAGCCGGCCGGGGCGCAGGATCGCCGGGTCGATGAGATCCTCCCGGTTCGACGCGCCGATCACGATGACGTTCTTCAGGCTTTCGACGCCATCGATCTCGGCGAGGAGCTGGGGCACGATCGTGCTCTCGATGTCGGAGCTGATGCCGGTCCCGCGGGTTCGGAACAGCGAGTCCATCTCGTCGAAGAAGACGATGACCGGGACCCCTTCTTCGCTCTTCTCGCGGGCGCGCTGGAAGATGAGCCGGATCTGCCGCTCCGTCTCGCCGACGTACTTGTTGAGCAGTTCCGGACCCTTGATGTTGAGGAAGTAGCTCTTCGTGTTGTCGTTGCCCGTCTTCTCCGCGACGCGTTTCGCGAGCGAGTTGGCCACGGCCTTGGCGATGAGCGTCTTGCCACAACCCGGCGGCCCGTAGAAGAGGATGCCCTTCGGCGGTTGGAGCTCGTGTTCGCGGAACAGGTCGCCGTACAGGTACGGCAATTCGACGGCGTCCTTGATCATCTCGATCTGGTCGTCGAGACCGCCGACATCGTCGTACGACACGTCGGGGACCTCTTCGAGAACGAGTTCTTCGGCCTCGGGCCGCGGAAGCTTCTCGAGCAGGAGCCCGGAACGCTGGTCGAGCAGCACGTGGTCGCCGGCGCGCAACTTGACGCCCGTGAGCGACTCGGCGAGCTCGCAGACCCGCTCCTCGTCGGCGCGACCGATCACGAGCGCGCGCCGCTTGTCGTCGAGCAACTCGCGGAAGACGACGACCTCACCCGCGCCGTCGACGACGCGGGCCTCGACGACGTTGAGCGATTCGTTGAGCACGACCTCCTGGCCCCGCTCGAGCTGATCGAGTTCCACCTCGGGGTGGGCCGCGACCCGCATCTTGCGACCGGCGGTGAAGATGTCGACGGTGCCATCGTCGTTGGTGCCGAGGTACGTGCCGTAGCCGTTGGGCGGCATCGTGAGCTTTTCGACCTCTTCGCGCAATGCCCCGATGTGCTCGCGTGCTTCGCGCAGGGTGGCCGACAGCTTCTCGTTCTGTGAGACGGCCTGTTGCAGCTGGCCCTTCGTCTCGAGCAGGCGCTCCTCGAGGGTGCGGACGCGCTTGGGCGCGTCCTGCAAACGGCGGCGCAGGACGACGACCTCGTCTTCGAGGCCCTTCATCTGTTCTTGGAGCTCGGCCACCTCGGCCTCGTACTCGGCCAGGTGCGGGTCGGGCTCTTGCGCCATGAGCACCTCCTCGTTGGTGTGACCCTATTCCGAGTTCAGGGTCGCACCCGTGCATCCGATACGTTGTTCGCGGCGAGACGTCCACCACCGTTCTCGTACCGGGTCTCCCGCATGGGGTCGCCCGCGAACGCAGTTCTGACGCTCTTATCGGCCGACCAACCGGCAAGTGAGGAAGTAAGGCGATGAAGGTCTGGATCGACCAGGATCTCTGCACCGGCGACGGGCTCTGCGAGGAGATCGCCCCCGACGTGTTCACCCTTCTCGACGACGGGCTCGCCTACGTCAAGGACGGCGACAAGGTGTACTCGTCCCCCGGTGGCGCCGAAGGCCTCGCCAACATCCCCGACGGTCAGCTCGACGCGGTCGTCGAGTCCGCCGAGGAGTGTCCCGGCGAGTGCATCTTCATCGAGGCCGAGTAGCCGCTCGCCGTTCGCCGATCCGCTCGCGCCGCGGGGATCGCGACCTCAGTCGCGGAGGCAACTCCCCGTCTCCACGGCACGCTCCGCGGCACGCGCGACGACGGGTTCGATCTCGGATCGAGCGAGCGCGTAGGCGGTCGTCGCGGACCCGGGGTCGATCGCGAACGCGACCCCGAGCACCTCGCCGCGCTCGGTGACGACCGCGGCGCCCGAGTCGCCCGGTGCCAGCCGGGCCGCGAGGACCAGCACATCGCGGATCGACTCGCCACGGCGATAGATGTCGGTACCGCGCGCGGAGATCGACTCGCCGACGCGCGCCGGGGCGATGCGCAACGCCCCGCCGCCGGGGAATCCGAACACGCCGGCCTCGTCGCCCGGCTCGGCATCGATCAGCGCCAGGCTCGGCGCGTCGAACTCGGGCACCCGCAGGACCGCGACATCGCTCACCGGGTCGAACGCGACGACGGCGGCGCTGTGCTCACGTCCTCCCGCGTCGATCACCCGAGAGGCCGACTCGCCGGCGACGACATGCGCGTTCGTCACGATCGTCCCCGGTCCGACGACGAACCCCGAGCCGTCCTGGATCGTCGCGCAGGCGACGCCGGTGACCCGAACGATCGACGGCTCGATCCGCGCGATCGCGTCGGCGCTCAGAACGCCGCTCGGCGGGAATCCCGGGTCGGGTGGTTCGGCCAACGGATCGAGCGCGGCCGGGTAGGGCGCATCGGCGACCTCGCGCCCCCAGGCGTCGAACACGTCGGGCGGCGACGGCGCGATCGAGTCGAGGGCGCCGACGAGGGTCGACTGCTGCGCGGCCCTCGCCGGCCAGCCCGTCGCGACCGCGAGCGACGGGGTCACCATCCAGACGACGACGAGGACGCCGAACGCGCCGAGCGCCGCACCGCCGGTCCGATCGGCGCGGCTCAGGTCGCGGTGCCGGCGACGCCGATCCAGCACGAGCGACGCGCCGAGCCCCGCGACCTGTCCGGCCGCTCCGCACAGCACGAGGAACACGAGCGCAACCGTCACCCGCGTGTCGGGGTCGCTGCCGCCGAGTGCCGACACGACGGGAGCGACGAACGGCACCGCGGCGACGAGACCGATGGCCACGCCGAGCCAGGCAAGACCTCGCGCGAGCGCACCGAGGCGCCAACCGCCGACCGCGGCACCGATCACGGCGAGCGCGATCGCGAGGTCGAGGAGGTTCACGGGGCTTCGGGGACCAGCAACCTGGCGTGGGTGAGGAAGCCCGTGTGCGCCACCATGCGATGATCCGGCCGGACCGATTGCCCCTCGACGTGCCAACTGCGCTGGAGCACCTCGAGCGACTCGGCCATCCCGAACGGCGACTCCTCCAACGCCTCGCGCAGCTTGGCGACCTGACCGATCGTCGGCAGGTACGACAGGAGGATCCCCCCCGGTCGCAGTGACGCGGCAGCGTGCTCGACCACGAGCCACGGCTCGGGCAGGTCGAGGAGGATGCGGTCGAGGTCGCGTTCCTCGATACCTTCGTAGACGTCGCGGACCTCGACCCGGAGCGGTTGGTCGGGTCCGAGGTATGCCTCGACATTGCGTTGCGCTCGGTTCGCGAAGTCGTCGCGGATCTCGTAGCCGGTGACGTGCCCGGTGCTCCCGACCGCACGCAGCAGCGCGGTCGTGAGCGCACCCGATCCGACGCCCGATTCGAGCACGCGCGCGCCGGGAAAGACGTCGGCGAGGATCAGGATCGGACCGAGGTCCTTCGGGTAGATGACCTGCGCGCCCCGCGGCATCTCGAGGACGTACTCGCTGAGCGTCGGACGCACGACGATGAACCGCTGGTTCATGGTCGTGCGGACCGTGCGCCCTTCGTCGTGGCCGATCAACTGCTCGTGCGCGAGCACACCGGCGTGGGAGTGGAAGGCACCGCCCTCGACGAGGGTCACGAGATGACGACGACGTTTCGCGTCGATCAGCAGGACGCGTTCGCCCGCCTGGAGCGGACCGGTCACGACGCGGCCCCGCGCAGCGTGACCGGCACCGAGTCGGGCGCGGCGCACGCGCGCGCCTGCAACCGGCAGAAGGCGCAGACCTCGCCCGGTGTCGGCGAGCCGCAGATCGTGCAACGCAACAGGTCGTCCTTGTCGACGACGGCAGCATCGGCGAAGCGCTCGTGGGCGCGATCGAGGAAGTTGAACAAGAAGGCTGCCTTGGCTCCCGGCGAGCGCTCCTCGAGCGAGTTCAGGAGTTCTTTGTACGCGAGATGCCGATTGCCGACGGCCATGGGACATTCCTCGAGGATGTAGTCGATCCCGAGCACGACGCAGTACGCGGCCATCTCGCGCTCCCCGACCCGCACGAGCGGTTTGACCTTGCGGACGAACCCGTCGGTCGCGGGCAGCACCGGGAACTGGCGAGCGAGGTACTCGTCGTCCCAACGGAGCGTGTTGCCGAACAGCACGGCCGCTTCGTCGTCGAGGTTGTGTCCGGTCGCGACGATGTCGTAGCCGTGGGTCGACGCAGCCTGGTTGAACAGGTGCCGCTTCGAGAGTCCGCACACACCACACGGGGAGCGACGCACCGTGCGCGCGCCTTCAGGGATGTCGAACCCGAGGTCGGCCGGGAGGTCGATCTCGTGGAGGGTGAGATCGAACCGCTGCGCGAAGGCGCGCGCGAAGTCGCCCGACTCGTCGCTGTAGGTGCCGATCCCGAGACCGAGATAGAGACCGTCGGCCTCGTAGCCGAGCTCGCGCAGGATGTGCCACAGCGCGAGGCTGTCCTTGCCGCCGGAGACCGCGACGAGAACGCGGGCGCCCGGTTCGATCATCTCGTAGTCGTGGATCGCCCGGCGCACCTGCTCGTGGCAGTGATGCACGAAGCAGTCTCGACAGAACGCAGCGTTGTGCCGCCGGAGGTCGATGATCGCGTCGGCCTTGCAGCGCCGGCAGCGCATCACGCACCCCCGGAGGTCACCGGGCGGATCTCGACGCGGTCGGAGTCGACGAGGCGGGCGTCGCGCGTGACCAACTCGTCGTTGCGGATCACGATCACCGATTCGGGGACGATCTCGAGCCGGGCGAGCAGCGCCTCGACATTCTTGGGGCCGCTCAGCTCGATCTCACGTTTGGGATTGCGCAGCACGACGAACATGGCGGAGCGAGGCTACCGGTCGCGCTTGCGGCGTCCCTCCGGCTCGGGGGCACGGGCAACGATCTCCCATCGCTCCCCCGGCTCGAGCTTGTGACGGTAGAGCACCTCGGGCTTGGGGTTCGCGACCCGTCGGAGTACGCGGGCCGCCGTCATGCCGACCGCGAGCGCGAGGTAGCCCTGCGAACCGCCCATGCCGCGCCGCCACGCGTGGCTGCGCAGGCGGGCGACGCCGGACGCGCGATCGAAACGGGTCATCCTCGGCCGTCAGATCCGACGGATCTCGACGATGGTGGAGCGCCTGCGTCCCTTGCGGCGGCCGAGCACGTACGCGCTGATCACGAGTACCGCGCCGATCGCCACCGCGGCGGCGATACCGATGCCCTTGGCCTGATCGACGCCCTGTTCGACCGGCCCGCTCAGCTCCCTCAGCTTGGCCTCGATGTCGTCGCGAGTGATCGGGCGGCCGGGGTCGCGGCGGCCAGTTTCGCGGCGATCCGTGTCGTTGCGGCTGGGCGGATTCATCACGGGGCTCTCTTCGGTTTGCGCCGGGCGGCCCATGCCGAGATGCCCGCTCCGGCGCCGAGCACGACGAACACGATCGCGTACACGAGGATGGTCCAGTTGCCGTCGAGGCCGTCGCGCGTCTCGGTCTGGAGGAGCCGCAGCGTCCCGATCGCGAGGAACACGATCCCGAGTCCGATGATGAGCGCGCCGCCCACGCCGAAGGCCACGTAGCGGCCCATGCCCTTGAGCGGCTCGATCGTCTCCTGCTTGGCGTAGGCGACGACGAGGTCCTTCAGGTCCTCGACCTGGCGCTTGGGGCTCTTGTCGGGCACGGAGGGAGTCTCGCGGTGCTGGGTTCGTCCTGCAAACCGATCGACTGCGGCGCTCAGGGCGCGGGTGCGAGCGCGTCGGCGGGAGGGCTGTCGGGATAGCTCGCGACGGCTTCGGCGACGCGCTGCTGGCGCGCCTGTCCGTCGGTGGTCGAGAACTCACCGTTCGTCACGAACGCGAACCAGATCGGCGGCCCGCCGGTGGCCGAGTCGATCATTCCGGCGAGTGCGGCGACGCCGTCGAGCTGGCCGGTCTTGGCGTGCAGGCGGCCGGCGAGCGGGTGCCCGACGAAGCGCGTCGCGAGCGTGCCCGACATACCTGCGTCGGCCAGTCCGTCGACGACCGCGCCGAAGCCGTTCGCGTCGGCGGCCAGGAGGGTGTCGATCAAGAGGCGGCACGACACGCGGTCGTCGCGTGCCAGGCCCGAGCCGTCGACCATGCGCGCGTCGGTCGTGTCGGAGACCCCGAGCCCCGTGAGCGTCTCCACAGCGATCGCGGTACCGCCCGGCGTGTCGGGCGTGGCCCCATCGGCGAACGCGGTCGCGCGCAGGAGCATCTCCGCGGTGGTGTTGTCGCTCGCGGTGAGCATGCCCGCGACGATCTCCGACAGTGGCGGCGATCGCAGCACCGCGAGGTCGACCGTCGTCGCGCCGACGCTGCCCGATCGCGACTCCGCGGCGACCGCGATCCCGGCCCGCTCGAGCAGGATCGTGAGCTGACCGGCCGCGTAGGCGGCCGCGTCGTCGACCGGCTCGGGCGGAGGGAACGCTCCGAACCCGTGATTCACGGTGAGCGCCGAGATCGGGCCGACCTGACCCTCGCTGCGGTAGCTCGCCTTCCAGGCGTCGAGATACTCGGGGCCGGAGAAGCGTGTGCCGTCGCCCACGATCGCGCCGTCGACGCGGGTGACACCCGCAGCGCGGAATTGGTCGACGATGCCCTGCAACGCGGTCAACGGGTCGGCGGCGAGGCGCGGCGTCGACCGCACGTACTCCTCGTATCTGGGGGTCGCGAGCGTCGGGTCGCCGCTCCCGACGAGGGCGACGTCGCCGCGCACGACACCGTCGCTGTCGGGTGGGGCGACGGAGCGCGCGACCGTCGCGAACCGATGATCGGCACCGAGCCGCTCGATGGCAGTGACCGCGGTGACGAGCTTGAGCGTCGATGCCGGAGTCAGATCGTGGTCGGCGTCGACGGCGGCAAGCAGTCGGCCGCCGGGCCGCCCCGGGAGCGCGACCGCGGCGCACGCATTCTGGCCGGCGACCGCTGCCTGGAGCGCTGCGTCGAGGCGCGAGCGAGCGACGGCATCGGTGAGCACTCGCGGCGCGCGTCGGGCACTCAGCAGTGGCGTCGCGACCGTCGGGTACGACACGTCGACACCGGCCGACGGATCCGACGGCGCGCCCACCGCGGTGGCGACGCGCAACGCGCCGAGGCCGCCGACTCCGAGGGCGACACCGAGGACCGCGCCCGCGACCCGACCGCGCTCCGTCAGCGCCACGGGCTCAGCGGCCGCGCCGCGCGCGGTGACGCGAGTCGCGCCACAGGTGCTCGAGCGCGCGTACCGCACGGTCGGCCGAGGCGTAGCAGAGCCGGCCCGACTCGCGGACCGCGGCCGGCCCGGCGTTGTCGGGGTCGGCGATCGCAAGTTCGGTCGCGGTGAGGATCGGCTTGCCGCTCGACGCCGACACCGCTGCCGCGCATTCGGCGAACCGCGCGTCCTGTCGCTCGTGGTAGGCGACAATCCGTTCGAGACCGTGATCGGGATAGAACCGGCCCGCGCGCATCAGCCGCGCCTGGTTGCTCTGGATTCCCAGCCCGAGATAGACGATGGCGTCCACGTCCGGGTGATCCGCGACGAGCGCCAGCACCTCGGGGATCGTGTCGCGCGTCTCGCCGCCGGCGAGGTCGATCGGATTGCTCCGACTCCACCGCGGGGGCAGTTTCTCGTCGATCTCGGCGCGCAGGTCGTCGGGGAGCGACGCGAGTTCGAGTTCGCTGCGCGTGATCGCGTCGGCCGTGACGACCCCCCAGCCCCCAGCGGTCGTGACGACAATCGTGCGCGGGCCGTTCGGTCGCGGCTGCGTCGCGAAGGTCGCCGCCGCCTCGAACGCGTCCTCGACGTTCGTCGCGCGTGTGATCCCGGCCTGGCGACACATTCCGTCGAAGACGCGATCGTCGGCCGCCAGGCTCCCCGTGTGGCTGGCCGCGGCGCGTGCGCCACCCGCCGTCGCACCGCCCTTCAGCAACACGAGCGGCTTCTTCGCGGCGATGCGGACGAGGCGCTCGTACAGGCCGCGCCCGTCGGTGACTCCCTCGAGGTAGGCGAGCCCGACCGCGGTGTGCGAATCGTCGGCGTAGTACTCGAGGTAATCGACGACCCCGACCGCCGCGGCGTTGCCCGCGCTCACGGCCCGACTCACGCCGACACCGGTAGCGCGCGCCAGGTTGAGGAACGAGCTGACGAAGTTGCCGCTCTGGCTCGCGACGCCGATGTGCCCGACCGGCGGGAACGGCGCCACGATCTGCGCGCAGAGGTTCGCCGGCGTGCTGACGACGCCCTGCCCGTTCGGGCCGGCGAGGAGGATGCCGAGTTCGTCGGCGAGCGCCACGAGTTCGCGTTCGGCAGCGCGACCGGCCTCGCCGGCCTCGCCGTAACCCGCACTCGTGATGAACGCAGCGCGAATGCCCTTGCGGGCGCACGCGCGGAGCAGGTCGAGATTCGCGCTCGCGGGCGTGCACACGAACACGAGGTCGTAGGTGTCGGCGTCGAGGTCGTCGATGTCGGCGACCGAACGCACGCCGAGTACGTCGACGCGTTCGCGGTTCGTGGCCGCCACCGCGCCGGTGTAGCCGCTCGCGAGCAGATTGTGGAGGGCGACGAAACCGAACTTGCCGGGATGGCTGCTCGCTCCTGCGACGACGACACCCTTCGGCGCGAACAGCGCGTCGAAAGCGAGGCCGGGGCGGGGTGCGCCGCTCACGATGCGACCTCGACGAGCGCGTCGACGGCGAGCGGCCGACCATCGGCGGGTGAGACGATCAGCGGGTTCAGGTCGACGCTGGTGATCGTGGGATCCTGTTCGGCCAGGGCCGACAACCCGAGGAGGACCGCGCCGAGCGCCTCGCGATCCACCGCCGGTTCACCGCGAAACGTTCCGAGCAAAGCCTGCGTCGCGAGCTGGTCGATCATCTCGTCGGCGTCGACGCGATCGATCGGCACGAGCCGGATCTGCACGTCGGCGATGGCTTCGGCGAGGACCCCGCCGATGCCGAGCATCACGCACGGTCCGAACTGTGGGTCGCGGACGAGACCGGCGATGAGCTCGCGCGTGCCGCGCACCATCGGGGCGACGAGCAGTTCGACCGGGCCGTCGTCGGGGGTCGCCTTGGCGAACAGCTCGGCGCCGGCGCTGCGGACCGCGGCGACGTCGGCGAGGTTCAGCCGCACGAGGCCGCGCTCGGTCGTGTGCGCGATGGCGTCGCCGCACAGCTTGACGACGACGGGGAACCCGATCTCGGCGGCGGCGGCGGCCGCCGCATCGGGGCTCGCGGCAGTGCGCTCGTCGAGGAGCGGAACACCGTGCGCGGCGAGCCGCCGCTTGGACTCGGCTTCGGAGAGGGTGGCCATACGGCGGGCGACTGTACCGGCGCCCACTCGACCCGCTCCCTTCAACTCCCCCCGGGATCTCGCGTTCTGACGGCATCTCATGCGCAAAACGATCACCTGCAGGCCGCAAGACGCGCCCGACGACCTGTCCGGAGGTTTTGCGGCGTCCAGCTCATCGTTTTGCGCACCAATTGCCGTCAGAACGCGATTTCGGGGCGGGGCGGGTCGGTCGGCGGAGGTCAGGTGCCGAAGTGGGTGACGGCGCCGCGCTCGTCGAATCCCATGCCGGGGGCCCACGCGATCTCCCACCGGTTGCCCTCGGGATCGGCGACGTACGCCGAACGTCCGCCCCACTCGCGGTCCTCGGGCGGCGACACGACCGTCGCGCCCGCGGCCACGGCACGGGCATACGTCGGGTCGACCTGATCGCGGGTGTCGACATTCCACGCAAGGGTGAACCCGGTGGGAGCGCCCGTCGGCCCTCCCGATTCGGCGGTGAGCTGTGCGATCGGCCAGAGCGCGAGGACGACGCCACCGAGCAGGAACGAGCAGTACTCCTCGCTCGCGAACGCGACCGGGAACCCGAGCCGCTCGTAGAACGCCCGCAACTCGGGGAGCCGGCGCGCGCCGAGCGTCACGAGGCTGAGACGCGGGTCAGACGGCGGAATCACGGCCGGCCCAGTACTCGTCGCGGAGGAGGCGCTTCAGCAACTTGCCGCTGTCGGTGCGCGGCAGGGAATCGCGCAGCTCGTAGGCGCGCGGACGCTTGTAGCTGCCGAGGCGCTCCTCGACGAACGCGCGCAGTTCGTCGAGATCGATCCGCTCGGCGTCCTTGGCCTGGACGATCGCGTGCACCCGTTCGCCCCACTCGTCGTCGGGAATCCCGAACACGGCCGCATCGAGCACCTGCGGATGCGCGTGGAGCACCGCCGCGATCGCGGCGGGGTAGATGTTGACCCCACCGGAGATGATCATGTCCTTGAGGCGGTCGCAGATGTGCACGTAGCCCTCGTCGTCGATGTACGCGACATCGCCCACGCTCTTCCACTCGCCACCTTCGACCTCGGTGAGCTGCTGGTCGGTTCGGTGATAGCCGTCCATCGCGAGGCCCGTGCGGACGAACAGCTCACCGCGCTCGCCCGGCGCCCCATCGTTCCCCTCGGGGGTGACGACCTTGAGCTCGATGGTGCCGTACGGCTTGCCGCACGAGCCTGGCTTTCGCAGCTGGTCCTCGGGTCGCAACACGGTGTCGACGCCGAGCTCGGTGCTGCCGTACACCTCGTAGAGGAACCCGTCGCCGAGCTTGTCGATGATCTCGCACTTCAGCGCGTACGGCACCGGCGCAGCGTTGGCGATCAACGTACGCATGCTCGTCAGATCAGCGGCAGCGAGTTCCTCGGCGGGGAGCGTCACGATCCGCTTCAACTGCGTCGGGGCCGAGAACGTGTTCGTCACGCGGTGGTCACGAACGAGACGCAGCCAGGCCCGCGGCTCGAACTTGCGCAGGACGACGATCGGTGCACCCAGCGTGTGCGCGAGCGAGGCGAACGCCAACGGCCCGGAGTGGTAGAGCGGCCCGGTCGTGAGGTGCACCGGATCCTCGTGGAGCATCCCGAGTTCGGTGAGCAACGCCAGCACGAGGTCGCGATCGGTGCGCGTCCGGAGCGCGCCCTTCGGCTTCCCGGTCGTGC
>SXGT01530528.1_pt1 | contig 23434 bp, 14 predicted proteins | sample 3176221 | NCBI WGS metagenome assembly SXGT01 (sample SAMN11356862, study PRJNA531348) | freshwater metagenome | isolation source: freshwater sample F1-120 | place: China: Fuxian Lake, Yuxi | collected 2017-12-25
ATTCAAAAGGAAAACAGGAAGCCAAGGCTTGAACCGGACCCGGGAAAAGGGGATTTGTAGTCCCGACTTTTGCAGGCTGATTTGACTTTTTCCCGGGAAAAACCAGGTTTTCGTGGTCCCAACTGCGTAACTTGGGTTAACCACGCTTCCTCGAGGATCTCCGCCAACCGGGGGCGAATCGGCACCCGCCTCCATGGCTTGCCCTGTGTTTCCGTTTTGGGACTGGATACAGTCATCTCCTTTTTGGCAAGGTCCACATCGCTCCACCGAAGCAGCAACGCTTCCGATGGGGCCCTAAGGCCTCCATACCGCGCCAGGGCCACCAATACCCGCCATGGGGCAGGCGCACACTCCATCCAGGCGTCCACCACCTCAGGCGAAATATATTGCCGCGGTTTACCATTTCCTTCGCGGAAATTGTGGGCCAGGGCATCCATGGGGTTGGAAAGAATCCACTTTTCCCGGATCGCCATTTTGAAAACCTGTCGCGCAAACCTTAGCGTGCGGCCAATAGTGGGCCCTGCAAGCCCACGATCTGCAAGATGGTCCCGTAAGCCATCCGCATCCGCAAGGTTCACCTGATCCACCCTTTTGGTCCCCAGAAACTCCGCGATCATGTTCCGATAGTAGCGGCGGGTCGATTTGGTGGTATCTTTGATGTCTTTGCGGCTGAAGTATTTCTCCGCCAAGGCTTCGAACAAAGGGGCTTCCATTTTTGCCACGATCAACCCCGCCTTTGATAGCTTTCCATGAAGCCAGGGAGTCAGGTTTTTCACCCACACCGAGGTTTCTCCAGGAACGGGCTGTCCGGACCGGATCGAAGCCAAAAGATGCTCGACATGAAGACACACAGAATCCGCAACCTTGCGTGGGATCACACCCAACCGGATTGCTACCTTGGCTCCATCCGGCGCAACGAATGCGATCCTGCGCCGGCCATTGGGATCATTGCAAACACTTGCCATATGAAATCTCCCTTTATCCTTTTGCCGTCATACCCTAAAAGAATCATTGCCACAACCCGCTTTCCCCTTGCTCCGGCGAAACGAGGGGTCCCCAAGGCTCAATATCCCCCGCCATAGGGTCCTAACGAAGCGTTCCCGGCGAAAGGCAGGGTCTCCCTGGGTAGGGTTTGTGGGGTTTCTGGGGTTAAAAATGTTTCTGCTCTATACACCATATTTATTTTATTTTCTTCTTCTTCCTTCGTTATCTCCAGAATATTTTTTGTTTTCTCTCGCGTGACATAATTATTTTGAAGGCAAGAAACCCCATAAACCCCACCTGGGCCACCCGGATTGGGGGAATTGCCTCCCTTTTTGCCCGCATCCCTCGCCGGAATTTGTGCTACCAACTGGTAGGTGGCGGGCATATTGCCCGTCGTTTTTCGCCGAACCAACTTTTCACCCTGCACTATCCGGTTCTCCAGACGCCTGAGAATCCGCCCCAAACCTTGCGGAGTGTTTCGGAACCCGAAATGGTTCAACGCCTCGCGAAGGGACTCCTTGTTTTGAGCTTTCTCCCCATCGCCGAAACCGTATTCGGGGGGTTCCATCGCCTTAAGGAGTTCACCCACCGTGAACGCATCACCGTCAACAAGGGCCTTTATCCCCCGCCAGATTTCGCCAATGGCCTCCGTTTCCGGGTCGTCCTCAAGGGCTTCCTTGCGATCGGAAAGGGGATCCAACCCGGTCACCCATCGCACCATCGCCACCGGACCTTCGACGAACTGCAGGAAAGTCCCCCACGATTCGCCTTTCTGTTTGGGGCTTCCGTTCCGGATCCAACCGGCGATGATGGTCAGTAGGTCGGTCAACAATTCTCGCCGGTTGCTTGGTTCGGAGCAGTAGGCCAGGGCATCACCCATTGGGCCAAATTGCTCGACAGGCTGGCTTCGGGGATCCTCCAGGGGCGATTCCAGCCGGACCGTAATGGCCCGCTGGGCAAGGTCCCCCGATGCCTGGATATTGTTTCCGTTGACCACCAGGAACAGATGGTTGACACCACCCACATGCTTGCCAGAATTGTCATGAAATTGCCGGGCCGTGAATTCAGGACTGGTTGCAAATTGGCATAGCAATGGCGACTGCAACGCCTCCCCATCGGGCACATTGTCAATCGCTGCCATGGTAAGCCCGGAACTCACCTTGCCGACAAGCTCGTTTTTTAGCTCCCGGTCACGGCCTAGCTTATCCTCAGGCCACGAGATTTCCGGAGGGACGGCTCCGTGGGGAATCAAACCCAAGATCTTGGTGAGGTAGCTTTTTCCACCACCCGCCCGATTCGCCTGGATGAACAGAACCGGCGAAACATTGAGCATAAGACGAACAATTACCGTAAACAAACCGGTCAGCCACTTGATGAACTGAAGCTCATCGGCCCAGGGAAAATGCAGGACCACTTCATGGATGCGGTCGACCGCATCCCGGCATTGCGCAAGGGTCGGAAGGACGGGGATCTCCAATCCTGCCACAGGGGACGCAAGGTAGTATCCATAGCCGGCCAGTTTGTGGTAACCCACCGTGTTGATGAGCTCCCCTTTTTCGTTCACCGTCGGACCGTTCAGGACGCCGACAATGGGTCTTGGCCCGGAGAAGTCTGGCAACCCCGCCACCGCACAGACCCTCATAACGATTCCAACCGGGACCTCGGCTCGAACCTCATCCCATTCCTGGGTTATTTTATTTTTTACAAACTTTATAAATTGGACTCCATCGGCGAGAAATGCGGCCAGGGCCCGATGATCCAAAGGGTTCAGCCGGGTCGTGTTGCCGACCTGAAGCGGGGTCACAAGCGAACCATTTTTGACAAAAACAAAAGGATAATCCTTCAGGAAATCGAGAATCTTGCGAAGAAGTTTTTCCTCCGGTTCCCCCACATGGATTTTGGGTCGCGGATCATCCGGTTCATCGCCGTTAGGCTTGAGCCCATGTTTCTGGGCAAGAGCCTCCAGCCAGTCCGATGCCAAGGTTTCAGATAGGGTCGTGATTTCCAGCCCCGCCCGAAGCGCATCATCAATGCCCTTTTGGGTGGCATCCCAGGTCAGGATCTCTACACCCAGCCCGGCATCGCCAAGGCCGGCCGCAAGCCCTAAAAGGGCCCTTGCCACATCGCGATTATCCGCTGCATCGGCATCGTAGGCGAGACGAACCGTCTTGGCCCCCAGGGCCTCACAATCGTCGATTACCTTCGACGCTCGCCAGGACCCCACCCCGGGAACCGAAACCACTCCCAGATCGGGAAATTTTTGAGCCAGGTAGTTGGCTTTCAATTCGCCTTCGGTGAGGATCACAGGTTCCCCGGCCTGGGGGACTCTTGCCCAATGGGGAGGAACTCCCACGCTTGGACCTTTGGAATCATCACCCACATTTTTCCCACCCGAAAGCGGGCGATACCGCTGCGCCTTTGCAGTCGCCGGATCAGGATTCCGGATAACGATGCGACAAATCCTTCCCTTGCGATCAAAGCAAGGGATCATCAGGCCGGATTTGAAGAACAGTCTTGGCCGACCATCCCTTAGAGTCGTGAACCCGGGCACCTTGAGAAGGTAATCATCAAAATCCTTGTACAACTGGGCAACGATCTTGGCCACCTCAGTCCTGCCTGGAAGGGTGCCATAGGTCTTTGGCTCCAGCCCGCGCCTCGCCAACTCATCGCATTCCCGCTGACACGGGGGGCAGAGCTCAAGTAATCGCTTGTAGACGGCATCCCGGAGTTCGGCGGTTTCTGAGTCTTCCGTTTCCAGATTGCCCCGTTGCGATGAGGGTGAGCCTCCCCATTCCCCGGATGGCGGAGTTTCTGTAGACAGAATGGGGCTTTCCTCGTCCGGCTTGGTCTTAAGACCGCGGGGCGAAGGGGAACGCCTCTTTTTGGCCTTTGAAGGGATCGGGTCCCTAGTTTCGCCCGGCTCCACAACCGTCCCTTGGATAGGCTCCGTTTTGACGGACGAAACCGGGGACGCCTTTTTCATGGACCGTTTGTAAGTTGCCTTGATTTCGTCCCAGTTTTCCACGCCCGGCCCGGAGGATGCTCCTTTCCCGGGGTCTCGGCGAGAAAGGCCGTTGTCTTTGATCCGATGGTAGTAACACTCCCCGACAGTATCCGTTTTCGTCTTGAATGCCTTGGCCCCGTTGTAGTCCGGGCTGCGGTAGCAACCTACCACCGCGGCATCATCAAGACTTGGCGAAACCCGGCACTTGTCCTTTTTCCCGCACACAGGGCACGGATGGGACCTTTTCACCGTACACCAGATGAATTTTCCCATGGTTAGCCTCCCACTTTTGGAGAGGCCTTTGCCTCAAGCCAAGCTTGGAGGAGGGCCACCGGATAAAGGACAATCTGCCTTTTGCCTGCGCCGACCCTCAGGCAAGGGATGATTCCATCCTTGCTAAGTTGCCATAGGTGGCGAGTTGAGATTCCCAGAGCCTTGGCGGCCTGAACGGGACGAAGGGAAAGCGGCTTCGGATCTTCCACGATTGAACTCCTTTGACGGGCCCCGCGGAAAATGGGGCTCATCAAAGATCAACGGTCCAAATTATTCAATTGGACCGTTTTTGGACCGGCGTAAAAATGCTGGTATTTCCGGGGTTTCGCAAGGAAAAGAAATTTATTTAACGGTCCGCATTATTAAATGGACCGTGGACCTAAAAGATTATTCATCCGGTTCTTCCGATGACTCAGGAATGTTTCCCCGCACCCTGTCACTTCGTTTATCGTCAAAAAGGAGGTGGCTTGGGAAAGGCTGGTCAACATTATCAAGGAAAAATAGGAGGCCCTCATCTCCCATTTTACAAAGGTTCCTGTAGGCCCGTATACTTTTGGCTTTAGATTTCCAGAACCGGGAAACAGATCCTGCACCCACGCCGGCCATTCTTGCCAGGTCTCTCCTCGAAATCGGCTCAGAGTTCAAGTCTCCTTCGCCGTTAAATGCGTGATGTTTGCGAAGGCACGCAACGATCATGACTTCAGTAGATGTTACATCGACTTTCCCCCGTCGTTTTTTCGGAATCATCCCGAGGGAGGAAACATCTTTGCCCCCCTTGCTCAGCTCCTCGCCGGGCCCGCTCTTCTGAATCTCCACCCGCAACGCCTCAATCTGCTCCCATGTCCCATGTGGGGGTGGCCAATGTCCGAAATCGACACCCCGAAGGAGTGCCGCCAGATCGCCAAGCCGTCCTGTCAGATTTGCCCCAGTCGCACTTTCTAGCCCATGAAGGATCTCTCCAACCCATAAATGATCGTTTTTATGGAACATGAATTCCCGAAGGAGTTCTTTATGACCTAGCCAATTTCGGTCCTTAATCACCATTCCATGGAGTCGGTCGCGAACAAACACGCCCAGGAGGTCCAATAACCTGCCAACTGGTTCCCCTTGAAAAATGTCTTTAAGGGGTGGTGGTGATGGGAGGTCGGTTGCTCCAGCAGGTAGGTTTTCCGATCTCCACCGGGCCCCCTCCATAATGCGTTTCCAATCTTGCGCACTATACGGATTGAACGGTCCCATGCGCCGGCCCCTCAAGCGAGCACCTTAACAAAAAGAAGTGGGGCAGGCGGTAAGGATCCGCTTTTCGACTGGCCTGTCTAGCCCCAAGTCATTCTACCAACTACCGATTCATCAACTCCGCGAAATCGAGGTTCCCTTTGGCATGAATGCGTTTTTTGGCAATCACCATTGCGTCCAGGTCGGTGGTATCGCTGGCAACTTCCTGATGCGGCTGGCCCACACAGTAGGCGAACACGGTCTTGGCGGATGCCAGGTCCCCTTCCTTGGCATTGGCCACCACCCGCCGGATGATCTCCGCCATATCCTCAGGAGTAACCGCATGGACCATAGCGGCCCTCAGCTTGGCGGTTTGCCCACCAAAAGGGTTTCCATGGCCGCACCGATTCCCCGGTACAAATTTCCCCTTGCCGTCACGCCCGTTTGTTGACGGGTCATTTTTTCTTGTATCCATGGTTCGCTCCTTTGCACAATTATAAACCTTGGTAAATGTTCCTGGCAAATTGGCATACAAAAACACGCTTGGCGAGCGGTACGGTATCCTGGGCAAGCAAGTCCTTCGGCAACCTCTCCCTTCCGGGGGTCAAAAAAATCAAGCCCTTGGCACCGTGCACGCCTCAATCATTGCGACGATGCCGGCCTTGATAGCCTCAGGCATTTGGTCCATTGCCTGGACCATTCTCAACATTTCAGGCGACAAGGTTAATTGGGATTCTCCGCCACATTCTCCGCCACATTCTCCGCCGTTTTCTCCGCCACCTTTAATTGAAATGGCCGTTTTTCCCTGCATTTTTGAAGGTGTTCGACTCCCGTCAGGGTCATTTTCTTCCTTGGATGGGTTTTAGTCTCCGCCATTGCTTCGGGCAAATTGCCACCGATATCATAGCTGTTAACAATCAAGGATTGGAGTTGGCCAAGATCCAAACCTAAACTTGGTGCATATGTTCGTTTGTGTGGCTCACCCCTAAACCTTCCGGCTTGGATGGTAACCCAGATGACTGATTATTGGCCTTTGCAAGGCTTGTCGGTGACCCAAAGGTACAGCCGTTTGAATCCCAAAGGAAAAGAAATAGGTGGGACTTTTAAGCGCTTTTCTTGTTTTCCTGGGGCTGGACTTGTGGGACCGGGACCACTGGAGTTGCTGATGCTACCTCGGTACCCAAAGGCAACTTCACAAGTGTTTCTAACCCTTTTACCATCTTCTCCGTGATGACATAGCGGCCCTTTTCATCCTGGTCGGGAAGGTCAAACTGCAAATCCAACATGATGTCTTCAACGATCGACCGTAGTCCTCGGGCCCCGGTTTGGCGACTAAGGGCCTTGCGGGCAATTTCCCTAAGTGCCGCTTCCTCAAATTCAATCTCGGCCCCCTCCATGTCAAAGAGTTTGCGATATTGTTTCACCAACGCATTGCGAGGTTGCGTAAGAATATCCACCATCGCATCTTCGGTAAGCGGCTCCAGGGGAGCAAGGATGGGAAGACGACCAACAAACTCCGGAATCATGCCAAATTCGATCAGATCATCGGCGGTCACCTGCATGAGCAGTTCCGCCTTGGTCATATCGCTCCTGGAACCGGCACTGCCAAAGCCAAAGCTTTTCTTGCCTACCCGTTTGGCAATGATGTCTTCAAGGCCAACAAAGGTTCCCCCACAAATGAAGAGGATATTGGTGGTATCCACCTGAATGTACTGTTGTTCCGGGTGTTTTCTGCCCCCTTGGGGAGGAACATTACTTACCGTCCCTTCCAACATCTTGAGCAACGATTGTTGGACCCCTTCCCCCGACACATCGCGGGTAATGGACACATTTTGGCTCGACTTTGCGATTTTATCGATCTCATCTATGTAAATGATTCCCCGTTGCGCCGACTCAACATCAAAATCGGAGGCATGAAGGAGCTTCAGGATCAGGTTTTCAACATCCTCACCCACATACCCGGCTTCGGTAAGCGTGGTAGCATCCCCGATCGCAAAAGGTACATCCAGAATTTTGGCCAAGGTACGGGCCAAAAGCGTCTTGCCCGATCCGGTTGGCCCAACCAAAAGGACATTGCTCTTTTCGATCTCGACATCGTTGAAGGTGCTGGCAGCTTCGTGGGATCCCAACCTTTTGTAATGGTTATGCATACAGACGGACAAGACTTTTTTGGCCCGTTTTTGGCCAATGACATAGCCGTCGAGTTTATCGCTTATGGACCGGGGAGTGGGAACATTGGCCGGGCCGCCTTTGGTTCCCCGCCGCCGCTTCTCCTGATCCACAATGGATTGGCAAAGTTCAATACACTCCCCACAGATATAGACATCTCCAGGCCCCTCGACCAAAGGCCCGATGTCCCGATAGGATTTCCTGCAGAAGGAGCAATTCGCATTCCGGTTGCGTGGTGTGCCTGTGGTTGGTTTCTTGCCATTGCCCTGTCCCGAGTCTTTGGTCGCCATGCTCGCTCCTACGGACCACACCACCGAAAGGAATTCCGGTGGGGAATGATGTATCTACACAATATCTGACAATCCCTGACGAGGATACACCAAATCGACTGTCAGGGAAAGTCAAACAACGCACTTTTATGGAGCGGAACCGTCCTTGACTCCTGCCTCCCCTGCCTCCGGAACCGAAGTCAAAGGAGCAATGGGGGTAAGCCACATGGCCGCCCTCTCCAGGTCCGCCTGCGTTGGGTTTTCCCCCAATTGCTTGCGAATCTGGAGTTGCATCAATTGCCGAACCCTCTCAAACTCCGCCGCACTGATTTGCCCGCTCTCACGCAAAAGCCTGTAATTGGTCATTTCCGCATGAGGATCAGACGGTTCACAGTGTGCCCTTGATTTGCTCCACCGCCCCATAAGGGCCACCACGATGGCCGCCGCCATCAGGACCAAGGCCAGAATCGCACCGGTCAAAAAAAGATCGGTGGTTGGATTGGCGAACAGAATGACCGTCACGGACCAACTCCTGAGGGCATTTCCCTTCCCACTGCAAAACTATACCCAATTCTTGGAAACAAATTGGATTTCTCCAAAAAAAGTCCGGAGGAATCACCCATATCACCGGCAGGGCCGCCCTAATTAGAACCCCAATATACCTAGATTGTGTCAATATCCCAATTTAGCCAAATCCTGAACCAATCTCAGGTAATCCTCCCTTCGGTCAGGATGGATTCCCTCTGGGTCCTTTTCCCGCACATTCCAATTGACCAGGTTGAAATGGTCTCCTTTCCAAAGTTCCTGGGTCGTCCCCCAGCGGGCAGATTCCACCGAAACCATGCCATCGTTGGGACCTTCCCGGGCCGTTAGCAACGGAATAGTCAAATACCGATGGGGTAAAAGTCGCATTTTTGCAGCCCAAAGGGGATCAAACTCCCCCATGACGGAACGGTAATAAACCCCCTTTGCATCCGGGGTAAGAGCATTGAACTCCAAAGCTTTGGTCGTGGAAAGGTCATGGATGGCACCTATATCCAGACCAAAACCACGGAAAAAATTAAGTAAGCTGTTGCTGCTAGGAAGAATTCCCAACGCCACATCCGCCACACACGATCCCCGATGCGGAGTCCCAATGGTGGTCAGGCTTTTGACCCGATCCACCCCACCCATTTGCGAAATCAAATAGCGACTGTCCAGCCCACCCATCGAATGGGCAAACAGATGGACCGGCTCGACCCCGACCTGTTCCCTTAGAAACTCAGAAAGTTGATGAGCCCGTTTTGCGATCGTGCCGACCGGGGAAAGCCTGGCCACATGCACCCGGTTCCCGGCCATGGTCAACGCTTCAGGAATACCCCTAAAATACTCCGCCACTTTCCAGGACCCTACCTTGATTCGATCAAAACCAAAAAGGCCATGCACGAGTACAATTGGATATTTTACCTGCGCTTTGACCTCATTTGCCGACTCCGATGTTGCCAAGGCCTGGACTCCCTAACCATTCCCAAGTTTATTTTCACCCCGAATTGTATTGGCGGCAATGGAGCTTTCCTCTCAACCCTAATAAACCTGCCTACCTACCCAAAAACCTATTGTCCCTTGCAAAGGCTTTGAAGCCCCAGTGGGTGAGCCTCCTTTGGTTGACAAGGCACTTTGGGACGGCCAAAGGTTCCTTGGGATTACCGGAAATCACCTCTGCCCTCTGGAATCTGGAGTGGCAAAAACAACTATCCCTTAAACCGTTCGACCCCATAGCATTCCTACCATAGAATTCGAAGGATTCCCCTTTCCCCAAGAAAGCCACCCACGATGAACCGCTTGCCAAATTCCTTTGCAGTTACATTGGTCAAAATCATTGGGTTCCTTGGTTTTGTTTCGATTCCAGTAAGCCTCTTTGCCCAAGACTCCCTCCCGCTACGAACAAGTATCCAAGGTTTTATCGACAAAAACGAATTGGCAGGGGCGGTTATGCTTGTTGCCACCAATAACAAAATATTGGCGGTGGAAACCAATGGCTGGGCCGATATCGAAAAGCAAAAACCTATGAAGGCCGATTCTGTTTTCTGGATCGCCTCGCAATCAAAACCGATTACCGCCGCCGCCCTTATGTTGCTTGTGGATGAAGGAAGGGTTTCCCTTGACGATCCGGTGGAAAAGTTCCTTCCCGAGTTTCGTGGCCAAATGGTTATTGCGGAAAAGGACAAGGACCATATCCTTTGGCGTAAACCCAAACATCCCATTACCGTGCGCAATATCCTGGCACACACTAGCGGTCTGCCTTTCCGGAGTCCGATTGAGGTACCCACCCTGGATCGGCTTTCCCTTGCCGATCGGGTGCGAAGCTACGCCATGGGTGGACTCGATTTCGAACCAGACAGCAAATACCAATACAGCAATGAAGGAATCAACATCGCCGGCCGGATCATCGAGGTCGTTTCCGGAAAAACCTTTGAAGCCTTTCTGGAGGATCGTCTCCTTCGTCCGCTGGGAATGAAAGACACCTCTTTTTGGCCAACCGAATCCCAAACCAACCGCATTGCCAAAGCTTACAAACCAGGCCCTTCCAACAAGGGCTTGGTGGAAACCAAAATCGAACAGTTGCAATACCCCCTGGGCAATCGCACCGAAAGAACAGCCATGCCCGCCGGGGGGCTTTTTGCCACGGCTAAAGACCTTGCACGCTTTTACCAAATGCTTTTGAACAAGGGTATGGTTGATAACCAACAACTCCTGTCCCAAGCCTCGGTGGCAGCGCTTGTCCAAAAACAGACCCCACCCAACCTGCGGGATAACTATGGTTTGGGTTTCTCGGTCGGCCCAAACCACTTTGGCCATGGTGGTGCCTATTCCACCAACTCAAGTGCCGATTCCAAATCCGGGCTGATCCTGGTTTGGCTGGTGCAACATGCCGGCTTTCCAGGCGAGGGGGGCAAAAGCCATGACGCCTTCCGCAAAGAAGCCCAGCTTCTCTTTGGCCCGGACAAAAAATAAGGAGTCGCCTTAGGCCCTGGCCCTGATTTTTGGATAACCACCCACCCGGTTTTGCTTCTCCACGATGTTGCCAAAACCCGGAATTCATCACCCACACGGTCCCTTCTCCCTGGGAAATGAGGGGGCCTCTTTCCCCTGTTTTTCGGAAGGAGCATTCCCATGCGCTGGTTACTTGCCCTTGGTCTTAGCCTTTTATCCGTTCTTGCCGTCCAGGCAAAAGTTCCCCAACGACCCAACATCGTTTTTATCTTCTCGGATGATCATGCCAGTCATGCCATCAGTGCCTATGGGTCCAGGATCAACCAGACCCCAAACATTGACCGGATCGCCAAGGAAGGAATGCTATTCAAGAATTCGTTTTGCACCAACAGCATTTGTGGTCCTAGCCGGGCTGTGATCCTGACGGGAAAACATAGCCACCTCAACGGTTTTTACGACAACAATTCCACCTTCGATGGAACCCAACAAACCTTTGCCAAACTCCTTCAGGCGAATGGCTACCAAACCGCCATGATCGGGAAATGGCACCTGGTTTCCGATCCGACCGGTTTTGACAAATGGACGGTCTTGCCCGGACAAGGGCTCTATTACAATCCCGCATTCAAATCCGACCGTGGCTCGTTCAAGGTCAATGGTTATTGCACCGACATTATAACCGACATGACTCTTCAATGGCTTGACAAGGAGCGTGACAAAAGCAAGCCCTTCCTGCTTATGTGCCAACACAAGGCACCGCACCGGGAATGGGCACCTGGCCCCAATCAACTTGCCCTATATCGGGACATGGCCATCCCCGAACCCGAATCGCTTTTCGACGATTGGAAGGGCCTTGCCCCCGGAGCGAAACATCAGGAGATGACCTTGGCCAAGCACCTGAGTCCAACCGACCTCAAGTTCAAAAGCCCGGGAAACATGGCGCCGGATCAAAAAGCACTTTGGGATTCGTACTACGAACCGGAAAATAAAGCCTTTGAAAAAACCAAACCAACCGGCAAGGATCTGGTTCGGTGGAATTATCAACGCTACATCAAGGATTACCTTCGCTGTGTAGCCGGGGTTGACGATAGCATAGGAAAGGTCCTTAAGTACCTGGATGAAAAGGGGCTCGCCGAAAACACCATTGTCGTCTATTCCTCAGATCAGGGGTTTTACCTGGGAGACAAGGGCTGGTACGACAAGCGTTGGATGTACGATTGGTCGATGCGGATGCCGTTGGTTGTCCGTTGGCCTGGCAAAATCAAGCCGGGGAGTGTAAACACGGACCTTGTGCAAAATCTGGATTACGGCCCCACCTTTTTGGAAGCGGCCCATGCCAGGATTCCAGACGCCATGCAGGGCAAAAGTCTTATCCCCTTGTTGGAAGGAAACACCCCCAACGATTGGCGAAAATCCGTCTATTACCACTATTATGAATACCCTGCCGTCCATATGGTTCCCCGCCACTATGGGGTGCGAACCCAAACCCACAAACTGATCCATTATTACCAACGCGACGAATGGGAGATGTTTGACCTGTTGAAGGATCCCTCGGAAACAAAAAGCGTTTTTCAGGATCCCAATTATGCTCCAATTCGCCAGGAATTGGCTACCGAGCTGATTCGGCTTAGAAAACATTACAAGGTCGAGGGAACACCCGAACCGGAAAAAGTGATTCGTCCAGGTGCTGGCAAGAAAAAGGCGGGATAAATACAACCGGAGTACACATTTTGATCCATACCTGATCAGGAGTGGTTATGAATGCCCTCGCCGATTTTTATCCTCCTGCGCCCATTGGGGTTCCGAAGGATTTCACAAAGCCGGGCAAAGCGTATGCCTGGAGAGTCACCTTTCTCCTTTTGGGGCTTATTGGATTTTTGATTTTGTATCTTGGGTTGATCGCATTAACAGCCTTCGGGATCCACTTTATTTTCAACCATCCACCTACTGATTTCATCGACCTCAATGCCCCCCGCAATCGGAACAGCACCCGAAATGAAACGATGATTTACGGTATTTGGATCGGTTCAATGATTTGTCTTGGGTTGCTTTTCATCTTCTTTTTCAAGGGCCTTTTCAAGGGAAACAAACCCGACTGGTCCCATTTCATCGAACTCAAACAACCAGACCAGCCGCGGCTTTTCGCTTTTATCGACAAACTTTGCGAGGAAACTCAGGCACCCAAACCTCACAAGGTATTTCTCAGCCATGATGTCAACGCCTCTGTCCTTTACAACACTTCCCTTTTGAACCTTTTCATCCCACCCCAAAAGCATCTGCTTATTGGAACCGGATTGGTGGAATCGATCAACCTTCGTGAATTCAAGGCAGTTCTTGCCCACGAGTTTGGCCATTTCTCCCAGAAGAGCCTCGCCTTTGGAAACTATGTCAGTTTGGTCAACAGGATTCTTGGGGACATGATTTTTGGTCGGGATGCGTTTGACCGATTCTTGCTGAGGTGGTCAGGCTGGGACATTCGGGTCTCCTTTCCCGCATGGGGCTTTCGTGGAATTGTTTGGGTTTTGCGCAAGGGATTGGGCGGAGTTTACAATGGGATCAACCTGCTCAACCTTTCCCTTTCCCGCCAAATGGAATTCAATGCGGATGATGTCGCCGTCAGCGTGGCCGGTTCAGACCCCATAGTTGATGTGCTTTGTAAAGCCAGCTTTGCCGATGAATGCCAGAATTTTGCCCTTGACATGCTGATGAATGCGGCGGACCACGGAATCTATACCAGGGACCTTCATCACCACCAATCCCATATGGTTTCCCATGTGCGAAAGGTCCGCAATGATGCCACCCTTGGGATCCCTCCGAAACCAAAAGAGGAGGGGCAAACCGGCAAGGATGTCCGGGTGTTTGATCCTGCGGAGGGAAACAGGGGGATTCCCAAAATGTGGTTATCCCATCCACCCAACCACGAACGGGAACAGAACGCCAAAAGGATCTACCTGGCTGTGCGGGAGGATACCCGGCCAGCCATTTTCATTCTGGACCATATCGACAATCTCAAAAGGGATTTGTCCCTGAAATACTACAAGCTTGCCCTGGGCAAGGACTTGGCCAACGAACTGAAGGAAGCAAAGGAGGTTCAGGACTTTATTGATCGGGAATTGGCCGAACGCACCTACGATCCAAAGTATGGTACCATTTACGACAGTCGCTGGGTGGGCCTTGGAAACCTCGAGGCATGGGAAACCCAGGCAGATTCGGCACCTTTTGCCCTTGAAGACATGCGCAGGTTCCTTCAGGATTATCCCTCCGGAAACCTCAAGGAACTTGTGAAAACCTGGTCGGACCAGCTGGCCGAATCGGAGTTGCTTGAAGGGTTCCTTTCGAAGAAATTCAAGCTCAAAGGGAAATCGCTACCTTTTCGGGGAGTCGATCGGAAACCCCGTGAATTCAAGAACCTACTGGAGCAGGTCCAAATGGAATTCAAATTAACCAATGAAAGGTTGGCTGCATCCGACCAGGAAATATACCTCAACCACATCTTTGCCGCAAAGGAATTGGATTCGACTTGGGCCGGGGAATTGCGGGATCGCTACCGTTTCCACGCAAAACTCCAGGATTGGGCCGCCCATTTCACGGGATTGAAAAATTCGGTGGATGGTGCGTTAATGACCCTGGCGGGGGAGACCCAACTTGCGGCTGAGGATTATCAATTCCTTAAGGATCTCCTCAACGGATGCCGAACTGCCTTACTGAATGTTCACGAGGCGACAGCATCGGTAAACTGCCCCAAGTTGTCCAACATCGAACCAGGTACCACCCTGCAAAGCCTTGTTTTTGATGGTGTTCCCGATTTGGGTGAGCCATTGTCCGCCAAGTCAGGGATTTCCCCCACATGGTTAGGAAGCCTGTATTCCTCGCTGGAAAAAGCCGTAAAACGGCTTTCCCGTATTCACTTCAAAAGCCTCGGAACCATCCTTATCTTCCAGGAGGAAATCGCCAGGGCCTACCTTGCCAAAACCGTTGGAGAACCTGCTCAAAATCCGGGTTCAGTCGCTGCGGTTTCGGAAGGGACTTCTACCGCTTGAGGCCACTCCTTTACCTCGTCTGCCGCTTTGTGTAACAATGGGTCGATAATCGACGATGCGGTTTTGGCAAAGGATGCGCCGTGGGAATTGAATAGGACGCACCAAATCAAACCATCATTGCGGCGGACCAAAAGTGCTGAGGATCCCGGTACCAACCCCGTGTGCCATGCGTTGAATTTTCCCTCCGAAACACTCCTTACTTGCCACCCTAGACCATACCAGGTTTTCGGGGCCTTTTCCTCTGCTTTTAAGGGAATTTCCGTGGGCCTTGAGTGGACCAGGTCCACCGAGGATTTCGCCAGGCGTCCATCCTTGTTAGGGTGATCCATGATCCGGGCAAAGCGCACCATATCTTCAGCCGAAGCAACCCAACCTCCGTGGGCATCAAGGGCTTCGTGATACCAAGTTCCATAGGGGCGGACAACAGATTCAAAAGGACTAAAGACCGATTTTTGTTTCCGATCTTCCAAGTCGTAATAGGCACTTTCCGTGGGAAACCGTTGGTCCAAAAGGGATCGTCCCACCCGGGGGAATTTTGCTCCCATAGGGGTCAAAACAAGGGATTTGGCGGCGGTTTCATACTCTTGGCCGGTAACCTTTTCAATGACCCGACCCAACAGGCAGTAACCAAAATTGGAATACACATACTTTTCTCCTGGGTCAAAATCAAGAGGCCTTCCCAGCATATTTTGGATGATGATGTCGGTCGAGGCGGGGGGTTTGGTTTTGGCATTTTGCGCAAAGACCACGGAACGAAACATGGGATCGAACGATTTGGCCCTGTCAAATCCGCCCGTGTGATGCAGCAAATGCAATAGCGTGATCCTGGCAAAGCGGGGGTCTATCTTTTCGCCGGGCAACGGCGTCACCTTAATGAATTTCAGGATCGGGTCATCCAGTTTGAGTTTGCCCGTTTGGGAAAGCACCAGGATGGCCATGGCGGTAATCGGTTTGGAAAGACTGGCAATCCTAAGCAGGGTTTGGGGGCGCATCGGTTCCCCTGCCAATCCTTTTTCCTCATTCGGCTTGATCGCCCAACCGAAACCGGCAGAATAAACGAGCCGGTCGTCCTTGACGATGGCAAGTGTGGCCCCGGGGATCTTTTGCTCCTTGAGAAACGAAAACATCAATCGGTCAAAGGGTTCCAGGCGAGGGTCGGTATTTCCCACTTTCGGAAGCGTCGCTTGAGGTTCTTGGGATACCAGTGGTGGAATTCCCAATGGGGCAAGACTGAACAAAACGGCGAACGGAGTGAAATTCCGAAGCATGTCATTTTCCTTTGGATGGAGTCCATCCTATTTGTTTGGCACTTGGAATCATGATAAACCAGTGGTTCAGCCAAACCATTTGAAAGTGTCCCACATACCCTTAATCCCTTCATCACTTTGTTTTCATGTTAATGGAACGACATTTTCCTTGCGAAAGGAACGGCTGGTGTTCCTTTGTAGGGATGGTTGCTTGAGACCGAATTCAAGGCTATAATGGGAGGTAGCCTGCCTGGTTTGACAAAGCCATTCTTCCTCGGTTGAATGCGGACACAGGGGACGGATCTGTCCCTGACCGAAGGATGGAGTGAATCACAGCGACTCTTGGGGTGGCGTTTCATGAAGTCTACTTTTCGATTTCCTTTAACTTTGTGTTTGGGAATATTTGGTTTGGGGTTGTTTGGAGTGGCTTCCCGGGGTTTTGAATCGGCAGCTCCCCCGGCCCCTGCAACAACACCCAAATTGGAATACAACCGGGACATCCGGCCTATTTTTGCCGAGAACTGTTTTGCCTGCCACGGCCCCGACGGTGCCGCACGCAAGGGGGATTTGCGCCTGGATCGGGCGGAGGATGCGATTCAGTCTGGGGTTTTGGCCCCTGGGAAACCGGCTGAGAGTGACCTTGTAACCCGCCTTTTTGAGGCCAACCAGAAAAAGGTAATGCCCCCTCCCCATAGCCACAAAGTCCTTACCCCAAAACAAAAACAAACCCTAAAAGACTGGATCGCCCAAGGCGCCGAATATCAACTTCATTGGTCGTTCCTTGCACCCAAGCGAGCAGAATTGCCCCCGGTGAAACACAAGGGGTGGGTCAGAAGCCCCATGGATCAGTACATTCTTGCGGGCCTCGAAGCCAAGGGCCTTAGCCCTGCACCCGAGGCGGATCGGCGAACTCTCGCACGGAGGCTCAGCCTCGACCTTAACGGGGTGCCTCCTGATGTAATGATGGTGGAGGCCTTTGTCAAAGACCCCTCACCCGATGCCTATGAAAAGTTTGTCGATCAACTTTTAGCCAAGCCACAATGGGGGGAACATCGAGGCAGGTATTGGTTGGACGCAGCCCGGTATGCGGATAGCCATGGCATTCACTTTGACAATTTCCGGGAAATGTGGAGCTACCGCGAGTGGGTAGTGCGGGCAATGAATCAGAATATGCCCTTTAACCAATTCACTCTGGAACAGCTCGCCGGGGACCTCTTGCCCGATGCAACTTTGGACCAACAGATCGCAACGGGTTTTAACCGATGCAACATCACCACCAGCGAAGGCGGTGCCATTTCCGAGGAATATCTTGTCCTTTATGCGCGAGATCGGACCGAGACGACGGCACAGGTATTTTTGGGCCTGACGGCGGGTTGTGCTGTTTGCCACGATCACAAGTTTGACCCGATCAGTACAAAAGAGTTTTATTCCTTGTCGGCGTTTTTCAACAATACCACCCAAGCCGCTATGGACGGTAACGCCAAAGACACGCCCCCGATCATTCCTGTCCCAAAGTCAGAAGACCGGGAAGGTTGGACCAAGGTCGTCAATGACCTTGCCAAGGCGAGAAAAGTCGCCCTTGAGCAGAAAAAAGAGGCCCAGCCCCGGTTTGACCAGTGGCTCGCATCGACCAAGGCGGAGGGTTTACGACAAAAGCTACCCACAAATGGGCTTGTCCTCCATGCGCCCTTTAATGAAGGCAAAGGCAACACGGTAGAAGTTTCGGTCTCTGGAAAAAAACGAACCATTGAGGCGACAGGTACCACCTGGGTAGCCGAAAAAGGCAAGGCCCAGAAAGATTTGTCGTTTTCCAAACCAGGAGGCATTACCCTTCCGGATGTGGGTGATTTTGAAAGGGATCAAAAATTCTCTTTTGGAGGATGGGTCTTCATTCCAAGGGGTATTACCTATGGTGCCATTTTTGCCAAAATGGAGGCGGCGCCCGGTCACCGTGGTTGGGATCTCTGGTTTGAAAACGGCCGCTTTGGCTCCCATATTGTTTCCACATGGCCCAACAATGCCATCAAGGTCATTGGCAAACAATCGGTCAACCAGGGAACATGGCACCATGTATTTTTGACCTATGACGGATCATCAAAAGCCTCAGGAGTAAAACTCTTTGTGGATGGTACCCCGCAGGAATTGGATGTTCCAAGTGACAGTCTAAGCCAGTCGCTTCATTCCAAAGTTCCCTTGCGGTTTGCCCGTCGCGAGGTTGCCGAATCGTTAGCCAATATTCGCCTTTCGGATGTCCGCCTATATGATCGAACCCTGGCCAACGACGAGGTGGCCCAATTAGGCAAACTGTCAAAGGTCATCGGCCTCCTTGCCAGGAATGAAAAAAATCGCAAACCTGAAGAGAAAACGGAACTGTTTGAATGGTGGATGGGGGCCGTGGACACTCCCTCCATGGAGGTAGCCAAGCGGATTGAAAGTCTTGACCGACAGGAAAAGGAGATCCGTGCCCGGGGAACCATCGCCCATATTATGGTGGAAAAATCGATGGAGGCCCAAGCTTTTATTCTGGCCAGGGGGGAGTACGACAAACGAAAAGATCCGGTGGTGGCTGCCACACCCGGCGTGTTGCACTCGATGCCCAAGGAGTTTCCCAAAAACCGCCTTGGCTTGGCCCGGTGGATTTTGAAAGAGGGCAACCCGTTAACCGACCGGGTTACCGTCAATCGGTTTTGGCAGGAAGTATTTGGCACGGGAATTGTGCGAACGACCGGGGATTTTGGTATCACGGGCGAGTTGCCAAGTCACCCCGAATTACTCGATTTCCTTGCCCTGGACCTTCGCGACAAACGGTATGACATCAAGGCGTTTTTCAAAATGTTGGTCACCTCGGCAACCTATCGCCAGGCCGCGGTGACAACCAGGGAGAAGGCCGAAAAAGACCCTGCCAACAGGATGCTTTCCCGAGGTCCCCGTTTTCGCATGGATGCGGAGATGATTCGGGATAGTGCTTTGGCATCCAGTGGCCTTCTGGTACAAAAAATTGGCGGACCCAGCGTAAAGCCCTATATGCCCGAAGGTGTATGGGAAGCGGTTGCCATGATTGGCAGCAATACCAGAGACTATCGTGCCGATACGGGGGAAGGTCTCTATCGGCGGAGCATGTATACCTTTTGGAAGAGGTCCGCACCTCCGGCTAGTATGGAGATCTTTAATGCGCCCAATCGGGAAACATGCACTGTCCGGCGCGAACGAACCAATACCCCCCTTCAGGCCCTTGTCACCCTGAATGATATCCAGTTTGTCGAGGCGGCAAGGGTGCTTGCCCAAAAGGCGATCCTTGAGGGTGGCACCACCGAGGATGGCCGCCTCAACCTGATGACTAACCGCCTGTTCTCAAGGGACCTGAATCCTGCCGAACGCAAGGTCGTGTTGACAAGCTTGGCGGAACTTTCCAGTCACTATCAAACCCACCAGGCGGATGCAAAGAAACTCATACTTGTCGGGGAATCCAAGGCCGATCAAAAAATTCCTGCTGAGTTGTTAGCTTCATGGACCATGGTGGCCAATTCGCTTATGAATCTTGATGAATATCTTTGCAAATAAGAGTCGAATTACGATTTTAGGGGTCCAGTAATGAATATTCTCAATGAATTACTTCAGGAGCGTGGTCTCAATCTCACCCGCCGCCATTTCTTCAAACAAGGCTCAAACGCCATTGGTTGGGCAGCACTTGGCGGATTGATGGCCGAAGGTGTACCCGCGGCGAATGCCGGGGATAATCTTCCAGGGGAAACCAGCTCCCCGGATGGGGTCTTGGCCCATTTTGCACCCAAAGCCAAACATGTGATTTATTTGCACATGGTAGGTGGACCGCCCCAGATGGACCTATTCGATTACAAACCCAAAATGGCCGAATGGTATGACAAAGTCCTCCCTGAATCCATCCGCAAGGGGCAGCGGTTGACCACTATGACCTCCGGGCAGGCACGCTTTCCGATTGCACCATCAAAATTCAAGTTTAGGCAGCACGGACCCAATGGCATGTGGTTTTCCGAACTTTTGCCCTATAAGGCTGCCATGGCAGAGGACTGTTGTTACATACGGTCCATGAGTACCGAAGCGATCAACCACGAACCCGCCATAACCTTCATTCAAACCGGGAACCAGGTTACCGGGAGGCCATGCCTGGGTGCATGGACCAGCTATGGCCTTGGCAGCCTAAACAATAATCTGCCTACTTTTGTGGTAATGGTGGCGAAGCCTTCCAATACCGAACAGGTACAGGCCATCTCGGGCCGATTATGGCAATCGGGCTACCTTTCGGGGGACCATGCTGGCGTCAGTTTTCGAAGTGCCGGAGATCCCATCCTCTACATCAACAACCCACCCGGTGTGGATAGTGCCACCCGGCGCAAAACCCTTGACGGCATCAAGCGGCTTAACGAATTAACCTTGGAAGGATTGGGAGATCCTGAAACCCTTACCCGAATCAAGCAATATGAAATGGCATACAGGATGCAGACGAGCGTGCCCGAATTGACGGACATCAATAGTGAACCTGAATCCACCTTCAGGCTTTATGGTGAGGCGGCAAAAAAACCTGGCAGCTTCGCCAACACTGCGCTTATGGCTCGAAGGCTGGTGGAACGCGGCGTCCGTTTTGTCCAAATCTACCACAATAACTGGGATACCCACGCCAATGTTAGTGGTCGCCTTCCGGACCAATGCCGGGATGTTGACCAACCTTGCTATGGACTTATCCAGGATCTTAAAAGGAAGGGTATGTTCGAAAACACGCTTGTGATTTGGGGTGGCGAATTTGGCCGGACGATCTACTCCCAAGGAGGCCTATCCAAGACCAATTACGGGCGCGACCATCACCCTCGGTGCTTTACCATGTGGATGGCGGGTGGGGGGATCCGAAGGGGCCAGGTCTATGGCGAGACCGACGACTTTAGTTACAACATCGTTAAAAACCAGGTTCACCTCAGGGATTTCCACGCCACCATTCTCAAGCTTATGGGCTTTGACCATGAGCGATTCAGCTATCGCTACCAAGGACTCGATCAAAAGCTTACAGGCGTAGAAAAGGCGAATGTAATCCAGGATCTTTTGGCCTGAGGCCGCTTTCCTGGTAGGATTGTTTTGTATTTCACAAACGAGGGGCATAAAGGATTACCTCTTTATGCCCCTCGTGTTGTATAAGCGGTAGCTTACCTCTGGGGTGGGTTGGTTTCCCGGATCGAGGCACCCTGGTCCTCTGAAAGGATCAACACCGAAAAGCGGGTGATCGGTTGCTTTTCCGGGGTGCTAACGGTCGCATAATCAAAGCGGCCCCGAAGGTCCGAGTAACCATCCTTGTGGAATTTGACCGAACCATCGGCAAACCGGGCATAGACCTTCACATAAACCTTGGCCAGAGGTTTGGCTCCCTCCCGGCCCGTCACCTTGAGCTGGCCCTGATTCTCAAAGAGCTTCACATCCATGGCACTTGAATAATAGGCCGCCGTCCTCGTCTTGCCTGCCGCCGTGACCTCCACCAGCAAATTGCGTTTGGCCAATTCCACAGGCAAGCCAAGGTCCACCTTGCCTTTGATGGCGTCAAGTTTAACCACCTTGGTCAGATTCGGTTTGATGAAGGCAAATTCGCCCCCTGCTTGCTGAACGAACGGATTGCGACTAAAGAGCAATTCCACATCCATGAGGTAATAGTTGACCGTGACCTCCTTGACACTTTGCCATGAGAGGTTGACCTTGCTCCCTTCGACAACCAGATCAAAGGAGGGTTCCGCGGCAGCCAATTTATCTTGGGTATCGGCACGATTTTCCGGGTCAAGCGGTTTGCCTGCGGCATCCTTGCCCTGGGCTTCCTCTATCTGGTCGAGGATGCGAACGAACGATTCCCGCCACCGGTCCACCGGATGTTTCTCGTGAACCCTGGCGATTTCCCTGGCTTTATCCGGTTGTTCCGTAGCCAACAAAAGCCAAGCCTTGGCATAGTCATAGGCAATCTTGCCGGGAACTTTGGCAGGGTCGATCCTGGCAAAAGCTTCCGACGCTTCTTCAACCCGGTCCTGCAAGAGAAGGTATACCACCAACGAAAGGTTTTCGTTGTCCCCCAGGAGCCGCTGGTAACTCAACAGCTTGAGGAAGGAACGATACTGTTCCGCAAGCCGGTCGTTTACTATGATTCGTTTGGCACCAAGCGCATGGGCCCTTGCATTCACCAGCGGTTTGTATTCGAGATGTTCAAACTGGTGCCTTTGCACCGGGTTGACGACCAGCAGGGGGCTCTGGATCGGTCCCGCACAATCATTGATAATGGTATCGTTGTGTTTGAGAAACTCCCCGGTGGTGGCGGATTCGCCATGATGAAGGCCATAGGACCAGAGGGTGTTGTGGTAGACATGCCTTGAAGCCAACAGGGTGGTTACCTGGCCAAAGAAGGCAAGGTCTTTCATCCGGAAAGCGATCTTGTCCAGGTTCAAGGCCTGGAGGTTTTCCCGGGCAAGGAAGTCAAGAACATCCTTTTCCGTTCCAAACTGGGAGATATGGTCCCACGAAGCTGTGTCTACCTTGCTCGGTTTGTCCAAAACCAGAAACGCCATGGCGGCACCCGAAGCAACGCTCTTGCCTTTTTCGCTCACCTGAACGGGAAGCTGGGGGTATTTACCCGCCACGGGAAAATAGAAGGAGTAGTCGATGGTTTGGGTCCGGTAGGGCTCCAAATCCAAAGGAATCGACCGGGTTGCCTGACTGGGAGAGAGGCCGATTGCTCCCACGGGAATCTGGATCAGAAGGGTCAACTTCCTCCGGGAAGAAGTCGGATTGGTTACCACGATCTGACACCCGTAGCCTGTTTGGGACAAGAATTCGGCGGTGATGAACTTGTCCAGCTTTTCCCCGTTCTCCTCCCGGAAACGCTCTCCCAACCGATAAAAGTTTTGGCTCACGAGGATGGCAGTCTGGTTCACCGCAGCTTCGGCGGGACGGACCTCTTCATGGAAGGCGATGGCTTGACTGCCTGGAACGGCGACCAATTTTCCCGCTTCGTATTTGATGTCGTGCTTGGCCGATTCAAAGGGCAAGTCGGTGACCGCAAGGGCAAAGACCGATTCGGTGAAATTGCGGGACGCCTCGACGATGTTCCTGGAAAGGAAGGGCTCTTTGCCTTCGTGCCGGACATAGTCCAACCAAAAGGCACCCGCTCCGACAAGATCTGCCGTTTGGGCATGGATGGGAAGGTTACGATAGTTGTTTTCCGCATACTCCTTGGTGCCTTCAATAGGCCGATACAACAAACCC